>Ga0209079_10000096_pt1 | contig 42386 bp, 40 predicted proteins | sample PPLLaktember2015_2_FD_187259 | JGI IMG/M metagenome (GOLD analysis project Ga0209079, IMG submission 187259) | Freshwater sediment microbial communities from Prairie Pothole Lake near Jamestown, North Dakota, USA - PPLs Lake P7 Core (6) Depth... | ecosystem: Environmental > Aquatic > Freshwater... | reverse complement strand
CTGCGCGACGAGTTCCTCGTGATGGGCCTGGGCGACGCAGCGGAGAAACTGTCGGCGCGCGCGCTGATGATCGAGGAGTTCCTGGCGCGCGAGGCGAAGGCGGGCCGGCTGCAGCTGCCGCTGAAGGCGCTGGCGCACAAGCGCGCGCTCGTGCACGGTCACTGCCACCAGAAGGCGTTCGACGTCATGCCGCCCGTCGTCGCGGTGCTGAAGCTGATCCCCGACCTGCAGGTCGAGGTGATCGAGTCGAGCTGCTGCGGCATGGCCGGCAGCTTCGGCTACGAAGCGGCGCACTACGACGTGTCGATGAAGATGGCGGAGCAGTCGCTGCTGCCGGCCGTCCGCAAGGCGGGCGCCGACACGGTCATCGTCGCCGACGGCACCAGCTGCCGGCACCAGATCGCCGACGGCACCCGCGCCACCGGCGCGCGCGAAGCGCTGCACGTGGTCCGCGTGCTGGCGCAGGCCCTGGCATGAGAGCGCACGGCCGCTCCGAAGCGCTCATCCCGGAGCGCGCAGCGCGGAGGGTGGACCAGTGAGCGGCGACATCGAGCTGGTTGTTCCCGCGCGGCGGCGCGACCTCGGCGGCTTCGAGGTCGGCCGAGTGCTGCCGGCGGGGCGACGGCGCATGGTGGGTCCGTTCATCTTCTTCGATCACATCGGACCGGCGGCGCTGCGGCCGCCGCTGCCGCGGTCGATGGACGTCCGGCCGCACCCGCACATCGGCCTGTCGACGGTCACCTACCTCTTCGACGGGGAGATCACGCATCGCGACTCGCTCGGCTGCGAGCAGGTGATCCGGCCTGCGGAGGTCAACTGGATGACCGCCGGCCGTGGCATCTCGCACTCGGAACGGTTCGAGGGGATGCGCGAGCGCGGCGGCGTGCTGCACGGCATCCAGGCGTGGGTCGCACTGCCCGCCGGGCATGAGGAAGTCGACCCGGCGTTCGAACACTACGCGCGCGACAGCCTGCCGCTGCTCGATGGCGAGGGTTGGAGCGCCCGCGTGATCGCCGGCGAGCTGATCGGTGCGCGCAGCGCGGTGCGGACGCACTCGCCGCTGATGTACGCCCACCTCGAGCTCGCCGCTGGGGCGCGGTTCACGGTGCCCACGTTCGCTTCGGAGCGCGCCGTGTTCGTTGCGCAGGGCGCGGTCGAGGTCGGCGGACAAGCCTGCGCGCCGGCGCAGATGCTGGTGCTCGGACGCGACGCGACGCCGGCGATCGTCGCTCGCGAAGCCAGCAAGCTGATGCTGCTCGGCGGCGAGCCCGTCGGCCCGCGTTACATCTGGTGGAACTTCGTGTCGTCGCGGCGCGAGCGTCTCGAGCAGGCGCGGGACGACTGGCAGGCCGGCCGCTTCGCGCTGCCCGTGGGCGATGACCGGGAATGGATCCCCGCGCCGAACGACCCGATGCCGGCGCCTGCCGCGCTGCCGTAAACCGGGGTCAGACCTCCCATTCCCGGTTAGTCATCGGCGTCGAACCTGCGTTCGACGCCGGCCAGCCCGAGCGCACGCAGTGGCTGCACGGCGCTCAGGACGCTTGGTGCGATCATTGCGGCAGCAGACCTATCCACCGGATTCCCGACCCATGCAAGCGATGGAGCATCGCCAACAGCTCGACGGGCTTCGGTTCTTCGCGTTCCTCGCTGTGTTCATGATCCACAGCGATGTCGAGAACTTCTGGTGGGGCAGTTACGGGGTCTCGCTGTTCTTCGTGATCAGCGGATTCCTGATCACCCGGATCCTGATCGCGTCGCAGGACCGGCCGCGCGGCCAGGCGCTCAAGGCCTTCTACGTGCGCCGCGCCTTGCGCATCTTCCCCGCCTACTACCTGGTGCTGGGAGTGGCGGCCCTTACGGTCGGCATCGCGTACCTGTGGACGTACGTTCTCTACGTGATGAACTGGGGGATCTTCTTCTACACGTGGATCGAGCCCGCGCTGGTGGACCGTCCGTGGGATCCCGTGCGGATGTATGGCGTCCACTTCTGGTCGCTGTGTGTCGAGGAGCAGTTCTATCTGATCTTTCCGCTGCTGTTTACGTTCCTGCGGCCGGGACCCACGCGGCTGCGCTGGTTGCTCGCGCTGTGGGCAGCCAGCATCGGCTTCCGATTTCTCTTCGCAATGTTGCTGCCAAAGTCGGCGTATGGCCTGATTCCGCTGGTCTGCGGCGAGTACCTGGTCGCGGGTGCGGTGGGCGCCGTGGTGTTCGCGGAGACGTCGGCGGCCGCCGAACGGATACGCGCTGCCGCCCGGCAGTGGCTGTTTCCCGCCGGCCTCGCGCTGGTGGCGGCATTGTTTGCGCTGTACGGGCCGGAGTCACCGTCGATCGACCACGTCCTGCACCCGCCGCACATGCAGACGCTGCTGGCGCTCGGCTTCCTCGCGATGGTGCTTGGATTGTGGGAAACGGACAATCGGTGGGTGCTTGGATTCTTCAAATTCGCACCCTTCCGTTTCCTCGGCAAGATCAGCTACGGCCTGTATCTGATCCACCTATTCATGTGGCCCCTCCATGACTGGCTCTCCGCGCGCTACGCCGTGCTGGGCGAGGTGCCGCCCCTGGCGGCGCGGTTCGGACTGACGGTCCTGCTGGCGACGGCGATGTGGCACCTGTTCGAGGCGCCGATCCTGAAGCTCAAGGCAAGATTCCAGTATTGATCGCTGCTCCCGATCGCCAGCAGCCACCGTGCATCACGGCGGGCACGGGCAGCATCGGGGCTCCGTCGGCTTCGCCGTCGGCGCCGACGCGCCTTTCGCCGTCGCCGCACGGGGCGCCGAAGTCCCGTCCCTGAACAGCGCCAGGTTGATGGCGTCGGCCATCGCCTTGTAGCCGGCATCGTTCGGGTGCAGATTGTCGCCACTGTCGAAAGCCGGAAGGATCCTGCTCGGATTGCCCGGGTCGCGTATCGCCTTGTCGAAGTCGATCACTGCGTCGTAGGCCTTGCTGGTCCTGATCCATTGGTTGACGACCTGGCGCTGCGCTTCGCCAACGTCCGTGTAGTAGAGCCCCGGCATGAACGCCTGGAACGGCGTCAGCGTCCCTCCGTACACCTTGAGGCCCATCGCACGCGCGCGAACGATGATCTGGCGATGCGCGGCAATGACTTGCTCGGGAGTCACGGCGCCGGGAAACCCGATGTCGTTGATGCCCAGCAGGACGATCAGGTAGCGCGCGCCGGACTGCACGAGCACGTCGCGATCGAGGCGCGCCAGTGCGTTCGAGCCGTCCATGTCATGCAGGAGCCGGTTGCCGGTGATGCCCGCATTGAGTACCGCCACCTTGCTGCCGCCCCTTTGCGCATGCAGCCGCTCCGCCAGACGATTCGGCCAGCGCTTGTTGGCGTCTGGAGTCGACTGGTATCCGTCGGTGATCGAGTCGCCAAGCGTGACGATGGCCCTGGTACTTTTGGCGGCGCCGACCTCGACGCCCGTGAGGAAGTAGACGGACTGGGTCGTGGTCGCCGTGGGCAGGTTGTCCGCTCCGGTGAAATCCCCCTCGGCCGAAACATAGGTCGTCTGCAGGCCCTCCGTGTGCTCGGTCGACGCAACCTGGCTGCCCGCGACGTAGATGCTGACCGCGAGGTCGCCAAGGTCGGGCACCGCAAGACTCACGGGATCGCTGACGGCCAGCGCGCCGGGCGGGATCGCCATGGACGGCAGGCCGTTGAATGTGAGCGTCCGGTCCGACCCTGCGACGATCGCTGCACCCGAGCTGCGCAGCGCCACATGCGCCGAACTGATCACCAGCGGACCGGAGCCGAACGCGTTCGACAGGCGCACACGCACCTGTTTGCCGCCGATGCTTACGCGCACGATCTGGCGGATGGTCTGGCCTTTGAACTCGACGGGACTGCCAGCGGCCTGCGGGCTTGCGCTCCATGTACCCACCCAGCGGATGTCGCGTGTGGCGTCCTTCGCAGTGGTTGCAGGCGCAATGGCCATGCCGGCTACGGCCAGCATCGTCGCTCCAAGGGCGGCGAGCACCCGCCGGAAGACTGCCGGTGAAAGCCCTGAGCGACGGGTCGGTTTCAACGTTCGTTCGTGTATCGGGTGCGGGTGTGTAAGGGACACGATGGCCTCGAAGAGATGGCAAGCGGCCTGCTGCGCGGCCACGCGCCTGGAGTGTGGAGTCAAGGGCCGTCCGAAGCTCCGACGTCAGGTGGCCATGCCGCGGATCGGGCTGACCTATGCGTGATCATGACGGCGGCCATGTCAGACGCGTCGCACGCGTCCAAGACGCCCGGTTGTTCGATGCTCTGATGGTCGAAGATACTCCTTGCCGCCACGGCGCGCTGCCGGACACCGCTGGATCGCTGCAGCCGTTTTCTCTGTTGCCCCGGCGCGGTGTGCCGTTCTTGCTGCGCGTCGACCCCGGGGACACAATCCGATCGGCGCGGACACTCCGCCGCTCCACCTGGAACAGGAACCGCGCACGTCCCGCCTCCCGCGCATGAACACTTCGGATCGGCAACCTGTCCTGATCACCGGCGCCAGTGGCTTCATCGGGGTGCATCTCGCGCGCCTGCTGGTCGCGCGCGGCCGCGCGGTCTCCTGCCTGGTGCGCCCGACGTCGCAGGTCGAGGAACTGCTGGCCGCGGGCGCCGAACTCGTCACTGGAGACGTCAGTGATCGCGCGAGTGTCTCGCGGGCCGTGGCGTTGTCGAACGCCCAGGTCGTGTTCCACCTCGCGGGGCTCGGGCGGGCGATGTCTGCGGCCGACTTCATGCGCGTGAACGCCGAGGGTGCCGAGACGGTTGCGGCGGCGTGCGCCGAGCAGGCGGAGCGCCCGGTGCTCCTGCTCGTTTCGTCGCTCGCTGCCGCGGGGCCCTCCAGGGAGGCGCCGAAAGTGGAAAGCGATCCGTCGTTGCCGGTTTCGGACTATGGGCGCAGCAAGTTCGCCGGCGAGCAGGCGGCCGCTCGTTACGCCGGCGTGGTGCCCATCACGATTGTCCGGCCGTGCGCCGTGTTCGGCGCGGGCGACCGCGGGATGTACGAAGTATTCAGGCCCGTCGCTCGATCCGGCATCCACGTCGTGTGCGGGCACGGCGACCGGCGCATTTCGCTGATTGCCGTGGCGGACCTCGTCGAATGCATCGTCCTCGCCGCGGAGAAAGGCGAGCGCCTGGTGCCGGACGCCTCGGGGCGCGGCATCTACTTCGCCGGCGCGGAGGATCTCTCGCAGGTTGAACTCGGAGCCGCGATCGCGCAAGCGCTGGGGAAGAGGGTGCCTCGCACTCTTCGTGTCCCGGGAGGTTTGATGCGGGTGGCCGGCTTCTGTGGCGACGTCGCCACGCGAGTCCGTCGGCACCCGGGCTGGGTCAGCAGCGACAAGATGTCGGAATTGCTCGCCGGTTCGTGGACCTGCTCGCCGGCCAAGGCGCAGCGGCAGCTGGGCTGGTCGCCCGCGGCCCCGCTTGCCGATCGACTCCGCGAGACCGCGCAGTGGTACCTCGACGCCCGCTGGCTCTAGGACCTTATCGGATCTCATAGCGCCCGGTCGTAGATCCGGTAGGTCTTGGCGAGCTTCGTCCCCGCGCGCCTCAGCGTGCCGCGCGAACTCGCGTTGCTCTCGAGCACCCACGAAAACTCCCAGCCCGTGAGGCCCCACGGCTTGGCCGCCTCCACCAGGCGATCGAGCAGCACGATGCCGAAGCCCGACTGCTGGAACTCGGGCAGCATCGTCACGGTCAGTGCTCGCGCGACGTTGATCCGCTTCTTCCCCCACATCAACTGGAACAGGCCGAACGGAAACAGCCGGCCATTGAGCTTGCGGATGATCTGGTTGTAGTCGAGCAGTGCGAGCACGGCGCCGACGGTCTTTCCCCCGGCCATCGCAAAGGCCACGAATTCCGGGGCGATGATGTGCCGCAGCTCCGCTGCGATGTGCTTCACTTCGCCCTCCTGCAGCGGGGTGAAGCCCCAGGTGCCCTCGAGCGCGCTGTTGTAGAGATCGAGGTAGGTCCGGATCTCCTCGTCGAACCGTGACGGGTCCAGCCACCGCACCGTCAGGCCCCCGCCTTCGAGCGCCGCCATCACCGCGGGTTTGTAGCGTTCGACCAGCTGCGCGAGGATCGCAGCGTCCATCTCGTAGGCGTAGAGGTCCTGCGACTTGGCGAACCCGCAGGCCTCGATCAGGGCCGCGTAATGCGGCGGGTTATAGGTCATCAGGAACACCGGCGGTCTGTCGAAACCGTCGATGAGCAGTCCGCAGGTGTAGTTGAGCGACGGGTTCACGGGCCCGCGCCAGACGGTCATGCCCCGCTCCAGCAGCCACGCGCGCCCGGCGTCGAAGAGCGCGTGAGCGGCTGCGGTGTCGTCGATGCACTCGAAGAATCCGAAGAACCCCCGCCGTTCGTTGTACTTCCGGTTGTGGACGTGGTTGACGAAGACGGCGACGCGGCCGACGGCCTTGCCGCGCCGCTCGGCGAGAAGCGTCACCATCTCCGCGTTGTCGAAGAACGGGTGGCGTCCCCATCCGAGGAGGAGGCGCTCCTGCGCAAGGATGGGCGGGACCCAGTTCGGGTCGCCCGCGTAGACCGTCCACGGCAGCCGTTGAAAGCGTCGCCGATCCCGCCAGGATGTCACCGCCCGGACCGTGACCGCATCGTTCATTGCAGCGCCCGGTCTTCCATCACCCGTCGACAGACGTTTGCGATGTTCGCCGCCGCGGAGTTGTTCTGCACGGGCAGCAGCTTGCGCAACTCGTCCATCGGGAAGTCCGAATGCGTTTCCTTGCCGAGGGCGAGGCCGACGAACACCGTCGATGAATACCGGGTGATGAGCACGTCGCAGTTGGCGATCATCTCTTCCGCGCTGCCGCTGCGGAAAGCCATCGCTCCAGGGGCGTACCGCTTGACCTCGCTCTCGGCGCGGGCCATGTCCTCGTTGGGGTGGAACTTGAAGATGATCGGGCGCCCGTTGGCGATCCTGCAAGCGTCCAGGATGAAGGACTTCCGATCCTCGCCGCGGAAGATCTCCCGCAGCGGCGATGTGCACACGAGCACGTAGTGGCGGTGGGGAAAGGCGTTGGTTCGGTAGCGCTCGCAATTGTCGAAGTTCGGGATGCCGGTCACCACGATCTTCGCGGCGTTCGCGCCCTTGCGGACGAAGAAGTCGCGATACCCGTCGCTCGCAACGCAGAATGCGCGGTAGGCGTCGCTCAGCCCCGTAGCGGCGGTGCCCGCGATCCAGTGCGGAAGCCAGCGATGGCGCTGCACCAGGCGGAAACTGCGGTCTTCCGGATCGGTGATGCCTTCCTGGACCAGAACGATCCTGCGATCGCGGATGTTGTCCTGCACGAAGACATCGGAGCATGTCACCACGAGGTCGTAGGCGTCGCGACGGCCTCGATAGTCGATCGCCAGATGCTGCTCCTCGAGGTATTGCCGGCAGCGCCTCGCAAGCTTGTCACCGATGATGGTGAACTCGAGCCGTTTCAGTCGCCGCAGCGCCTCGAGCGCTCCATCGCAGTAGAAGGGCGTGAAGGCGTGTTCGTACTCGGCGAGATGCCGCGAGATGTCGTGCATCTGCGTCGTCTGGTTCATCGATCCGCAGATGAACAGGATGCGCTTGCCCACCGTCACGCCTCCCCATCCCAGCGGGTCTTGAACGTTCCCGCGACGAACACGATTGCGGCAAAGCCGGCGGCGATTCCCGCCATCCGCAGGGTGGCCGGATCATCGGCGAAGATCATCGCCGCGCGCAGTGCCTCGTTCACGTAGTAGAGCGGCAGCAGCCTGGCGAACGACTGCAGGAAGGCCGGCATCATCTCCACCGGGAAGAAGGTGCCCGACAGGAACATCATCGGAAAGAGGAAGGCGTTGCCGACCGCCGACGCGCTTTCCGCCTCCTTCGCGAACGGGGTGAGCAGCATGCCGATGCCGACGAAGGCGATCACTTCGATCACGACGATGAGCGGGAGCCAGGCGCCGATGTGCAGCCGGACGTCGAAGACCGCGTAGCTGACGAGGAGGATCGCGACCGTCGAAGCGACGGAGAGAATCAGCTGGTACAGGATGCTCGAGACGAGCCAGTCGGTGCGCGTGATCGGCGTCGTCGCGAGCTTGCGCAGGATGCCTTTCTGCCGCAACTCGGCGTTCATGTTGAGCGCATTTCCCAGGGACGAGGTCATGATCGCCATTGCGATGATGCCCGGGACGAAGAACTCGATGAAGCGGTACTGCTCGGAGAGGATCGACGTCGCGACGAGCGTGATGAAGGGCGGCGTGCCGGTCATCTTCTGGTTCATCGCGGCCACGATCGTCTCGAGCGCCTGGATCTTGGCGTTCACCGAGGTCGAACTCGGATCGTGGATGTACCGCAACGGCACGGACACGCTCGCATCCCGTGCGCCGAGCCGCCTTGCCTCCATGGCGGCGAAATCTTCGGGAATCACCAGCACCAGGTTGTGCTTGTGTTGCCTGGCGTATTGCGCTGCGTCGACGCCGTCCGGAACCGGGGTGATCCTGAACGTCTGATCCGTCGAGAGGGCATCGATCAGCCTGGCCGACGCTGCGCTGCGGCTCAAGTCCTGCACCGGAAGGTTGAAATCGAGATGTTCCGGCGTGGTGAATATCGTTCCGAAGACCAGCACGAGGATCACTGGGAACGCGAACGTGAAGAACATCGCCGATCTTTCCCGGTAGAAGCTCCTGAGCCGGACGACCAGGTTGGCGGCGATGATCCTCGGCGTCATCTGGAACCCCTGCCCGCGGTGTCCGGGCGATGCTCCTCGGTGAGCTTGAGGAACACCTCTTCCAGGTTCGGCTTGCGCACGTCGATGCCGCGGAGGGAAAGTCCGGCCCGTTCGATTTCCCCGAGGATGGCGCGCACGTCGTCGGCGTCCTTGACCTGCACGCAGATGCTTGCACCGCTCATCTGCGTGGGCTCGAAGCCCATCTTCCGGATCAGGGCCGGCGCCGCTGCGTCACTCGACTCCAGGGTGAGTCGCAAGTGATCGCCGTGTTTCTCCGTGAGGCGCGCCGGCGAGTCGGCGGCCACGATCCTGCCTTTCGAGATGATCGCCACGGTGTCGGCGAGGAGTTCTGCCTCCTCCATGTAGTGGGTCGTTAGAAAGACGGTCTTCCCACGGTCCTTCAGGCCCTTGAGCACGTCCCAGACTGCGTGCCGGGCGTGCGGGTCGAGGCCCGTCGTCGGTTCATCGAGAAACACGACCTCCGGGTCGTTGACGAGCGCGGCGGCGATGCCGAGGCGCTGTTTGAGGCCCCCTGAAAGGGTGTTGAAGCGGGCGTCGGCCTTGTCGCGCAGATGGGTGAGGTCCATCAGCGCATCGACGTCGGCTTTGCAGCCGAACACCTGCGCGTAGTAGGAAAGGCTCTCCCGCACGGTGATCCGGTCGAACGAACTGAAGCCCTGCGGAAGCACGCCGATCCGGCGAACGACCTTGGCTTTCGACTTGGTGACGTCCATCCCGAGCACGGTGACGTGTCCCGCCGTGGGCGTGCGGATGGTCTCGATGATCTCGGCCGTGGTGCTCTTGCCGGCGCCGTTGGGGCCCAGGAATGCGAACACCTCGCCCGTCGCGACGCTAAACGAAACGTCGTCGACGGCCAGCAGCGTTCCGTAGCGCTTGCTCAGGTGCTCGACGACGATCGCGTGGCTGGAGTTCGGCATGCCGTGGTGCATCGCTTGCGCGCGACGAACGCGTTCGTCGCGCTAGAGTTTTGCGAACTCTTCGACGATGACACCGACCGCGCTTCTGATCTGCGCTTCGGTGTGATTGGTCGTGATGAACAACCGGAGGCGTGCCGCGCGCTCCGGAACCGCAGGATGGATGATCGGCTGCACGATGATGCCGCGGTTGAAGAGGGCGCGGGAGAGCAGCAGGCACTTTACGGAGTTGCCGATGATCACCGGGATGATCGGGGTCCCGCCGGAAAGCCCGGTGTCGAGGCCACGTCCGCGGGCGAGGGCGAGGAAGAGGGCCGACAGTTCATGGAGCCTGGCGACGCGCTCGGGCTCGCGCCGCAGCAGCGTCAGGGCCGCGAGCGCGGCAGCCGCGTTGGGCGGCGAAAGACCGACGCTGTAGACGAACCCCGGGGCGGTGTACTTGAGGTATTCGACGAGTTCGGTGGAGCCCGCGATGTAGCCGCCACAGCTGGCGAGCGACTTGGAGAGCGTGCCCATCCACAGCTCGACGTCGGAGCGCTCGATGCCGGCGTGCTCGCCGATGCCGCGTCCTGAGCGGCCCATGGTTCCCAGCGAGTGCGCCTCGTCGACGAGCAGCATCGCGCGATGCTTCTTCTTGACTTCGACAAAGCGCGCGAGATCGGGAGAATCGCCGTCCATGCTGTAGACGGCTTCGATCGCGATCAGCACGCGGCGGAAGTCGTGGCGGATGCCGGTGAGCAACGCGTCGAGCGCACGCCAGTCGTTGTGCGCGAAACCGCGGCTCGTCGCGCCCGACAGCCGGGCGCCTTGCAGAATCGAGTTGTGGGCGAGGATGTCGTGGACGATGAGGTCGCCCGGGCCCATCAGGTGGCCGATTGTCGTGACGTTGGTCGCGTGCCCGGAGACGAAGACGATCGCCGCGGGTGTGCCGAGAAAGTCGGCGAGCGCGGTTTCGAGCTCGCGGTGGATCTGCTTTTCGCCCGAGACAAGGCGGCTCGCGCCGGCGCCGGTGCCGTAACGATCGATCACGGCCTTGGTGGCGGCGGTGACGTACGGATCGTGCGCCATGCCGACGTAGTCATAGGCGCAGAAGTTCGCCACCTCGCGCCCGTCGACGTGAGCGAATCCGCCCGTGGCCGAGTCCGGCTTGACCGCGCCCTGGTCGACACGGAAGTAGGGATTGCTGTCGGCGATGGCCAGCAGCATGCGCTCGTGGCGCTTGAGCTCGAGGTATTCGGGAAAGAGCGAGACGTCGTAGTTCTCCGCCGGGACTTCGCCCGCGGGGGCGTCGCGCTGCGGGTGATCGATCAGGTGCTTCTGCACCGCGGTGGCAAGGTCGCCGAGCGTCGTCGCCTGGCTGTACACGGTGTCCGGCAGATGCCGGCCGAACCGGCTGTCGAGCGCGGCCACGAGTTCGACCCGCTGCAGCGAGTCGAGGCCGAGCGCCGCGATCGGCGTTTCGGGCGTGACGTCCGCGAGGCCGGTGCCGGACAACGCCAGCGCGTGCTGGCAGACGGCGGCGAACGCGGCGGACTGCGCGCGCGCCACCGAAGGCTTGGGACTCGCCCGGGGGCCACGCGTTTCGAGCGCCTTGAGCTGGCCGGCCAGGAAGGCGGCGCGGTTGGCGTGGCGCTGGACCTTGCCGCTGCTCGTCTTGGCGATCGTGCCGCAGCGGATCAGCACCACGGTGTCGAGCCCCAGGCCGTGCTCCTCTAGGACCGCGGCCTGGACGGCATCGACGACCGGCGCGAGGTCGGAGCTGCCGTCGCGCTCGACCTCGTGCACTAGCACCAGGCGCTGCGTGCCGCCCGCGTCGACCGCGAATACGGCGCCGAGTCCGGATGCGAGCAGCGGATGACTGTCGCGCGCCGTGGCTTCGATGTCCTCTGGATGGTGGTTGAGGCCGCGCACGATGATGAGGTCGTCGAGCCGGCCGGTGACGTAGAGCTGGCGCTCGTGGATGAACCCGAGATCGCCGGTGCGCAGGAACGGGCCGTCGCCGTTGTCGCTTCGGCGTGCGCTGAACGTGGTCGCGGTCCCTTGCGGGTCGTGCCAGTAGCCCTGGCCGACGGACTCGCCGGCGACCCAGATCTCGCCGACTCTGCCCGGCCCGGCGAGCGCCTGGGTCTGCGCATCGACGATCGCAAGGCGAAGCGAACCGATGGGCGTGCCGCATCCGACGAGACGGCGGGCGTGCGGCAGGGTGTCGGGCAGCGGCTCGACGCGATTCTGCGCCAGGGCGTCGTCGCTGAACGCGCGCACGACGGCACCGGCACCGCGCCTGGCTCCCGTGACCATCAGCGTTGCCTCCGCCAGGCCGTAGCACGGGTAGAAGGCCTCGCGCCGGAACCCGCACGGCGCGAAGGCTTCGGCAAACCGGTCGAGCGTCGCCGGCCGGATGGTCTCGGCACCGACGAAAGCGAGGGACCAGGCGGACAGGTCGAGGGTGGCGCGTTGCGCCGCCGTGATCCTGCGCACGCACAGGTCGTAGGCGAAGTTGGGTCCGCCGGAAATCGTCGCGCCCGACTGGCTGATCGTGTCGAGCCAGACGAACGGGTTCTTGAGGAACGTCGCGGGGGCCATGACGATGATGGTCACCCCGGAGTAGACGGGGGCGAGGACGCCGCCGATCAGCCCCATGTCGTGGTACGCAGGAAGCCAGAACACGGACGTCGTGTTATCGCGGGCTTCGAAGGCCTCGCAGATCGCGCGCGCGTTCTCGACGAGGTTGGCGTGACTCACCATCACGCCTTTCGGCTGGCGGGTCGAGCCGGACGTGTACTGGATCATCGCGAGGGAGTCCAGGGCGGGGTCGTGTTCTGCCCAGCCATCGGCGCGGGCATCGGCGATCTCGTCCGTGGCGAGCCAGGCAATCCCCGCGGCCCGGCCCGCCATCGGCTTGAACTGGGCTATCGCAGCCGCCGTGCTGAGGGCCAGGGACGCGCCGGCGTCCTCCGCGAGGGCGGCGAACTGATCGAGCGTGCGGTGGCGCGGCAGGTAGGTCGGGACGGCAACGCAGCCCGCGTAGAGCGCGCCGAAGTAGGCCGCAACGAACTCGAGGCCGGGCGGATACGCCAGCATGACGCGCTGGCCGGCGAGGCCCATGTCCTGCAGGGTCGCTGCGATCGCGCGCGCGCGGCGGTCGAGTTGCGCATACGTCAGCGCCGTGCGCTTCGACGGGTCGTCGATCGGGTTTACGAACGCGAGGTCATCCGGACGCTCGCCAGCGCGTCCGCGCAGACAGCGGACCAGATTCGCATGGTCGGGGCGGAGGCCGACCCGCTTTGCGCCGGCCCGAAGCGTCACGTTGAGCATGTCGCTCTCCGGCTGCGCCCTGGGCTCGGCCGAAAGGCTGCGGATCCGGCCGCTTCGCCTGCCGCGCTGTCCCTCCTGCCACCTGGCCCTCGACTTGCCGGACCTTTCCGATCGGATTGTTCGCTACCGTTCGAACTCGAGCTTTGTTCATCCGCAACACCCCTGATCGTCGCCAAGAGGAACGACGATCGCGGAACCTGACCGGTACGCAGTGGAATCATGTACTTAAGGTAATCGTGCGAACAGGCGTGGTCGGTGCGCTACCGCACAGTCGATTCGAGGCCCAACGGCGATCCGCGCCCGCGGAGCCGCCTGCTCGAGTCAAGGATGAGCGCTGGGGGGCCTCACGACCGCTCATCGGCCGTACGTCAGTTCCCGCGTCTTGCCCCAGAACACCCGGTATGCGAACAACGTGTAGCCGACGATCATCGGCAGGACGACGCAGGTGCCGACGAGAACGATCAGCAGGGACTCGCGCGCAGCGGCGGCCTGCCGACCATGACGCGAAAGGCGAAGAACACCGGAGCCACGGGCGGATGCTGATCCCCGAACTCGTTCAGTCCCTTGAGCTCCGCGTCAGCATCGTGCCGCAGGATCAGGCTGGCACCGTTTGGAATGCTGATCGCGAAGTCGTTGCGGCGTTCACGCTCGTTCGGCACTGCGAACAGCAGCAGGGGAACGCCGCGCTCGGTGTGCCAGATGCCTTCCATCGCAGCGATCTTGGCCGGCTGGTGTTCGAGTGTGTTCAGGCCGTGAAGGTCGCCGACGACGAGCTGTGTCGGCGCCAGCACCGCGGCGACGAGCAAGGCGATACGGAGCATGCCGAGCGCTGGCGCGTGGGTCGCGTTGCGCAGCAGCTGGAAGGCCGACAGGCCGGCGATCAGGAACGACGCGGTGAGTCCCGAGGCGATCAGCATGTGGGCGAGCCGATAGGGGAAGCTCGGATTGAAGATGATCGCAATCCAGTCGGTCGCGTGCACTTCGCCGTTGATCACGGCAAAGCCCTGCGGCGTGTGCATCCACGAGTTGAGCGCAAGGATCCAGAACGCCGACGCGCTGGTGCCGATGGCCACGAGCGATGCCGCGAGCGTGTGCAGCCAGGGCGGCACGCGGTCGCGGCCGAACAGCATCACGCCGAGGAAGGTCGACTCGAGGAAGAAGGCGGTGAGGACCTCGTACCCCAGCAGCGGGCCGGCGACGTTGCCGGCCTTCTCCATGAATCCCGGCCAGTTCGTGCCGAACTGGAAGCTCATGGTCAGCCCGGAAACCACGCCGAGTCCGAAGGAGATCGCAAACACCTTGACCCAGAGCCGATAGGCGCGCTCGACCCAGTCTTCGCCGGTCCGGTTTGCCCGAACGCGCAGGTAAAGCAGAAACCAGCCGAGGGCGATCGTTATGGACGGAAAAAGTATGTGGAACGCGATGTTCAGTCCGAACTGCGCGCGGGCGAGGAGCAGAGGATCGGTCAGCACGGCGTGCCTTGCTTCGAATGACGGCATGGCCGTAACCGGAGTCAGGTCACGGCCATGTCGCTACTTTTCCACCAATTCGCATCGACGTTGAAGCGATCCGCGAGCCGACTGCATCTGGCAAGGCAACGACCTTTGCCTGCGCCGCCCCCGCCGTTGTGATCTGCAAATCGGGGTCAGACCCCGATTTCGTTCAGCGCCCGCGCAGCCGCTCGACTTCCTCGATCAGGTCGACCACCAGGGCCGCGAGTTCGTCGTTGGCGTCGAACGTGCGTTCGATCTCGGCGAGGCGGCGCGCGCGCAGCAGCTGGGCGCTGGTGAAGCGCATCGTCGCCGTCGCTCCAACCTCGAGCAGGCCGCTCGCCACATGACGCTCGATCCACTCGACGCTGACCGCGCACGCGCTCGCGAGCTCCTCGCGACTGAGTCCGTCGTCGTCAATGATCAGCACTTCCACGGTTCGCTCGATCATCGGCTGCGCTCCGTTGCCTGCCGCGGGTTGAACTTCAGCTCGCGTTCCATCGCTCGGTAGAGCTCGCGCGCCGCCTCGGTGTCGGCGGGTGGCAGCACGAGGTCGAGCTCGAGGTACAGGTCGCCCGGCGGATCGCCCGGGATGCCGCGACCGCGCAGTCGCAGCCGGCGGCCGTTGCGCGAGTTCGCCGGCACGGTCACCTCGACGGGACCCGACGGCGTCGCCACCTCGATCGCGGCGCCGAGTGCAGCCTCCCACGGCGCGACGGGCACGCGCTGCGTGACGTCGCGTCCGTCGACCATGTGGCGATCGTCGGGCCGGAACTCGATTTCGAGGTAGAGATCGCCGGCCGCGCCGCCGCCGTACCCCGGCGCGCCCTGGCCGCGCAGCCGGATGTGCTGGCCGGCGCGCACGCCCCGCGGAATCGTCACGTCGAGCGTGCGCTCCTCCGTGACGACGTGGCCTGTCGCGTCGAGGCGGGCCGAGCGCAGCGTCACGGACCGCGTTGCCCCGAGATACGCGTCGGCCAGGTCGATCACGACCTTCGCGTGATGGTCGCCGCCGCGCATCGACGCGGCATCCGCCCCGCGGCGCGCGCGCGCCGCGCGGCCGAACAGGTTGGCGAAGAAATCGCTGAACTCGTCCTCGCCGGCGCCGTGGTCACCTCCCGAAAACTCGAAACCCGCGTCCCAGTCGGGCGGGGGCCGGAAGTCCTGGCCCGGTGGCCGACGCCCGAGCGCGTCGTACGCAGCGCGCTTCTCGGGATCGGACAGGACGGTGTTCGCCTCGTTGATCGCCGACATGCGTTCGGCCGCATCCGGCTCCTTGCTGACGTCCGGGTGGTACTTGCGCGCGAGCCGGCGGTACGCCTTCTTGATGTCGTCGGCGGTCGCGGTCTTGTCGACGCCCAGCGTTGCGTAGTAGTCCTTGAACTCCATCGACGGTCCCAGGCGCGCAGCGGCTTGCACGGCGTCCGCGCCAAACGTGCCCGGGGGGCGGGAGCGGCAAAGCGCCCCGCCATGGCAGCGCTTCGATGCCCGGGCGCTCCCGATCTTACGCGTCGTGCGTGACGCGGACGTGGCGGCGCGGCGCGCGGCGGGCGCGGCCGGTGCCGCCGGCGCGCGGTGCGAAGCGAGGTGGCATCAACTTGCGCAACAATCACGCCTTGGCCGGGGAGCGGGACGCTCCCGCGGCGTCTCGAAGGAGTGCACCATCGCTTCAAACCCAGGCCCCGGCCGCAAGCCACGGCCCTCGACCGATCCCGGTCCGTTCCGCTCGCGCTCGCTCGCGCCGATCGGCTGGACCGTCGCGGCGGTGTTCGCGGGTGCCGCGCTGCTCGTCTACGTGATGGCGCCCGACTACCGTCCCGTGCAGGTGCGGGGCGAACCGGTCGCGGACGCGCCGATCCCGCCGCCGCCCGCGCTGCCGCCGCCGAAAGTGGTGGCGAAGCCCGAACCGGACAATCCGGCCGACGTGCTGGGCAGCGCGCGCGACTTCAAGGCGGTCTACGACCGCTACCGGGAGAGCACCAACCCGATCGAGCGGGCGCTCGCCGGGCGCGCGCACCGGGCGTGCTTCCCGACGTTCCTGCCGCCGCAGGGCAAGCCGCCGTCGCCGGTGTATGCGATCAACGCGCTGTCGAGCCACCAGCACGACGCGCGCAAGGCCGCGTTGCAGGAACTGTTCGCACGCTGCAAGGGGTTCCTCGCGCAGCCGCTCGATGCCGCGGACATCGTGGCCACCGCCGAGCGCGTCACCAACGGCAACCTCGCCTCGGCCGGCTCGGCCGCGCGCTGGGCCATGATCCGCGGCGACCGCGCCGCCGCCGAGACCACCGTCGAGCAGGCGCTCCGGTCGCGCGAGCCCTACGCGATTCAGTCGCTGAGCGGCCTGTCCGTGCTGCTGATGAACGCCAGCGCCAAGGGCGCCCAGCCGGAGGTCACCGACGCCGCGCTGGCGCTGCTCTCGTGCGACCTCGGCGCCTCGTGCGGGCCGAACTCGCTGCTGGCGCTGCAGCTGTGCGCAGCCGAGGGACGCTGCCAGGGATCGGCGCGCGAGCGCATGCTCGAGCGCATCGGCCCGGTCGACATGGAGGCGGTCGAAAGCGAGCAAAAGCGGCTGCGCGCCCTCGTCGACAACGGCAACGCGACCATCACGACGGTCTGGCGACAGCCGCGCTGAGCGCGGCCGCCCGGCGACGGCTCAAACCTTGCCCGCCGACTGCAGGATCGCCCGCGCGCGTTCGATGACCGGGCGGTCGATCATCTTGCCGTCGAGGCGCACGGCGTTGCCGCTGGCCTGGTCGGCCGCCTCGAGCACGCGCTGCGCCCAGGCGATGTCGGCCGCCGGCGGCAGGAAGCCAGCGTTGACGGCCTCGACCTGCCGCGGATGGATGCAGAGCTTGCCGCCGAAGCCCAGCCGCCGCGCGTAGCCGATGTCGTCGGCCAGTTGGGCCGGGTCGTCGAGCGCGACCGTCACGCCGTCGACCGGCGGCGCGAGGCCCGCGAGGCGGGAGACCAGCACGATCGACGAGCGCGCGAACAGCAGTTCCTCGCGCTCGCCGGCGATGCCGAGGTCGAGCTGGAAGTCGATCGAGCCGAACGCGAAGCGAGCGATGCCCGCGGCGGCGATGGCCTCCAGGTTGCGCAGCCCGAGCGCGCTTTCGATCAGCGCGATCACCGGCAGCTCAGGCGCCGTGCGGTGGATCTCGGCGACCGGCGCCGAGTGCTCGGCCTTCGGCAGCATCACGCCGCGCACGCCCGGCAGCGACAGCAGCGCGAGGTCCTGCTGGAACCAGTCCGTGTCGGCGCCGTTGATGCGGAGGTAGGCGTTCTTCGCGGGATCCAGCCAGGCCCTCAGCGCGGCGCGCGCGGCCGCCTTGTCGGCGGGCGCCACGGCGTCCTCGAGGTCGACGAGCGTTACGTCGGCGCCGGCGGCGCACGCCTTGTCGAATCGCTCGGGCCGGTTGCCCGGGACGAACAGGAAGGAACGATCGGTCATCGGTGTCTCCGGTCAGGCACTCGGTGCGCTGCGCGGCGCGCGCGGAGCGGCGCGCGCCAGCAGCCACAGTCCGCACAGCAGCGTCGGCGCCGCGACCACGGCGAATGCCAGCCCGTAGCTGCCGCCGCCCTCGACGATCGCGGCAAAGATGGGCGGCGTGATCAGCACGCCGAAGAAGGTGAAGAAGAGGGCACCGCCGGTGGCCTCGACGGTCTTGCCCGCCGGCGCCTCGCGCGCGACCTCGGCGAGGTACACGCCGTTCCACCCGATCGCGGTGCCGCCGAACGCGGCGCACAGGACGATCATGGCCACGCGTGGCCACTCGGGCGACGAGATCGCCATCGCCCCCGCCGCCGCGGCCATCGCGATGCCGACGAGCCCCAGCACCGCCGCGGGACGGCCGCTGCGGTCCGCCACGGCACCCCACGCGATCCGGCCGACGATGCCCGCGGTCGTCGCGACGGCGAGCATCAGGCCCGCCTCCACCAGCGTGTAGCCGAGCTTGCTGGTGAGGTACGTGACGAGATAGGTGGTGAGGCAGAGCTGCAGCGCCGAGAAGAAGAACGAGCTGAGCGCCAGCCGCCGCACGGTGGCATCCCTGGCGACCAGCGCCAGCGCGCGGAACGGTCCACGTGCGCTGATCGGGCGCTTCGGATCGCGGTCGGCGTCGTTCTCGGCCCGGATGTACTGCGCGACGACGGCGGTCAGCACGCACAGCCCGGCGACGGCCAGCGCGCCGAGGCGCCAGCCGCCGAGCAGCACCAGCGGCGGCACGACGATGCCTGCCAGGGCGCCCCCGAGCGGAACGCCGGTCTGCTTCACCGAGAACACGAAGGACATCATGTGCGGCGGCGTCGTCTTCGCGAGGATGTGGGAACTCGCCGGCGTGATCGGCCCGTAGCCGAGGCCGAGCACGAACGCGCTCGCGATCAGGGCCGGCATCGTGCCAAAGGTCAGCAAGGCGAGCCCGACCGCGCACATCACGAGGCAGTACTGGCTGAAGCGGATCGCGCCGATGCGCCGGATCAGGTCGGCGCTCGCCGCGCTCGAGATCATGCTGCCGAGGTAGACCAGCGAGACGTACAGGCCGATCAGTCCGGCCGACAGGTGCAGTTCGTCGGACGCGGCGGGCGCGAGGACGGGCACCGTGATCGTCGCCATCGCGACCAGCGCCTGGATCGCCAGCGTGGCGGCGAGAGGCAGGAGGGTCGAGCGCATGGGGAGGCGTGGGCGGGAACGGCACGCGGGCCGTGCCGTGGATGGGGCGGATGGCAGGGCAGGCAGTGCGCGCCGGGTCGGTCCCGATAGTGCTGGGGCGACCGCGGCTGTGTCAAATCCCTTGCGGTCGATGAACGCTCACGGTCGAATCTACGACTCGTCTCTCGTTCGTCGAGCCGGATTTCGGCCAACGCGGTGCCTCGACACGGCAAGACGCCGTGACGTGAGATCGGCTGAATCTCGCCGGTGGCTCTGGGTTGCGCCGGTGCCGGAGGGTGTGCCGCGGCCGCCACGTTCCGCGCGCGCGCCGAGTCGAGATAACGGGGCACAATCCATACGCTGGATCCAGAGAAAGTTATCAACCTCCTGCAGGAGTTTCCATGTCCGTCCCCGGCATCTCGTGGTCCGGTGTGTTCATCCGCATTGCCATCGCCGTGGCGCTGGTGCTCGTCACCTACAACCCCACCGGCTACTCCTTCTATCACTGGCTGTCTGCGCCTCCCGCCGGCATCACCGCCTTGAAGGCCCTGCTGGGCGTGCTCCTGCTGATCGGCTGGGTGGTGTGCCTGCGCACGGTGTACGTCGCGCTCGGCTGGCTCGGCGTGATCCTCGGGATGGGGCTGCTCGCCGCGCTGGTCTGGGTGTTCGTCGACGGGAAGTGGATCGATCTCGCGACGCCGTCGGCGGTGGCGTGGGTCGCGCTGCTCATCCTCGGCACGATCCTGGGCGTTGGCCTGTCGTGGTCGCTGATCCGCGCGCGGTTGACCGGGCAGGTCGAGGTTCAGTAGAGCCAGTTCGCCCGCCGGAGTGTAAAAAGTGGCGCGTGTGCGAGCACTGCGCCTCTTCGTTCGGCAGAAGCCGCGAGTTACTTCTTCGCGACGATGCCCTTGATGATGCCGATGATGATCATCAGGATGGCGCCGCCAACGCCGCGGCCCTGATGTTGCCGAGGCGCTTCCTGAAGTCGGGAGCAGAACTGTCAAGCAGCCGACATCTGGTGACGCAGTGCAGCCCTACGCTTGCAAGGTTGCGCCGCTTGCCAGTGCCCGGTCGCGTGCGTGGCGGAGAAGTCCCGACGAGCGCGTTCCCGACAGAGCACAATCAAGGCGTGTCCGTGCGCTACCGGGCTCGATCGATGAGAGCCCCAGGGCGGACCCTGGAAGCGACCCGAGCCGTGAGGCGGTTCTGAACTTTTCACTCAAGAAGGGAAACCAATGAGCGACATGCCGGATTTCTCGAACGTCGAAAGCGGCTCGAGTTCGACCGCGGTCAAGATTCACGAAGTCAAGTCGGGCGACAGCCTGTCGAAGATCGCCAAGCAGGAATACGGCGATGCCAGCAAGTGGCCGCAGATCTTCGAGGCCAACAAGGACATCCTGAAGGATCCGAACAAGATCTTCCCGGGCCAGAAGCTGAAGATCCCGCCGCTCGCCTGAGTTCCGCGGTATCCGCCCGGTGTGGCGGCCGCAATTCACCTTCATTCACAACAGCAATCCAGCAGTCTGCTTCGGAGGACCCACCATGCTGTCCAAGCTCCGTCACATAGCTCTCGTAGTCACTTCGGTCGTCGCGCTCGTGGCCTGCGGCAAGAAGGAGCCGCCCGCTCCGCCGCCGCCGCCGCCCGCTCCGGCCCCGGCCCCGGCGCCCGCCCCGGCACCAGCGCCGGCCCCGGTGGGTGTCACTCTCTCCGCGGTCACGCTGGGCAAGGCGGTCGGCGCGGACAAGAAGGTCACGGCGGCGACCGAGATGTTCGCGAAGGGCGACACGATCTACGCCTCCATCGACACCACGGGGACCGGGTCCGCCACGCTGGCGGCCAAGTGGACCTTCTCGAAGGACGGCAAGACCGTGCCGGTCAAGGAAGACACCGCGACGATCAACGCGACCGGACCGTCGACCACCGAGTTCCACATCAGCAAGCCGGACGGCTGGCCGGTCGGCACGTACCAGGTGGAGATCACCATGGACGGCAAGTCGGTGGCCACCAAGGCGTTCAAGGTCCAGTAGTCATCAAAGCGACGGCGGTCGGTGCGCCGGCCGCCGCCTGCACCGGTCAAAGTCCGACGAGCATCTCGTTGGGCGCCAGCACGCTGATGTGCTTGAACCGGGCTTCGACGAGCCCCTTGGCGACGAGCGGCTGCAACACCTGGTTGACCGTCTGCCGCGAAGCCCCGATCAGCGAAGCGAGTTCGGCCTGAGAGTAGGGGAGCTCCGTCGGAGGGCGCGCGCCCAGTTCGTCGACTTTCAACTGGCTGAGCACGAACAGCTGGCCCCGCAGCCGCGCTTCCGGTTCGAGGCTGTTGGCATGGATGTACGCCATCACGTAGTTCGAGATGCGCCGGATCGCGAGCATCGCGAAGTGACGGAAGTAAAGGGGCTCGTCGTTGACGATCCGGTCGAGCTCGGCCTTGGGCAGCAGGAGCAGGCGCGTCGGCGTCTTCGCGATCGCGGTCACGAGGAGCCTCTCGTCCGTCAGCACGCCGTACTCGCCGAACCAGGTCCCGGGCTCTGCAATCCAGAGCAGCGACTCGTCGCCGTGACGCGCCTGACGCACCAATTTGACCTCGCCCTCCAGCACCGCCGACAGCGCGGACGGAGGCGCACCCTCCAGCGCAATCACTTCCCCGCGGGCGAAGCTGCGGATGCGGGATCCCCAGAGAATGCGTTGTTGCAGATCCTGGGGCAGGCTTTGGAACCAGCGTCCCCGGTTGAGCTCTGCGCTGAGCGTTCCGGCTTCCGAGTTGTCGTTCGGCTCTCTGGTCTCGTCGTCGTTTCAGGCGGAGACAATGACATGTCAATCCGCCGGCATGTCGAATCCTAGGGCGGGAATACCCTTCCACGGTTGAGTTCGCTCATTTCTCAACGACGATCAAGCGGCCGATCGAGCCGGTGCATCGCGTCGGGGGATCCACAACAGGTCGAGGAAGGGAAATCTGCATGGACATGCATGAAGCAGGGCGTCGGGCCGTCCTTCCTGTTGGTTGGCCGCGCATTGCGGTTCGCGTCGCGGGCAGCTGGATCGCCGCCGCCGCGGTCCTGATGCTTGGCTGGCTCGCGCGCGGCGCGTCGTAGGCAGTTCGCGACTGTCCCTTGCAATCGGGGCCGCTGCTCTGCGGGCGCCCGGTCGACAGGGAAGCGGCGGTGCCGCCCATCCAGCCCCCACCGACGCAAACGCGATGCGCGCGGGGCCAGTATCCTTGCCGCCCATGTACGAGCGCCACTTCGGCCTGAAGCAGCGGCCCTTCTCGATCGCGCCCGATCCGCGCTACCTCTTCATGAGCGAGCGGCACCGGGAAGCGCTCGCGCATCTTCTCTACGGCGTGCAGGGCGGGGGAGGGTTCGTGCTTCTGACCGGCGACATCGGCGCCGGCAAGACCACCGTGTGCCGCTGCTTCCTCGAGCAGCTGCCCGATCGCTGCAACGTGGCCTACATCTTCAATCCCAAGCTCACGGTCGAGGAACTGCTGAAGGCCGTGTGCGCGGAGTTCCACATTCCCTACCGGCACGAGGGGCCGGGCGTGCCGACCGTCAAGGACTACGTCGACGCGCTCAACGAGTTCCTGCTGCGCACGCACGCCGTGCGGCAGAACAACGTGCTGATCATCGACGAGGCGCAGAACCTGTCGGCCGGCGTGCTGGAGCAGCTGCGCCTGCTGACCAACCTCGAGACCAACGAGCGCAAGCTGCTGCAGATCATCCTGATCGGGCAGCCCGAGCTGCGCGCCATGCTGGCGCGGCCCGACATGCAGCAGCTCGCGCAGCGCGTGATCGCCCGTTACCACCTCGAGGCGCTGACGGAGAAGGAGACCGCGCACTACGTGAGCCACCGGCTGACCGTGGCGGGCTTGCGCCACGCCAGTCCCTTCGATCAACGCGCGCTGCGGCGCATCTTCCGCTATTCGCGCGGGGTGCCGCGCCGGATCAACCTGCTGTGCGATCGCGCGCTGCTCGGCGCCTACGCGAACAGCAAGGCCGCCGTCGACCGCGGCATCCTCGACAAGGCCGCCGAGGAGGTGCTGGACGCCGCCGACTTCGGCCGGATCCGGCGCGCGCGCTACGAGCGCGTGGCCCTCGTGGGCATCGGGCTGGTGGCCGGCGCGCTGGTGGCAGGCGTGGTCGGCCTCTCGCTCGATCGTGGCGGCAGCGGCGCGCCGCGCGCCGAGCCGGCCGCGGACGCGAGCCCGGCCCAGGCGACGCCGGCCGCCGCGCCCGCGGTCACGCCGACGCCCGCTGAGCCGGCGAGCGCCGCGCCGGAGCCCGCGAAGCCGGCGAACTTCGACCTGCGCACGGGCTATGCGTCGCTGGTCGGCGCCGAGCGGGAGGCGTGGCAGCAGCTCGCACGCGTGTGGAACATCGCGCCGGGCAATGGCGATCCCTGCGTCGCGGCCGAGAAGCAGAAGGTCCGCTGCTACCGCACCGGCAACGCAACGCTGGCGCTGATCCGACAGCTGGATCGCCCGGGCGTGCTGACGTTGCGCGATGCGGCCAACCGCCCGGCGTACGTGATGCTCAGCGGGCTGTCGAACGACCGCGCGATCCTGAACATCGACGGCGTGGACCAGGCGGTGCCGCTGGTCGTGCTGGCCGACTACTGGCGCGGCGAGTTCGCGACCTTCTGGCGGCCGCCGCCGAACTATGCCGGCCCGATCGTGGACGGCCGCGCGGGACCCGCCGCGCAGTGGCTCGCGCAGCAACTGGCGACGGCGCTGGGCGACACGGGGCCGGTCGGTCCGCGGCTCGACGACGCGACGCTGCGCGGCTGGATCCATCGCTTCCAGCTCGCCCAGGGACTGCCATCGGACGGCAGCGCCGGTCCCATCACGCTGATGCAGCTGAATCGCGCGACCGGCGTGGACGAGCCGCGCCTGCAGGGAGCGAGCTAGCCGTGTCGCTGATCCTCGATGCCCTGCGCAAGGCGGACGCGGAACGCGAGCGCGGCGCAGTGCCGAGCCTGCACTCCCAGCCGGTGGCGGCGCCCTCGGCCGAGGTGCCGCCGCGCGCCAAGGTGCGTCCGAACTGGCTGTGGATCGCGATCGGCATTGTGGTCGGCCTGTCCGGGGCCGCGGCGTGGGTGATGGTCGGGCGCGATGCGCCGCCGTCAGGCGCAGCAGCGACCCAGGCGCCCGCGTCGCCGGGCCCGTCCGTGAGCCCGCCAGTGGCCCCGGCACCGCCCGCGGCCGCCGTCGCACCCACCACACCGTCGTCATCTGTGGCAGTCGCGGAGCCGGCTCCCTGGCCCCAGCCGGAAGAGCGCAAGGCGGCCGCCCGACCCGAGGCGAAGGATGACGCGCCGGTGCGGGTGATCGGCAACGTGCCCCCGGCGACCGAGTCGCCGGTCTACTCGCGCGAACAGCTACCGCCCGAGATCCGCGCGGCGCTGCCTCAACTCGCGATCGGCGGATCGATCTATTCGCCCAATTCCGCCGGTCGCTCGCTGATCGTCAACGGCCAGTTGTTCCGCGAGCGGGACCGCCTGACGCAGGATCTCTCGCTGGAGGAAATCAAGCTGAAAGCCGCCGTCTTCAGCTTCCGCGGCTATCGCTTCGAGGTCCTGTTCTAGGGGCTGTTGGCGCTTGGATCGCACCGGGCGCGCCAGGCGTTGGAAGATGGCCTAGCCCGGGATGCGGGGCTCACGCCGCCACGCCGCCGCGTGGAGTTCGCAGACCGTCTTCAGCCATCCGCGACGGGCGACGACCTCGCCGGGCGCGCCGCAGACGGCGCAGGTGTAGCGGCTGAGCTCCGTCGCGCGCCAGAGCGCCTCGTCGGCTCCATCGGGGTGGCCGATCAAGAGGACCTGAAGCTCGCCGTCCGTCTCCTTGACCTGCGACGCGACGACGTCGCGCGGCAGTTGCTCGAACAGTTCGCGCACGAGGCCGTACCAGCCCGACCCGATGCTGATCGCCGCATCGCGCAGCGCCGGGTGGGAGTCTCGCAAGGCGCGTTCGTCGACGGGTGCCGGGTCGTTCGGGTGATTCAACGTCGCAGGATCGACCGGGGACTTCTTCACGCCGGCCATTCCGGTTTTACTAAGGACCATCGCTGGCTATCCCGGGCACGCCGGCCGGAGCGGGAAACACACTCTCTATCGTTCGATCGATGCAGAAACTTTAGTGACTTCACAGGCACGGCGTCGCTCGACAAGGTGGCGGAACAATAGCGGCCTTGAGTGCGGCGGCAACGGCAGCTGGCGACAAGGGTTGACGCGGGTTAAGTGCGCGCGGACTTTCGGCGGACTTCGAGGTGTGGCCGTTGGACTCTGCGCGCCAGACGTCACCGACTGAGCGAAGGACGACGAGTTCGTGGTTCGCAAATCGTCAACGGGCGGGAAATCGGTGCAGGGACGAAGGCGCGCCGACGGAGCCCGGCGTCGTGCGCGGGGAGCCTGTCAGGCAACGCACGGGCAGCATCGTGAAACGGCGCGCGCTGCGCAAACGAAACCGCGCCGCGGGCATCCCGCGGCGCGGCTCGAGCTTGATGCGCTCAGCGACAGTCTGCAGGGCCGTACCCGGGAAGAGTCCGGCCCTTCGGGTCAGCGATCGTCCAGCACCTTGAACTGGAAGGCGGCGCCACCGGCGCAGGCGCCGGTGCTCGTGTTCAGACAGCCCACCGCGGCGATGCTGACGACGTCACCCGCGTTCAGCTGGACCGTCGCGCCCGCGGCCGTCGGCAGGATCGGCGTCGACGCGCCGGTGGGCACGACCGCCAGGGTGTAGCTGCCGGGATCCAGTTCCAGCGATTGCGAGGTCGCGTTGGGGAACGCGAGATTGGTCACCGGGCGCGCGGCGATGGCGCCGCCGTTCAGGACGACCACGTCGACGGCGGGCGCATCCGGCGCAAGGTGCAGCACGCGCACCTTGGCTTTGCCAGCCACGGCTGAGCGGTCGTCCGCAAACGCCGCGAGTCGCAGCGCCTGGGCGCCGCTGCCGTTCAGCAGTCCGATCGCGAAGACGCTGGTGCTGGATCCGGCGGCGAGCGCTGCACCGTTCAGGTCGAGCACGCCGGCGAACGTGCCGGCCAGGGCCACCGAGGCGTCATAGGTACCCGAAGCGACGTTCAGGAAGCCCGAGTCGGCCGGGAAGGTCACTCCGGAAAGCGCGCGGTTGGCGGCCGAATTGGCCTCGCCCGGCGCCTTCAGGAACACGTCGACCGCGGGCACGTTCGGCGCGAAGTGCGCGACACGCAAGGCCGCGCGCGTGTCCTTGATCTCGAAGGCCGCGCCAGTGGACGGCGCCACGAGCAGCGAGACCGGCGAGATGGCGCTGGCAGCCGGAACCGCAACGATCAGCAGATCGCCCCCGGCGCCCAGCGACACCTTGCCCGAGTCGAACGCGATCGCGGTCGGCTGGCCCGCCACGGTCGCGCGGATCTGGTAGTCGCCGCCCGGAACCTGCAGGGCGGATGTGCCGGAAGCGGGAGCGGCGCTCCGGTAGGCGAGTGCCGCGATCGTCGGAGCGGCGGGCAGCGCGGCGCCGGGCGCGGTCACGTAGATGTCCACGGCGGGGACCGCCGGCGCTCCGTGAACGACGCGCAGCTTGACGCTGCCGCTTGCGGGGGCCGCGCCGTCGTCGTCGATCAGGACCGGGGCCAGCGCCTGGCCGGCGGGCGCAGTCGGCGCGGCGCTGCCAACGACGATGGCGCTGTAGGCGCGGTTGGCGGCGAGGCCGACCGTGGCCGACAGTGCCGTCGTCGACGTCCCTGCGAGATTGACGCGCAGCGTCGAACTGCTCGCCGGGACGATCGCATAGGCGCTGGCCTGCTTGAACTGCGCACCGGCGGCGACCACCTGCGTGCCGAACAGGACGTCCACCGCGGGAGCGTCCGCCGAAGCGTGGATCGCCCGCAGCCGGCTGGTCGGGGTTTCGTCGTCGTCGCCGCCACAGGCGGCGAGCAATGCAGTCGCCGCTGCCGCGGCGGCAAGTCTCAGGAAGTTGCTTCGCATTTCGGAGTCTCCGGTGTCCTGGGGGGAGGAGCGACCTTGCGGCCAGGAAAAATCTGCACGGTTTCCTTTTAGAACTTAAAGGTTCTAAAAAGATACCGTTCAGTATCTTAACCCAGAAGTTTCGCCAGTAAACCGAGTGGTATCCCTGACGGATACTGATGGAGGTGAGCGGGACGGCCGGCCGATGGATCGAAGAAGGCCAGGCGCGGGGAGAGATCACGCGAAGGACTTCCTCGCGGCGTTGATGGTTACCGACGCGGAGCCCGCTTCGCAGCGGTGGTGGCCCAGTTCGACCGTCAACTGCGTGAGGCAGCGGAGCCTGGCGCCCGCGCGCCGTTCACTTGCCAGTGAATCGCGGCGCGCGCTTCTCCTTGAACGCGCGGATGCCCTCCTGGTAGTCCTCGCTGTCGTAGACGACCCGGCGCAGGCCCTGGACGCGTTCGAATCCCTGGGGCGACATGGGGCGGGCCCCGGCAAGAATGCGCAGCTGCTCCTTCATCACCGCGATGGATAGCGGCGCCAGCGCCGCGATGTTCGCGGCCATGCCGTAGGTGAACTCTTCCAGCTCGTCGACAGGCACGACGTGGTTGATGATGCCGAGCCGCTCCGCGCGCTCGGCACTCAATGGCATGGCGGTGAAGGCGAGCTCCTTGACGATTCGCATGCTCGCCGCATTGAGGAACGTCATCATGCCGCTCACGTTGTAGGGCACCCCGAGCTTCGCCGGGGTCACGGCGAACGTGGTCTGCGGCACGGCCACGATCAGGTCGCAGGCGAAGGCGGTTTCGCTGGCGCCGCCCCAGACAGTGCCCTCGATCATCGCGATGACCGGCCCCGGAAAGTTCTCGATCTGGCGGATCAGGTTGCGAAGCGGGTCGTCCCAGCCAAGCGGGTCGCGCCCGGCCGCGGGCAACTCTTCGACGTTGTGTCCGGCGGACCACACCCTGGAGCCGGGGAGGGCGCGCAAGACGACGACGCGCACGCTGCGGGCCTTGAAGTCCTCGAACGCCGCAATGATCCCCTCGACCAGTTGCTCGCTCAGTGCGTTGCGCTTCTCCGGATGATTGAGGGTGACGGTTCCGACGAACCCATCCACCTGGCTGAGAACCAAGGACATGCCGATCTCCTGTCAATCGAACAACTATAGGCGGACCGCGCCGCCAGGGCCGTTGGCGGGCCGCCTGCTGACCACGACCGATGTCGATCGGCCTCATCAGCCTTGGACCAGCGCAGGCGGACGAGGCCGATCGCGGGCAGAATCGCCCGAAAGCGGACACGCAAGGGCAGGCGTGCCGCCAACCACGGCTCGACGGTGCCGGAATCAACTGGTTCCGTGCTCCGAGACTGAGAAACCTGCAAGGAGAGCCCAATGATCACCGCCATCGCCACTTTCCGGCTGCCGCGTCGCCTGACCGTCGACGAGGCCAGGGCCATTTTCCAGGGCACCGCGCCGCGGTACCAGTCGCAGCCCGGGCTGATCAGGAAGTACTACGTGCTGTCGGAGGACGGCATGACCGCCGGGGGCGTCTATCTCTGGCAGTCCCGACAGGACGCCGACGCACTGTACGACGACGCCTGGCGGGCCTTCGTCACGGAGAAGTACGGCGCTCCTCCGCAGGTCACGTACATGGACAGCCCCGTGGTCGTCGACAACACCACGCAGCAGATCATCGTCGCATGAGGTGCCGCTCGACGTCTCTATGCGTTCTTCGCGCGAGTTGAACATGCCAACGGCATTCCAGGACTACTACCCCGAGAAGTTCAGCCACTGCTACGGATGCGGCAAGAGCAACCCGCGCGGCCATCACCTCAAGAGCTACTGGGATGGCGAGGGGACGATTGCGCGGTTCACGGCCTCGCCCGAGTTCAGCGGCGGAGTTCCGGATCATGTCTACGGCGGGATGGTTGCGTCGCTGCTGGACTGCCATGGCACGGCATCGGCGGCGGCCTTCGCCTATCGTGAGGCCGGCCGTGAATTGGATGATGGCGGGGAGTTCATGCGGTTCGTCACCGCGTCATTGAAAGTGGACTTTCTCCGCCCGACGCCGATCGGCGTGGAACTGGTGATCCGGGGGCAGCTGCGCAGCATCGAAGGACGCAAGGTGCAGCTTGATCTTTCGCTGAGCCAGGCAGAACAGACGTGCGCGACGGGACAGATGCTGGCCATCCAGCTTCGGAACTGATGGGCGGTTCCGAAGCTGTTGGGCGTAGCACAGGCTAGCTGCAGAAGCTGGCTCCAGAACGAGCCTCGGAGTTCGCAGGATGCCGCACAAGTCCTGGTATGACCGTCATGTCCTGCCGTACCTGATCGACTTTGCGTGCGGTCTTTCGACCATCGCGAAGCAGCGTCAACAGGTGGTGCCGCGCGCGGCGGGCCGCGTGCTCGAGGTCGGCATCGGTACCGGCCTCAACCTGCCCTTCTACCGGCGCGCCAGCATCCTCACGCTGGTCGGGGTCGATCCCGGCGTCGAGATGCAACGGATGCTCAGGCGCCGCAGCGAGCGGGCGGGGATTGCCGTGGACCTGCGCTCCTCCACGGCGGAGGCGCTGGCGTTCGAGCGCGCTTCCTTCGACTGCGTTGTCTGCACCTACACGTTGTGCACGATCCCCGACCCACTGGCCGCGTTGCGTGAAATCCGTCGTGTGCTTCGCCCCGGTGGCCGGTTGCTGTTCGCCGAGCACGGCGTCGCGCCGGACGCGGACGTGGTGAAGTGGCAGCGCCGTCTCGAGCCGCTGTGGTCAAGGGTGGCGGGTGGATGCCACCTGACGCGCGATGTTCCGGCACTTCTGGACGCGGCCGGATTCGAGGCGGCGATCGAGTCCGGTTACCTGAACGGACCGAAACTGCTCTCTTACAACTTCTGGGGCGAGGCGACCGCCCGTTAGCCTGCTGTCCTGCACATCGGAGCGTCGGTCGAAGCGCACGCCACGAGGCGAAGTCACAGTCTGCCGCGATTCGAGTGATGCTTCGGTCGGCCGCGCCAGTGCGAGCGAGGCGAGGTACGCTTGCGTCTTCCGAGCCACGACCGGGAACCGGATGACCAGGAGACACAGCTACGTCGGCAAGCCCCGCCTGCTGCATCAGGTCATCGAGCCGCGCGTGCTGCTCGAACTGGCCACGCTGCCGTGGAACCTCCCCATGCTCGCCCGGACGCCGCGCGGCGACGGTCACCCGGTGCTGCTGTTCCCGGGCTTCATGGCGGACGAGAGCACCCTGATCGTCCTCAAGCTCTTCCTGCAGAACCGCGGCTACGAGGTCCAGACCTGGGGTTTCGGGCGCAACGTCGGCTTCAACAGCCGGCACGCCAGCGCGCTCGAGCAGAAGATCCGCTACATGCACTACAAGAGCGGCCGCAAGGTCAGCCTGGTCGGGTGGAGCCTGGGCGGCATGTTCGCCATGTACGGCGCCCATGAAGCCACGGAGTGCGTTCGCTCGGTGATCACGCTCGGCAGTCCGGTGACGTTCGATGCGGAGGGCAGCCAGTCGCCCCCGCTCGTCAAGGCGCTCTATCGCCTCATTTCGCACCCGATGGGAACGACCGCGCACCTGACGCAGTCGCGCGCGAAGTACCTGCGGCGGCCCAAGACGCTGCCGGTGCCGATCTCCTGCATCTATTCCGTGGCCGATGGCGTCGTGCCGCCGCAGGAGGCGACCATCGACGGCAACCGGGCCCTGCACGAGAACATCCGCGTGCCGGGCAGCCACCTCGGGCTGGGCTTCAACCCGCTCGTGCTCTGGGTCGTCGCCGATCGGCTCGCTCAGCCTGAGGGCCAGTGGCGGCCGTTCGTGCCGCCGGCCGGGCTGCTCGGGCGGATCTACCGCCTGACGACTTCGCGGCGCCACGCGCCGGCGTAGCCTTGCGCTTCGCCGCGGCCTTCGTCCGCGCGCGCTGGCGGGCGATGGCGAGGTACTCCTGGAAGCAATCGCGCAGGCACTGCGCGAAGACCTCGGGATCCGGCATCTGCTCGCGGCACGAGGTTGGCGAAATGATGATCCTGCCGTCGTAACTGGTGACCGCGAAGACGAGTCCGAGGCCGTCGTTGATCGGCATGATCGCGGAGAAGTACGTCATGCGCGCGCCGTTGAGGTAGATCGGGACCGACGGGCCTGGCACGTTGGTGATCGCGCAGTTCGCTATCGGCGCGCGGCGACCCACGCCGAGCAGTGCGCGGCCCAGCAACTTGCCGGTGATCGCCAGCGTGGCGGCCGGTGAGTGCGTGCCGATGTCGGTGAGCTCGCGCGCGCCGATCGCCTTCGACATGAGCTTCGAGGACGCCGTCTGCGCCTTGATGAACGCCAGCCGCTTCAGCGGGTCGGCGATGTTCACGCCCAGCGCCAGACGCTCCCACTCCACCTCGGGCCGGCTGGCGGGGCCGGCTTCCGGGTCGCGCACGTAGACGGGCGTCAGTGTCGACAGGTCCCGTTCCGGCAGTTCGTCGTTGCCTTCGAGGTACTTGCGCAGGCCGCCAGCGCACACGGCGAGCACGGCGTCGTTGATCTTGGCGCCGGGAACGAGCCGGCGGATTTCGCGGAACTCGTCGATCAGGAAGCGTCGCGTCTCGAACACGCGGTAGGGCGACACGATGGCGTTGAAACGCGTCACCGGAGCCGCGTCGCTCCGCTGCAGCAACTCGGACGCAAATGAGCGGGCGGCGGGAGCGACGCTTGCGAGTGCGCGCGTGAAGGGGCGCGCCAGCCGTTGCGGCGACGCCACCGCGCTCGCGAGGCCACGCCAGACGAGTTCCAGCGATCCGGGCGGCGACTCCGGAAACCACGGCTCCGGCGGCTCGGGCGCCGGCGGTTGCGGCGTCAGGTCGTGCAGCAGCGTGATGATCGCGGTGCCGCGCCGGAAGTCGATCGCCGCGTGGTGCAGCTTGGTCAGCAGCGCGAAGCTGTCCTTCGGCAGGTCGAGCAGGCTGTCGAGCCCCTCGATCACGTACAGCTCCCACAGCGGCCGATTGAGGTCGAGCGGGCGGGCGTGGATGCGCGACGTCTGGATGCAGAACTGGCGCCAGTCGCCGGGCTTCGGCAGGGCAATGTGGCGGACGTGGTACTCGAGGTCGAAGTTCTCGTCCTCGACCCAGTACGGGTCGTCGAGCCCGAGCGGGACGCTGCGCAGCTTCTGGCGGAAGACCGGCGAGCGGTGCAGCCGGCTCTGCACGAGCGCGAGGATGCTTTTGAACTGGAGCCGGCCAGCGGGCGCGGTCGACGGGTCGTAGATCTGGATCAGGCTGACGTTCGAGTTGGAATGCGCGCTTTCCGAGGCGAGGAAGAGAGCGTCGTTCCGGCTGAGCTGGCGCATGTGGGCGGGTTCCTGCAGCGGCCGGCCTGCGCCGCGGTTGAGAGGATCCGATTATCTCCGACGGCGGCGGTGCCTGACCCGGCAGTGCAGCATGGTGTCTAAAGCGGCCGCTCCACGCGGATCACGGTCGCGTCGTCGGGCACGGGGTGCGCGGTGAACCCGAGCTTGCGCGCCAGCGCCAGCATCGGCGAGTTGCCCGCGATCACCGCGCCTTCCATCCGGGTGTAGTCATCGCGCCGCGCGCGCCGCACCAGGCTGGCGAGCAGCTGCCTGGCGAGGCCCGAGCCGCGCCAGTCTTCGGCCACGGTGATCGCGAACTCGCAGGTCGACGGGTCGCCTTCCTCGAGGCGCACGTACTGCGCGGCGCCGACGATGTCGATGCCGTCGGTCGCCGGTACCGTGGCCACGAACGCGAAGTCGCGCCCCGGACGCGGGCGAACGCCGCGATCGAGCGCTGCCGGATCGAGCCGCCGCTTGTGCTGCATGAAGCGGGAGTAGCGCGACTCGGCCGACAGGCGCTCGAACGCCTGCGCGATCTCCGGGGCGTCCGCCGGGCTGATCGCGCGCAGCGTCACCTCGCGGCCGTCGCGCAGGCGCAGGCGACGGGGGCGGTACGCCGCGGTCGGCCTCGCCATGCGCTATCCGTGACCGGCCGCGGCCGGCGCCGCGCCGCTGTCGCGCAGTTCGCGCCGCAGGATCTTGCCGATGTTGGTCTTCGGCAAGGGCTCGCTGCGGAACTCGACGATGCGCGGCACCTTGTAGCCCGTCAGGTGCTGCCGGCAGTGCGCGAGCACGTCGCCCTCGGTCAGCGCGGGATCCCTGCGCACCACGACGACCTTGACCGCTTCGCCGGAGCGATCGTCGTGCACGCCGATCGCCGCGGCTTCGAGCACGCCGGGGTGCGCCGTCAGCACGTCCTCGATCTCGTTGGGGAAGACCTTGAAACCGGACACGACGATCATGTCCTTCTTGCGGTCGGTGATGCGGATGCCGCCGCGGTCGTCCATCACGCCCATGTCGCCGGTACGCAGCCAGCCGTCGGCGGTGAACACGTGGGCGGACTCGTCGGGGCGGTTCCAGTAGCCCTTCATCACCTGCGGGCCGCGCAGGCCGATCTCGCCGACTTCACCGAGCTGGACCGGGCGCCCGTCGTCGTCGAGAATCGCCGCGTCCGTGCTGGGCAGCGGCACGCCGATCTGGCCGCTCCACTCGTCGATGGTCACCGGGTTGGCGATCGCCACTGGCGCGCTTTCGGTCAGGCCGTAGCCTTCCACCAGCGGCACCCCGGTCATCTGCTTCCAGCGATGCGCCACGACGTGCTGCACGGCCATGCCGCCGGCGACCGCGAGCTTCAGGTGACTCCAATCGACGGAACGGGCGTCCGGCGCCTCAATCAGCATGCGAAAGAGGGTGTTCACCCCGATGATCACGCTGAAGGGCGCCTCCCGGAGTGTCTTGATGAAGGCCGGGAGGTCGCGCGGGTTCGCGACGAGCACGGCCTGCGCTCCCTTGCTGAAGAAGGACAGGCAGCCGGTCAATGCGAAGACGTGGTACAGGGGCAGCGGGATCACCACCGTCTCGACGCCGTCGCTCAGGTTCGGAGACATCCATGCGGTGACCTGCAGCACGTTGGCCACCATGTTGCCGTGGGTCAGCATGGCGCCCTTGGCGACGCCGGTCGTGCCGCCCGTGTACTGCAGGAAGGCAAGGTCGGCGCGGTCGAGCGCCGGCTCGTCGAGCGACAGCGCGCGGCCCGCGGCGAGCGCGCGATTGAAGCCGATCGCACCCTCCACCCGCCAGCGCGGCACCATCTTCTTCGCGTACTTGACCACCGCGTTCGTCAGGACGCGCTTGAGTGGCGGCAGCAGGTCGCCGACCTGCGTCGTGACCACGACGCGCACGCGCGTGGTCAGGAGCACCTGCTCGAGCGTGTGCGCGAAGTTCTCCAGCACCACGATGGCCGCGGCGCCGCTGTCGTTGAGCTGGTGCTCGAGTTCGCGCGGGGTGTAGAGCGGGTTGACGTTGACCACCACCATGCCGGCCCGCAGCACGCCGAACATGGCCACCGGGTACTGCAGCAGGTTGGGCATCATCAGGGCGACACGGTCGCCGCGCTTCAGTCCGGCGACCTTCTGCAGCCAGGCGGCGAAGGCGCGGCTCGCCTCGTCGAGCTGCCGGAAGCTCATCGCCGTGCCCATCGAGTTGAAGGCCGGACGGTCCGCGAAGCGCGTGCAACCGGCGCGGAGCACGTCGTTGAGCGAGGACAACGGCCCGAAGTCGATCTCGGCTGGAACGGTGGGCGGATACTGGGCAAGCCAGGGCTTGTTCATTTGAAACCTCATGACGCGATCAGGTGTACAAGATCACGCGGTTGAAGGTAGCCCACCCGGCGACACCGCGTTCTGCGCGATGACAACCGATGTCGCGCAGACAGGACACGAAACCTGCTGCACACTGCCCGGCACCGTCCATTGGGGAGAAACGCATGCCGCGCTCGCTTGGTTGGTGCACGACATTTCGGGTGCTTGGTCCGCTCGCGCTGCTCGGCGCGCTGCTGGTCACCTCCATCGATGCCGGGGCGCAGGCCCCCGGCGCGCGCGTCGAGCGCGGGCGCTACCTCGTGGAGTCGATCCTCGGCTGCGGCAACTGTCACACCCCGAAAACGCCCGAGGGCGAGCCGATCGCCAGCCGCAATCTCAGCGGCGGCGGTCTGACGTTCTCGTTGCCGCCGTTCGCCGGAGCGGCATCGAACATCACTCCTGATCCCGATACCGGCATCGGCCGCTGGAGCGACGACGACATCAAGCGCGCGATGGTCGAAGGCAAGCGACCCAATCATGGCCGCCTGGCCAACACCGAACTGGCCGTCGTGATGGCGACGCCGTTCTTCAAGGCGCTGACGCCGTCGGACCTCGACGCCGTGGTGGCCTACCTGCGATCGGTTCCGGCGATCCGCAACGAGGTTGCGCCACCGGTGTACCGGATGGCTCAGAAACATCAGCTGTTTCCCATTGCGGAGGCCGGCTTCTCCGACGCGGCGATGGTCGATCCTGTCTATCGCGGCCGGTATCTCGCCACCATCGGGCACTGCCTGGAGTGCCATTCGCCGCAGGAGAAAGGTGTGTTCGACTACGGCCGGCTGGGCGCGGGGGGCCGCGTCTTCAACGTCCAACTTGTCCAAGGATTTCCTTCCGGCTGGACCGGTACGAAGGCCGCCAACATCACGTCGCATCCGACGGCCGGGATCGGCGCCTGGACCGACGACGAGATCAAGCGCGCGATAGCGCAGGGCATCTCGCGCGATGGCCGCAAGCTGCAGCCGCCGATGGGGTTTTCGTATTACGCCAAGCTGAGCCCCTCGGACCTGGACGCGCTCGTCGCGTACCTGCGGACGCTGAAGCCGCAGCAGAATTGAAGGCTTTCATTGGCCGGCGGATTCTCAGGCCCGTCAGCCGCGTTTGTTGCGCGCGTGCCTGAACCTGGCCAGTGCCGCGTAGATCTTGCTGCGTGCGCGGTTCAGGCCGCCCAGCGGGGCGTGCTCCGGCAGGGCGTGCGCGGGCGAGAAGGACAAGGCCTCGGCTTGCTGAGCGCGCCTGCCATTCCGGAATTTCTGGATCGGCAGATGCAGCGTCGCGACCTTCAGGAAGGGCGACTTCGCCTCGTCCCAGCGTTGAGCCGCGTCCTCGATGGGCATCCCGCGGCGCTGGAACTGCACGCAGAAGTCGAAGGTGGCTTCACGCCCGTCGAGATGGGCTTCCATGGCGTCGGTCAGGTAAGACTCGCCCAGCTTCGCGGGCTTGCGGCTCCTGTGCTTTGAGGTGGGCCGCAGGGAGTACTTCACCGCGCGGTCGGGGCCGAACCGGTAGGGCGTGGTACTCCAGTACCGGATGTCCAGCGGCGAGGTCGGGTTTCCGCGCAGCTTCAGCAAACCGAGGAGGGCCCCGGCGTGGCCGGTGGCCGCGAACTTGGCCGCCAGCAACACTGGAGAGCTCTCGATCGTGTAGTAGACCGCGTCGCGGAACAGTGCCACGGTGCCGAGCGGCATCACCGGAGAGTCCAGCAGCACGAAGTCCTGGCCCAGTTCCGCGCCGGTCGCGGCGCCCTTGCCGCGTGGCGCCAGCAGCTTGATGGCGACGCCGCGGGCGTCGGGCACCGCGTCGGACTGCACAGTGCCGCTCGAACTGGAAAATCGCACCCAGCAGTTGAAGTTTCGTCGCCTCTCGAACAGACCGACGCGCAAGGCCTCTGGCAGGCCGGGCTCGATGCGGAAACGGCCCCGCAACAGGCCGAGGGTCTTCGGGTGGGCGTCGCGCAGCGTGCCGCCCTTGGCATAGTCGCGTGCCATCTTGCGGCGCAGGATCGCAATCATCTCCGCCGTCAGGGCGGCCTCGTTGGCTTCGCGCTCTTCGACGGGGCCGGAGTTCACTGAGGGATCCTCTCTTCGTGGAGCCGACGCGCGCATGTTGTTCGCGTCCGAAAGTGGTCTAGCGGCTGACCGCTCCCGCGTCGGGTTTCGTGCCGCACATCTGGTCCATCATCCGCAGATGCCGGTCGATGTGGGCCGCGTCGGCGCTGCCGTGCATCGCCGTGATGTGGGCCTCAGCCGCCGCTCGCTGCTCCGCAGGCGACTTGCCCTCCATCGCCGTACGGTGCATCGCACATCGTTCGTCGGCGTTCATGCCGGCGTGCCAGCCCGTCGCTGGCCCCTCCATCGTGCTGCACGCGGACAATCCCAATGCTGCGACTGTCACGGCAGCGAATATCTGCAGTTTCAATGCGTTCTCCCGGTGATGTGATCATCGCGGCCAGCGGAGCGAGGCCCCAGTGCGGCCGCGCCGTGGCCGAGTCAGTGGCCCACCGTTCGACGCGTGATCGGCGAAACATTGCCGAGGCTCGCGGCAGGCGCTGGCTCTGCCTTCACCGACTCCTCCCGTTGGGCACGCCGAATCTTGGCGAACGACCTCTTCAGGTCGGTGTTGAAACTCGGGGTATAGCGAAACGAGGGATCGAAGACTGTCTTCATGTGGCCTCATGCATCTCGGTGGTACAACCAAAGCCCGCGTGCAAGTCTTCTTGGAGTGTCTTGCTTCGAAGGGTGCAGGGCGCACCTTAGCTGCGCACGTCCGCACCGTCGGTGCGGTGTCGCACATGAGGTCGACGTTCAACGGCTCGCAAGGCTCCGGGCCCGAGTGCGGCGACTGCCTTTGGCAGTCGCTGCGGCCATCGCGGTGAACGGTCTACCCGCGAGCACTGCTGGATCGAACGCCGCCTCGCTACAGCTCAAGACGTTTACTTCTTCGGGTCGCCGCCGCCCGGTTGACCTTGGCCGGATCCCTTGCCTTGCGATCCCCTGTCTTGCGACCCCTTGCCCTGGGATCCGCGGTCCTCCTCGGAGGGTTTCGGTGCTGGTTGCTGCTGCTGGCGCTGTTGCTGGTACTGCGGTTGCTGCTGTTGCTGTTTTTGCTGCTGCTGCTGCTGGGTCGCGCGCGGCTGCGCCTGCTCCTGGCGTGGAGCGGCCGATTCGCGCTGCTGCGACCTCCCGGACGCGCCCTGTGCCTGCTGCCGCTGGCTTTCGTAGTGCTGCCGGACTTCGGCGTCACGTGGCTGGTACTTGTACTTCTGGCTATGGAGCGTCGCCTGCTGCTCTACAGACGGATACTTGCTTCCCGAATACTGCCGCTGGTAGGTCGGCAGCGGGGCGGGCGGGGGAGCAGAGCGACGATCCCATTGATCCCAGCCGCTGCGATGCTGGTTCCACTCGTGGCCCCAGTGTTCGTCCCAGCGCGGCGGCCGATCCGCCTGCCACCCGCGGAAGTACGGAGGAGGTGCCCGGTAGTAGCGCACCGGAACACGCAGCAGGAAGACCGGAACCGCTTCGGGACCGATGCGTCCCCACGGCCCGTTGTACCAGGAGCTCGCATACCAGTTGTCGGACTGGTAGACCCAGTACATGCCGTCGTAGAAGAAGTAGTTCGAATTCATCTGTGGCGCGTAGTAGACCGGGTATCCGGGCACCGCAACCAGTTGCGGGTACACCGGCAGGTTGATGCCGATCGATACTCCCGGGAGCCAGACACCGACGCTCACCTGGGCCGTCGCCGACGTCATCGAACCGACCACCAGGGCCAGCGCCATCAATCCGTTTCGCATTACGTGTTTCATCGTTGCGCTCTCATTTGGATCGCCAGGGTCAGGGCATCTTTGACGAAGGTCGACTAAGGGCCAACGGAGGAGTCCCTGCCAGAAGACATGCCCACGCCAGGGCGCCACGACTTCCAAGCCCCACATTGAAAGGCTAGGCGCAGCGCTTGCTGCCGTCGGTGCGGAAGCGAACAAACCGAGGCCCGTCGAGCGCGGGATGCGCTTGCGCCGCGCTACGGACTCCCTGTCACATCGCGCGAACTTGGCTTTGCGGAGCACGCTTGGCCAGGCGCAAATCGCGTCGTTGCCGCCTGGCTAGCATGAATTTTGTGACTGAAATGCAGGCACGGCATCGGCCACGGCCGCGATGCTACCGACGTGCCATTGGACACGTCCCGCCACCGGTGACTCTGGTGTCGACCGCATGTATTACGGCGAGAAGTTCAACGCGGTGTCTCACCTGCTCGGCGCTGTCCTGGCGCTGGCGGGTGCGATCGTCCTGGTAGTCCTGGCGGCGATCGGGGGCGACCCGTGGAAAGTGGTCGGCGTCTCCATCTATGGCGCATCCCTCGTGCTCATGTACAGCTCATCGACGCTGTATCACAGCGTTCGGGGAGGGCGCGGGAAGGACTTCCTGCGCAAGATGGACCACCAGAGCATCTACCTGCTCATCGCCGGCAGCTACACCCCGTTCTGCCTGGTGACGCTGCGTGGGCCATGGGGCTGGTCGCTGCTCGGAGTGGTCTGGGGGCTCGCCATCGTCGGCAGCCTCCAGGATCTGCGGACGCGCAGCGGCGCCCGCATCCTGTCGGTCGTGATCTACCTGCTGATGGGATGGGCGGCCGTCGTGGCGCTGGTGCCGATGGTGAATGCGCTGGGCCGCGCCGGGTTCGCGTGGGTCGCGTCGGGCGGACTGCTCTACACGGTCGGCATCGTCTTCTACGCGCTCGATGCGCGCCTCAAGCACGCGCACGGCATCTGGCACCTGTTCGTGCTCGCCGGCAGCGCGGCGCACTTCATCGCGATACTGATGTACGTACTCTGAAACAACGACGCTGCGGTCGCGCCCGTTCGTCGAATGAGCGCTGTGCGTGGCAGCGGCCGGGCCGGCCGTGAAGCCGGCCCGCGAGATGCCGTCGCTTACTTCAGGCGCATGTCGTTCTTGACGGACGTCACGCCGCTCACGCCGCGCGTGACCGCGACCGCCTTGTCGATGTCGGCGCGCGAGTTGACGAAGCCGCTCAACTGGACCACGCCCTTGAATGTCTCGACATTGATCTCGGCCGACTTCAGCGTGGGTTCGTTGAATATGGCTGCCTTCACCTTGGTGGTGATGACCGTGTCGTCGATGTACTCGCCGGTCCCTTCCTTCTGCGGCGTGCCCGCGCAGCCGACGACGGATACCAGCGAAACGGCGACGAAAAGTGCGGAAAGAAGCTTGGCAGCGTGTTTCATGGTTGATTCCCAGAGTGTCAAAGAAGGCGAGGCTCGATCCAGACTTCCGGTCGTGAATCCGCGACCTCATGCGAACGTCGTTGCCTGGTGAATAGCTTCGACGAGGAACGAATTTCGAGTGGGCACGTTAGCGGCGCGAGCCGCCATCGTCGGTTCGGTACCGCACATAGGCCCGCGATCCGGGCGCGAATCCGTCGCATGCAGGCCGCTTACAGCCAGTACTCCCAGACCCGGGCGAACAGCTCCTTGATCCGAAGGTCGAGCGAACGGCGCTGCCACTGATCGAGCGTTATCCGATCCGACGCGGCCAGATCCTTGTCGAACATCGCCTGCACCTGGCTGCCGAACTCGGCCCCGAGCACCACGGCATTCAATTCGTAGTTGTGCAGGAAGCTGCGCCAGTCGAGGTTGGTCGATCCGACGGTAGCCCACACGCCGTCGACCAGCGCCGTCTTGGAATGCAGGATCACTCCGCGCCGCTCATAGATCTTCACTCCCGCTCGCAACAACTGCTCGTAGTAGTTCCGCCCGGCGTGGAACACCAGCCACGAGTCTGTCTGGCTGGGCAGGATCAGCGTCACCTCGACGCCGCGCCGGACCGCGGCTTCGAGCGCGGCAAGCAGTTGCGGATCCGGGGCGAAGTACGCATTGGTGAGTCGCACGCTGGTCTCGGCGTTGGCGATCGCCGAGAGCAGCGTTGCGTAGATCAGGCTGTACGGTTCTTCCGGGGAACTGCCGATCGCGCGCACGACCAGGCGACCGGCCTTCTCGGGTGGCGGGAAGTAGTTCTTCGCCGGCAGAGGCTCGCCCTTCTGCGCCTCCCAGGTTGCGAGGAACAGCTTCTGCAGTTCCGCGACTACCGGCCCGACCAGCTGGAGGTCGGTATCGCGCCACGGCGGGCTGCCGTCCGGCCGGTTGCGTGATCCCTGGCTGAACGAGCCGCCGGAGTACACGCTGCTGATATTGATGCCGCCCAGGAATGCCGTGCGCCCGTCGACGATCAGCAGCTTGCGGTGGTCGCGCTGATTCAGTTCCCAGTCCTTCCGGGCCACCATCGGGTTGAGCGGGTTGAACTCGAGCACCTTGATGCCGCTCTCCTTCAACCGGTCAAAGAACTCCTTCGGAGTGCCCATCGTGCCGACGCTATCGCGGATGAGATTGACCTGGACGCCTTGCCGCTGCTTGTCGATCAGTGCCTGAGCGAAGCGCTGGCCGACCTCGTCGTCGTCGAGGATGTAGGTTTCCATGTTGATGTGGTCGCGCGCCGACAGGATGGACGCATGCATTGCCTGGAAGGTGGCCGGGCCATCCTGCAGCAACAGCACGTGGTTGCCGGTGGTCAGCGGGCTGCCGACAATGGCCTCTTCGATCGCGAGGTGCCGGTCGAAGATGTCCGTAGCCGGGCCGCGGCTCGCCAGCGCGTCGAGGATCGCCTTGCTTTGAGCCGCCGAAAGCGGGCCGTGCGTTCCTTCCAGCTGGACAGGGGCACGACCCGAGTCCCGAGCAAGGTCGGGGACCATGGTCGGGAGGCTGTCGCAGGCGACCAGCCAGAGCAACCCCGTGAGGCCGACCAGGCCGACCAGTGCCACGGCCAGCCCACGTCGCGAGCGTACCGGCCAGCGCATCGCCTTCATCTCCCTCCGCCTTGCCTTCGTTCAGGAAGTCGCGCGCCCGGGACGACGACTCGTGCTCGCAGCACGCCCGGGCGCGGCGGCAACCAATCAAACCTCAGGTGGGCGGCGATCCTTCACAGTCTTCCCGTCAGCAGCAGGATGATGATGATGAGCACCACCACGCCTAATGCACCGCTGGGCCAGTAACCCCAGCTTCGGCTGTGCGGCCAAGTCGGAATGACGCCGATCAGCATCAGGATCAGGACGATCAACAGGATGGTTCCCAGGCTCATGGTGTTTCCTCGAAGGTGTCAGCAAGTGTGGGCTCAGCACGACTGGAACGAAGTCTCGCCGTGGTTGATCCGACCGCGCCGCCTGGGCAGCCCTCGGCGTGACATCGGTTCGGCCGCGACGAGCGCATACGCTGGTCCAACTGGCCCAGTACAAGGGTAGGCGGCTGCGCGATGGCGGTCTGTTCGCTATCGAACACACCGGTGGGTACTGGCTGTGCGGTCCCTCGCTGGGTCCCCGCAATGTCGGGCTCCGGCGTTGCCCCGCTGTGGGGCAGCAACCGCTCGTACTCCTTCCGGACCACGGCGTAGCACTCGCAGGCGCGCTGCTCCAGGCCGCGACGGTCGAGGACGGCGATGTGACCGCGCGAACAGTGGATCAGTCCGAGTTTCTGCAACTGCTGCGCGGCCGCCGTCACGCCTTCGCGGCGCACGCCCAGCATGTTGGCGATCAGCTCCTGGGTCATGCCGACGTCGTTGCCCTGCAGGCGATCCAGGCTCAACAGCAGCCAGCGGCACATGCGCTGGTCCAGCGAGTG
>Ga0209079_10000094_pt1 | contig 42801 bp, 35 predicted proteins | sample PPLLaktember2015_2_FD_187259 | JGI IMG/M metagenome (GOLD analysis project Ga0209079, IMG submission 187259) | Freshwater sediment microbial communities from Prairie Pothole Lake near Jamestown, North Dakota, USA - PPLs Lake P7 Core (6) Depth... | ecosystem: Environmental > Aquatic > Freshwater... | reverse complement strand
GCCCCGGTCTATCCGCAATTCGCGACGCACAACGCCCTGACCGTCGCCTCGATCGTCGAGTACGCCGCCGAACTCGCTGCGGGCCGGCGCTACGAGTTCCAGCGCTTGCACGGCATGGGCGATCCGCTGTACGACGCGCTGCTCGCCGGCAGCCCCGACGTGCGCGTGCGCGTCTACGCGCCGGTGGGCGCGTTTCGCGACCTGCTCGCCTACCTGGTGCGCCGGCTGCTCGAGAACGGCTCGAACACGTCGTTCGTCCATCAGATCACCGACCGCTCGGTACCGTCCGCCTCGCTCGTGGAAGATGTCTACGAACTTGCGCGTGCCTTCGTCGCGTCGGACGAGCCCGCGTCTGCGCTGCCGACCGGACACGGGCTCTTCGGCACGCGCAGGAACTCCCGCGGCATCGACCTTCAGCAGGCGCCGACCTTGATCGACCTGACGTCGGCCATCGGGCGCGCGAGCGACGTGCAGGCGACCTCGATCATCGGCGGCGCGCGGGCCGGGCCGGGCACGGGTGTCCGCAACCCGGCGTCGCTCACGCAGATCATTGGAACGGTGGCCGCTGCGAGCACGGCCGACGCCGAACTCGCGGTGGGCGCGGCGTTCGCGGCCTTTCCCGGCTGGGAAGCGCGTGGGGTCAGCGCCCGCGCGGACATCATCGACCGCGTTGCCGACACATGGGAAGCCGCCCACGACGAACTCGTGGCGCTGGTCGTGCGCGAGGGTGGCCGCACGATGCTCGATGCGCACCTCGAGGTGCGCGAAGCGATCGACTTCTGCCGGTACTACGCCGCGATCGGTCGCGAACGGCTGCAGCCTCAGCCGCTGCCCGGCCCGGCCGGCGAGTCGAACGAATTGCGCCTGGGCGGTCGCGGCGTCTTCGCGTGCATCAGCCCCTGGAACTTCCCGCTCGCGATCTTTGGCGGGCAGGTCGCCGCCGCGCTGGTCGCGGGCAATGCCGTGGTCGCGAAGCCGGCGGAGCAGACGCCGCTCGTTGCGTTCCGCGCGGTGCAGCTGATGCACGAAGCCGGCGTGCCGCCCGACGTCCTGCACCTGGTGCTCGGAGACGGCGAGAACGTCGGCAGGGCACTGACGAGCGACCCGCGCGTCGCGGGAGTGGCGTTCACCGGATCGGTCGCCACGGCCCGCGCGATCAACCGGGCGCTCGCGGCGCGCGACGCGCCGATCGGCGTGCTGATCGCGGAAACGGGCGGCCAGAACGCGATGATCGTCGACTCGACGGCCCTGCCGGAACAGGTCACCGATGCCGTCGTCTCCAGCGCGTTCCGCTCGTGCGGGCAGCGCTGCTCCGCGCTGCGCGTGCTGTTCCTGCAGGCCGAGATCGCCGACCCGATGATCGAGATGATCGCCGGCGCGATGCGCGAGCTCGTGATCGGCGACCCGGCCGACCCACGCACCGACATCGGGCCCGTGATCGACGCCGAGCAACTCGCGCTGCTCGTGCGGCACCGCGCCTGGCTGGGCAAGCACGCGCGCATCCTCCACGAGTGCGCCTTGCCGCACGGTCTCGACGGCCACTACTTCGCTCCTGTGGCAGCCGAAATCAACTCGATCGGCGACCTCGCGCACGAGAACTTCGGCCCGATCCTGCACGTCGTCCGCTACGACAAGCACGAACTCGACGCGGTGATCGACGCGATCAATGCGACCGGCTACGGCCTGACGATGGGCCTTCACACGCGGCTCGACGGACGCGTCGAGCACGTGGCACGGCGCGCGCGGGTCGGCAATCTCTACGTGAACCGCAACATCATCGGCGCGGTCGTGGGCAGCCAGCCGTTCGGCGGCGAGGGACTGTCGGGCACCGGACCGAAGGCGGGCGGGCCGAACTACCTGCTGCGCTTCTGCCTGGAGCGAACCGTGACGATCAACACTGCGGCGGCGGGAGGCAACGTCGAGTTGCTGGCCTGAACAGCCTCGCCGTGCGGGCCTCGCCGTGCGGCATACCGTTAGCAGCGCGGCAGGCACGGCCAGTGCGGCGGTCAGCGTTGTGCATCGACTTCCCTCGCACCACGGGGGCAGCCGCACGGCCGGCGGAATCGCGCCGGCCGTGCCGCGAGCGTCGAACCGGAGTGCCAGATGGGGATCGCTGGGTGGGAGTCATCGAACCTGCGATGCTGCCTCATGGGCGAGTCGGGTGGCCGCGGCCCCAGCCTTCGATGGCGCCGAGCAGCGCAGACGAGGCCGGGGCAGTCGGTCGGCGAGTGCCGTGTGTTGGCCCTCGCCGACCGCCGGCCTCGTCGAGCAGCGCAGGGAAGTCGGCGCGCAGCGCCGACCGCCACCGTAGGCTGGGGCCGCGGCCACCCGAATCGCCCTCCGGTAGACAGACTGCAAAGGCCCAAGCCGCATCCCTGTCAGCGACCTATCGAAGATCGCGAACGATCTCCCGCGCCGCGTTGTGCCCCGGCGCACCGGTCACGCCGCCGCCCGGGTGCGCGCCCGAGCCGCAGTGGTACAGGCCCTTGAGCGGTCCGCGATACTTCGCATAGCCCATCAGCGGCCGCATCGAGAACAACTGGTCGAGCGACAGCTGGCCGTGGAAGATGTCGCCGCCGACCAGCCCGAACTCGCTCTCGAGGTCGGCGGGCGACAGCGCGCGCCAGCCAAGCAGCGCCTCGCGGAAGTTCGGGCAGTACGACTGCACGACGTCGAAGATCGCCTGCACCGCCGGTTCCCTGAGCGTCGACCAGTCGGCAGCGGGATCGAACTGCTGGCAGAACAGGCTGGCCACGTGCGCGCCGCGCGGAGCGAGCGTGTCGTCGACCACACTCGGGATCAGCATCTCGACGATCGGCCGCGCCGCGTACCCGTGCGCGACCGCGCCGTGCCAGGCGGCGTCCATGTACGCCAGCGACGGCGCGAACACGATGCCGCTCGCGTGGTGCGGTTGCGCCTGCCTGCCCGGCAGCGCCAGAAAGTCGGGGAGTGCGCGCAGCGCGACGTTCATCCTGAACGTTCCCGAGCCGCACTTGTACCGCTGCATCGCTTCGTTGAACTCGGGTGGCAGCACGCTGGTGTCCAGCAGTCGCTGGTACAGCAACCTGGGATTGACGTTCGCCGCCACGGCCCGCGCACGAACGACCTCGCCGGAAGCAAGCTCCACGCCGACCGCGGAGCCCCGCTCGACGACGACGCTCTTCACCGCAGCATCCGTCGTGACCTCGACACCGCGCGCATGCGCTTCCGACGCCATCGCCTGCGTGATGGCCCCCATGCCGCCGATCGCATGGCCCCACTTGCCGGGCTTGCCGTTCACCTCGCCGAAGCAGTGATGCAGCAGCACGTAAGCCGACCCGGCCGCGTACGGGCTGGCGTAGTTGCCGACCACCGAGTCCCAGCCGAGCACGGCCTTCAGCGGTTCCGACTCGAACCAGTGGTCGAGCCAGTCGCCCGCGCTCTTCGTGAAGACATCGACCAGGTCGCGCTGGCCTTCGCGAGGCAGCCGCCCCATCTGCAGCAGCAGCTGCGCTCCGGCGACGAGATCGCGCCAGCCCTCGACGACGAAGGGCCCGCCAAGGTTCGGCGGCGCGCGCAGCACCCATTGCTTCAGCTGGTCGGCGAGCCTGTCGAGCCGCGCGTAGTACGCGGGCAGCCGCTCGGCATCGCGCGGGGAGAACTTCGAGACCTCTGCCTGCGTTGCGGCAAGATTCCCGCCGAACCTGAGCGAGCGGCCATCGGGCAGCGGAACGAAGTTGGAAAACGGGCGCTCGACGATCCGCAGCCCGTGCTCGGCGAGCTTCAGGTCGCGAATCACCTTCGGGTTCAGCAGGCTGACGGTGTAGCTGGCCGTCGAGTTGCGGAACCCGGGGAAGAACTCCTCCGTGACCGCGGCGCCGCCGACCACCGCGCGGCGCTCCACCACGCGGACTTTCAGTCCGGCCGCAGCGAGGTAACAGGCGCAGGTCAGGCCATTGTGGCCGGCACCGATGACGACGACATCAAGCGAGGATGACGGCATGCGCGCCTCGGACCATTCGAGGCGCGCATCTTATCGGCAGCCGCGTGAAGCGCCGCTGATCAACGGTAACCGACGCGGTCGAGGATCCGCTGGGCCGCGATCTGGTTCTTGCCGATCGTGGAGATGGGCACGTTCTCCATCTTCGGCGTGCCCAGCGCCGCGAGCGCCGGGTTGTCGCTGACCGCGCCCTTCACCACGGGCCACTCGTTGTTCCCACTGGCGAAGTAGGCCTGCGCCTTGGGGCTGGTCAGGTACTCGAGGAAGGCCACGGCGTTCTCCTTGTGAGGCGCGTTCTTCGCCACGCCACCGCCGGATATGTTCATGTGGGTGCCCGTGGTCGCCTGGTTCGGCCAGACGAACGCGACCTTCGAAACCACGTCCTGGTCTTTCGGATCGGCGGATCGGACCAGACGAACCCAGTAGTACGAGTTGGTCAGGGCAACCCCGCACTCGCCGGAGGCGACGCCCTTGATCTGGTCGGTGTCGCCACCGCGCGGTGGCCGCGCCATGTTGGCGACCATGCCCCGGGCCCACTCCTCGGTCTTCGCCTCGCCCAGGCGCTCGATCAGCGAACCGATCAGCGACAGCATGTACGGATGCGAGCCGGAACGCGTGCACACCTTTCCCTTGTTCTTCGGGTCAGCCAGTTCCTCGTACGTGTCGACGTCCTCGGTCTTCACCCTGGCCTTGTCGTACACGATGACGCGCGCGCGACTCGAGAAGCCGAACCAGGTGCCGTCGTTCGACCGCAGGTTGGGGGGGATGCGCTCGTTCAGCACTTTCGACTGAACCGGCTGGAACAGCCCATCGACCTGCGCGCGCCAGAGCCGAGCGGCGTCGACCAGCAGCACGACGTCGGCCGGACTGGCCGCCCCTTCCGTGCGAAGGCGCTGCAGCAGTTGCTCGTCGCCGAGTTCGATGCGATTGATCTTGATGCCCGTCTGCTTCGTGAAGTCGGCATAGAGGGCTTCGTCGGTCTGGTAGTGGCGCGCCGAGTAGAGATTGAGGACCTTGGCCTGGGCGTGGCTGTCGATGGGTACCGCGGCCGCGAGGACCAGGCCGCCGACCACGGCGGCCTGCATCGTGCGCCGCAAGGCGACTTCGAGGTGTTCCTTCAGGGGCGAGAACCGCTTCATTGCATCGTCCGTTGTCGTTTGTAGGAGGGTGCCGGCCGGCCCGGGGGCCAGGGGAAGCCCGCGGACCGGGCCGACGGACGAAACGTTATCGCAAACGATTCCTAAATGCAAATAGTTCTCATTTGCAATTCATTGACCCTCGTCAACGCAAGAGCGGTCGCTATGGCTCGGGCAACCGGTCGGACATCGCTCCGTCCGGCGCGAGCCGCAAAGCAGGAACCGAAGCGGGCGACGGGTCCGGCTTCGCGATGAAGGGGTCGGCCGGGAGCGGCTCCATCACGCGACGCGCCCCGTTGAAGCGCGTTGCCCAGTACCGGTCGTCCAGCCCTTCGACTCGAACGCGGCCGTTCCTGGCCGGCGCATGGACGAACCTGCCCTCCCCGATGTAGATCGCGACGTGCGAGAAAGCCCGCCGCAGCGTGTTGAAGAACACGAGGTCGCCGGGTTGCAGCTCCGCGCGTGACACGGGGTGGCCGACGCCGCTGATCTCCTCGGCGCGTCGCGGCAGATCCCGGTTGAGCACCGAGGCAAAGACATGCTGAACGAGCCCGCTGCAGTCGAATCCGGCCTCGGGGCTGCTGCCGCCGAAGCGATACGGCGTTCCGAGCAGCGACAGGGCCTGCACCACGATGTCCGACCGCGCGCTGTGCGTGCCCTCCTGCGCCTGCGCGGCGATGACGAACACCGCCAGCGCGAAGCCGACCACGAACCTGCCCGCCCACGACCTTCGATGACCGCTCATCCGCTCGCCGCACCGGTCCCCTTCAACGGACCGCAAAATAGCGCATTCGAGCGAGAAAACCTAAAGAACTCCGCAGGTTAGGCCGAACAATTCGGCTAAAGTCAACACTCTCTCCGGGGCTCTGCACCGGACCGGACCGGGAACCAGGCGTCGTGGCGAACGAATCGCAAATCAGTGCAGCGGCAAGCGGATCCGGAAAACCCCGCGTCCTGATCGCCGACGACTCCCGCATCGTCCGCGCCTCGCTCGTCCAGCACCTGAAGGACCGTTTCGACATCCGTGAGGTCACGGACGGGGAAGCCGCGTGGCAGGCCATCCTGCTCGACTCGTCGATCCGGGTCGTCATCAGCGACCTGACGATGCCCAAGGTCGACGGCTTCGAACTCCTCAACCGCGTGCGCAGTTCGAAGGTGCAGCGCATCCGTGAACTCCCGATCGTGATCATTTCCGGCGAAGAGGAGACCGCCGAACGGGAGCGGGCGGCCGGGGTGGGTGCCACCGACTTCATCCGCAAGGGGGTCGGCGCCGCCGAACTCGTCGCGCGCATGGAGGTGCTGGTCCGGCTGTCCAGCACGCGCGAGGCGCTGGCCGATAGCCAGGCGTCCCTCGAGTCGTCCCGCACCGTCGACACGGACACGGAACTGCTGAACCTGCCCTTCTTCGACAAGCAAGTCGAGAAACTGGTCAGTTATGCCCGCCGCAATCTTTCCGACGTCGCGGTCATCTGCGTTCGGGTGGAACTGTCGATCTCCGGCAGCGACACCTGGGACGGCGAAGCCGACCAACGGCTGAAGCTGGTGGGCCGCGCCATTGCCGCCTCGATCCGCCTCGAGGACCTCGGCACCCGCTCCGACCGGTACGAGTTCTGCGTCGCCACGCCGTCGTCGGGCCTGTCCGGCGTGCTCCGGTTCGCGGCCCGCCTGCGGAAAGTCCTGGAGAACGCGGAGACAGCCGGCCCGGGCGTCGAGGTCTGGACCTGCATCGGCGTTGCCACCCTGTCCGAGGAGTTGCGCCGCAGCGCGGAGGAACTTCGTGCGCTGGCTCAAAAACGCGCCGAGAAAGCCCAGCAGAATCGGTCGCGCCGCATCATTCTCGGCGCCGGCGACGGCGAGGCGGGAAGCGTCGAGCCCCAGCCGGCCGAGGGCTCGATGGACATCAACCTGGCACTGGCGCTGATCCGTGCCGGCCGGGCCACCGAAGTGGTGCCGCACCTGCCACGATTGCTGCAACAGGTCGCACCCCTTCTGAAGCTGGTGCGACTACAGAGAGAACTACAAGCACAGGCGACACCTGCGGAGGGAGGCCCGCATGACAACGTACAAACAGTTCCACGCTAGATCCATCAGCGACCCGCAGGGGTTCTGGGCCGAGCAGGCCGCCCTGGTCGACTGGAAGCAGCCGTTCACGCAGGTCCTCGACCACTCGCGCCCGCCGTTCGCGAAGTGGTTCGTCGGCGGAACGACCAACCTCTGCCACAACGCGGTCGACCGTCACCTCGCGGCCCGCGGCGACCAGGCCGCGCTGATCTACATCTCGACCGAGACCGGCGAGGACAAGACCTACACGTACGCCCAGCTGTATCGCGAAGTGAACCGCATGGCCGGGATCCTGCAGGGACTCGGCGTCGGGCGCGGCGACCGCGTCCTGATCTACATGCCGATGGTTCCGGAAGCCGCGTTCGCGATGCTGGCGTGCGCGCGCATCGGCGCGATCCACTCGGTCGTGTTCGGCGGGTTCGCGTCGGTCAGTCTCGCGACCCGGATCGACGACGCCCGGCCGAAGGTGATCGTGAGCGCCGACGCCGGCTCGCGCGCCGGCAAGCCGGTGCCGTACAAGCACCTGCTCGACGAGGCGATCGCGCTCGCCAAGTTCCCGCCGAGCAGCGTGCTGATGGTGAACCGCGGGCTGGCGCCGGCCGCGATGGTTGCGGGCCGCGACGTCGACTACGCAAAGCTGCGCGCCGAGCACATGAACGACGAGGTCCCGTGCGAGTGGCTGGAGTCCAGCGAGCCGTCGTACATCCTCTACACCTCCGGCACGACGGGCAAACCGAAGGGCGTGCAGCGCGACACCGGCGGCTACGCCGTCGCGCTCGCCGCCTCGATGAAGCTCATCTTCTGCGGCAACGCCGGCGAGAACTACTTCTCCACCAGCGACATCGGCTGGGTCGTGGGCCACAGCTACATCGTCTATGGACCGCTGATCGCCGGCATGGGCACGATCATGTACGAAGGCACGCCGATCCGCCCCGACGGCGGCATCTGGTGGAGCATCGTGGAGAAGTACAAGGTCACGTCGATGTTCTCGTCACCGACCGCAATCCGCGTGCTGAAGAAGCAGGACCCGGCGCTGCTGAAGAAGTACGACCTGTCGTCGCTGCGGCTGCTATTCCTCGCCGGCGAACCGCTCGACGAGCCGACCGGCCGCTGGATCGCCGACGGCATCGGCAAGCCTGTGATCGACAACTACTGGCAGACCGAAACGGGCTGGCCGATCCTCGCGATACCGCGCGGCGTCGAGGCGCTGCCGTCGAAGTTCGGCTCGCCGGGACTGCCCGTCTATGGCTACAACGTCAAGATCCTCAACGAGGCGACCGGCGAGGAGATCACCGGCCATCACGAGAAGGGCGTGGTCGCGATCGAAGGCCCGCTGCCGCCGGGATGCATGACGACGGTCTGGGGCGACGACGAGCGGTTCGTGAAGACTTACTGGACGAGCGTCCCGAACCGGCAGGTCTACTCGACCTTCGACTGGGGCATCCGCGACGAGGACGGTTACTTCTTCATCCTCGGCCGCACCGACGACGTGATCAACGTCGCGGGCCATCGCCTGGGCACGCGCGAGATCGAGGAGTCGCTGTCGTCGCACCCGAACGTCGCCGAAGTGGCGGTGGTCGGGGTCGCCGATCAGCTCAAGGGCCAGGTCGCCATCGGATTCGTGATCCTGAAGGACGCGAGCAGGGCCGACACGCTGGAGAAGAGGCTGGCGCACGAGGGCGAACTGATGAAGGTCGTCGACGGCCAGCTCGGCGCGGTGGCGCGGCCCGCGCGCGTTCACTTCGTCAGCAGCCTGCCGAAGACGCGGTCCGGCAAGCTGCTGCGCCGGTCGATCCAGGCGCTGTGCGAAGGACGCGACCCGGGCGACCTGACCACCATCGAGGACCCGACCGCCCTCGATCAGATCCAGGCAGCGGTGCGCGGCTAGCCGCCGCGTGGCGTAGCGGCCGCGGGCTCGCGTAAGCTCGCGGCCGTTTTCATTGGTGCTCGCGCCCTGGAACCGGTGTCACTCTCCTACCTCCTGTCCGGCCTCGTCCTGCCGCCGACATCGCTCGTGCTGCTGACGCTGCTCGGGCTGTTGCTGCTGAAGAGCCGCCCGCGCTTCGCTATCGGCCTGATGGCGTTCTCCCAGCTCGCGCTGCTCGCACTCTCCATGCCGGTGGTCGCCGGCGCGATCGCGCGAACGCTCGAGCCGCCGCCGCTCGCCGCCGACGGCCTCGATCGCGCGCAGGCGATCGTGATACTCGCCGGCGGACTCAACCGCAGCGCCATCGAGTGGGGTGGCGAGTCCGTCAGCGACTTCACGCTGCAGCGCGTGCGCTACGGCGCCCACCTCGCCCGCTCGAGCGGCCTGCCGATCTACGTCACCGGCGGCGTGCCCGGCGACGCCCGGCACTCCGAGGCGCAATTGATGGCCGGCGTGCTGCTTCGCGACTACGGCATCCGGCCGAAGTGGATCGACCAGTCGGCGCCGACCACGCGCGGCAACGCCCTGATGGCCGCGAAGGACCTGAAGCCGCTCGGCATCCAGCGCGTGGCGCTCGTGACCACCGCCATCCACATGCCGCGCTCGAAGCGGGCCTTCGAGGCGGCGGGATTCACGGTCATCCCGGCGCCGACCGACTACGTCGCGCAGCGGCCGTTCACGCCCGGGCAGCTCGCGCCCGGGGCCGGCGCCCTGGTGGTGTCCCACCTGTCGCTGCGCGAGTGGATTGCGCGCGGCTGGTACCGGCTCCTGGGCAGCTAGGCCGCCAGCAAGGCAGGCATCGAAGATCACGCTCGACGACAAGGAGAAACGATGAAGACGAAACCGACGCTGACGCTCGACGATGCGCGCAGGATGGCCGCCGCGGGCGAGGCCGAAGCGAACAAGAACGAATGGAAGGTCGTGATCGCGGTCTGCGACGACGGCGGGCACCTGATCCTGCTGCACCGGCTCGACGGCGTGGCGCCGATCTCCAGCTACATAGCGCCGGAGAAGGCGCGCGCCGCCGCGATGGGCAAGCGCGAGACGAAGGTCTACGAAGACATGATCAACCAGGGCCGCAATGCGTTCCTGTCGGCCCCACTGCAGGGGATGCTCGAGGGCGGCGTGCCCGTCATCGTCGACGGCCAGGTCATCGGCGCGGTCGGCGTGTCCGGCGTGAAGTCGAGCGAAGACGCCCAGGTCGCAAAGGCCGCGATCGCCGCCCTCGGCGGCTGATCGGCACTTCATCCCGAATCCGCCGAATCGGCGGACTCGCGTTACATTGCCGCCATCATGGCGACCCGCGAACTCGACCGGCTCGACCGCAGGATCCTCGAGATCCTGCAGCAGGACGGCCGTGTCACGAACCAGGAGTTGTCCGAGCGCATCGCGCTCAGCCCGCGCGCCTGCCTCGATCGCACGCGTCGCCTGGAGCGCAGCGGGCTGATCCGCGGCTACATGGCGCTGGTCGATCCGCGCAAGCTTGGCGGCACGCTGCTGACGATCGTCGTCGAAGTGACGCTGAAGGACCAGACGCAGGCGACCCACGCGCGCTTCGAGCAGCGGATCCGCAACGCGGAGGAAGTCGTCGAGTGCTTCCTGGTGTCCGGGCAGTGCGACTACGTCCTGCGGCTCGCCTGCCGTGACCTCGACCACTACCGCGAACTGACCAACGCGTGGACGGACGATCCGGCCCTCGGCGTCGAGAAGATCACGTCGAAGCCGGAATTGCAGACGATCAAGCCGTTCCGCGGCTATCCGCTCCCCTGAACTGTCCAGGGTCAGCTCCCCGCCGATTCGGCGGTGATGGCCCCCGTAACACGCGGTTCCTGCTTTCCCGCCACCGCACTTGCGCCGTGCGCGACGCGCGCGATTCCTACACTGCCCGTCCAGTCGAGGTGTCGATTGTGCGAGGTGAGCGATGGACGCGCGTGCCGGGAGAGTGCAAGGCCTGATGGAACTCGAGGCGGCCGTTGCCGCGCCGAACTACGCGCCGCTGCCCGTGGTGCTCGAGCGCGGCGAAGGCAGCTGGCTGTGGGACACCGACGGCAGGCGCTACCTCGACTTCATGTCGGCGTACTCGGCGGTCAGCCACGGCCACGCGCATCCGCGTCTGGTCCGCGCCCTGGTCGAACAGGCGCAGCGCGTGTCGGTCACTTCGCGCGCATACCACTCGACTGAACTCGCGCCCTTCCTCGCGAAGCTGGTCGAGGTGGCCGACCTCGATGGCGAGGCTCGCGCGCTGCCGGCGAGCGGCGGCTGCGAGTCGGTCGAAACAGCCATCAAGGCCGCGCGCCGCTGGGGCTACCGCGCCAAGGGGATCGATCCGGAACGGGCCGAGATCGTCGTCGCCCGCGGCAACTTTCACGGGCGATCCACGACCGTGGTCGGCTTTTCCTCCGAAGAGGACTACCGCGCCGACTTCGGACCATTCGCTCCCGGGTTCCGGCACTTCGACTTCGGCGACATCGCCGGACTCGCCGAAGCGATCAACGACAACACCTGCGCCGTACTGATCGAACCGATCCAGGGCGAGGCCGGCATCGTCACGCCGCCGCCCGGATTCCTGCGCGCTGCGCACGCACTGTGCACCGCGCGCAACGTCCTGCTGATCGTCGACGAGATCCAGTCGGGCCTCGGTCGCACTGGCGCGTGGTTCGCCTACATGCACGAAGGCATCCGTCCGGACGCCGTCATCGTCGGCAAGGCGCTGGGCGGCGGCCTGCTGCCAGTCTCCGCATTCGTCGCGCGTGCGCCGGTGCTCGACCTGATGGGGCCGGGAAGCCACGGTTCGACCTTCGGCGGCAATCCGCTCGCGGCGCACGTGGCCCTCGAGGCGCTGCGCATCATCGAGGACGAGAGGCTGGTCGAACGCAGCCGAACGCTTGGAGCGCACCTGCTCGATCGGCTGCGCCATCTGCGCTCGCCGCTGATCCGCGCCGTGCGCGGGCGCGGCCTGTGGGCCGGCGTCGAAGTCACGCCGGCAGTCTCGGCGCGTGCCGTCGTCGAGCGACTTGCCCAGCGTGGCGTGCTGACCAAGGACACGCACGGGACCGTGATCCGCTTCGCGCCACCGCTGTCCATCCACCGCGAAGCGCTCGACTGGGGCATCGATGTCTTCGCTGCCGTGCTCGCGGAGTTCGATCCACACACTATGCCGTCCCACGACTCCGGCATTCCCCACATCACCACTCTTTCCAATCGGAGGAACGACGACGTGAAAGCCGCTTCCCGGAACGCACGCCGTGCCGGCCCGTCGGCGCACCTGATGATGAGTTCGCCGCGTAACTTCGAGGTCAGCTACGCGATCAACCCGTGGATGGATCCGTCGCAATGGCGCGTCTCCGCGGACCGGCTCGCCGACGATGCTCGCCGTGGATGGGCCCAGCTGAAGGCGACCTACGAGCGGCTCGGCGCGAGCGTGACGACGCAGGAATCGGTGCGGGGCCTTCCCGACCTCGTGTTCACCGCCAATGCGGCCGTCGTGCTGGACCGCAAGGTGCTGCTCGCCCGTTTCCGCTGCGCGGAACGACAGGGCGAAGAACCGCACAACCGCCGGTTCTTCGAGGCGCTGCGCGATCGCGGCCTCGTCGACGAGGTGGTGGACCCGCCGCCCGGCCTCTTCTTCGAGGGCGCCGGCGACGCCATCTGGGACGCAGGCCGCGGCCTCATCTGGACAGGCTACGGACAGCGCTCGAGCCGTGGAGCGCACGCTGCCATCGAAGCGCTCTACGGCGTGCCGACCGTGCCGCTGGAACTGGTCGATCCCCGCTTCTATCACCTCGACACCTGCTTCTGCGTGCTGTCCGGCGGCGAAGTCCTCTGGTACCCCTCGGCGTTTTCGGTGGAGTCGGCCTCCGCCGTGCGCCGCGTGGCGGGCGCGGGGAACCTGATCGAGGCGACCGACGAGGATGCGCTGCACCTCGGGGTCAACTCGGTGTGCCTCGGGCGCGATGTCGTGATGTGCCACGCCTCCGATGCCACCCGCGCCTCCCTCGCCGCGCGCGGTTACCGGGTGCACGTCGTTCCCCTCGATTCGTTCAATCGGTCGGGCGGCGCCGCCTATTGCCTGACGCTGCGCCTCGACAACGAAACCGCCGCCGCAGACCGCGGCCGCGACAGCCGCAACGAGCGGGGATTCGAGGAACTGCGCCGCGCGGCCTGAGCCCCGGCGCCCGGCACAATCGCCGAAGCGGGTGACGCGCCGTCCAACGGACGGACGATCCGAGGCGCCGCCCCGCCTGTCGAAACTGTCCATGAGAAGCCCAAGGAGGCGACATGGACGTACTTTCCACCAAGGACGGCAGCGCACAGGCCGTCCGCGACGCGGCGGCCTCGGAGGTCATCGACAGCCGCATGGCGCTGGAGCGTGAACTGGATCGCCTGAACGTCGCGGTAGGCGCGCACTCGACCGCGTCGGCGCAGCATCTTCAATGGTCGGTGCTGGCGCAGGCCTTCCTGCTGGCGTCCTACCTGATCGTCCTCGTCGGCGGCTGGTCGCTGCCGCTCCCCGGCAAGCGCTGGCTGCTCGCCGCCATCGCGGGCTTCGCCGTCGTGTCGCTGGTCCTGGGACACCTGTCCCAGCGGGGCAGTCGCGATCGCATCGCGCCGCTGCGCCAGAGCCGACGGCTGGTCGAGCAGGCGCTCGAGCGCATCGCGGCACGTCCGGTCGTGTTCTCGCGCGACGGCATCATCGCCCGCAGCATCGGCGACTGGGCCACCACCCTGATGCCGCTCGCCATCCTTGCCGGCTGGGTCGCGCTCACGCTGTACACACTGGCCCTGCCCTTGCCGACCGACGCCAGGGCCGCCGCGGAGATGCGCGGAGCATCGCGTGCCGCGGCCGCGCCGGCTTCCACCGCGCCACCGGCGCCCCGCGCCAAAGGATCGGCGCGCAAGGCCGAGGACGTCGCACCGGCGCCGGTCGCCGCGGAAACGGTCGCGTCCGAGGAGAGCGGCCTGGCAGCGCTGTTTCGCCGCGCCATCAATGCGCCGCCGGCGGAGACGGACGCCGCGGCCGAAACCGTGAAACCGTGACGGCGGCCGTCGGCGCGAAGTTCAGGCCGGCGGTGCCCAGTTCGGCTTGCGCTTGGCCATGAAGGCGTCGATGCCTTCCTGCGCCGCCGGATCGACCAGGTTGCAGGCCATCGTCTGGCCCGCCATCTGGTACGCCGCCTCGGTGCCCGCCTCGACCTGGCGATAGAACATCTCCTTGCCCATCGCGACTGCGATCGCAGGCTTGGCGACGATCGACGCGGCGAGCTTCGCGATCTCGGCATCGAGTTGGTCCGCCGCGACAACGCGGTTCACGAGGCCGCGCTCGCGTGCGGTCTGCGCGTCGATGAGGTCGCCGGTCACCAGCATCTCGAACGCCTCCTTGCGGCCGACGTTGCGCGCCAGCGCCACGCCCGGCGTCGTGCAGAAGAGACCGACGTTGATGCCGGAGACCCCGAAGCGCGCGCCCTCGACAGCGACCGCGAGGTCGCACGTCCCCACCAGCTGGCACCCGGCGGCCGTCGCGACGCCGTGCACCCGGGCGATGACGGGCTGCGGCATGCGCTGGATCGTCAACATCAGCTTCGCGCACTGCGCGAACAGCGCGCGATAGGTGTCGAGCGCAGTGTCTTGCTTCATCTGCTTCAGGTCGTGTCCGGCACAGAACGCCTTGCCGGCGCCCGCCAGCACCACGACGCGCGCCGACGGATCGGCGGCGATCGCGTCGAGCGCGGCCTGCAGCGCGGTCATCATCTCGACCGACAGCGCGTTGAACTGCTGCGGCCGGTTCAGCGTCAGGGTCACCACGCCGGACGCGTCGCGCGATTCCAGCAGGTAGGGTTCGACCGCGACCTTCGATTCCGGTGCGTTCATGGGGTCTCCGCGCCTCTACAGTTGTGCGAGTGTCTTCAAGTGAGCGCCGACGCTGCGTGCCAGCGCGCTCAGGTTGTATCCGCCCTCGAGCGAGCTGATCACGCGGCCCTCGCCGAACTCGTCGGCGACGTCCATCAGCCGCCGCGTCATGTACGCGTAATCGGACTCCACGAGGCCCATCTGGCCAAGGTCGTCCTCGCGATGCGCGTCGAACCCGGCCGAGATGAACAGCGCCTGCGGCTTGAACGAACGCAGCCGCGGCAGCCACACTTCGTCGACGACCTGCCGCACGACGTCGCCCTTGGTTCCCGCCGGCAAGGGGACGTTCACCATGTTTTTCGCCGGGTTGTCCGCGCCCGTGTACGGATAGAACGGGTGCTGGAAGAAGCTCGCCATCAGCACCCGTTCGTCGTTCGCCAGGATGTCCTCGGTCCCGTTGCCGTGATGCACGTCGAAGTCGATGACCGCGACCCTTTCGAGCCCGTGGACCTCGAGCGCATGGAGCGCCCCGATCGCGACGTTGTTGAAGAAGCAGAAACCCATCGCGGACGCCTTGCGCGCATGGTGCCCGGGCGGGCGCACGGCGCAGAACGCGTTCGCGAGTTCCTTGCGCATCACGCGATCGGTCGCGTCGACCACCGCGCCGGCCGAGCGCAGGGCCGCCTCCCAGGTGCGCGGGTTCATCGACGTGTCCGGGTCGACGGGCCAGTACCCCTGCTGTGGTACGCTGGATTTCAACCGCTCGACGTACGCCGCGTCGTGCGCTCGGACGAGCGAATCGAGCGACGCGGCAGGCGCATCGTGATGTTCCAGGTGCGGCGAGATCCCGATGGCAATCAGGTGGTCGTGAATCGCAGCCAAGCGCTCCGGCGATTCCGGGTGCCACGATCCCATCTCGTGCTCCGCGCAGGCGCGGTGTGTGAAGAACCCGGTATGCAGCATCTGTCTCCGTCCAGCCTGTTGTCTTCGGCGGCCTTCGTCTGGCACCTTATATCCCAATGTTAGAGAAATTCCGCGCGACTGCCAGCCAGATCGGAACGATCATCGTCGGCAAGACCCTGCAGATCCGGCAAAGCCTGACCTGCCTGCTGGCCGGCGGCCACCTGCTCATCGAGGACGCGCCCGGCGTCGGCAAGACCACGCTCGCGCACGCGATCGCGCTTTCGATGGGACTTCCGTTCCGCAGGATCCAGTTCACGAGCGACCTGCTGCCGTCCGATGTCATCGGCGTGTCGGTGTATGAACGGACCAGCGGGCAGTTCGTGTTCCATCCCGGGCCCATCTTCACCGAAGTGCTGCTCGCCGACGAGATCAACCGCGCGAGCCCGAAGACGCAGAGCGCCCTGCTGGAAGCGATGGAGGAGAACCAGGTGTCGGTCGATGGCCTGTCGCGCCCGCTGCCGCAGCCGTTCTTCGTGATCGCCACGCAGAATCCGTTTCACCAGGTCGGCACCTTCCCGCTGCCCGAGTCGCAGCTCGACCGCTTCCTGATGTGCATCAGCCTCGGCTACCCGGACCGCGATGCGGAACGCGCGCTGCTGGCGGGTCACGCGCGCCGCGACCTGCTGAAGGCGCTGCAGCCGGTCGCGCGGCCCTCGGACCTGCTCGCCGCGCAGGCGGAGGTGAAGAAGGTGTTCGTGTCCGCGGCCTTGCTCGACTACGTGCAGGCGCTGATCGCGCACACGCGGGCCTCGGGCAAGTATGCCGAGGGGCTGAGTCCGCGCGGCGGGCTGGCGCTGCTCGCCGCGGCCCGGGCGTGGGCATGGCTGGATGGCCGCGAGCACGTGATTCCCGAGGACGTTCAGAACATCATGGCGTCGGTGGCGGGACATCGGCTCCACGCGACCAGCCGCGAGAGCGGACGCGCGCTGCACGGAAGGGAACTCGTCGCGCAGCTGATCGCCGCCGTGCCGGTGCCCTGAGCCCCATGAGCATCACGGCCAGTCCGCTGATGCTGCGGATCACGCGCTGGATCGCGGGTCGCGACGGCCCCGAGGCGGGCGAGGTCCTGCTCGACCGCCGACGCGTGTACATCCTGCCGACGGTGCCGGGCCTCGCGTTCGGTGTCGCCGTGCTCGTGCTGCTCGTCGGCTCGATCAACTACAGCCTGCAACTCGGTTTTCTCCTGACCTTCCTCGTGGCCAGCATGGCGGTCGTGGGGATGCACGCGACCCACTCGAACCTGGTGCAGCTCGCGCTGCGCGGAGTGCGCGTGGAGCCGGTCTTCGCCGGCGATGTCGCCGTGTTCGAGATCACGGTCTCCAATCCCGGCACGCTCGACCGCTTCGCGCTGCGGTTCGCGTTCAACCCCGCGTCGACGCGCTCGCGCAGCAATCAGGATGGTCAGCCGGCTGCCTCCGCGCCGACGGTGTCGATCGAGGTTCCCGCCCGCGGAATGCGAACGGTGCTGGTGCCTTTGCCCGCCCCCAACCGTGGCCGCCTGCCGGCGCCGCGGATCACCGTCGAGACCCGCTTTCCCTTTGGCCTGTGGCGCGCGTGGGCCTACCTGACGCCCGCGCTCGAGGCCATCGTGTATCCGAAGCCCGAAGAGGACGCGCCACCGCTGCCTGCGGCCGAAGGCGGCCGGGACGAGGCAGCGGGCATGGCTCCGAGCGGCGACGACTTCGCCGGCGTGCGGCCGTACCAGGCCGGCGATACCCAGAAGCTCATCGCTTGGCGACTGGCCGCCCGCTCCGACGACCTGTCCGTGAAGCAGTTCGAGGCGGCGGGCGGCGGCGACCTGATGCTGGACTTCGACGCGCTGCCGTCGTCGCTCGGACTCGAGCAACGCCTCTCCCGGCTGACCCGCTGGGTCCTCGACGCCGATGCATCGCGCATGCGCTATGGCCTGCGCCTGCGCGACGCGGTGATCGACCTCGGCAGCGGCGCTCAGCACCGCGATCGCTGCCTGACGGCGCTGGCCGTCTCCGGGGGCTGACATGGCGGCGTCTGCGGCGACGGCACTGCGCACGCGCGCTTCGCGCGTGACAGGGCCGCTGAACCGCCTCTTCGGTCCGCAGACGTCGAGCGCCGCGCGCGAACGCCGCGACATCCTGGTGCTGCTGCTCGCGGTCACGTTCGTCGTGGTGCCGCACTTCGAGCACCTGCCCTGGTGGGCGACGCTGCTGCTGCTCGTGATGCTCGCGTGGCGCGGCGTCATCGCGGCCAGGCAGCTGTCGGTGCCCGGCCGCACCCTGCTGCTGCCGCTGCTGATCGGTGCCGCCGCCGGCGTGTACCTGCAGCACGGCACGCTGGTCGGGCAGGAAGCCGGCGTCACCTTCCTGCTGCTTCTGATGGCGCTGAAGCTGCTGGAGATGCGCGCGCGGCGCGATGTGTTCGTCGTCATCTTCCTGTGCTTCTTCATCCTGCTGACGCAGTTCATGCACAGCCAGGGGCCGGGCGTGGCGCTGATGACGCTGATGGCGGTCGCCGCGTTGTTCTTCGTGCTGGTCAGCGTCAACCTCGACGAGGCGGACCTGCCCGCGGCGCGCAAGATGAAGATGGTCGGCTGGTCGCTGCTGAAGGCCGTGCCGCTGACGATCGTGCTGTTCCTGCTGTTTCCCCGCATCTCGGGTCCGCTCTGGGGCATGCCGGGCGAGGGCACGAGCGGCGGCACCGGCCTGTCCAGCTCGATGTCGCCGGGCTCGATCGGCCTCTTGCTCGAGTCCCGTGAAATAGCGTTCCGCGCGAAGTTCGACGGCAACGCACCCGCCCCCGGCCAGCTGTACTGGCGCGGGCCCGTCTTCGGCAGCTTCAACGGCCGCGCCTGGTCGTCGCTCGGGCGCCGCGCCGTGGAACCCGCGCCGCCGACGATCGAGCCCGACCGCGACTCCGCCGTCGCCTACACGGTCACGCTCGAGCCGCACCGGCGCGACTGGCTGTTCGCGCTGGAGGCGCCCGCCGGCCTGCCTGCGATCGGCAACATGACCGCGCGCCTGACTGCGGACATGGAACTGCTCGCGGGCGATCTCGTGCGGGACCGCACGCGCTACGCGATGCGCTCGTACCTGGACTTCCGCCTCGGGCGCGACGCCAGCGCCACCGAACTGCAGGACTGGCTGACGCTGCCGGCGTCGTACAACCCGCGCACCCACGCGTTCGCGTCTGAGCTGCAGCGGCGCGTCCCCGCAGGCAGCACGGACCGCGACGCCCAGCTGGTGCGAGCCGTGCTCGACCACTTCCGCAACGGCGGCTTCGAATACACGTTGTCGCCACCGCGGCTCGGACGCCACTCGGTCGACGAGTTCCTGTTCGACACGAAGCGCGGCTACTGCGAACACTATTCATCGGCGTTCGTGGTGATGATGCGGGCCCTCGGCGTGCCGGCGCGAGTCGTCACCGGATACCAGGGCGGGGAACGGAATCCGGTCGACGGGTTCGTGACCGTGCGGCAATCGGATGCCCACGCGTGGTCCGAAGTGTGGCTGCCGGGACGCGGATGGTCGCGGGTCGATCCCACCGCGATGGTGGCCCCGGCTCGCGTCGACCCGGCAGCGGACGACGCGCGCACCGCCGAGCTTGCCCGCAACCCCGTGTTCGGCAATGCCGACTGGCTGCGCGTGTGGCGCTTCAACTGGGAAGCCGTGCAGAACAGCTGGCACCAGTGGGTGCTGTCCTACTCCCAGGAGCACCAGCGCGCGCTGGTGGAAATGCTGGGTCTCGCGCCGCGCTGGGAGAGCGTCGCCGCCGTGCTGGCGGTGCTCGTCGGCCTGCTCGTCGCCGGCATGGCGGCGGTGTCGATGCGTTCGCGCGCCGTGCGCGATCCGCTGGGCGACACCTACCGGCATCTGAGGGAGAAGCTGCAACGCGCGGGGGTCGAGGCCGGTGAACACTGCGGGCCGCGCGATCTGCGCGAGCGCAGCGAACGCGCCCTGCCGCGCGACTCCGCGCGCCAGGCCGGCCAACTGCTGGCCCGCTACGAAAGCATGCGATATTCGCGCAGTTCCGAAGGCATTGCGTCTGCCGACATCCGCGCGCTGCGGAGCGCGGTCCGCGCCTTCAAGCCTGCCCGCAATCCAGAATGAGAAATCCGGACGTGAAGCGACGCCGCCTTGTCGCTGCGCTGGCCGCCGCGCTCGTTGCTCCCGCGACGGCGCGCAGTCGCGCGCGGCCGCCGTACGCCTCCCGTGCCGAGGTGCAGCAGTTCATCGACGAGATCGTCGCGCTGCACGGCTTCGACCGGGCGCGCGTCGAGCACTGGCTCAACGCGGCGCGCTACTCGGGAACCGTCGAGCGCCTGATGCAGCCGCCGATTCCCTTCGGCCAGCGCAACTGGCTCGAATACCGTTCGCGCTACCTCGAGGACAGGCGGGTGCAGGCAGGCGCCGACTTCTGGCGCGGCAACGCATCCGCGCTGAACCACGCGGCGGAACGCTTCGGGGTGCCGCCGGAGGTCGTCGTTGCGATCATCGGCGTCGAAACGTACTGGGGCCGCATCACCGGGAATTTCCGCACGATCGACGTGCTGGCGACCCTGTCGTTCGACTACCTGCGCCGCGCGGACTACTACCGCAAGGAACTCGTCGAACTGCTGCTGCTCGCACGCGAGCAGGGCACGGATCCGCTGCGGTTCAAGGGATCGTTCGCCGGCGCGATCGGCCTGCCGCAGTTCATGCCGGGCTCGATTCGCCGCTTCGCCGTCGACTTCGACGGCGACGGCCGGATCGACCTAGCAGGCAGCCCGACCGACGCGATCGGCTCGGTCGCCAACTTCCTGGTCGAGCACGGCTGGCAGCGCTGTTTGCCGGTCCTGTTCGCCGCCGAAGCGGACGAGGCGATCGTCGATGCGCTGGGCCGCGGCATCGCTGCGTCCGCGACCTGGGCCGACGCCCTGATCGCGGGCGTGGCGCCGGATCTTCCGCTGGACTTCGACACGCCGGTCCTCGTCATCGACCTGCCCTACCTCGATGCCGGCGGCGAGCCCCGGCGGCTCTATCGCGTCGGCACCGTGAACTTCGCGGCGATCCTGCAATACAACCGCAGCTACTTCTACGCGACGGCGGTCGTCGAACTGGCCGAGGCGCTCAGGCGCGACGTCGGCCGATCCTGAGCGTCACTCGGCGTCGGGCTGGCGCGCCGGCTGCGCGTCGATGAACGCCGGCAGTTCCATGCAGTGCTCGAAGATCCGCATGACGGTCGGCACGTGATCGAGCCGGCAGTCGAACCGCTTGGCGTTGAAGATCTGCGGGACGATCACCACGTCGGCGAGCGTCACCCGGCTGCCGAGCGCGTAACGCCCGCACCTGTTCTCCGCCACGAGCCGTGCCTCGACCGCGGCGAGCCCCTCCTGCACCCAGTGCCGGTACCAGGCGTCCTTCTGCCCGTCGGTCACCTTCAGGTCGCGCACCAGGTAGCGCAGCACCCGCAGGTTGTTCAGCGGGTGGATCTCGCAGGCGATGCCGAGCGCGATTGCACGCACGTACGCGCGCTCGAGCGGCGCCGTCGGCAGCAGCGGCGGCTCCGGGTGCGTCTCTTCGAGGTACTCGATGATCGCGAGCGACTGCGTCAGCCGCTGCCCCTCGTCGTCGAGCACCGGGATCAGCGCGTCCGGGTTGATGGCGCGGAACTCCGGCGCGAACTGCTGGCCACCGCCCTTCGTCAGGTGCACCGCCGCGTACTCGTACGGCAGCCCCTTGAGGTTCAGCGCGATGCGCACCCGGAACGACGCCGAGCTTCGGAAGTAGTTGTATAGCTTCATGTCATCGGACGAACTGGACGAGCCAGAGCGAGAGTACGGGAAGCGCGACGAGCAGCGCGAGGCGCAGCGCGTCGGCCGCGAGGAACACGAACACGTAGCGATAAGTGCGGGCAACGGGCACGTCGCGCGCCTGCATCGCGACCACGTAGACGTTCAGTCCCATCGGAGGCGCGATCAGCCCGATGTTGACCACGGTGAGCAGCAGCACGCCGAACCACAGCGCCTTGTCCTCGAGGCCGAGCCCGAACAGCGGCAGTTGCATGACGGCCGGGAACACCACGGGCAGCGTCAGCAGCAGCATCGACAGTTCGTCCATCACTCCGCCAAGCACGATGTAGAAGAGCAGCACCGCGACCACGACCACGACCGGCGAGAGGTCGACGTGGGCGATCAGGTCCGCCACCTGCGCCGGCATCTGCGTCAGGGCCAGCGCCGCGTTCAGCATGTCGGCGCCGATGAAGATCATGAAGATCGCGCCGGTGGTCTGCGCGGTCGCAAGCAGTGCCCGGCCCAGTCGCCGGGGGGTGAGCTGGCGTGCGGCGAAGCCCGCAAGCGCGGTCAGCAGCACGCCGATCGCCGCCGCCTCGGTCGCGGTGAACACGCCGCCGTAGATCCCTCCCAGGACGATCACGAAGATCGCCGTCACCGGCACCACGCCGGCGAGCACCTCGAGCCGCCGGCGCATCGGCATCCGCGCGTCCGGCGGCCCCAGCTGCGGACGCACGCGCATGAAGAGCGCGATCGCGACGCAGTACAGGGCTGCCGCGAGGACGCCTGGAATCAGCGCCGCGGCAAACAGTCTGGCGATGTTCTGCTCGGCCAGGATCGCGTACAGGACGAGCACGACCGACGGCGGAATCAGGATGCCGAGCGTGCCGCCCGCCGCCAGCGTCGCCGTGGCGAAGCCGCCGTCGTAGCGATAGCGCCGCATCTCGGGCAGCGCCACCTGCGAGATCGTCGCCGCGGTCGCGACCGACGACCCGCACACCGAGCCGAAGGCCGCGCTCGCCAGCACGCTCGCCTGCGCGAGCCCGCCGCGCCAGTGGCCGACGAACGCCGCCGCCGCGCGGAACAGGCCCGCCGACAGCCCGCCCTGCGTGGCCAGCTGCCCCATCAGCAGGAACAGCGGCACGACCGACAGGTCGTAGATCGAGAAGCGCGCGAACGCGAGTCCCTTCAGGAACGCGAGCAGCGGATCGGGGCCGGAGAGCCACGCATACCCCAGCGCGCCCGGGACGAACATCGCTGCCCAGATCGGAACACGCAGCGCCATCAGCGCCAGCATCGCGGCAAAGAGCCCCCCCGCGACACCGAGGTTCACGGGGCTGCCCCCGCCCGCGTGCGCGCTTGAAACGGCTGCATGACGCCCGCCAGCCCGGCCAGCGCCAGCCCGGGCACCATTGCCGCATAGGGAATCCAGAGCGGGATGCCGAGCACCATCGTGGTCTCGGACGCACTGCGCATGTCGCTCACCGCCACGCCCGCGCGCCAGGCGAGCACGAAGAACACCGCGCCCGCGAGCATCGACCCGGCAGCATCGAGCCGGCGCTGCACGGGGCCCGAGGAGCGCGCCGTGAAGAAGTCGACGACCAGGTGACTGCGATGCAGCTGGCAGTACGGCAGGAACAAAGCGATTGCCGCGGCGACGGCGAGCTGCACCAGTTCGATGTCGCCGGTGATCGGCTGGCCCGCGACCCAGCGGCCGGCCACCGAAACGACGGTCGCCACCGAGACCGCGACCAGCAGCGCGCCGCCGACGAGCGCGAGCGTTGTCGCCAGCGCATCGAGCAGCCGGCGCATGGGACTACTTGCTCGGCGCGGCCGCGGGCATGGGCGGCGGCGCCGCGGCCCTTGAGTGCCGCACGATCAGCGCGCGCGCATCGGCCAGCAGCCCATCGCCGTCGATGCCGCGCTTGCCCATGTCGCGCACCCAGTCGGCGAGCACGGGCTGCGCGGCCGCCTGCCAATGCGCGAGTTCAGCGGCGGGAACCACATACACCGTGTTGCCGCGATCGAGCGCGAGCTTGCGCGCCGGCGCCTTCTGCTGGTCCCACAGCCGGCCGGCCTGGCCCGACAGCCCGAGTCCGGAGTTGCGATCGATGACGGCGCGCAGGTCCGGCGGCAGGCCATCGTAGGTCTTGCGGTTCATCGCGAGCAGGAAGACCGCCGTGTACATCGCCGGCATGTTGGGGTCGGTCTCGGTATGGAAGCGCGCGATCTCCTGCACCTTGACCGCCGGGACGACCTCCCACGGAATGACGGCGCCGTCGATGACGCCCTTCGACATCGCGTCCGCGAGCCCGGTCACCGGCATCGACACCGGCGTGGCGCCGAGCGCGGCGAGCAGGCGATTCGTCTGGCGCGTCGGCGCGCGCAGCTTCAGTCCGCGGAAGTCCGCCAGCGTGCGGACCTGCTTTTCGCGCGTGTGCAGGTAGCCGGCATCGTGGACGTGGACGGCGAGCGGCTTGACCTCGCGGAACTCGTCGCGCGCGTGCTTCTCGTAGAACTCCCACGCCGCCTTCGACGCCGCTTCGGCATCGCCGATCATGAACGGGAGTTCGAACACCTCCATCCTCGGGAAACGCCCCGCCGTGTAGCCGGGCAGCGTCCAGACGACGTCTGCGATGCCGTCGCGCGCCTGGTCGAAGAGCTGCGGGGCGGTGCCGCCGAGCTGCATCGACGGATAGAGCTGGCACTTCATGCGTCCCGCCGACGCCTTCTCGATCCGCTCGCACCACGGCACGAGCATCTTCGCGTGCGTCGTGGAGCCGGGCGGCAGGAAGTGATGGACCTTGAGAGTGATCGGCGACTGCGCGAGGGCGCTGCCGGACAGCGCGAGCGCAAGGAGCACGAGCGAGCGTGGAAGGAACGATCGAAGCATGGCGCGGATCAGACGATGCGGACCTTCAGCGTGCCGATGCCGGCGACGCCGCCTTCGAGCTCGTCGCCCTTCACCACCGCGCCGACGCCCTCGGGCGTTCCGGTGAAGACGAGATCGCCGGGCCTGAGCTCGAAGTAGTTCGACAGGTGCTCGATGGTCTCGCTGACGCTCCAGATGAGGTTCGAGACGTCGCTCGCCTGGCGCCGCTGGCCGTTGACGTTCAGGAAGATCTGCGCGGCCGTGATCTCGCCGGTCGTGCCGATCGGCTTCACGGGCGAGATCGGGGCCGACCAGTCGAACCCCTTGGCGACGTCCCACGGCCGGCCCTTGTCGCGCAGCGCGAACTGCTGGTCGCGCCGCGTCATGTCGAGGCCGACCGCATAGCCGTAGACGTGCTTCGCGGCGTCCGCCGCCGCGATGTTGCGGCCGCCCTTGCCGATGGCCACCACGAGCTCGATCTCGTGGTGCAGGTTGTCCGTCTCGCCCGGATACGGCATCTCGCCGATGCTGCCGAACGGCACCGGCAGTACGGCGTCCGCCGGCTTCATGAAGAAGAACGGCGCTTCGCGCCCCGAGAAGCCCATCTCCTTCTGGTGCTCGGCGTAGTTGCGCCCGACGCAATAGATGCGATGCACCGGCAGCAGGTCGCTGGAACCGTCGACCGGAACCACGGCTTGCGGCGGCGCTGCGAAGACGTAACCCATGGAAGGACTCTCTCCTGTCGTGCGGGGGGCTGGGCGTGCGGGAGCAGGAAGTCTACGCGTGGCCCGGGCCGGCAGCCCTCGAGATGGCGCGTGACAGCAGCGCCACGGGCAGCACGCCGGCAGCCACGATCGTCAGTGCCGGCAGCGCCGCTTCGCCGAGCCGTTCGTCGCTCGCCATCTGGTACGCGATCACGGCCAGCGTGTCGAAGTTGAACGGGCGCAGCACCAGGGTCGCGGGCAGTTCCTTCATCACGTCGACGAAGACCAGCAGCGCGGCGGCGAGCACCGAAGGCCTGAGGATCGGCAGGTGCACGCGGACAAACGTGTCCAGCGGGCTGCTGCCGAGGCTGCGCGCGCTGGCGTCCATCGCCGGCGTGATGCGCGCGAGCCCGGCCTCGATCGATTGGTACCCGACCGCGAAGTAGCGGACCAGGTATCCGTACAGCAGCGCGAACACGCTGCCGGTGAGCAGCAGGCCGGGGCCGACGCCGATCAGCGCCTTCATGGCTTCGTTCAGCCGGTTGTCGAACAGGGCGAGCGGAATCAGGATGCCGACCGCGATGACGGCGCCGGGGACCGCGTAGCCGAGGCTCATCAGCTTGACGGCCGCGCGCACGAGCACCGCCGGCTTGCCTCGCGTCACGGCGCGCGCCGTGTACGCGAGCGCGAGCACGGCCGCCAGCACGATCAGCGCGGCCGCAGCCCCGATGGACAGCGTGTTCACCACCCAGCCGCCGTAGCGCGACCAGTCGAGCGTGGTCCACGCGGGCAGCAGCAGGCGCACGAGCAGCACCAGCGGAATCGCGAAGCCGAGCGCGACGCTCGCTGCGCACAGCGCGAAGGCGCCGGCGGCGCCGCGGCCCTTCAGCGGCGAGCGCGGCGCCGGCCGCTGGCTTGCGGTCGGCGTGAAGAAGCGGGCGCGTCCGCGCGCGCGGTGCTCGACGTAGAACAGCACGAGCACGAGAACGAGCAGCATCGCGGCGAGCTGGCTCGCGGCGGTGCGGTCGCCGAGCGAGAACCACGCCCGGTAGATCGACGTGGTGAAGGTCTGCAGGCCGAAGTACGCCGATGCGCCGTAGTCGGCGATCGTCTCCATCAGCGCCAGCAGCACGCCGGCGGCGATGGCCGGCCGCGCCAGCGGCAGGTTGACCCGCCACCACGTCTGCCACGGCGTGAGGCCGAGGCTGCGCGCGGCGTCGATCATCGCCGCGGTGCGCGCGAGGAACGCGGTGCGGGCGAGAAGGTAGACGTAGGGATAGAGCACCACTGTGAACACGAACACCGCGCCCTGCAGGGAGCGGATCTCCGGGAACCAGTAGTCGCCCCGCTCCCACCCGAACGCGGCGCGCAGCGCCGACTGCAACGGCCCGGCGTACTGGAGATAGTCGGTGTACGCGTAGGCGACGATGTACGCAGGCATCGCCAGCGGCAGCAGCAACGCCCATTCGAAGGCCTTGCGCCCGGGAAACTCGCAGCTCGCGACCACCCACGCGGTGGAAGCGCCGAGCGTCGCCACGCCGATGCCGACGCCGACCGCAAGCACGGCGGTCTCGAACAGCGCGCTGGGAATGACCGTCGCGGCGAGATGCTTCAGCGTCTCCGCCGCCGTCCCGATATCCCAGAAACTGCCGAACACGCCTAGCACCGGGAGTGCCACCAGCGCGCCGCAGACGAGCGCGAGTCCGACCGCCAGGCCGAGCCGTTCGCCCCCGGAGCCCATACCGGAACCTGGGAACATCTTCGAGATCAGGGAGCTGGAGGCGATGGCCAGTGTTCCGCGCGCTTCCACGCGATTCCGCGTTGCGTACGTGGATTTTAGATGCAAATGAGAATTATATGCATTTGACTTACAATCGCTGCATGGATGAAGCAAGGCCACAACTGCTGATCGAGGGGCTGCGCATCCGCTACGGCGGCGCCGGTCCGACCGTCGTCGACGGGCTCACGCTCGCGCTCGGCCGGGGCGAGATCGGCTGCGTGGTCGGAAGCTCCGGCTGCGGCAAGACGACACTGCTGCGCGCGGTCGCGGGCTTCATTCCGGTCGCCGCCGGCACGATCGAAATCGGCGGCCTCGTCGTCTCCGGACCCAACTTCACCGCGGCGCCCGAGAAGCGCGGAGTCGGGCTGGTGTTCCAGGACTACGCGCTCTTTCCTCACCTGCGCGTCGACGACAACGTCGGGTTCGGACTGCGCCATCTCGGAGTTGTCGAGCGCCGCGCGCGCGTCGACGAGATGCTCGACCTCGTCGGGCTCACGCGCGAGGCGGCGCGCTATCCGCACGAGCTGTCCGGCGGCCAGCAGCAGCGCGTCGCGCTCGCGCGCGCGCTCGCGCCGCGCCCTGCCCTCCTGCTGATGGACGAGCCGTTCTCGAGCCTCGACGTCGAACTGCGCGTGCGCCTGGGCGCCGAGGTGCGCCAGATCCTGAAGGCCAGCGGCACGACCGCGATCCTCGTGACCCACGACCAGCAGGAAGCGTTCGCGATCGCGGACCGCGTCGGCGTGATGAACGCCGGTCGCCTCGAGCAATGGGACCGGCCGTACGAGCTGTACCACCGGCCGGCGACGCGCTACGTGGCGGACTTCATCGGCGAAGGCGTCTTCCTTCCCGCGCGCGTGCTGAACCCGATGAACGTCGAGATCGAGCTCGGCGCGCTGAAGGGCGATGTCCCGCTGCCGTGCCAGCAGGGCTGCGACACCTGCGGCAAGGGCTGCCACGTCGAGGTCCTGCTGCGCCCGGACGATGTCGTTCACGACGACGCGAGCGGGCTCAAGGCCGAGGTGGTGCGCAAGGTCTTCCGCGGCGGCGACTTCATCTACACGCTGCGGCTCGACAGCGGGCGCGAGGTGCTCGCGCTGGTGCCGAGCCATCACGACCACGCGGTCGGAGAGAAGATCGGCATCCGGCTCGACGCCGACCACGTCATCACCTTCCCCGCCGTCCAGGAACAGCGCCACATACCGTTGCGGGCCCTGTAGCCGGTATCCCGTGGGCGCCGACCGCCGCGTTCCGACGCAGACTTCCTGGAACCCTGGCGTGCGGCCGACTGTCCGGAATTCCAGATCCGTCCGATGCGGTCGGCCGAGCGCGGCGCGCCCCGCCCGACGCCGGGCCAACCCAGCGTCGCCCTTGCGCACCCGTTGCGCAGCCGCTACGCCCCCCGGTGACGGGATACCGCGCGGCCCGTTTGGAACCTACCTTCGCCGCCCATGAATCACCCCGTCATCGAGCCACGCGGCTACGTTCGGGGAGGGTTTGGCGAGGAGATGGATCTCGCCTGCCTCTCCATCACTTCCCACTTCACCGCCCTTCCCGGCTGGCAAGAGAGCCAGGTTGATCCGCACGAGGTCGTCTACCTGGCCGGCTTCTTCGCCTTCATCGCCCTGGTGTCGTCTCCCAGCGCCCCGCTGGGGCTGGCGGAGGCCGCGACCGGCGCGCGAGCGACCGTGGCCAGAAGGCTGATGCTGCGCGGAACCCGGGCCGAGTCGCTGAATGAACACCTCAAGTGGTTCAAGGCACGGCTGAACAAGTACTCGGCACTCTGGGTCGGCGTGCTCAAGAACACGAACAGCTTCGGCGCGTTCGGTTCGCTCGCGTTCGAGAATGTGCAGGCCGGCGACAAGACAAGGCAGGGCTATGTCGAGCACCTGAACGCGTTTCCCGACTTCTGTGAACGCACGATCCGGGCGTTTCATGAGGCGGGGCAGCGCAGCGACAGCAGTGTGGCGGCGATGCCGATCGATTTTTCCGGGATCAAGGAGCAGGCGGAAGAAACCGAGTCGCGCCTGCGCGAAGCGCTGCGCACATTGGCAGAAATCGGCACCCCCGAGGCCCTGCGCGAGTCGGCCGGGAACCGGGCCAGGCATGCAGACGCGCTGGCGCAGGTGCGGGCAGCGAAGGACCAGCTCGAGCGATTGAGCGCGCTTCTCGACTCCCTCGAGTCGCTCGACGCTCCGGCGAACAAGTAGACGAGTGAGCGGTGCCGCGCATGCGGCCAGGCCGCCCGGGTTCCGGCTGTGACCGGCGTAGTCTGTTCCTGTGACCGCCGCGAGCCCTGCCCCAATGCCTGCCTGCGAGGAAGCCGATGCGCCTGAACTCGAGGTCGTCATCGAGATTCCGAAGGGCTCGTTCATCAAGCGCGGGTCCACGGGGCATGTGGACTTCGTCTCGCCGTTCCCGTGCCCGTTCAACTATGGCTCGGTGCCGAACTACGTCGGACTCGAGGGCGACCTGCTCGATGCCCTGGTGCTGGGGCCCCGCCTGAAAGCCGGGACCCTGCTGCGCGTCAAGGCGTGGGGCGCAGTGACGCTGACGGACCGCGGCATGTCCGACGACAAGCTCGTCTGCGGCAGCGAGCCGCCGAGTCCTGCGGAGAAGATGAACGTGCTGCGGTTCTTCAGCTTCTATGCAAGGTGCAAGGGACTGCTGAACACTCTGAGGCGCCGACCGGGCCGCAATGCATGCGATGGCTGGCTGGAAGCCGCTCAGGCCATGGCGCGTGCCACGCCACGCGATGAAGGCTGGCGTGGACCGCGCGTGCCGTTCTGAACGCAAGCGACGCCGACCACTTCAGGTCTGAGGGCGGCTCAGGAAGATGTCGATGGTGCGAACAAAGATGAAGCCGAACACGCACAGCGCCCACGTCAATGCAACGGCGTACGGGCCGACACTCGGCGAAAAGGGAATCCCCGCAACATTGAGCCAGAGACCCGTCACGGCGACGAGCGAAATCGCGTAGACGATGACGACCCACGCCGGGAAGCGGCCCGCCTCGATCGCGCGGCGACGGCGAAACTGGCTCAGCAGCAAGACGGTGAGGATCGACGCGGCGACAGCGCTCGACACAGGCCAGTTGACGGACGCCGGGACGTGAAGGAGGTCCAGGAGCGCGGGAACCAGGGCCAGGGCCGTTACCAGGAGACCGCCTTCGATATATAGGCGCACGAGGCGGAGGTGCCGTTCGGAGATTTCGCCTCCCAGCGCGCCTCGCAGGGTGACCACCACCGCCGAGAAGCCGGCGAATGACAACGAGAGCGCTGCGAGACTGAACAGGAAGTTGGATTCCGCGGACGTCACGATCGCACCCACATGAGCATGTGCCTGACGACTTCCACAGTCGAGCCGAAGGGCCGGGACCGCCATTGAAACAGCGGTTCATGTGATCGACCTTGCACGCATCTGCGCGTGCAAGGTCAGCTAGTCCTGGCGGAGAGAGTGGGATTCGAACCCACGATGGGCTTTAGACCCATACACACTTTCCAGGCGTGCGCCTTCGACCGCTCGGCCATCTCTCCTGATTCTGTTACTTGACTTCAGTCCCACCCGAGTGGGATTGCTCGCATCTCGCCTCACGGCGATCTGCTCGGCCGTCTCTCCGACGAGGCGGCGATTATATCCGGCGCCCCCAATGAAAAAGGCCCGCGGCGAACCGCGGGCCTTCGGACTGCGACAGCAGGACGTCAGCGGGCGATGGTCTCGACCGTGTCGCCGCGCAGGCTCGGATACCGAACGTGCTCGACGAACTCCTGCACTTCCCTGCTGGGCGATGGCGTGAGCATGCTCACCACGAGAATCGTGATGATGCCGACCGGTACGCCGAAGACGCCCGCCGAGATCGGCGCGATGCCCCACCAGAGGTCCATCTTCGTGGTGCCGAACCACTCGATGAACTGCGGATAGGTGTGCACCATGTAGTACAGGCAGACGCCCAGGCCCGCGACCATCCCGGCGATCGCGCCCCACTTGTTGGCGCGCTTCCAGAACACCCCGAGAACCAGGGCCGGGAAGAACGCGGAGGCCGCCATCGAGAACGCCGCGCCGACCAGGAACAGGATGTTCCCCGGCTTCTGCGCCGTGACCCACGCCGCGAAGATGGCAACGACCAGCAGCAGGATCTTGGAGATCATGACCCGCTTCTGCGTGGACGCGTTGGGATTCACCATCTTGTAGTACAGGTCGTGCGACAGCGCGTTGGCGATCGTCAGAAGCAGGCCGTCAGCGGTCGAAAGCGCCGCCGCCAGGCCGCCGGCCGCCACCAGGCCCGAGATGACGTATGGCAGTCCCGCGATTTCAGGCGTTGCCAGCACGATGATGTCGCCGCCGAGCGTCATCTCCGCCAGTTGCACGATGCCATCCTTGTTGACGTCGCTGATCGCCATCAGCGTTGGATCGATCTTGGCCCAAGCGGCCACCCACGCCGGCAGGTTCGCGAACGAGGAACCCACCACGTTGTGGTAGACCTCGTACTTCACCAGCACCGCGAGCGCGGGCGCCGTGAAGTACAGCAGGAAGATGAAGAACAGCGACCAGAACACCGAGACGCGAGCTTCCTGCACCGACGGGGTCGTGTAGTAGCGCATCAGGATGTGCGGCAAGGCAGCCGTGCCGAACATCATGCAGAACACCAGCGCGAGGAAGTTGTTGCGCTTGGTCGCGCGTTCCTTTTCGCCTGCCTCGCCCGTCTTGGTGGTCGGGAACGGCGTGGCGTGCGGCGACGGCGGTCCGGTCCGCGCGGAGTTGCTGGCAACCTGCTTGGCCCATGCAGCCTTGGCGTCGTCAGGCGACTTCGGGAAGTCGTTGACCGCCTTCTCCGCCGCGCGGATGTCGGCCACCGGGGCGTTCGACGCCTTCAGGTCCTCGACGCGCTGGGCCGCCGCGGCCTTGCCGGTTTCCCACGAACCCGGCAGCGCATCGATGCGCGCCTTGGCGTCCGCCGCGTTTTTCTTGAAGATGTCGCGAACGGCCACCTCACCGGGATTAACGGAGAGTTCCTTTTCCTTCGCCGTCACCTTCTGCAGCACCTGGCCGTAGACCAGTTGCGGCACCGGGAAGTTGGTGATCTTCACCGACAGCCACACCACCGGGATCATGTACGCCACGATCAGGATGATGTACTGCGCCACCTGCGTCCACGTGACCGCGCGCATGCCGCCCAGGAACGAGCAGACCAGGATGCCGGCCAGGCCCAGGAACACGCCGACGCCGAACTCCACGCCCGTGAAGCGCGCCGTGATGATGCCCACGCCGTAGATCTGCGCCACGACGTACGTGAACGAGACGAGGATCGCGGCAAAGATGCCGATCGAACGGGCGATGTTGCCGCCGTAGCGCGCGCCGAGGAAGTCGGGGATCGTGAACTGTCCGAACTTGCGCAGGTACGGCGCCAGGAACAGCGCCACCAGGACGTAGCCGCCGGTCCAGCCGATGACGAAGCCGAGACCGTCGAAGCCGGCCAGGTACAGTGTGCCGGCCATGCCGATGAACGACGCGGCCGACATCCAGTCCGCGCCGGTCGCCATGCCGTTGAACAGCGCCGGCACGCGGCGGCCCGCGACGTAGTACTCGGCGACGTCCGCCGTGCGGCTCATGATGCCGATGCCCGCGTACAGCGCGATGGTCGCGAACAGGAACGTGTAGCCGATCCAGACGCGCGGAAGCCCCATCTGCTCCAGGATCGCGAGCACGACCACGAATGCCGCGAAGCCACCCGTATACCAGGTGTAGTACTTCTTCAGCTGGTTGAAGAAGGCACGATTCGAACTGACGGCGCTCATTGGGTGTCTCCCTCATCCACGCCGTACTCGAGGTCCATCTTGCGCATGGCCCTCGCGTAGTACCAGATGATCAGGACGTAAACGATCAGGGATCCCTGCGCCGCCATGTAGAACGAGAGCGGCCAGCCGAAGAAATTGATCTCGGCCAGCGGGATTGCGAAGTACGCCATCACGTAGGTGACGACGAACCAGATCACCAACAGGACTGCAGTGAGCCGGAGGTTCCGGCTCCAATACTCTTTGTGCTTCTCGGTGAGTTGCATGTTCTCTCCTTTGTGGTCTTCTGTCCCCTCGATTCAAGTGGATTCCGCGGTGATTTCCTCCTTCGGTTGGGAGTTGCTCTCAGGACCGGACTTCGAGCGGGACGGAGTCTGCTCGAGATCCCTCTTCAACGTGGCGGTGAACTTCGGCTCGAAGCCGGCCAGGTGCTCGACCACCTTCGCAGCCTCGTCACTGCGGCCGAGGTGGTGGTACGTCATGCCCAGCTGGTAGTACCCGTAGGGACTGAAGGGCTGGATCTTGATGTTCTGCTTCAACGCCTCGACTGCTTCCTCGAGGCGGCCGGCCCGGATCAGCACGAGACCCAGGCCGTACCACGCGCGGTCGAGGTTCGGCTTGAGCTGCACGGCGCGGCGGAAGCAGCGCTCCGCTTCGGCAAGGTTGTCCGCCTTGTCGTGCAGGAAGCCAAGGTTGAACCAGCCGTCGGCATTGCCCGGATTGACCTGCGTGAGGCGATCGAGCTCCTGGGCGGCCCCGGCGTGGTCGCCGGCTTCGGCGAGCAGGTTGCCCAGCATGATCCGGGCTTCGTCGTACGACGGGTCGACCGCCACCATCCGACGGTAGATCTCGATCGCCTGCTCGCTGCGCTTGAAGATCAGGGCGGTGTGGGCCTGGCGGTTCAGCCACCAGATCGAGAACTTGGTTGCGATCGAACTCATTGCTTGCCTGCTCCCGGACTCCATGCTTCCACCCACTTCTCGCAACCCGCCTGCGAGACGTCCGCACGGCACGAGGCGCGATGCTCGAAGCCGAGCCAGAAGTAGGCGATGAACAGGACCATGAAGGCCGCGATCGGGATGTGCTGGTCCAGCACGATCTTCGGCGTGACGAGCCGGATCAGCTTCACGAACGGGCTCGCCACCAGTTCGAAGAGCTTGTAGACGACGTTCTGCTGGCGGGCGCGCCAGTTGAACATGCCGACCACCGCCTGACCGAGCAGGGCCGTGGCGGCCACAAGCACGATCGTCTGCGCCACAAGAAGGGCGAACGCCAAGTTTCCTGTCTCCTCGAACGGCACGGACCGGCCGTGCCACTGGTTTGCGGACATCGGGCGCGTGCCCGCTTCCGGCTGTCTTGTCTGCGCGTTGGCCCGGCGGGCAGTCAACGCCTGCTCGCCGGGCCCCTCGCGTCTTGTTTTCGGAGCTGTTCCGCCCCTTCTGCCTGCCTCCAACAACCTCCACCACTGCGACGCAGCGGCCTGCATCCGTTTACAGCGTGACCTTGAGTTGTTCCAGGATCGCCGGATTCTCCAGCGTCGAGACGTCCTGCGTGATCTCCTCGCCCTTGGCGATCGAACGCAGCAGGCGCCGCATGATCTTCCCGGACCGCGTCTTCGGCAGGTTGTCGCCGAAGCGGATGTCCTTCGGCTTCGCGATCGGGCCGATCTCCTTCGCAACCCAGTCGCGCAGTTCCTTGGCGATGCGCAGTCCCTCTTCGCCGCTCGGGCGCGCCTGCTTCAGCACCACGAACGCGCACACCGCCTCGCCGGTCATGTCGTCGGGGCGCCCGACCACGGCCGCCTCGGCCACCATGGGATTGGCCACGAGCGCCGACTCGATCTCCATCGTGCCCATGCGGTGGCCCGACACGTTCAGCACGTCGTCGATCCGGCCCATGATCGTGAAGTAGCCGGTCTCCTTGTCGCGCACGGAGCCGTCGCCGGCGAGATACAGCTTGCCGCCGAGGTCGGCCGGGTAGTACGACTTCCTGAACCGCTCGGGATCGCCCCAGATCGTGCGGATCATCGACGGCCAGGGGCGCTTGATCACGAGCAGCCCGCCCTGCCCGTTCGGAACGTCGTGTCCGGTCTCGTCGACGATCGCGGCCATGATGCCCGGCAGCGGCAGCGTGCACGATCCCGGCACGAGTGGCGTGGCGCCCGGCAGCGGCGTGATCATGTGGCCGCCGGTCTCGGTCTGCCAGAACGTGTCGACGATCGGGCAGCGGGACTGCCCGACCACCGTGTAGTACCACATCCAGGCTTCCGGATTGATCGGCTCGCCCACGGTGCCGAGCACGCGCAGCTTGGACAGGTCGTACTTGGCCGGCTGGTCGGCGCCGGCCTTGATGAGCGAGCGGATCGCCGTCGGCGCCGTGTAGAAGATGGTGACGCCATGGTCCTGGCACATCTTCCAGAACCGGCCGGCGTCGGGGTAGGTCGGCACGCCTTCGAAGATCACTTCGGTGGCGCCGACCGCGAGCGGCCCGTAGCAGACGTAGGAATGGCCCGTGACCCAGCCGACGTCCGCCGTGCACCAGAAGACGTCCGACGGCTTGATGTCGAACGTCCACTTCATCGTCAGCGCGCACCACAGCAGGTAGCCGCCGGTGGAGTGCTGCACGCCCTTCGGCTTGCCGGTCGAACCCGACGTGTACAGGATGAACAGCGGATGCTCCGCGTTCACCGCGACCGGCGCACAGGTGCTCGCCTGGCCCCTCATCACGTCGTGCATCCAGACGTCGCGGCCCTCGACCCAGTTCACCTTGCCGCCGGTACGCTGGTAGACGATGACCTTGCGCACGCCCTCGCACCCGCCCATCGTGAACGCCTCGTCGATGGCGGGCTTCAGCGCGATCGCCTTGCCTCCGCGCATCTGCTCGTCGGCGGCGATGACCAGCGTCGCGCCGGCGTCGACCACGCGCTCCTGCACGCTCTTCGCCGAGAAGCCGCCGAACACGACCGAATGCGTGATACCCAGGCGCGCGCAGGCCTGCATCGCCACCACGGCCTCGATCGACATCGGCATGTAGATGATCGCGCGCTCGCCCTTCTTGAAGCCGAGCGCGTCGATGCCGTTGGCGAGCTGGCACACCTTGGCGTGCAGTTCGCGATAGGTGATCTTCGTGACCTTGCCGTCGTCGGCCTCGAAGACGATCGCCACCTTGTCCGCGTTCCCGTTCTCGAGGTTCTTGTCGAGGCAGTTGTACGACGCGTTCAGTTCGCCGTCCTGGAACCACTTGTAGAAGGGGGCATTGGACTCGTCGAGCACCTGCGTGAACGGCTTCGTCCACGTCAGCTCCTCGCGCGCCAGGCGGGCCCAGAAGCCGGTGTAGTCGCGTTCCGCTTCGGCGCACAGCGCCTTGTACGCGTCCATGCCGGACACGTTGGCTTGCTTCACGAATTCCGCCCTCGGCGGAAAGACTCGGTGCTCTTGAAGGATCGATTCGATGTTGCCCATGGCCGCCTGTCTGCTCTCCCGTTGCCCGTCGCGCGAATTAGGCTTTTCGCTCTAGTGCGCGGACGGTAGGCAGCCACACTTACAGGAAGCTGACGCCCGGCACAAATCGGGCCGGGAAACTCGCGGGGACGCGCAATCGGCAGGCAGCGACATTTGTGCAGCGCGGAATTCCGGGTGCTGATGTGCAGTGCACAAGCGGAAGCGCCTGACGAGTGTCGCGAACGTGGGCCGGGAGTGGGACTCCTCGCTGCTCGATTTGCTGCGATCAGTTCGTCCCAGCGCTTCGCGTCGGAGCGGCGCGCACTGCGGGGGTGGGTCTGGACGAATCCGCATCCGCCAGTCTCCGGATGCGGCGCGGCCATGGGAAAGCACCCCATAATTGCCCGCATGAAAAGTCGCCGGCTTCAGCAGCCCAGCCCGTGCCTTCCGGCCCCGACCCGGTACCGGGAGAGATTGCCGAGATGAAGTCGCGCGGTGAAGCCCTGCGGGACTACGTGTTCCGCCGCCTGCTGCTGATGATCCCCACCTTCATCGGGATCACCTTTGCCACCTTCCTGCTGTGCCAGTTCGTGCCGGGCGGTCAGATCGACCAGATGCGCATGGCCATGGCGGGCGCCGACGGGAGCGGCGAGGCCGGCGGCGGCGGTGGCGACGCGCGGCTGCAGTTGGACATTCCCGACGAACAGTTGAAGCGACTGAAGGAGTACTACGGTTTCGACAAGCCCCTGCCCGTTGCCTACGCCGGCTGGCTGGCCGACACCGTACGGCTCGATCTTGGCAACTCGTTCCGCTACAACGAGCCGGTCACGCGGGTCATCAGGGAGCGGCTGCCGGTGTCGATCTACTACGGGATCATCACCGCCATCTTCACCTATGGCATCTGCATTCCGCTGGGCATCCTGAAGGCAATACGCCATCGCACGCCCGTCGACACCGCCACCTCGGTGCTCATCTTCGTGGGCTACGCCGTGCCGGGATTCGCGCTCGGCGCGGTGTTGTCGAACCTGTTCTCGGTGCGGTGGGAGTTGTTCCCGCTGGGGGGCTTCCAGTCTGCCGGCGCCGAGGCGATGGGCCCCGCGAGCTATGCGATCGACGTGATCTGGCACTCCGTCCTGCCGCTGGTGGCCTATCTGGCCGGCTCGTTCGCGGTGACGACGATGCTCATGAAGAACAGCCTGCTCGAGAACATGAGCGCGGACTACGTGAAGACCGCGCTGGCCAAGGGGCTGAGCTGGAAGCGGGCGGTGTTCGTGCACGCGCTGCGCAACTCGCTCATCCCGATGGCCACGACGGTGGGGGGACTGCTCGGCATCTTCCTCACGGGCAGCTTTCTCATCGAACGGGTTTTCAATATCCAGGGCGTCGGTCTGCTGGCCTTCGAGGCGATCCAGACGCGCGACTTTCCCGTGGTGCTGGGCTTCCTGGTCATCTCCAGCGTGCTGCTGATGCTGGGCAACCTGGTGTCCGACCTGGCCGTGGCGCTGGTGGATCCGCGGGTGCGCTTTGAGTAGCCTGGGCGCGGTGGATAGCGAACACCGCTGGTTCGAACTCGACCCCATTACCCGGCGGCGGCTGCAGCGCTTTCGCCGCATCAAGCGCGGCTGGTGGTCGTTCATCATCCTGCTGGTGGCCATGGCGCTGTCGGTCATCGCGCCGCTGCTGGCCGAGAGCCGTGCCCTGGCGGTGTGGCACGACGGCAAGCTCTACCTGCCCACTTTCCAGTTCCTGGAAATGAAGACCTTCGGCCAGGAGGCGCCCGCGGGCTGGGATGGCAATGAGATCGAGACCGAGTACTTCCGTCTCCAGCGCGAGTGGAGAGTCGAGCGCCAGATGCATGCCCGCGACATCCGGGCCGCCGGCAATGACGCCGCCCGGCGGGCCGAGGTGGATGCGCGGTACCCCAACCGTGGCAACTTCGTCGTGATGCCGCCGATTCCCTGGAACCCGTACCAGAGCGACTTCTCGAGCAACGAGATCCTCCCCGAGATCCAGCGCGCCATGAACGCCGGCCAGGCCACCCGCGCCGAACGCCTGGCGCGCCGCGAGGGCCTGGACGAACTGGCCGATGCCATCTACGACGGCAGCATCGCGGCGCTGCTCGCCGACCCGGCCAAGTCTCCCACCGGCACACTGACAGGGCTGGCACGCTCCGGCGCCATGCCCTCGTTGAAGGGCCTGGGCTCGCCGCCCCCCCACGCGCCCAATGCATCGCGGCGCCACTACCTTGGCACCGACGCGCAAGGACGTGACGTGGCCTCGCGGCTGCTCTACGGGTTCCGCATCTCCATCTTCTTCGCGCTGTTCCTGACCCTGTCGGCGCAGATCGTGGGCACGATCATCGGCAGCCTGCAGGGCTACCTGGCGGGGCGGTTCGACATGCTCAGCCAGCGCGTGATCGAGGTGCTCATCGCCATCCCCGGCCTGTATGTCGTGATCGTGCTGGCTGCCCTGTTCCAGCCCACCTTCTGGATGCTGCTGGCCATCCTCGCGCTGTTCCAGTGGATCGGCATCACCTTCTTCATGCGCACCGAGATGTACCGCGAGAAGACGCGCGAGTACTGCCTGGCAGCGCGCAGCTACGGGGCTTCGCACCTGCGCATCGTGTTCCGCCACCTTCTGCCCAACTGCCTGACGCCGCTGGTCACCTTCACCCCCTTCGCGGTGGTGGGCGCGATCTTCGCCCTCACCGGGCTGGACTACCTGGGCTACGGCCTGCCCGCGCCCACGCCCAGTTGGGGCGAACTGATCGACCAGGCGCTGCAGACGCAGAATCGCGACAAGCTGTGGCTGATCCTGGCGCCCTTCACGGCGCTGACCATCACGCTGGTGCTGGTGGTGTTCATCGGCGAATCGGTGCGCGAGGCCTTCGACCCCAAGCAGTACGCGCGCTATGAGTGAACGCGCCTTCGCGCTGCTGAGGGCGCCGCTGTGCGCATCGGCTGCCGTCTTCGCCCTGTGCGCCATGCCTGCCGGCGCGCTTGTGGAAAGCACCGCAGCGGCGCAAGCCGCACCTTCGGCACCGACGCCAACGGCGGCGCCGGCATCGTCCGCACGCGTCGTCTTGCCCCCCGATGTCCGCTGGATCACCAACGAGGAAGACCCGCCCATCGGCTCGGCCAGGGCGATCCGCGGCGGCACGCTGAACTCGTCGATCGAAGCGTACCCCCTGACCTTCCGCCTGTTCGGCCCGAATTCCAACGACGGATTCGCCGGCTGGAATCGTCGTTTCACGATGGCGTTCGCGCTGGTGATCCGCCACCCGAACACCGACCGCTTCGTCCCCTGGATGGCGACGCACTGGGCGATTGCGGCGGACCAGCGCACGCTGTACTTCAAGCTCGACCGCGACGCCCGCTTCAGCGACGGCAAGCCCGTCACCGCGCGCGACTACGTCTTCACCTGGCGGATGATGCAGTCCGAGCACATCGTCTCGCCCTTCCACAACAGCTACGCCAAGCGCTTCTACGAGTCGGTGGACGCCATCGACGACCACACGCTGCGCATCGTCGGCACGCGCCCGAGCTGGCGCCCCCTGGAAGACTACGCCGGCCTGTGGCCCACGCCGGCCCATGCCACGGTGCTCGACGCCGACTGGGTCAAGCGCAGCAACAACCAGTTCCAGATCGCGTCGGGCCCCTACGTGGTGAGCGAAGCGGTGCGCGGCCAGTCCATCACCTTCACTCGCGTGCCCGACTGGTGGGGCGACGGCAAGAAGCGCTTCCGGGGCCTGTTCAACTTCGACCGCATCCATCTGCGCCAGATCCCGACCGAGCGCCGCCTGGACTGGCTGCGCCGTGGCGAACTCGACCTGATGCAGGAGAACACCGCGCGCACCTGGAACGAGGAGTACACCTTCCCGGCCGTGCGCAACGGCTGGATCAGGCGTGCGCGCGTCTTCGCGAGCCGCCCGGAAGGAATCTACGGCCTGCACATGAACCTGGAGGCGCCGATCTTCAGGAACAAGGACTTCCGCAAGGCGGTCCAGTACCTGTTCAACTTCGAGCGTCTCAACGACAACCTGATGTTCGGTGAGTACTACCGCCAGACGTCGTTCTTCGCAGGCACGCAGTACGCCCTGGCCTCGCCGTGGCCGTACCAGTTCGATCCCGCCAAGGCACGTGAGCACCTGGCCCTCGCGGGTTACCGGCGGCCGGCGGAAATCCGAGCGCAGACGTGGTGGGGCCGGCTGCTCAACGTGATCCACGGACTGCTCTTCACCCGCTCCGACACCGACGACGTGCTGGTCAATGCCAAGGGCGAGAAGGCGAGCTTCACGCTCATCTACGGCAGCAAGGGCATCGAGCGCCACCTCACCGTCGTGCAGGAGGAGTTCCGGCGCGCCGGCATCGACATGAAGTTGCGGCTGCTCGAGCCCGGAACCGCCTTCGAGCGCGGGCTGGAGCGCAAGTACGAAATGATCCTGACCAGCCGCACCGCCGGCTTCTACCCCGCCGTGCGCCAGTACCTGCACACTGAGTTCCAGCGCAAGACCAACAACAACAACATCTGGGGCTATGCCAGCCCCGAGGTCGACGCGCTGATCGCCAGCTACGAAGAGGACCTCGACGAGAACAAGCGCCTGCAGGCGATGCACCGCATCGACGAAATCGTGCGCGACGAGGCCTTCTACCTGCCCTTCTGGCGCGCGCCCTACACGCGCATCGCGTACTGGGCCTATGTGCGCTTCCCGGACGAATGGCTGCCCTTGCGCACCGAGCAGCTGTTCGACTGGATGGTGTTCTGGATCGACCCCCAGCTCCGCGCCCGGCTGGCGGAGGACATGCGCAACAACAAGCCCTGGCCGCTGGACAAGCAGATCGACAAGGACCACTGGGGCGTCCTCACGCCGAAGGCGGCACCATGAGCGCGCACGGCCGCTCCGAAGCGCTCATCCCTTCGCGCGCAGCGCGGAGGGTAGTCCGATGAGCGCGCACGGCCGCTCCGAAGCGCTCATCCCGAGCGCGCAGCGCGAGGCTAGTCCAGTGAGCGCCACGCCGCTGCTCGCCATCGACCGCCTGCAGGTCGGATTCGACGGCGAGGCCGGCCGCGTGCGGGCGGTGGACGGCGTGTCGTTTTCCATCGATGCCGGCCAGACGGTGGGCCTGGTGGGCGAATCGGGCTGTGGCAAGAGCGTCACCGCCGCGTCGATCCTGCGCCTGGTGCCCAGCCCGCCGGGCGTGATGCTGGGCGGCGAGATCCGCTTCGACGGGCGCGACATCCTGGCCATGAAGCGCGAAGAGCTGGCCGCGCTGCGCGGACGCGAGATCGCGATGGTCTTCCAGGACCCCATGACCTCGTTGAACCCGGTCTTCACCGTGGAGCGCCAGATGGGCGAGGTGCTGGCCCTGCGCTTCGGGCTGGGCCGCGCGGCGGCGGCCGAGCGCTCGATTGCCATGCTGCGCACGGTGGGCATGCCCGACCCCGAGGCGCGGCTTGCCGTGTATCCACACGAGTTGTCCGGCGGCATGAAGCAGCGCGTGATGATCGCCATGGCCCTGCTGTGCGAGCCGCGACTGCTGATCGCCGACGAGCCCACCACGGCGCTGGACGTCACGGTGCAGGCCCAGATCCTGCACCTCATGCGCGAACTGCAGCGCAAGACCGGCGCCGCGTTGCTGTTCATCACCCACGACATGGGCGTGATCGCGGAGATGTGCGACGCCGTGGTGGTGATGTATGCCGGCCGCGTGGTCGAGCGCCGCCCCGTGGTGGACCTGTTCGAACGGCCGCGCCACCCCTATACGCGCGGCCTGCTCGGCAGCATGCCGCGCCGCGGTACGGCCCACAAGGCGCTGCTGCCCACCATCGAAGGCACCGTGCCCTCGCTGCTGAAGCCGCCCGCGGGCTGTCGCTTCGCCGCGCGTTGCAACCATCGACTCTCGCTGCCGGCCGAGCCGCGGCGGCGCTGCGACGAGATCGACCCCGCACTGGCCGGCGATGGCGACGGCTGGGTGGCCTGTCACTTTCCGCAGGGTGGAGAGCGGCCGTGAGCGCGCGCGAGGGCGGTCCAGTGAACGCGCCGCTGCTCGAAGTGCGCGACCTGCACAAGCACTACCCGGTGCGTGGCGGTGTCTTCAGCCGCACGTTGGGCATCGTGCGGGCCGTCGCTGGCGTCAGCCTCTCGGTGCATGCCGGCCAGACCCTGGGCCTGGTGGGAGAGTCGGGCTGTGGCAAGTCCACCCTGGGCCGCACACTGATGCGCCTGGAAGAACCTACCAGCGGGCAGGTGCTCTTCGACGGCCAGGACCTCGCGCATGCCGGCGGCGCGGCGCTGTTCAAGCTGCGGCGCGAGGTGCAGATGGTGTTCCAGGACCCCTACTCCTCGCTCAACCCGCGACTGACGGTGGGCGAGATCGTGCGCGAGCCCATGCTCGTGCACCGGATGGGCAGCAAGGCCGAGCAGGTGGCGCGGGTGCGCGATCTGCTGGCCATCGTGGGCCTGGGTCCCGACACCTTGCAGCGCTACCCCAGCGAATTCTCCGGCGGCCAGCGCCAGCGCATCGGCGTGGCCCGGGCGCTGTCGCTCAACCCCCGGCTGG
>Ga0209079_10000093_pt1 | contig 43026 bp, 34 predicted proteins | sample PPLLaktember2015_2_FD_187259 | JGI IMG/M metagenome (GOLD analysis project Ga0209079, IMG submission 187259) | Freshwater sediment microbial communities from Prairie Pothole Lake near Jamestown, North Dakota, USA - PPLs Lake P7 Core (6) Depth... | ecosystem: Environmental > Aquatic > Freshwater... | reverse complement strand
GCCAAAGGGGGCTTTGATGAGCACGACCACCAATCCGCTCGACCTCGGTTCGACCGGCCTGCAGGAACACGAATCGACGCACCTCCCGCGCTCGCGGTTCGCCGCCATCGTCCGCGCGCTCGACCGTTCCTCCGTGCGCGGCCGCGCGGTGCGCAGCGCAGCGCCACTGGAATTCGAGGACGCGCTGCCGACACGACGCATCAACCGGACTCGCAAGCTGCTCGGCGGCCTGCCCAGGCCCGGCAAGTCCCGCGAGCACACCCGCCGCCTGCGCTGATCGGGAACACACCATGGAACAACGTCAGGGCACATTCACCCGTTCGATCCTGCTCGCCGTGTGGGCCGTCGCGGCGTTCGGCGTGGCAGCGTGGCTCCTGCTGGCGTGGGGCGGACATGCGCTGCTTTCGGACAGCGGAAGCTGGTTGTTCGCGCTCATCGATCCGTGGGTCGCCAGCGCCGTCTGGGACCAGCGGATCGAGACCCTGCTCTACTGGGGCGAGCGCTTGGGCACGGCCGCCGTGTGGGGCGTCTGGGCGCTGGGGGCGGCCGGGCTGCTGCTCGCGGCAGTCTTCTCGACCTGGCTCTACCTGCGTGCCGAGCGCGCGATGGCCTCGCCGCGCTGACCGTGGCGCGGGATCCCGTCAGGCCGCCGCCGGTCCGGGCGTTCCTCGCCGCATGCGCAGGCCCTGCAGCCACCAGATCAGAGCCGCCAGCAGCAGCCCCGGGATGTAGAACCAGTGCGCGTTGATGCGGTCCGTCGGTACCTTGACGCCGACGATCTCGAAGCCCTGCTCGATGCGCGCCTTCGCCGCGGTGCTGCCGAAGCGCACGGACGTCACCTGCAGCATCTCGCCCATGCCCGACACGTTGATGCCCGCCTCGGCCAGTCGCTGGCGTGCGGCGACCATCGGGTTGGCGTCCTCCACCTTCCGCCCCATCCGCAGCGCGACGGTCTTGTTGCGCTCCTCGCCTTCCAGCGTCTGGCCGGCGATGACGAAGACGAGGCGGTCGCCCTCGTCGAGGCCCGCGGCGACTTCATGGAACCGGGATGCCGGGGCATCCTGGTACTCGGGCGCGATCCGGTCGGCGAACCAGTCGGGCCGGAACAGCGCGAAGGTCGCGGCCAGCAACAGCAGGACCTCCCACCAGCGGCACTTCGTCCGCATGTAGTTCATCGTCGCCGCCGCAAAGAGCAGCGACGCGATGGTCGACGCGAAGGCCACCACGAGCGCCTCGAACCAGCCGTGCACGTTGATCAGCAGCAGGGCGGGATTGAAGATCCAGATGAAGGGCAGCACGACGGTGCGGATCGCATAGACCGAGCCCTGGATGCCGACGTCGATCGGATTCACCTTTGCGATGGCCGCGCCGGCGAAGCTCGCCAGCCCCACCGGCGGCGTGATGTCGCCCATGATCCCGTAGTAGAAGACGAACAGGTGCACCGCGATCAGCGGGATCACCATGCCCGACTGCGCGCCGAGTTCGACGATCACCGGCGCCATCAGCGTGGCGACCAGGATGTAGTTGGCGGTGGTCGGCACGCCGAGGCCGAGCACCAGGCACACGAAGGCCGTGAACAGCAGCATCACCAGGATGTTGCCCTGCGACACGAACTCGACGAAGTCCGTCATCCGCAGGCCCAGCCCGGTCAGCGTGATGGCGCCGACGATGATGCCGGCGCACGCGGTGGCGATCGCGATCCCGATCATGTTGCGCGCGCCGTCGTTGCAGCCGACCAGCACGTCGTTGAGCCCGACGACGAACTGCCCGCCCAGGTTTCGCTGCCGGCGGAACAGGGCGATCAGGGGTCGTTGCGTGGCCATCAGCAGGATCTGCGCGGTGACGCCCCAGAAGGCGGACAGGCCGGGCGACAGTTCCTCGACCATCAGGCACCAGATCAGCACGCCGACGGGGATCAGGAAATGCAGGCCGGCCTTGACGGTCGGCCACGTCGGCGGCAGCACCGGGTTGTTGACGTCGATCTCGACTGGGAGGTCCGGCTGCCGGGCCGCCACCCAGACGCTGTAGACGTACAGGGCCGTGAGCAGCCCGCCCAGGACATAGGGTGCCGCGGCACCGAACATCGCCTGCGCGCCGAGCGCCACGTAATAGATCACGCCGAGCGCGACCGCGCTGCCGGCGAGCCCGAGGCCCCAGGACTGCAGCCGGTTGACCATCGAGCGGTCACGCTCCCGCGCGGTCGGCTCGAGCCCGAGCTTCAGCGCCTCGATGTGCACGATATAGAACAGCGCGATGTAGCTGATCACCGCTGGGATGAAGGCGTGCTTGATGATGTCCGAGTACGGGATGCCGACGTACTCGACCATCAGGAACGCGGCTGCTCCCATCACGGGCGGCATGATCTGCCCGTTGACCGACGACGAGGTCTCGATCGCAGCGGCCTTGACGCCGCCGTAGCCCGAGCGCTTCATCAACGGGATGGTGAAGATGCCGCCCGACACCACGTTGCTGACCGACGAGCCCGAGATCAGGCCGTTCAGCGCCGACGACACCACGGCCACCTTGGCGGGTCCTCCGCGCAGGTGCCCCAGCAGCGCGAAGCTCACCTGCATCATGTAGTTGCCGCCGCCAGCGCGGTCGAGCAGCGTGCCGAACAGCACGAACACGAAGATGAAGCTCACCGAAACCCCGAGCGCGATGCCGAACACGCCCTCGGTGACCATCCACATGTGCGAGACCACCCGCGAGATCGACGCGCCCTTGTGGGCGATGACGTCCGGCAGATGCGGGCCCGCCATCGTGTAGACGAGGAACACCACCGCCAGCACGGCCATCGGCAGGCCGACCGCGCGGCGCGTTGCCTCGAGCAGCAGCAGCAGGCCGACGATGCCGACAGCGACGTCGAGGTCGGTCGGATTGCCCGGCCGCAGCGAAAGCTCGCGGTAGAAGACGATCAGGTACAGCACCGAGGCCGCACCGAGCACCGCGAACACCCAGTCGAGCGCCGGCACCCGGTCGCGCGGCGAACTCTTCATCGCGGGGAAAGCGAGGAAAGCGAGAAACAGCGCGATCGCCAGGTGAAACGCGCGCGCTTCCGTGTCGTTGAAGACTCCGATGCCGATCGCAAACGGAATCGGGGACGCATACCAGAGCTGGAACGCGACCCACGCCAGCCCCAGCGCGACCATCACGGCGCCGATCCAGCCGGCGGTGGAACGCCCGCCGAGATCGGCATCCTTGGCGAGTTGGTGGACGTCCGTCCCCCCGATCTGCATCTCGGCGGTCGGCGCGAGCTCTTCGACGATCTCTTCTTCGAGTTTCTTGAGGTCCACGGAGGCTCCCGGCAAAAAAACGGGCGGCAAGTCTGGGACCTGCCGCCCTTCGAACTCTACTCGCGGGCGGGCACCTTCGCCCGCCGCCCGCCGCTTACTTGATCCAGCCCTTCTCCTTGTAGTACTTGGCGGCGCCTTCATGCAGCGGCGCCGACAGGCCGTTCTTGACCATGTCTTCCGGCTTCAGGTGCGCAAGCGCGGGATGCAGCTTCTTGAACTCGTCCAGGTTCTCGAACACCGTCTTGACGACCGTGTAGACCACGTCGGCGGGCACCTTGGCCGAGCTGACGATCGTCGCCTGCACGCCGAACGTCGTCGTCGGCTGCGGGTTGTTCGGATACATGCCGCCGGGGATCGTCGCGACCGCGTAGTACGGCCTCTCCTTGACCAATTTGTCGACGGCCGGGCCGGTCAGCGAAACGAGCTTGGCGCCGCAGATGGTGGTGGGATCCTGGATGTTGGCGGACGGGTGGCCGACGGCGTAGAAGAAGCCGTCGATCTTGCCGTCGCACAGCGCCGGCCCGTGCTCGTCCGGACGCAGCTCGGACGCGAGACCGAAGTCGCTCATCTTCCAGCCCATCGCCCCGAGCAGTTCGTTCATCGACGCCAGCGTGCCCGAGCCGGGATTGCCGACGTTGAAGCGCTTGCCCTTGAAGTCCTCGAACTTGGCGATGTTCGCTTCCTTGCGGGCGACCACCGTGAAGGGCTCCGGATGCAGCGCGAACACCGCGCGCAGGTCGCCCATCGCGCCGTCCTTCTGGAACTGGCCCTGGCCCTTGGTCGCGTTGAACTGGACGTCCGACTGGGCGACGCCGAACTCGATCTCGCTCGACTTCAGCAAGTTGACGTTGGCCACCGAGCCGCCGGTCGACTCGACCGAGCAGCGCAAGCCGTGCTTGGCGCGATCACGGTTCACGAGGCGGCAGATCGCGCCGCCCGCGGGGTAATACACGCCCGTGACGCCGCCGGTGCCGACGGTGATGAACTTCTGCTGCTGCGCGCTCGCCGCCTGGGGCAGCATGGCCGTCGCCGCGAAGGCCGCGGCGAACGCGGCGGTGCACATCGAAACCCGGAACAACTTCATGAGACGTTCTCCTCTTCTTCGGATAGCCGGTGGGGACGGGTGACGTTACGCCCGGCCGCGACAGCACGCAAGGCGTGCCGCTCCGGGCTTATACCCGATCTGCCTCGATCGCGGCCATCGAGGCATCGACGGCCTCCACCAGCCGCTCGATGACGAGGTCGAGTTCGTCGTCGCTGACGATGAACGGCGGCGCCAGCAGCACGTGGTCGCCGCGCACGCCGTCGATGGTGCCCCCCATCGGGTAGGTCATCAGCCCGAGGTCCATGGCCGCCTTCTTGATGCGGGCATGGACCTTGAGCCTTGGGTCGAACGGCGCCTTGGTGGCGCGATCGGCCACGAGCTCGATCGCCTGGAACAGCCCCCGGCCGCGCACGTCACCAACGTACGGGTGCTCGCGGAAGGCCTCGTCGAGCGCCTCGCGCAGGCGCCGGCCCTGCGCGGCACAGCGCTCCACCAGCCCGTCCCGCGCCAGCACCCGCTGCACGGCAAGCGCCGCTGCGCAGGCGACCGGGTGGCCGATGTACGTGTGCCCGTGCTGGAAGAACCCCGTGCCCGCCGCGATGGCGTCGATGATCTTCTGCCCGATCAGCACCGCGCCGACCGGCTGGTAGCCGCCGCCGAGTCCCTTGGCGATCGCCATCAGGTCGGGCGCGACGCCTTCCTGCTCGCAGGCGTGCAGCGTGCCGGTGCGGCCCATGCCGCACATCACCTCGTCGAGGATCAGCAGGATCCCGTGGCGGTCACAGATCTCGCGGATGCGCGTGAAGTAGCCGGGCGGCGGCGTCAGCGCGCCGCTGGTGGCACCGCCGACCGTCTCGGCCACGAACGCGATGACATTCGCGCCGCCGATGCGCTCCACCGTGTCCTCGAACTCCTGCGCCAGGCGCGCGCCGTATTGCGCTCCCGATTCGTCCGCGCGCTGGTCCCGGTACGCGTACGTCGGCGCCACGTGGTCGACGTCGATCAGCAGCGGCGCGAACTGGCGGCGCCGCCAGGCGTTGCCGCCGACGGCGAGCGCGCCGAGCGTGTTGCCGTGATAGCTGTTGCGGCGCGCGATGAAGCGCGAACGCTGCGGCTCGCCCTTCTCGACGAAGTACTGGCGCGCGAGCTTCAGCGCGGCCTCGACCGCCTCGGAACCGCCGGAGACGAGGTACGCGTGCGAGATGCCGGCCGGCGCCGTGGCGATCAGCGCGTCGGCCAGCTGCTCCGCGACCTCGGTCGAGAAGAAGCTCGTGTGCGCATAGGCGATCCGGTCGATCTGCGCGTGCATGGCGGCGAGCACGTCCGGATGCCCGTGCCCCAGGCACGAGACGGCGGCCCCGCCGGAGGCGTCGAGGTACTTCCTGCCGGCGACGTCGGTGATCCAGCAACCGGAGGCGCTGGCGGCGAGCGGGTAGTTACCGCGCAGCTGGCGGTGCAGAAGATGGGAGTCGTTGTGCATGGAGGATCTCCTGGACGCCCAGCTGGTACGGCGCCAGGGCGATTGTAGAAGCGCGCTTCGCGACGAGGTCGCACACGAGGCGCGCGCTGCCCGCCGCCAGGGTCCAGCCGAGTGCCCCATGCCCGACGTTGAGGAACAGGTTCTGCAGCGCGAATCGCCCGATGATCGGCCGGCCGCTGGGGGTCGCGGGACGCAGGCCCGCCCAGGGCTGGATGTCGCCGTCGATCACCGCGTAGCCGAGGATGTCGCGCGTCGCCTCCATCAGCGCGCTGATCCGCGCCGGCGGAATCGAGCGGTCGTCGTTCCCGATCTCGACGAAACCCGCCACGCGAACGCGATCGCCCAGCGGCGCGAACACGATCTTGCGGCGGATGTCGGTAATCGAGGCCCGCGGCAGCACGGTGCCACGCTCGGGCTTCACCGTGATCGAGTAGCCCTTGAGCGGCAGGATCGGCAGGTCGAGGCCGGCGCTCTTCCCGAGTTCCGCGGCGCCGTCGCCGGCCGCCAGCACGTAGGCGTCGGCCCGCAGCGGCCCCTCGTCGGTGATCAGCGCGCGCACGCGGCCGTCCTCACGGTCGATGCGCGTGACCGCGCGCCCGTAGACGAGCCGCGCGCCCCGACGCGCGAGCAGTTCCGCGACCTGCGTGCAGAAGGCGCCGCAATCGGCAGCGGCCTCGTTGCGCGTCCACACCCCGCCGCCGATCCGGTCGGCGTAGCCCGCGATCGCCGGTTCGCGCTCGACACACTGCGCCGCCGTCAGCACCTGCTGTCCGCGCGCGCCGAGCGCCGCCTGGTAGGTCACCTGCGCGCGCGCCGCGTCGAGCGACGCGGCGTCCGGGTACACGACCAGCTTGCCGCCGCGCGAGAAGTCGCACTCGATGCGCTCGCCCTCGATCAGCGGTTCGATGAACTCGCGCGACAGCGCCGACAGCTTCAACAGCGCCTCGGTCGTGTCGCGGGCCGCCTTCGTGTTGGCGTGCTTCAGGAACTGCAGTGCCCACCGCAATTGAACCCGGTCCAGCCGTGGGTGGATCTTCAGCGGCGCGTGGCGCGACAGCAGCAGGCCCGGCAGCTTCGCCGGGATCGAGGCGTCGGCCAGCGGCGCGACGAACGCGTACGAGAGCTGCGCGCCGTTGCCGCCGCTGGCGCCGAGGCCGGGGCCCGGCGCGCGGTCCACCACGGTGACCTCGTGCCGCTCGCTCTGGAGGAAGTAGGCGGTCGTCAGTCCGACGACGCCGGCGCCGATGACGCAGATGTGCATCGGGCGAGTCTAGGGCCTGTTAACGCTTGGCTCGCGAGGAAGCCGTTTACCGCCGCGTCAGCGGCCGGAAGAAGCTCGCGATCGAGGCCAGCGACAGCACGGTGAACCACAGCAGCGACCAGTCGGCGATGCCGAGGCCCAGCAGTGTCCAGCCGGCCTGCGCGCAGTCGCCGCTGCCCTTGAACACGCGCGGCAGGACCTGCGTCAGCGGGAAGTTCTCCAGCATGATCTCGAGCCCCGGCCCGCACGACAGGCTTTCCGGATTCATCTGCAGCCAGACGTGCCAGCCGGCGATCCCCGTGCCGGCGAGCGCCGCGAGCAGCATCAGCAGCCCGGCGCCACGCGCCGCGCCGCGCGGCGCCAGCGCCGCGGCGAGCAGGCCGAACGCACCGACGAAGAAGTAGGCGATGCGCTGCAGGATGCACAGCGGGCACGGATCGAGGCCGACGACATGCTGCAGGAACATGCCGACGCCGATCAGCCCGAACGGGACCAGGCCGATGACGAGGTACGCGCGCCGTGCGTCGCCCCAGAAGATCGAGGGATCGAGGAACCGGTTCACGGGGCGGATGCTACAGGCCCGTGCGGCACGGGCGCGGTGCCCGCCTCGCGCGACCGCACGAGCATGTAGATGGCCGGGATCACGATCAGCGTCAGAAGCGTCGAGGAGATCATGCCGCCGACCATCGGCGCTGCGATCCGCCGCATCACCTCGCTGCCGGTGCCGGTGCTCCACATGATGGGCACCAGCGCGGCGATCGTCGTCACCACGGTCATGACCTTCGGTCGCACGCGTGCCACGGCGCCCTCCACCACCGCGTCGGAAAGGTCGCGCATCGTTGGCCTGCGTCCCTCGGCCGCGCAGCGCGCCTTCGTCTCCTCCCAGGCGTTGTTCAGGTACACCAGCATCACGACTCCGGTTTCGGCCGCCACGCCGGCGAGCGCGATGAAGCCGACCGCAACCGCGACGCTCATGTCGTAGTCGAGCGCCCACAGGTACCAGACACCGCCGACCAGCGAGAAGGGCACGGACAGCATCACGATCAGCGAGTCCGTCATGCTCTTCATCGACAGGTAGAGCAGCACGAAGATGATCAGCAGCGTCAGCGGCACCACCAGCTTCAGCTTGTCGACCGCGCGCTCGAGGTACTCGAACTGGCCGCTCCACGTGACGTACATGCCCGGCAGGAAATTGACGTTCTCGCGCACGGCCTGCTGCGCCTCGCGGACATAGCCGCCGATGTCGCGGTCGCGGATGTCGACGTAGATGTAGGCGGACAGCAGCGCGTTCTCGGTGCGGATCACCGGCGCGCCCTGCTTCACCGACACGCGCGCCACCTGCCCGAGCGGAACCATGCGCGCTGGCTTGCCCATCTCGCCCTCGATCCGCACCAGCACTTCACGCTCGATCGCCTCGGGGCTGCTGCGCGCATCGCGCGGATAGCGGACGATGACGCCGAAGCGCGCCCGGCCCTCGATGGTCGTCGTGATCACCTCGCCGCCGAGCGCGGTGGCGATCACGTCCTGCAGTTGCCCGACCGAAACGCCGTAGCGCGCGAGCGCCGCGCGGTCGGGCTCGATGTCGAGGTAGTAGCCGCCGGTCAGCCGCTCGGCGTAGGCGCTGGTGGTCCCGGGCACCTTCTTGACCACGGCCTCGATCTCGCGCGATACCCGCTCCATGTCGTCCAGGTTGGAGCCGAACACCTTGATGCCGATCGGCGTCCGGATGCCGGTCGAGAGCATGTCGATGCGGGCCCGGATCGGCATCGTCCAGCTGTTCGACACGCCGGGGAACTGCAGCGCCTTGTCCAGTTCGGCGATCAGCTTGTCGGTCGTCATGCCGGGTCGCCACTCGGACTCGGGCTTCAGGTTGATCACCGTCTCGAACATCTCCAGCGGCGCCGGGTCCGTCGCGCTGCCGGCGCGCCCGGCCTTGCCGATGACCGACTCGACCTCCGGAAAGCTCTTGATGATGCGGTCCTGCAGCTGCACGAGCTCAGCCGCCTTGGTCACCGACATGCCGGGCAGCGAGGTGGGCATGTAGAACAGCGTGCCTTCGTTCAGTGTCGGCATGAACTCGCTGCCCAGCTTCGAGGCGGGCCACACCGACGCGGCCGCGATGGCGGCGGCAGCAAAAACCGTCAGCCAGCGGAAGCGCAGGACGCCCGCGATGACGGGCCGGTAGGACGCGATCAGGAACCGGCTCAGCGGGTTCTTCCCCTCGGGCAGGATGCGCCCGCGGATCAGGTACACCATCAGCAACGGCAGCAGCGTCACCGAGACGATCGCGCCGCCGAGCATCGCGAAGGTCTTGGTGTAGGCGAGGGGCGCGAACAGCCGCCCTTCCTGCGCCTCGAGCGTGAACACCGGCAGGAAGCTCACCGCGATGATCAGCAGCGAGAAGAACAGCGCCGGGCCGACCTCGCGGCAGGCGTCGAGGATCGCGGTCACGCGGTCGCGCGCGCCGCGTCGTTCGAGATGCTTGTGCGCGTTCTCGACCATCACCACGCCGGCGTCGACCATCTCGCCGAGCGCGATGGCGATCCCGCCCAGGCTCATGATGTTGGAGTTGATCCCGAGCGCCTTCATGCAGATGAACGAGAACAGCACGCCGAGCGGCAGGATGATGATCACGACCAGCGCGCTGCGCACGTGGAGCAGGAACAGCGTGCAGACGAGCGCGACCATGATCGACTCCTGGATCAGCGTCTCGGTCAGCGTGTCGATCGCGCGGTGGATCAGTTCCGAGCGGTCGTACACGGCCTTGATCTCCACGCCCTCCGGCAGGCCCGGCTTCAGCTCCTCGATCCGGGCCTTGACGCCGTCGATCACCTCCAGCGCGTTCTCGCCGAAGCGCGCGACGACGATGCCGGACACGACCTCGCCCTCGCCGTTGAGCTCGGCGATGCCGCGCCGCTCGTCCGGCCCGAGTTCGACGGTGGCGATGTCGCGGATGCGCACCGGTGTGCCGTTGGCCGCGCGCAGCGGCAGGTCAGCGATGTCGTCGGCGCCGCGCAGGTAGCCGCGCCCGCGCACCATGTATTCGGTCTCCGCCATCTCGACCACGCGTCCGCCGACGTCGCGGTTCGAGCTGCGGATCACCTCGGTCACCTGGTCCAGCGAGATGCCCTGCCCGCGCATGCGCGCGGGATCGACGACCACCTGGTACTGCTGCACGAAGCCGCCGATGGAGGCGACCTCGGCCACGCCCTTCACCTTGGTCAGCTGGTAGCGCAGGTACCAGTCCTGCAGCGTGCGCAGTTCCGCGAGCGAGCGGTTCTTGGCGAGCACGACGTACTGGTACACCCAGCCGACGCCCGTTGCGTCGGGACCGAGCTGCGGCGTGATGCCCGGCGGCAGGCGCTGGCTGGCAACGTTCAGGTATTCGAGCACGCGCGAGCGCGCCCAGTAGATGTCGGTGCCGTCCTCGAAGATGATGTAGACGAACGACGCGCCGAAGAAGGAGAACCCGCGCACGACCTTGGAGTGCGGGACCGACAGCATGGCGGTCGTCAGCGGATAGGTGACCTGGTCCTCGACGACCTGCGGCGCCTGCCCGGGCACCTCGGTGTAGACGATCACCTGCACGTCGGACAGGTCGGGCAGCGCATCGAGCGGCGTGCGCAGGACCGCCACGATGCCGCCGGCGACCAGCAGCAGAGTGGCGAGCCCGATCAGGAACGGGTTCTTGGCGGACCAGGTAATGAGCCGTTCGATCATGTGGGCTCAGTGCCTGTGCGCGTCGGGCTTGGCGGGCGCCGCGGGGGAGACGGCGGCCGGCTCGATCTTCGTGACGACCCACTCGCCGGGCTTGCGCTCGACGAACTCGAAGCGGATCGGCGCGCCCGGCTTGGCGCTCTTCGCGATGGCGTCGTTCGCGGCGACGAACTCCATCGTCATCTTCGGCCAGTTGAGCGTGGCCACCGGGTCGTGCGTGATGGTGAGCACTCCGCTCTTCGCATCCACCTCGTCGACGCGCCCGACCGCGCTGTGCGCGACCACCTTGGCGCCGCCGGCGTTGGTGTCCGATGCCGCCGTGAAGCTGCCCAGCGCCGCCTTCAGGTTGCTCTCCGCGTCGATCAGGAAGTTCGCGCGCGTGACGACCTGTTCACCCTCCTCGACCCCTGACAGCGCCTCGACGAATCCGTCGCCGCGGGCACCCGTCTTCAGCTCGCGCGGCTCGAAGCGGCCTTCGCCGAGCGCGACGAGCACCACCTGCCGGCTGCCGCTGTTGATCACCGCCGAATCCGGCACCACCAGCACTTCGCGCTTCGCTCCGGCGTCGATCTGCACGGTACCGTACATCCCAGGCTTCAACTGTCCCTGGGGGTTGGCCAGTTCGAAGCGCACGCGCGCGGTGCGCGTCTCGGCGTTCAGGGTCGGGTAGATGAACGTGAGCTCGCCCGGGAAAGTCCGGTCCGGATAGGCGCTGACGGCCAGCGTCCCGCGCGAGCCGATGCGGACCAGAGCGAGGTCCTGCTCGAACACGTCGCCGATCATCCACACCCGCGACAGGTCGGCGATCCGGAACAGCGCCTCGCCGGGCATGAACCGCATCCCGGCCACCGGCGGGTCCTTGATGATGACGCCCGCCGCCGGCGCGACGATCGTCAGCGTGCGCCGCGGCTCGCCGCCCGCGCGCAGCCGTGCCAGTTGCTCTTCGCTGATGTCCCAGTTGCGAAGCCGCTCGAGCGCCGCGCTGGCGAGCTGCTGCACCCCGGCCTGCGCATCGCTGCCGGCGCCGCCCATGCCTTTCATCGCGTTGAAGGCGATCAGGTATTCGCGCTGCGCCGACACCAGCTCGGGGCTGTAGACCTCGGCGAGCGGCTGGCCGCGCGCGACGGCCTGGCCGGTCGTGTTCACGTGCAGCTTCTCGATCCAGCCCTCGAACTTGGGCGCCACCGTGTGCTGCCCGCGCTCGTTGATCTCGATCGTGCCGACCGCGCGGACAACGCGCGCCAGCGACCGCTTCGACACCGGTTCGATGCGCACGCCCAGCGTCTGGATGCGGTCGGCGGAAACCTTCACCGTCCCGGCCGCGCCCTCGTCCTCGCCGTCGTAGACCGGGATGTAGTCCATCCCCATCGGGTCCTTCTTCGGCACCGGCGAGGTGTCCGGCAGGCCCATCGGGTTGCGGTAGTAGAGGAGCTTGCGCGGGCCGTCCTTCGCGCCTGCCGCGGGCGCCGCAGCCGCGCTCGAGGCGGTCGCAGCGGCCTGGTCGTTCGATGCCGTCGGCACGCCGAGGCGCCCGACGAAATAGCCGACCACGAGGGCCGCGCCGACGGTTGCGGCGACCGCGGCAATGGTCTTGCCTTTCATAGGTCCTCCCCGACGATGCGCTCGATCTCGGCGAGCCGCATCTGCTGTTCCAGTTGCACTTTCAGCAGGTCGAGCCGCGTCCTGCGGATCTGGCGCTGCGCGTCGAGCAGCGTGCCGAAGTCGACGCGGCCGGCCTGGTAGGCCGACAGCGCCGAGTCGAACGTGAGCTGCGCCTGCGGCAGCAGCGTGTCGCGCAGGATCGCGGCCTGTTCGCGCAGCGCGTCGAGCGCCGCCCAGTTCTCGCCGAGCTCGCCCTGCAACTGCGCCGCGACGGCGTCGCGCCGCGCCTCGACCGCGCTCTTCATCGCAATCGCCTCGCTCTCGTTCGCGCGGATCACGTCGCGCTGCCACGGAATGTTCATCTCCAACATGAGTTCGTACTCGGTCAGGCGGGTGCCGCGCTGGATGCCGGCGACCCCGAACGTCAGGTCGGGCCAGCGGCTGGCGCGGACGAGATCGGCGTTGCGGGTTGCACTCGCCAGCTGCGCGGCCTGCACGGCGAGCTGCGGGCTGCGCTCGCCCGCGGACTTGGTCAGGGCGGCGAAGTCGAGCGCTCGCGCCGGGATGTCGCGCGGCGCTTCGGCGTCGGCCAGCGGCGCGTCCGCCGGCCGCGCGAGCACGGCGTTGAGCCGCGCGGCCGCCTGGCGCCGCTCCGACGCCTGCATCACCAGTTCGGTGCGCATCGCCGTGACTTCCGTCTGGGCCTTGATGACGTCCTGCTGCGGAACGAGGCCGGTGCCGTAGCGCGCGCGCGCGATCTGTTCGAGGTCGACCATCAGGCCCCGCACGCCATCGGTGACGCGGTGCGCCTGGGTCGCGTACCAGTACTGGCTGTACGCGGTCTTCGCCTTCATCCGCAGTTCAACCAGTGTCGCGCTGCGGCGCGCCTCGGCCGCCGACACCTCGGCTTCGGCGACGCCGCGGCGCAGCCCGCGCTTGTCGCCGAGCGGGAACATCTGTTTCACCGCGTAGCGCGTGCTTCCGGCGACGGCGGGCGACAGCGTCGGATCGCGCACCGGGACATCGCGCAGTTCCATCGACACCATCGGATCGGGCAGGGCGTCCGCCACCCCGGAGCGCTGCCGGGCCGCGTCGGCCTCGAGCGCCATCGAGCGCAGCTCGGGGTTGCGTGCTTCGAGATACTCGAGGACCCCGCGCAGGTCGCGCCCCAGCGCGCTGCTGTCCGGCACGGCCTGTGCCCACGCGGGACCGGCCGCCGCGAGCAGCGCCAGCGCCACCCACGGACCCGCGCGATCACGGATACAGACTCGAAACGAACGACTGATGACTCTCACGACGGCCTCCTGATGACGACGGGCGCGCAGGCGCACCCGGACACGCGCGCGCCGAGCGGCGCGGCATCAGCGAGGGGCTAGAGTCGGAGTCGTTGCAGCCGCGCGTACAGCGGCCGCGGTTCGGAACGCTCGTCGGCAGCGAGCAACGCGCTCGGCTGCCGCGCGGCGTTCGACCAGTCGAGAACGACGGCGGCGAGCGCCACCATCCACTGCGCGCCCGGCAGGTCGACGGTGCGCGGCTGCGCCGACGGATCTTCGGTGGGACAGTGGTGGGTGGACCCGGCCGGTCGCGCGAGGCCTTCGTCGATCAGGTGATGCGTGCAGTCGAGCGACTCGGCCTCGTCGGCCGCCGCGACCGGCGCAACGGCAACGCCGGCCTCCGCGGGCGCCTTAACCACGCACATGCCTGCCGCCGCGAGCACGCTGCCGCTCAGCAGGAAGGCGGCGACGAAACCGGCCACCGCGCGCACGGCGCGTTGATGGTTCCGGCGGGAGAGTCCGAGGCACATGGATCGAAGTGTGGGCGCCGCGAGTATGTTGAGCAAGGGCCCGGGGCCGTTGACTGGCGTCAACGCTGCCGGCTACTTGACGGTCTCGATGCTGGTAATCACGAGGTCTTCGCCGGCCTTTTCCAGCGCGAAGCGCACCTTGTCGCCGGCCTTGACCCTGGCGAGCAGCGCCGGGTCCTTGACGGCGAAGGCCATCGTCATCGGCGGCATGTCGTACGCCTTCAGCGGGCCGTGCGCGATGGTGATCTTCTTCGCATCGGCGTTCACGCGGCGCACCTCGCCGGTGTTGTCGGACTGGCCGGCGGCCGCCTTCGTCGCCGCGGGCATCGCGTGGTGGTCGTGTCCGGCCTGGGCCCAGGCGGTCGCGGCGACGAGCGACGCGGCGGCGACGAAAAGGAAGTGCTTCATGCGGTTCTCCGTTTCCCGAAAGTCGGCGGATTGTGCCAAAGCCTCAGGCAACAGGAGACGCAATCGGTTCAACCGCGCCGTTTTCCGCTTGCCACGCATCAACTCCCGCCCGTGCTGAGCGGCAATGCCCTTTACGACGACAATGTCTTGGCCTGGCGGCCGGCGGCGTCGAGCGTCGAACCCGACGTTCACGCGCCAGCGCGGCGCGCGAGCGATCGCCAGCGAACGTGGCAAGGCAAAACGCCGCCCGGGGGGCGGCGCCTTGTGGAGGCCCCGCGCTTACAGCAGCCCGATGAACCAGCCCGGGAAGAGCGCAACGAGCACCGCCGGCACGAGGCACAGCACGCTCGCCGACAGCGCGAGCGTGCGCTCGTTGGACGGCTGCGAAACGGCATCGGCGCTCATGAAGGCGTACTGGATCACGCGCAGGTAGAAGTAGATGCCGAGGTAGCTTCCGATCAGGCCCAGCACCGCGTAGACCGTGTAGCCGGCCGCGATGACGTTCTTGAAGATCAGGAACTTCGCGATGAATCCGGGCAGTGGCGGAATCCCGGCCAGCGACAGCATGGCCAGGCCGAGCATCAGTGCCGCGAACGGGCGGCGCTGGTACAGGCCCTTCAGGCTGTCCAGCCGGTCGCTGGCCGCGTCGTCGCTGCCGCGCGGCAGCGACGCGAACGCCAGCAGGTTCATCAGCGCGTAGGTGACGATGTAGAACATCACCGCCTGGAAGCGGCCCGGTCCGGCGCCGAGGAACGCGAAGAACAGGTAGCCCGCGTGCGCGATCGACGAGTACGCGATCATCCGGCGGAAGCTCGTCTGCCGGATCGCGGCAAGGTTGCCCCACACCATCGAGATCAGCGGCAGCAGCGTCAGCAGGTCCGCCATCGGGCGGCCGACCGGCGTCGTGCCGAACAGGCGCAGGGCGGCGAGCAGCACGCCCGCCTTGACGATGGTCGCCATGTACGCGGTGACCGGCACGCTCGCGCCTTCGTACGCATCCGGCGCCCAGGCGTGGAAGGGCACGATCGCCGCCTTCAGGAAGAACGCGACCACGACCAGCACCACCGCCGCCTGCGCCATCGTGTTCGGCGACCCGAGCGCCTGGCTGAACGCCGAGAGCGCCAGCGTCCCGGTGCCCCCGTAGAGCAGCGACACGCCCATCAGGAACGTCGCGGTGGCGGCGCTGCTGATCACCAGGTACTTCAGCGCCGCCTCGGGGCCTTCGGGCCGCTGGAACGCGAGCAGCACCAGCACGTAGACGGGCAGCGACATGATCTCGAGCCCGAGGAACATCGTGAGGAAGCTGTCGGCCGACAGCAGCAGGCACACACCGTAGACCGACGACAGCAGCAGGATGTGGAAGCGGGTGTCGGTGAAGTCGTCGCGCGACAGCAGCAGGGTCGGCAGCACGAGCGCGAGCAGGAGCGCCTTGGCGGTCAGCGTCGCCGGGTCCACCGAGAAGTGACCGGCGAACGGCGCCGAAGCGTAGCCCTTGCTTGCCAGCAGCGCCGCCGCGGCGGTGGCGGCGACGACGGCCACCACGGTCAGCGCGAGCGCACCGCGCGGGCGATCCACCAGTTCGAGGAAGATCACCAGCACGATGCCGACCAGGAGCAGGTGCTCCGGCAGCATGGCCAGCCCGACGTCTTGCCAGTTCATCGCGCGCTCCCCAGGGTGGCGGCGACCGGCGCCGCGACAGCGGGAGCGGCCCCCTCAGCCGCCCGCTGCGGCGCCGGCGCGCCGACCACCATCTGCTGATACTGGCGCGCCGCGATCTCGGTCTTCCGCATCGCCTCCTGCGGGAACAGGCCGAGCCAGAACACCGCGACGACGAGCGCCGCCATGATCGCCTTCTCGCGCAGGTTGATGTCCGCGAGCGGCAGGTGCGGCGCCTTCACGGCGCCGAACAGCATCCGCTGCGCCAGCCACAGCATGTACATCGCGCCGAGCACGACGCCGGACACGGCCGTCACGGCCATGACGAGCGAGAAGCTCGACCCGGCGACGTGCAGAGGCCACGCGGCGTTGAACGCGCCGAGCAGCACCAGGAACTCGCCGGTGAAGCCGCTGGTCGTCGGCAGGCCGACGGCCGCGAGCGTCATGATCGCGAAGAACACCGAGTACACCGGCATGATCTTCGCCAGTCCGCCGTAGGCGGCGATGTCGCGCGTGTGGCAGCGCTCGTAGATCATCCCGACCAGGAAGAACAGGCCGGCCGCGGTCAGTCCGTGGCTGACCATCTGGATCACCGCGCCCTGGATGCCGAGGATGTCGAGGCTGACGAGGCCCAGCATCACGTAGCCGAGGTGGCTGATCGACGAGTAGGCGATGACCTTCTTGATGTCGGTCTGCACCAGCGCAAGACAGGCGCCGACGACGATGCTGATCACCGCGAGCGCCATGATCAGCGGCGTGTAGAGCTGGGTCGCGTCCGGGAACAGCGGGAAGCCGAGCTTCATGAAGCCGTACGTGCCCATCTTCAGCAGCACGCCGGCCAGGATCACGGAGCCGGCCGTCGGCGCCTCGACGTGCGCGTCGGGCAGCCAGGTGTGCAGCGGGAACATCGGCACCTTGATCGCGAACGACAGCGCGAAGGCGCCGAGCAGCAGCGTCTGCGCCTGCACCGGGAGCCTGACCTTGTAGAGGTCGGCGAACGCGAAGGACAGCTGCCCGGTCGCGTTCTGCAGCGACCACACCAGGTAGATCAGCGCGGCCAGCATCAGGATCGAGCCGAAGGCCGTGTACAGGAAGAACTTGAGCGTCGCGTAGATGCGCCGCTCGCCGCCCCAGATGCCGATGATCAGGAACATCGGGATCAGCATCGCTTCCCAGAACACGTAGAACAGGAACAGGTCCTGGGCGACGAAGGTGCCCATCATCGCGAACTGGATGAAGAACACCATCGCGTAGAAGAGCTTCACTTCCTTCGTGATCGCGCTGAACGCGCCGGCGACCACCAGGGGGCCGAGGAACGCGGTCAGCATCACCAGCAGGATGTTGATGCCGTCGAGCCCGATGTGGTAGCTGACGCCCCAGCTCTCGATCCACGGCACCCGCGTCTCGAACTGCAGCCCGGCCACGGACGAGTCGAAGTTCACGTACAGGACCGCGGTCGCGACGAACTGCACGATCATCAGCCAGAGCGTCAGCTGGCGGACCGTGTTTTCCTGCGAGGCGGGAATCAGGGCGATGGCCAGCATGCCGGCGACCGGCAGCCAGACGACGAAGTTCAGCAGCTCAGCCATGTGCCCAGCTCCAGACGAGGGCGAGGAAACTGCCGATCATCACCAGCAGGATGTAGAGGTGCAGGCTGCCCGTCTGCACGCGCGCGAGCACGCCGCCGCTCGCATTGGCCAGGCGCGCCATTCCGTTCAGCGTCCCGTCGAACAGGCGGCGGTCGCCGAAGTTCAGGAAGACCTTCTCCGAGATCCAGTGCAGCGGCCGCTGGATCAGGTTCTCGTACAGCTCGTCGATGAAGTACTTGCCCGACAGCAGCGCGTGCAGGCCGGAGAAGCTCTCGCGCAGCCGCTTCGGCAGGGCGAGGTCGCCGCGGTACACGAACGCCGCCGCGACCAGGCCGGCGACGCCCAGCGCGATCGCCAGGCCGATCAGCGGCACGTGGTACGCCTGCATCGACTCCAGCGTCTTCGGCAGCGGAGCGATCGGCTCGAGGAAGTGCGGGATCGGGATGAAGCCGCCGACTGCCGCGAGCGCCGCCAGCACCATCAGCACGCCGGTCATCGAGAACGGCGACTCGTGCACGTGATGCTCGACTTCGTGGTCCATGCGCGATGCGCCCATGAACGTGAGCCACAGCAGGCGGAACATGTAGAAGGCGGTCATCAGCGCTGTCACGGCCATCACGGCCATCAGCGCCACCGATCCGCCGCGCTCGCTCGCGAGCGCGAACCACAGGATCTCGTCCTTCGAGAAGAATCCCGAAAGCGGCGGCAGGCCGGCGATGGCGCCGGTGGCGATCGCGAAGGTCCAGAACGTGACCGGGATCCGCTTCGCCAGGCCGCCCATCTTGCGGATGTCCTGCTCGCCCGACAGCGCGTGGATCACGCTGCCGGCGCCGAGGAACAGGCACGCCTTGAAGAACGCGTGGGTCAGCAGGTGGAACACCGCCACGCCGTAGGCGCCGACGCCGAGCGCGACGAACATGAAGCCGAGCTGCGACACCGTCGAGTAGGCGAGCACCTTCTTGATGTCGGTCTGCACGATCGCGACCGTCGCCGCGAAGAACGCGGTCGCGGCGCCGACCCAGGCCACCAGCGTCGACGCCTCGGGGGCGTGCAGGTACAGGCCGTTCAGGCGCGCGATCATGTAGACGCCCGCCGTCACCATCGTCGCGGCGTGGATCAGCGCCGAGACCGGGGTCGGGCCGGCCATCGCGTCGGGCAGCCACACGTGCAGCGGGATCTGCGCGGACTTGCCGGTGGCGCCGATGAACAGGAACACGCCGACCAGGCTCGCCGACACGGCCACCGGGCCGGCGAGGAACGCCGAGTTGATGCGGTCCAGGTCGAGCGTGCCGAGCGCGTTGTAGAGCAGGAACATGCCGATCAGGAACCCGGCGTCGCCCACGCGGTTGGTGATGAACGCCTTCTTGCCCGCCTTGGCGTTGACCGGATCCTCGAACCAGAAGCCGATCAGCAGGTACGACGCCAGGCCCACGCCCTCCCAGCCGACGAACATCACCAGCAGCGAGCGGCCGAGCACCAGCAGCAGCATGAAGAACAGGAACAGGTTCAGGTACGCGAAGAAGCGCGCGAAGCTCGCGTCCTCCTTCATGTAGCCGATCGAGTAGATGTGGATCAGCGAGCCGATGCCGGTGACGATCAGCGTCATCACCGCGGACAGGCGGTCGAAGTACAGCTCGATCGCGAAGGAGGTCTCGCCGAAGGTCGCCCACGTGTAGACGGTCTCGATGCGGGCCTCGCCCGTCTGCATCAGCAGCATGAACATCGAGACGGTGATCGCGAAGGACAGGATCGGCAGGCCGCAGCCGATCACCGCCACCGCCTTCTGGCCGAGCTTGTTGCCTGCCAGTCCGTTGATCAGGAAACCGACCAGCGGCAGGATGACGATCAGGGTCAGCGCTTGCATCGGTCAGCCCTTCAGGTCGGTGTAGGCGGCGGGATCGAGCGTCTGCTTGCGCTTCACGAGCATCAGCACGATCGGGATCGCGATCGCGATCTCGGCGGTCGCCACGACGAAGATCAGGAACACGAGCACGGCGCCGACGGTCGTGCCGGACTGGTGCGCGAACGTGACGAGGCTGAGGTTGACGCCGTTGAGCATGAGCTCCATGCACATCAGCATCACCAGCACGTTGCGCCGGATGATCACGCCCACCATTCCGATCGCGAACATCGCGACCGCGAGCGACAGCAGCAGCTGCGCCTTATCCACGATTCCTCCCGCTTGCGCCCTTGATCACCGCGAGCGAAGCCACCACCGCGGCCAGCAGCAGCACCGACGTCAGCTCGAAGTGCAGCCAGTACTCGTTCAGGAACGAGACGGCGAACTCCTTCAGGCCGAACCGGGCCGGCGTGCTGGTGACGTTGCCCAGCAGCCCGTGCACGGCGTGCACCAGGGCCCACGCCAGCAGCAGCCCGCCAATGATCCCGGGCACCACGAGCGGCGAGAACCGGGTCTTGACCGCCGGGTCGCGCGGGTCGAGCAGCATGATCACGTAGACCATGAACACCATCACGGCGCCGACGTAGATCAGCACCTGGAAGGCCGCGATGAAGTGCACGCCGAGCAGGCCGTACACGCCGCCGAGGAAGATCATGGTCGAGATCAGTGCCGTCGCCACGCGCATCGGCTGCCGCAGCACGACGACGAGGATCGAGCCGATCAGCGCCGAAAAGGCGAAGATGTAGAGCAGCAGCGAGTCGAGGCCGGCGAGAAACGCTTCCATGTCAGTGTCCTCCCCCGGAGCGGGTCGCCGCCTTCGGGTACTTCTTCGCCACGTCGCTCTGCGGCTTCCAGCTCAGCAGTTCCTCCTTGCCGATCCACATGTCCGTGCGGTCGCGCGAAGGCAGGTCGGGCGTGTCCTTGTCCATCCGGATCGCGTCCTCGGGGCACGCTTCGACGCACAGCCCGCAGAAGATGCAGCGCGAGTAGTCGATCTCGAAGCGGGCCGGGACCTTCGGGTGGACCGGGTCGGACGGGTCGAACGCCGCCTCGATCTCGATGACCTTGGCCGGGCACACCGTCGCGCACATGTTGCAGGCGATGCACTGCGGCTTGCCGGACCCGTCGGCGCGCAGCGTCAGGATGTGCTTGCCGCGGTTGATCGGCGAGTAGTCGGCGCGGCGCTCCTCCGGGTAATACGTGGTTAGCGCGCCCTTGCGGCCCGTCATCCACTTCGCCATGTTGCGAACGAACACGCGGCTGGTGATGAAGAGGCCCCGCAGGATCTCGGGCAGGTAGAGCTTCTCCCACGTGCCCATGACGGGCTCGTTCCAGTACTGCTTGCGGCGGTACGCGCGGACGTCGTAGGCCATCACGCGCCTCCCTTGATCAGCCAGACGGCGACTGCGGTGACGATCAGGTTTGCCAGCGCCAGCGGGAACATGAACTTCCACGCGAACATCAGCACCTGGTCGTAGCGGAAGCGCGGCAGCGACCAGCGGATCAGGATCTGGAAGCTGCAGACCAGGAAGACCTTGGCGAGGAACGTGACCATCTGGATCAGCACGACCGCGCCGTGGCTCAGTTCGACCGTCGCGCCCCACGGGAAGACGAAGCCGGCATTCGTCATCCACGGCAGGTTGTAGCCGCCGAGGAACAGCGTCGTGAACAGCGCCGCCACGATCGCGATCTCGATGAACTCCGCGAACATGAACAGGCCCATCTTCATCGCCGAGTACTCGGTGAAGTAGCCCGCGATCAGCTCGGACTCGGCCTCGGGCAGGTCGAACGGGATCCGCTTGTTCTCGGCGATCGCCGCGGTGAGGAACAGCGTCGCCGCGAACGGCTGCAGGACGATGCCCCACGCGGGAAGGAACCCGAGCACCGTGCCGGACTGCTGCTGAACGATGGAGATCAGGTCCAGGGTGCCGTAGATCAGGATCAGGCCGAGCACGGTCAGGGCGAGGACCAGCTCGTAGGAGATCATCTGCGAGCCCGCGCGCAGGGCGCCGAGCAGCGAGAACTTGTTCGACGAAGACCAGCCAGCCAGCATCGCGCCGATGATGGTCAGGCCGGAGAACGCAAACACGATCAGCAGGCCCGCGTCGAGCTGCGCGATCTGCATCGGGTAGCTCTTGCCGGCGAACCACTCGCCGACCGCACCGCCGAAGATCTGCGACGGGATGAACACGCCGCCGAACGGGATCACCGCGAAGACGAGCAGCACCGGCGTGAACGCGACCCACGGCGCGACCATGTACGCGTACCAGTCGTAGGTCTTCGGCTGGAAGTCCTCCTTCAGCAGCATCTTGATGCCGTCGGCCATGCCGTGGAACAGGCCCAGCCAGACCAGCTTGACCTGCGTGAAGGGCAGCCGGATGTAGGCGCGGTTGGCGCCGATGCGGTCGCTCATCACCGCCGACTGCTTGCGCTCGACCCACGTGAGGATGATGCCGAAGCCCATCAGCACGGCGATGGCGTACGCGATGTACGCGGCGTAGACGACGAGATCCTGGATCATGCGGCGACCCTCTCCCGCGTTGCGAGCGCGGCGAACACCTCGGCGGCATCGGCCACGCCGGCCTTCTTGCCGAAGCAGGCGCGGAATTCGCTGACCGTGCCCTCGAAGTTCGTGTAGTGGCCGCTGCGCTCGGTCTGCACGCTGATCGGCAGGAACACGTCCGCGTGCCCGTTCTCGGGCTGCAGGTACGAGTTCAGGAAGATCACCTGCGCGCCGCGCGGCAGTCCGGCGAAGTTGAAGCCTTCGCCCCAGACGAGCACGAGGTCGGTGCCTTCCGGGAAGCTGATCGGCGCGTCGCCGAACAGCGCCTCGGCGGCGCGGCGGTTCGGGTTCTTGTCGGGCTTGATCAGGACCGCGTCCTCGATCACTTCGCCCGGGGACGGCACGGCGTCGTGCTTCACGAAGGAGGCGAAGCGCGATCCCAGCATCGCCTTGAACGCCTCGAGTTCCTCGTTCGAGCCCCACGACGAGACCAGCGCGACCGGCCGCTTCGCCTCGGCGACGAGGTCGCGCGCGCGCGCCAGCGCTTCGGCCAGTCCGGCCGGCTTGCCCTTGAGCAGCGCCTGCTCGGCGCGCGGGCGCTCGAAGATCCTCGCGAGGTCACGTCCCTTGTTGCAGATCCACGGCCCGTTGACGGCCGGGTTGTCGAGCGGCGTCACGCGGTCGATCGACGCGTTGCGGCGCGGGTCCAGGGCGTTCAGCTTCCACTCGGGCCGGCGGTGCCAGATGTTGACGCTGCAGCCGCGCTCGCAGCCCGGGCAGACCGACGGCGTCGGCTTCATGTACCAGACGCGCGAGCGGTACATGAAGTCCTTCGACAGCAGCGCGCCGACCGGGCAGATGTCCACCACGTTGTCCGAGTACGGGTCGCGGTCGAACGCGCCGTCCTCGACCGCGCGCACCAGCGAGTGGTCGCCGCGGAACTGGATCGCCAGCGAATGGGATCCGGACACCTCGGCGGTGAAGCGCGTGCAGCGCGAACAGCAGATGCAGCGCTCGTTGTCGATGACGATGCGCTCGGACAGCGAGTGAAACTTGGTCGCGGTGACCTTCGGCTCGAACGACACCGGCCGCTCGCCGTGGTACTCGTAGTGCTGGTCCTGCAGCATGCACTCGCCGGCCTTGTCGCAGATGCCGCAGTCGACCGGGTGGTTCAGCAGGATCAGCTGCAGCGTTTCCTTGCGGCGATTGCGGACCGACTCGGTCTCCGTCAGCACCTTCATGCCTTCCTCGATCGGCATGTTGCAGGCGATCTCGGACCACGTGCCGCCCTTGCCGTCCTCGACGTCGACGATGCACATCCGGCAGTTGCCGGCGATCGACAGGTTCGGGTGCCAGCAGAAGTACGGGATGTAGTGCCCTGCCGCGAGCGCGGCCTGCAGCACCGTCTGGCCGGGTTCGGCGTGCACCGGCTGGCCGTTGATGAAGAAGTCAGGCATGGGCCACCTCGGTCGCTCCCACTTCCAGCACGCCGCCGTACTTCGAGCGCTTGTTCTGTATGAAGTATTCGAACTCGTCGCGGAACTTGGCGATGAAGCCGACCGTCGCGTAGCCCGCGGCGTCGCCCATGCCGCAGATGGTCGTGCCGTCGTTGGCGTTGGAGATCGCGATCAGCTGGTCGATGTCCTCCATCCGGCCCTGGCCGCTGACGATGCGGTCGATGATCCGGTGCATCCAGCCCATGCCTTCGCGGCACGGCGTGCACTGGCCGCACGACTCGTGGTGCCAGAAGCGCAGCATCACCTGCAGCAGCCGCACCATGCAGGTGCCTTCGGCGATGGCGATCATGCCGCCGGAGCCGAGCGCGGATCCGGCCTTGTCGAACGACCCGTGGTCGTACGTCAGCCCGGCGCAGTCCTCGCCGGTCAGGACCTTGGCCGAGATGCCGCCCGGGATCAGGCCCTTGAGCTTGCGGCCGCCGATCATGCCGCCGCAGTCCTCGTAGATGAACTTCGCGAGCGGATAGCCGTGCTCGACCTCGTAGACGCCCGGCTTCACGATGTGGCCGGAGATCGACACGAGCTGCGTGCCGGGGCTCTTGGCGGTGCCGACCTTGCGGAACGCCTCGGAACCCATGCGGATGATCACGGCGACGTTCGACAGCGTCTCGACGTTGTTCACCACCGTCGGCCGCAGGTACAGGCCCTTGACCGTCAGTCGCGGCGGGCGGTTGCGCGGGTAGCCCTTCTTGCCTTCGATCGACGTCAGCAGGCCGGACGCCTCGCCGCACACGTACGAACCGGCGCCCTGGATGATCACGAGGTCCATCACGAACCCGGTGCCGTGGAGCGGCTTGCCGAGGTAGCCGGCCGCGTACGCCTCCTCGATGGCGGCCTGCAGGCGGCGATACGGCTGGTCGAACTCGCCTCGCATGTAGACGAACGCGTTGCGCACGCCGAGCGCGTAGCCGGAAAGCAGCATCGACTCGATCAGCTGGTGCGGGTTGTTCTCGAGGATCCAGCGATCCTTGAACGTGCCCGGCTCACCCTCGTCGGCGTTCGCGCACAGGTAGTGCGGCTGGCCGTCGTTGGGCTTGATCACGGCCCACTTGCGGCCGACCGGGAAGGCGGCGCCGCCGTGGCCGAGGATGCCCGCGGCGGTGACTTCCTTCGTCACGTCGACGGGCTGCATGGTGGTCAGGGCCTTCTCGAGCGCGCCGTAGCCGCCGCGCGCCAGGTATTCGGCGAGCAGGTGGGACGTGGCCGTCACCGGGAAGGTCATCAGGAGCGGAGTGCCGGGCATGGTCGCGGTCCTCTCAGCTCAGCCGGCCGAGCAGCTCGTCGAGCTTCTCGGTCGAAAGGTTCTCGTGATAGGCCTCGTTGACCATCACGACCGGCGCCGTGCCGCACGAGCCGAGGCACTCGACCTCGGACAGCGTGAAGCGGCCGTCGGCGGTGGTCTCGCCGGGCTTGATGCCGAGCTTGCGGGCGAGCGCGTCGACCAGCCGCTCGGAGCCGCGCATCGAGCACGTCACGTTGCGGCAGGCCTGCAGGTGCCAGCGGCCGATCGGCTTGCGGCGGAACATCGTGTAGTACGACAGCACCTGCTCGATCTGCATCCGCGGCACGCCGAGGTACTTCACCAGGTCGACGATGTCCTCGTCGGCCACGTAGCCGCGCTCCTTCTGCACGCGGTGCAGGCACGGCATCACCAGCGTCGACTCGAAGCCCGGCGGCAGCCGCTTCTTCAGCGCCTCGAACTCCGGGATCAGGCGCTCCACGACGGGCATCAGAACCGTGCTCATCGGTCGCACTCCCCGCCGATCATGTTGATCGAGCCGAAAGTCGGGATCAGGTCGGCGAGCTGGTAGCCGTCGAGCATGCGGCTCGCCATGCCCATCGCCACGAACGACGGCGAGCGGACGTGCACCTTGTACGGCACGCCTTCGCCGGTGCTGACGATGTAGAAGCCGAGCTCGCCGTTCGCGCCCTCGTGCGCGAGGTACACCTCGCCGGCCGGCACCTTCGGTCCGTCCATCACCAGCTTGAAGTGGTTGATCAGCGACTCGATCTCCGTGTAGACGTGCTCCTTCTCGGGGAAGGAGCAGCGGCGGTCGTCGACGTTGATCGGGCCCGGCGTCTTCGCGAGCAGGTCCACCAGTTGCCGGATCATGTGCACCGACTCGTCCATCTCGCGCATCCGCACGAAGTAACGGTCGTAGTTGTCGCCCTTGATGCCGACCGGGACCTCGAAGTCCAGTTCCGCGTACGCCAGGTACGGCGTGTCCTTGCGCAGGTCGCGCGGCGCGCCGGTGGAACGCAGCATCGGACCCGTGATGCCGTAGTTGATCGCGTCCGCGGTGTTGATCACGCCGACGTCGCGCATGCGGTCGATGAAGATGCGGTTGCGGTCGACGAGGCCGTGCACCCGGCCGACGAAGTCGTCGTACTGGCCGAGGATCCACTCCAGCCGGTCGATCCAGCCGTCCGGCAGGTCGCGCGCGAGGCCGCCGATGCGGCCGAACGAGTACGTCACCCGCGCGCCGGTCACCTGGGCGATGTGCTCGTAGACCCAGTCGCGGATCGAGACCAGGTACAGGAACGCGGTCATGGCGCCGAGCTCCATCAGGCCGGCCGCGATGCAGGTCATGTGGTCGGCGATGCGCGAGTACTCCGACAGCAGCGTGCGCAGGTACTTCGTGCGCGGCGTGATCTCGACGCCCATCAGTTCCTCGACCGCCGCGCAGTACGCGAAGTCGTTGATCAGCGCCGAGCAGTAGTTCAGGCGGTCGACGTACGGGATCAGGTTGTGCCAGGTGTGCGACTCGCACTCCTTCTCGAACCCGCGGTGCAGGTAGCCGCAGTGCACGTCGCTGCGGACGATCTTCTCGCCGTCGAGCTCGGCGACGATCTGGATCGTTCCGTGCGTGGCGGGGTGGGACGGGCCGATGTTGACGATGACGTGCTCGTCGCTCGTCGGCTTGTCGAACGCCGGCCTGATCGGGTTCGGCAGACGCAGTTCACGCATGTCCATCACTGGAACCCCTCGCGATACGGGACGAGCGGCTGCTCCTGCTCCTTCGCGTAGTCCTTGCGCAGCGGGAAGCCGACGAAGCCCTCGTACAGAAGCAGCGGCCGCAGGTCATCGTTGCCGCGGAAGCGGATGCCGTACATCTCGTGGCACTCGCGCTCCATGAAGGCGGCCGAGCCGTACAGCGCCACCAGCGAATCGACCTCGGGCTGCTGCTCGGCCACGCGCGTCTTCACGCGGACGCGCACCTTGTGGGTCGTCGAGTAGAAGTGCCACACCACCTCGAAGCGCGGCGCCTGGGCGGGCCAGTCGACCGCGGTGACGTCGAGGAACATGTCGAACCCGGACGCCTTCAGCCCCCGCACCAGGGGCAGCACGCCGGCGGGCGTCGCGTCGATGACCAGCACGCCGTGCGAAACGGCGGCGTCCTGCGCGAGGTCCCCGAGGCCCGAGCGCACGCGATCGAAGACGGCGTCGCTCATCTCAGAACTCCTTCGTCAGGATCGGATGGCGCTCGCGCGCGATCTTGTCCTGCAGCTTCATGATGCCGTCGATCACCATCTCGGGACGCGGCGGGCATCCCGGGATGTAGACGTCGACCGGGACGATGCGGTCGACCCCGAGCAGCGTCGCGTAGTTCTGGTAGAAGCCGCCGCTCGTGGCGCAGGCGCCGAAGGCCATCACCCACTTCGGCTCGCACATCTGCTCGTACACCTTGAGGAGGATCGGCGCCTGCTTGTGGTTGATCGTGCCGACGACCATCAGCAGGTCCGACTGGCGCGGCGAGAAGCGCGGCAGCGCGGCGCCGAAGCGGTCGGTGTCGTACGGCGTGGAGCTGACCGCCATGAACTCCATGGCGCAGCACGCCGTGACGAACGGATAGGGGAAGAGCGAGAACTTCCGCGCCCAGCCGACCAGCTCGTCCTTCTTGGTCGAGATGTACTCGAACGCGCCGGACGGCTGCCCGCCGGCGGCCTGGATGGGAATGACCTTGTCGTTCATCGCGGCTACTCCGTCACGCCTTCCAGCAACCGCGCCTTGTATACATAGAGCAGGATGACGATCAGCAGGAACGTGAACAAGAAGAACGTGAAGAGCATGAAGCCCGTGACCGGCTGGGCGCCGAGGGCCCAGATGAAGAGGAACACGGTCTCGAGGTCGAACAGGATGAAGACGATCGCCACCGCGTAGTACTTGGCCGGGACGGCCTTCACGTTCAGGCGGTCGATCGGCGTGGCGCCGCACTCGAACGGCTCGAGCTTGATGGCGCTGGGCACGGGCCTCGGCCCGAGCAGCCGGTTCAGCAGCAGCGTGAACCCGACGAAACCCAGGATCGCGAGCATGTACAGCAGGAATACGACATACGGACTCATGGCGCTGGCGCTCCTGAACGTGTCCAGGCCCGGGGCGCCCGACGGATGGCGGGCGAGCGGGGGAGGCGACCGACCTGCGGGTCGGCACCTGTGGAGTGGATGCTGGTGGCCATTGGCCTTCTTTTCATCATGTGCAGCTTCGTTTCACTGCACATATCCCTGCGCGGAGGGTACGGGGGCACCTCCCCGGTGCATTTGATGCTGATCATGCGGGACGACAGGGGCGCAGCGACCTGCCTCACAAGCGTGAGCGCCCGCGCGCGGGATGCCTTTCGGGCTTGCCAGCGCGGGCAAACGCGCGTATCGGAAACCGTCCGTGATGGGCCGCAGGGCCACGCCCGGCGCTTGCGCGGCAAGCAGCCCGCGATAATGCAACCGTGAACGAACACGCCGCCCGCGATGTCCTGCTGGTCCGCGCCGTCGAGAGCGCGGACCGCGATCGCACGCTGATCACCGAGGCCGACCGGCAGCATGCCGCCCGTGCGGCCGCGGAACTCGCGCGCTGGAGCGCCAGCGAGCGCGGGGAGGAAGGGTCGGCGGAGCGGTTCCTCGAGCAGCGCGCGCAGTTGCTCGTCGGCAAGCTGGGGGAGCGCGACCGCACGCTGGCGCAGGCCACCCGCGCGACGGCGTGGCGTCCCTGGATCGGCGTGCTGTTGCCGCTGGCCGCCTTCGCGTTCGGCGCCTTCTTCCAGCAGGTCGGCGACCGCCAGCACATCAACGTCCTCGCGTTCCCGCTGCTGACGATCGTGCTCTGGAACCTGGTTGTCTACGTCGTGCTCGCCGTCCGGTGGGTCGACGGCCTCGCGCGCGGGCGGCGTCCCCTGCAAGGACTCAGGCGCGTCATCGCGGGCGCCGCGCGGCGCGGCGCGAAGCGCCTGCAGGGCGCCGCGGGGACGGCGTTCGCGGCGTTCCTGGACGAGTGGTCGCGCGCGGCCGCACCGCTGCTGACGGCGCGCGCCGGGCGGGTGCTGCACCTGTCGGCCGCGTTGCTCGCCGCCGGCGCCGTCGCCGGCCTCTACATGCGCGGGCTCGTGTTCGAGTACCGCGCCGGCTGGGAAAGCACGTTCCTCGAACCGTCCCAGGTGCGCGCGCTGCTGTCCGGCCTGCTGGGACCGGCGGCCGCCGTCCTCGGCACGCCGTTCCCGTCCATCGCCGAGGTCGAGGCGATCCGCTGGCCCGCGTCGAGCGGCGAGAACGCGGCGCGCTGGATGCACTGGTACGCGCTGACGGTCGCCGCCCTCGTGGTCGTGCCGCGCCTCGCGCTGGCCGCGGTCGCGCGTTGGCGGGAGCAGCGGCTGAGCCGGCGCTTCCCCCTGGCGCTGGACGAGCCCTACTTCCGGCGCCTGCTCGGGAGCTTTGCGCCGCATCGCGCCCAGCTTCGCGTGGTGCCCTACAGCTACACGATCGACGAGGCGAGCCTGCGCGGGCTGCGCGAAGCGACGAAGGCGCTGCTCGGCGACAGCACCGACCTCACCATGCGCCCATCGATCGGGTTCGGCGACGAGGCCTCGGCCACGGTCGGCCTCGACCTCGCGGACCGGAGCGTGAGCCTGAGCGTCGCGCTCTTCAGCCTGGCCTCCACGCCCGAGCACGAAAACCATGGCGCGTTCCTCGACCGCCTGCGCGAAGCGATCGGCACGCGCCTGATCGCGCTGGTCGACGAAGGGCCGTACCGGCGCCGGCTGGCCAATCAGCCCGGCACGCGCGAACGACTGGATGAGCGGCGCGCTGCGTGGTCGGCCTTCCTGGCGGCGCACCAGGTGAGCGCGGCCTTCGTCGACCTCGCCACACCGGACCTCGCGCAACTCGAGCGCGACGCCGAACCCGTCCTGGCGGGGGCTGCATGACGATCGAGCCGGCGGCCATCGAGATCGCGCTGATCTCCCACACCAACGCCGGCAAGACGACGCTGGCGCGGACGCTGCTCGGCCGCGACATCGGCGAAGTGCGCGACGCGCCGCACGTCACCGACGTCGCCGAGTCGCACACGCTGCTGACGAGTGCCGAAGGCGACGTGCTGCGCCTGACCGACACGCCGGGCTTCGGCGACTCCGCCAAGCTGGTGCAGCGGCTGCGCGTGGCCGACAACCCGCTCGGCTGGCTGCTGCGCGAAGTGTGGGACCGCTACAGCGACCGCCCCTTCTGGTGCAGCCAGCAGGCGGTGCGCGCGGCGCGCGACGGCGCGGAGGCCGTGCTGTACGTGGTCAACGCCGCGGAGGACCCGCGTGACGCCGGCTACGTCGCGTTCGAGATGCAGGTGCTGCGCTGGATCGGCAAGCCGGTCCTCGTGCTGTTGAACCAGGCCGGGCCGCCGCGCGGCGGCGAGGACGAGCAGCGCGATGTCGAGCGCTGGCGGGCGCACCTCGCTCCGCACGGGATCGTGAACGACGTGCTGGCCTTCGACGCGTTCGCGCGCTGCTGGGTGCAGGAACGCGTGCTGTTCGATGCGATCGCCGCGGCGCTGCCTTCGCGTCACGACGCGCTGGCGCGGCTGCAGGCGGCCAGGGACCAGGCAAACCTCGAACGCTTCGACGCGTCGATGCGCGTGCTCGCCGAGGAACTGGCGACCGCCGCGCGCGATGCGGAGCCGGTGGATCCGGAGTCCGTCAGCGCGCCGCAGAAACTGCTGCGCGCGATGGGCGTCGGCCGCAACGAGCCGGACCCGGCCCGCGAGCGCGCGATGGCGGCGCTGGCCGAGCGGCTCGACGACTCGATCCGGGCCGCGACCGACCGGCTGATCGCGCTGCACGGGCTCGAGGGCAGCGCGACCCAGGCCGTGCTCGAACGCATGCAGGACAACTTTTCCATGCCGGCCCAGCTCGACGAAGGGCGCGCCGCGCTGCTCGGCAGCATCGTCACCGGAGCGCTGACCGGCCTGAAGGCGGACCTCGCGGCGGGCGGACTGACGTTCGGCGCCGGCATGCTGGTCGGCGGCGTGGTCGGCGGGCTGGCCGGCGCGGGGCTCGCGCGCGGCGTCAACGTCCTGCGCGGCGCCGAGCGTCCGGCCGTGAAGTGGTCCGACGAATTCCTCGACGGCCTGGTGCGATCGGGCGTGCTGCGTTACCTGGCGGTGGCGCACTTCGGTCGCGGCCGCGGCCGTTACGTCGAAGGCGAAGCGCCGTCCTTCTGGCAGGGCGAAGTCGAGCAGGCCATGGCCGGTCAGCGCGAGGCGCTCCACGCATCGTGGCAGGCCGCGCGTTCCGGGGAAGAGGTCGAGGACCGCTTGGCCAACGCCCTGCGCGGCGTGACGGCGCAGTCGCTCGAGCGGCTGTATCCGGGCCGCGTGCCGACGCCGCTGCTGGCGCGCTGATCCCTGCGGCGCCCGAGGTCCTGTTGACGCCTGTCGCGCGTGCGCCGGGCCTCGGCTGGCCCTACAGCGTCGCCATGTCGATCACGAAGCGGTACTTCACGTCGCTCTTCAGCATCCTCTCGTAGGCGTCGTTGATCGACGCGATCGGGATCATTTCGATGTCCGAGACGATGCCGTGCTCGGCGCAGAAGTCGAGCATTTCCTGCGTCTCCGCGATGCCGCCGATCAGCGAGCCCGCGAGGCTGCGGCGCTTGAAGATCAGGTTGAAGACCCCGGGCGACGGATGCGGCGACGACGGCGCGCCGACCAGCACCAGCGAGCCGTCCCGCTTCAGCATGCCGAGGAAGGGGTCGAGATCGTGCGGCGCGGCCACGGTGTTCAGGATGAAGTCGAAGCGGTTCCGCTGTTCCGCCATCGCCTTGCGGTCGGTCGAGATCACGACCTCGTTCGCGCCGAGCTTGATCGCGTCGGCGGCCTTGCCGGGCGACGTCGTGAACAGCACGACGTTGGCACCGAGCGCGCGCGCCAGCTTGACGCCCATGTGCCCGAGGCCGCCGAGGCCGACGACACCCACCGTCTGGCCGGGACCGACTTCCCACTTGCGCAACGGCGACCACGTGGTGATCCCGGCGCACAGCAGCGGCGCCACCGCGGCGAGCTGCTCTTCGGGATGGCGGATCTTCAGCACGAACTTCTCGTCGACGACGATGCGGTTCGAGTACCCGCCGTACGTGTTGTTGCCCGTGCCCTGCTCGGGACCGTTGTACGTGCCGGTGAAGCCGTTCTCGCAGTACTGCTCCAGCCCTTCGGCGCACGAGGCGCACTTGCGGCAGCTGTCGACCAGGCAGCCGACGCCGACGAGGTCGCCCAGCCTGAACTTCGACACCTGGCCACCGACGCGCGCGACACGTCCGACGATCTCGTGACCCGGGACGCACGGGTAGCGCGTCCCCGGCCACTCGCTGCGCGCGGTGTGCAGATCCGAATGGCAGACGCCGCAATAGACGATGTCGATCTGGACGTCGGCGGGACCCGGATCGCGCCGCTCGAACGCAAACGGGGCGAGGGCAGAAGTGGCGGATTGAGCGGCGTAGCCTTTGCTGGGTAACACGTGCGCCTCGCTGAGTGACGGTGGGATGTGGGGCCAATGTAGCGCAGGCGAGCGAACGTCCGGCTGCTAGGATCGCCTGACTTTCCCGAAGGCGCGGAGCACGGCATGGATTGGCTCGACGGTCTGCTGGGCGCCAGCCCGGTCGTCACCGGCGGCGCGGCGCTGGCGCTGTTCGGCCTGCTGGCGGTGTGGCTGCGCGACGTGCCGGCCAAGGTGTTCGGCTGGGCCAAGCACTTCTTCGTCAGCACGCTCACGGTCGACTCGCGCGACGAGCTGATGTTTCCGGCGCTGGTCGAGTACATGGACAGCCGCGAGGCGCTGCGGCGGCTCAACAACTTCACCGCGCGCGCGGTGCGCCAGGGCACCAGCTACCAGAGCCTGCACGACGAACTGCAGCAGGGCGGCCGGCCGCTCACCGTGCTGTCGCCCGGCGAAGGCTTCCACATCTTCTACCTCGACGGGCGCGTGATGTGGATGAAGCGCGAGATCCAGTCCGGCCCGACGATCTTCGAGAAGATCAGCCTGTCCACGGTCGGGCGGGACAAGGGCTCGCTCGAGGCGCTCGTCCACGCGGCAATGGAGCACCGGATCGCACGCGAGCTGAACCGCATCGCGGTCTACATGCCGAGCCCGTACAACAACGAGTGGATGCGCGCGCGGCTGGGCAACAACCGCAAGCTCGAATCGGTGGTCCTGAAGGCCGGGCAGAAGGAGGACATCATCGCCGACCTCGACCGCTTCTTCGCCTCGCACGACCGCTACGAGGCGCTCGGCATCCCGTGGCGGCGCGGCTACCTGCTCTACGGGCCGCCCGGCACGGGCAAGACCTCGCTCGTCACGGCGCTCGCCTCCGAGCTGAAGCTCAACGTCTGCGTGCTGTCGCTGGCGTCGCCCACGGTCAACGACGAGAAGATCGCCAACCTGCTGTCGTCGGTGCCGCAGCGCTCGGTGATCCTGATCGAGGACGTCGACGCGTTCTTCCGGCAGCGGGACAAGGCCGACACGAGCGTCAAGGTCTCGTACTCTGGGTTCATCAACGCGCTGGACGGCGTGGCGGCGCACGAAGGCTCGGTCGTGTTCCTGACGACCAACCATCCGGACCTGATCGACGAAGCCGCGATCCGCTCGGGCCGGGTCGACTTCCGGATGGAGCTCGGACTGTGCGACGCCAGCCAGCTCGAGCGCATGTTCCTGAAGTTCTTCGACGACGCCTCGGCGGCGGCCCGCTTCGCCAGCGAGGTCGACCCCGATCGCTGGTCGCCGGCGCAGGTGCAGGAGCGCCTGCTGAAGGCCGAGTCCGTCGAGGAAGCGCTGCGGTCGTTCCGCGAGCCGGTCAGGACGAGCGCCGTGCGGGTCGCCTGAGCCTCGCGACGGCAGGAATCCCGCGCAACCCGCGTGGACACCCAAGACTGAAGGGATGTAGCCCGTGGCGCGAGCGATGAACACCACGAACCGGATTCACGCGGCGGCAGCCGGCGCAGTCGCGGCGCTCGCCTTCGCGCTGACGGCGAGCCCGGCCGCGCTCGCCGAAAGCCTGCGTTGCGCCGGCACGAACGTGACCGTGCAAGGCGTCGATCGGGCCGAGGTGCAGAGCGCGTGCAGGGGAGTCGCCGCTGCCGTGACGTTCCTCGCGTCGCTCGGCCTCGACACGAGCGCGGCGGGGGAGTTGCGCCTGGTCGAGGCGCTGCCCGCGATACAGGGCGGCGCGGCCGCCTATGGATGCAAGGTCAAGGCCGAAAACCGCATCTATGTGCTGACGCTCTCCGAGTGCGGCAAGCTTCCCCTGGCACCCGACCTGCAGGTCGACGCCGCCGTGCACCGCAGCCTCGTCGCGCACGAAGTCGGCCACCACATCGCGGCAGCCAACTTCCGGATGGCCGAGCCGACCATCGTCGCGCACGAGTACATCGCCTACGTCACGATGCTGGCGACGATGGACAAGGAGGCGCGGGAGCGGATCCTCGCGCAGTTCCCGGGTGAGGGATTCGAATCAGCGCGCGAGATCGGGTTGACGATCTATCTGATGGCTCCGACCCGCTTCGGCGTCTACGCCTACCGGCACTTCATGCGGCCGGGAAACGGGGCGTCCTTCCTGGAGCAGGTCCTGTCCGGCCGCGCGCTCGCGACCGAAGATCCGCCGGCTAACTGATCGCCGAGCGCTGCCGCGCGCGTTCGATCACGTCGGCCGCGACGAGTTCGGCGGTCAGCGCCGCCAGCTTCATCCGCAGCAGGACTGCCTGGGCGCTCGCGCCGCGCCCGCGTGCGCTCAGCTTGTCCAGCGCGCTGGCGAGCAGTTCGACGTTGTTGCACAGACGGATGATCCGATCTGCACCCATCACGACACCCGACCCGCGGTCAACGCCATCTCGATCTCCAGCAACTGCAGACGACGGACGAAGTCTGCCTGCGTTCGCCGGGAAAGTTGATGCGATAAGCGCGAGATTCGATGTTCAGCTCGCGCGCTCGTCGCCAGCGCGCAACAACACGCGCGCCGATCGAGACGATCAGCGCGCGAGTGCTTGCTGGCACGGCAGCGGCGACGCACGGCAGAATGCGGGCTCTCCATCCACACGGCCCGACCGCCTGCCCGGGCGCGCTCCGGCGCGCCTTCCAGCCCGCACCATGCCAACGCAAGCCGACGCTCCGCTGCACCTCCGCTTGCTTGGCGCTCCCCGCCTGATGCGCGGAGATGCCGAGGTTCGCCTGACCATCCGCAAGTCGCTCGCGCTGCTCGCCGTGGTCGCGGTCGAGCGGCGCACGACGCGGGCCAAGCTGGCGAGCCTGTTCTGGGGCGAGGGCGACGGGGACGCCGCGCGCCGCAACCTGCGGCGCGAACTGCATCGGCTGCGCGAGGCGGGCTTGGGCGATGCGCTGCTGGCCGACGACGACGCGATCGCCGTCGCCCCGCTGCTGGGCTGCGACGTACATCGGTTCCAGGCGGCGCTGCAGGAAGAACGCGCGCACGACGCCGCGGCCGCTTACACCGGTCCGCTGATGGACGGCTTCGACCTCGCCGACGGCGGCGCCTTCGACGACTGGCTGGCGCAGCAGCGCGACCTGCTGGCGCGGCGCTTCGGCGAGGCGGCCCGTCGCCACGCCGAAGCGCTCGAGGCGGCCGGCGACGCAGGAGGCGCGCTGCGGGCCTACACGCGCCTGATCGCCCATGAGCCGCTGCAGGAGTCGCACTACGCCAATGCGATGCGGCTGCACTACCTGCTCGGCGATCGTGCACAGGCGCTCGACCTGTTCGAGCGGCTGCGGCAGACCCTGCGGCGCGAACTCGACCTCGATCCGTTGCCGGAGACCGCCGCGCTGGCCGAACGGGTGCGCGCGGCCGAGCGCGTCGCGCCACTGGTGTCGCGCGCGGGAGGGCCAGGCCTGGCGCGCTTCGAGGGCGCGCTGGTGGGGCGCGATGCCGAGCTTGCGCGCCTCGGCGACAGCTCGAACGTGGTCACGCTGATCGATGGCGACGCCGGCGTCGGCAAGACGCGCCTGGCCACCGAGTTCGCGCTCGGGCACTCGCCGTTCGTGCGGCTGGCCGGCAGCGAGCTCGGCCGCAACGCCGCGCTGCATCCGGTCGCCGAGACGTTGCGTGCCGTTCGGGCCGACCCGGCGCTGCGAGCCCGCCTGCAGTCGCTTCCGGACGCGACCCTCGCCGAGGTCGCGCGCCTGGTGCCGGAACTGCGCGAGGCCCCGCCCGCGCCGTCACACGCCGGCGCCGCGGAACGCATCCGCTTCTTCGAAGCGCTGGGCACCGTGCTGGCGGCGGTGGTGGACGGCGGCGCGCTGCTGGTCGACGACCTGCACTGGCTCGACGACAGCACGCTCGAGGCGCTGGAGGCGCTGGCAGCGCGGCTGGCGCGTTCCGACGGGCCGCCGCGCGCCCGCATCGTCGCCACCGCGCGCACCGCCGAACTGGCCGAGTCCCGCGCGGCGGTCGACGTCGTGCTCAAGCTCGAGCGCTCGGGCCTGCTGCAGCGGCTGCCGCTGGCACCGCTCGACGGCGACGGCACGCTGGCCCTGGTGCGGGAACTGTCCGGCAGCGCCGGCGGCGAACTGTTCGCGCAACGCCTGCAGCGGGTCACGCAGGGCAACCCGTACTTCATGCTCGAAACCCTGCGGTTCCTGTTCGACATCGGCGAGCTGCGGATCGACGAGTCGGGCCTGTGGTCGACGCGGTACGACGGCGAGACCGGCGACTACCGCGAGCTGCCGGTGCCGCCCAGCGTGCAGCAGGCGGTGGTCGAGCGCGTCGAACGGCTGGGCCCGGTCGCGCGCCGCGTGCTGGAGACCGCGGCGCTGGCCGGCGACCCGTTCACCCTCGACGACGTGCAGCCCGCGACCGCGCTCACCGACTGGGACGCGCTCGACGGCCTGGAGCGCGCGCTGCAGGCGCAGCTGCTGCTGCAGGGCGACGGCGGCTACCGCTACGTGCACGACCTGGCGCGCAGCGCGCTCGACCAGGCGCTGCGCCCGGAACGGCGTCGGCTGATCCACCTGCGACTGGCCGAGTCGCTGGACGCCCGCCGCGGCGCGCCCGGGCGGATCGCCGGTCACTTCGAGCTGGCCGGTCGTTCCGGGCAGGCGGTGCCCCACCGCCTCGCGGCCGCGCGCGCGGCGGAGTCGGTGTTCGCCTACCGCGAGGCGCTCGACCACCTGCAAGCCGCGCTCGCCGCGCAGCCGCCGGTCGCCAGGATCGAAACGCACCGCGAGCACATCCGGCTGCTGCGGCTGGTGCACGACCTGGCGGCCGAGGAGGGCGAGCTCGACGCGATGGAAGCCCTCGGCCGGGAGCTGGACGATCCGGCAGTCGAGGCGGAAGTCCTGTGCGGCCGCGCGATGCTCGGCTTGCGCCGCCAGCGCTACGCCGAGACGCTGCAGGCCGCCGAGGCCGCAATGGCGCATCCGGCCTTCGAGCAGGTGCCCGTCGCCGTGCGCGACGCGCTGCCGCTGAGCTACGCCTTCGCGCTGGTCGAGCGCGCCCGCTACGACGAGGCGCGCGCCATCTACGACCGCGAGATGGCGACGTGCGCCGCACGGCCGCCCGCGTTCCGCGGCGAACTGCACCACGGCATGGCCAACTACTACACGAGCTTCGGGCGCGATGCCGAGGCGCGCGAGCACCTGCGGCAGGCGGTCGAGCTGTTCCGCGAGGCCGGCGACTTACGACGCGAACTGCGTTCGCTGTACATCCTGGCCTATACGGAGTTTCAGCTCCGCGACCCGCAGCGCGCGATCGAGATCATGGACATCGCGCTGGCGCAGGCCGAGCGGTTGAACCTGGTGACGGTGCTGCGCAACATGCTGCCCAACTTCATCGCGTACCTGCTGCCCGCCGGGCAGGTCGAGCGTGCGCAGGCCGTCCACCAGCGTGCGCTGCAGTTGTTCCGACTGTCCCCGGACCCCGCCACGCAGGCGCTGCTGGCGATGCGCGAGTGCGAGATCCGCACCTATCTCGGCGACCTCGGCGCCGCAGTGGCCGCGATCGGCGCGGCGATCGCCCTGATCGAGCGCAACAGCGGCGGCTTCCCGGACTTCTGGGCGTGGCACCTGCGGGGACGCCTGCTGTGGTGGTGCGGCGACTACGACACCCCGCCGGCGCAGTACCTCAGCCTGCGCGACAGTCCGGCGTACCTGCCCACGTTCGAGGCGCCGATCCGCCTGTATTCGATCGCGTACTCGCTGCGCGACGAGCCCCAGGCTGCACGCCGCGCGGCGAACGAACTGGCGCAGCTCGAGCCGGCGCCAGGCATGGTGCGCGACCGCGAGGCGATCGACTTCTGGCGCGCGTACGCGCTGACCGCGGCCGGCGAACCGGCGCAGGCCCTGGCAATTCTTGAGCCCGCGGGCGCCGCGTTCGAGCCGACGCCGATAGGCGAGCACCCAGGCCGCTACCTCGCGCTCCGCGTGACCGCGCGGGCCGCGCTCGGCCTCGACCTCGAGCCGCTGCGCGCGCTGACCGGACAGGTGCGGGCCGTCGCGCCGGCGCCGGTCGAGCTGGAGCTGCTCGCCGCCTGGTGCCGCGCAGCGCCATCGGAGCCGTCGTGGCGCCGCGACGCGCGCGCGCTGGCGCAGCGGCTGCACGACTCGCTCGCCCGCGACCCGGCCCTGCAGCAGCGCTTCCGCGAGCGCTGGCGCGCGCTGCTCGACTGAGCTCCGCGGCAACGCGCCGCAACGCCCCCGCAACGCCCCCTCGGGCCCAATCGGTGCCGGAGGTGCCCATGGCCGAGCCGGTCGTTCCCGCGACATCCCGCTTCGAACTCGAACTGCAGCCGGAGTCACCCGGCCGGCCGTGGCGCGCCACGCTGCGCGAGTCCGGCAGCGACGACGCCGTGCGGTTCGATTCGCCGCTGGCGCTGCTGCGGCACCTCGTGAAGCTGACCATCGATGAACCCACCGCACCGCGCCCGCGCGGTCTGCGCTAGAGGAGCCGCCATGAACACCCCTTCCAGCGACCCGACCGTCGCACCGCGCCAAGTCGGCCGGCTGCTCGCTCGCCTTGCCTGTGCCACAGCGATGGCCGTCCTGGCCGCCTGCGGCGGCGACGATGACGGCGTCACGGCGCCGACGCCGACACCACCACCGACATCGCCCCAACCGCCGCCCGCCGCCAACGCGGCCCCGGTGGCCGCGTTCAACAGCGCCGGCACCGCGGTGGCCGGCACGGCGGTGGTGTTCGACGCCGGCGGATCGCGCGATGCTGACGGCGATGCGCTGACCTACAGCTGGAGTTTCGGCAACGGCGTGCGCGGCGGCGGCCGCAACATCGCGCACGTCTTCGACACCGCCGGCAGTTACACCGTGCGCCTGACCGTCGATGACGGGCGCGGCGCCTCCGCGTCCGTCGAACGCAGCGTGGCCGTGTCGCCCGGGCCGGCGGCCGCCGGGAGCGTGAGCACGCTGGCGGTGGTGCGCGACGCACGCGGCACGCCGCTGGCGGACGTGACCGTGAGCGTGATCGCCAGCGGCACCACTGCCACCACCGCGGCCGATGGCCGCGCAACGCTCACGACCGACCTTGGAGTGCCGGTCGCGCTGAAGTTCAGCCGCACCGGCTACGCCGACCAGTTCAAACGCTTCACGCTGCCCACCGCGGCGGAGTCGGGCTACATCGAGGTCACGATGATCGCGCGTGAAGCGGCGCAGACGCTGCCGGATGCCGCCGCCGGAGGCACGCTGGCCGGCAGGGACGGCGCGCGCATCATCCTGGCCCCCGGGAGCCTGGTCGACGCCAGCGGTAACCCGGTCAGCGGGCCGGTGCAGGTCAGCATGACGCCGGTGGACGTGGCTGCCGAAGCGCGCGCCTTCCCCGGCCGCTTCGAGGGCGTCGGTCCGGACGGCAACGAAGGCCTGATCCTCAGCTACGGCACGGTCGAGTACATCCTCATGCAGAACAACGCGCCGGTGCAGCTCGCGCCGGGCAAGAAGGCGACGATCGAGATCCCCGTCTACACCGCGCTCAACCGCGACGGCAGCCCGGTCAACGTCGGCGACTCCTATCCGCTGTGGTCGCTGAACGAGCGTACCGGCACCTGGGTGATGGAAGGCGCCGGCACCGTCGTCGCCGCCGGCTCGCCGAGCGACCTGGCGCTGCGCGGCGAGGTCACCCACTTCTCGTGGTGGAACCACGACGTGTTCGACGCGGTGCCGTACAAGCCGAAGCCGCGCTGCCTGGTCGACACCAACTACGACGGCGTGCCCGAGAACCTGACCGGCACCGGCTACTGCTGGCACGAGGCCTCGCCGTTCTGGGAAGACCAGCAGACTGCCGCCAGTGGCCTGGCGCGCCCGATGGCGGAAGCGCGCACGCGGCGCATCCCGGCCTGGGTCGCCTCGTCCGCCACGCCCATCGCCGGCGGAGTCGAACTTCCGGTGCCCTCGGACATGGACATCGTGTTTCACTCGGCCGCTCTGAACGGGACGCTGTACGGCCGCCGCGTGGTGCGCGGCGCCGCCAATGTCGGCGAGGACGTCGACGTCATCCTGTCGCCAGTGCAGAACGCCATCGGCACGGTCGCCATCAGCGCGCCGTGGAACCAGGTGTACGCGATGTCGCACATCGGCGAGGGCGACCGCTTTGCACTGGCCGCGCAGGCCGGGCAGAACCTGTCGGTGACCCTGAGCCGCAGCAATGGCTCGGTTCTCTCAAGTGCGATGACGATCCGCAATCCGGCCGGCACCGTCATCGACAGCGCATCGCTCGGCGCCGGCGCGGCCAGCCTCACCATCACCAACGCGATGGCCGGCACCTACACCATCGATGTCAGCGCGACCGCCTCGGCACCCGGCGCCTACCGGCTGCAAGTCCAGGCCTTCGCGGCCAGTTGCAGCAGCGCCGCCGCGCTGTCGCTGCCGACCGACGCCAACTATCCCATCGCCGCCAGCGCCGTGCTGTGCTTTGCGCTCGACTTGGCCGCCGACGCGGTGATCGACGTCGAACTGCCGTCGCGCGTCGGCCTGAGCGGGAGCCTGCAGCTGCGCGCGCCCAGCGACGAGATCATCGCGCGCGACACTTTCCAGCCAGGCGCCCGGGCGCCGGTGCTCCGACTGGGCGTGGCGCAGGCCGGCCGCTACCAGCTCGAGGTCGTCAACACCTCAGGCGCGAGCGGCACGGTGCGGCTGACCGGCAGCTACAGCAGCGGCGAAGCACTCACGCTGCCGCAGGAGCTGACCTTCACGGCCGTGGGCAGTGGCGAAGGCCGCCGCTTCCTGCTGAAGCGCCCCACGGCGGGCGCCGACTTCGGCCTCGGCCTGAGCGCCTGCAACGGCACGTACGCAGGCGTCGTCTACCCGACACGCACCGCGCTCCAGGTCGCGTACACGGCGGGCTGCGCCACTGGCCGCGGCGTGCGCGCGCTGGCGCATCGAGTGCATCCGCTGGTGCTGCCCGTGATCGACGTCACCCGCAACTCGACGTCGGCCACGGGGGACGCCGAGTTCACGCTGCAGATGCTCGTGCCGACGCCGCTGGCGCTCGACACCGACGCGCGGCTCGACGTCCCGGCGCTCAACCGCGCGGTCGTCTACACGTTCGACGGCGCCGCGGGCCAGGAAGTCAGCCTGGGCGTCGATCGGCCCGGCACGTCCGACAGCCCGGTGGTCCCGCGCATCAACGCGCCCGACGGCGCCGCGTTGAATGCGCAGAGCACGATCGCGGCCTTGCCGTCGTCCGGCCTGTACAGCGTCGAGGTCGCCAACACCACGAGCTACACGGGCTCCCTCCGCGTGCGAGTCAACAACGCCACGGCGCCGGCGCCATGGACGCTGACGCCCCCGCTCGCCGAACGCACCGAGACCCTCGCTCTCGGGCAGGTGCGGCGTTACACCGTCGACCTGAACCAGGCCGAAGTCCTTACGCTGGGATTGGCGTCGCCTGGCACGCTGGACGTCGAAGCGGCGCTCGGCACCACGGCTCTCGGCGCCGCTGCGGTCTCGCTGTCGGGGTCGTCAGCACCTCAGTCGCGCATCAGCCAGCCGTCCTTCGCTCGCGAGACGGGGCAGCGGCTGGTCACCGTGCGCTCCCTGTCGCGCGCCGAAGCGCGATCGACCGGCACCTTCACGGTCGGCATCCAGAAGCCCGTGCCGGCGCCCACCGCGCTGGGCGCGGAGGTCGCGGCCTCATTGACGCCGCTGCAGATGGTTTCGTACGCCTACACGGTGCCTGGCAACGGCTACTACCTGCTGCGCGGTCGCTACCCGGAGACCGTCACCGGCCTGGGCGCCAGGGTCTGGGGGCCCAGCACCACCTTCGCCAATTACACGGGCGACCTCCTCTTCAATCCCGTCGCAACCGTCGTGGGCAACTTCTTCGAGGGCGAACAGCTGGGCACGCTGCGCACCGGCAGCAACACGCTCACCGTCATCAACGAAAGCACGGCCACGACCCTCCCGTTCACGATGTCGCTGGTGCGCCTCGAAGCGCCGACCGACCTCGCGCCCGGGGCCGCGGCCACGAACGGCGGCATCGGCGGGGCCGGCGAGCGCGACTACTACCGGTTCAGCGGAACGGCGAGCCAGGCTTACACGGTGACGGTCAACGCCGCCTTCAACGGCAACGTCTACGTGCGGCGGTTGCTGGCCAACAACAACTACACCGATCGCTTCACGACGACCATCGCGACCTTCCCGCGGGCATTAGCGGCCGGCGTGCCGATGGTTGCGAGCTTCACGATCCCGAGCGACCAGGCCGGCACCTACGTGATCGAGGTGGATGCCACGGGCGCCGAGACCGGCAGCTACACAGTGCAGTTGACGACTCCCTAGTCCGACGCAAGGTCGGGCGTTCGCAGGGGCCGGCGGAAGCCGGCCCCTTTTTTTGCTGCCCGCGACGCCGTGGCCGTGGACCGCGCTCCAGAAGCGCTACTCGACCGTCACCGACTTCGCGAGGTTCCGCGGCTTGTCGACGTCAGTGCCGCGCGCCACCGCCGTGTGATACGCGAGCAGCTGCAGCGGCACCACGTGCAGGATCGGCGACAGCGGCCCGTAG
>Ga0209079_10000092_pt1 | contig 43060 bp, 47 predicted proteins | sample PPLLaktember2015_2_FD_187259 | JGI IMG/M metagenome (GOLD analysis project Ga0209079, IMG submission 187259) | Freshwater sediment microbial communities from Prairie Pothole Lake near Jamestown, North Dakota, USA - PPLs Lake P7 Core (6) Depth... | ecosystem: Environmental > Aquatic > Freshwater... | reverse complement strand
GAAACTCCGCGCTGAAAAACTCGGTGTCGCCGATCAAGTCAAGTTCATCCATGGCGATGCTGCCGGCTTCGTCTCTGACGAGAAGGCCGGTGTGGCAGCTTGTCTCGGTGCCACGTGGATCGCTGGGGGAGTCGTCGGCACCATCGAGCTTCTGGCGCAGAGCCTCCGCCCCGGAGGGATCATCCTCATCGGCGAACCCTACTGGCGGCAGTTACCGCCGACGGAAGATGTTGCCAGGGGGTGTCTTGCCGGTTCAATCTCCGACTTTCTCCTGCTTCCAGAACTTCTCGCGTCTTTCGGCCACCTCGGCTACGACGTCGTGGAAATGGTTTTGGCAGACCAAGACAGCTGGGACAGATACGAGGCGGCCAAGTGGCTCACCATGCGCCGATGGCTTGAAGCCAATCCCGACGACGAGTTCGCGAAAGATGTTCGAGCCAAACTAACCTCGGAACCCGAGCGCTACGCCGCTTACACGCGTGAATACCTGGGCTGGGGCGTGTTCGCGCTGATGACGCGGTGATGAGGGGATTACCGGGCGACTCAGAAAGTGAGGAAATCCAATCATGCCTAACAACTCATTCAAGCCGACGCCGCGTCGCGGCGCGGCTTAATTCAGCGTTAGCGCCAAGGAGACATCATGACAGTCATGCGTATGGACAACGTCGGCATCGTGGTGGCAGACATCGATGCCGCCATTGAGTTCTTCACCGAACTTGGTCTCGATCTCGAGGGGCGTGCCACAGTTGAAGGAGACTGGGCAGATGGCGTCACCGGATTGCGCGACATGCGCGTCGAGATTGCCATGTTGCGTACGCCGGACGGTCACAGCCGGCTCGAGCTGTCCCGCTTCCTCGCGCCGCCCGTGGTCGCCGATCACCGCAGCGCCCCAGTGAACGCTCTCGGTTACCTACGCGTCATGTTCACCGTGGAGGACATCGACGATACGCTCGTCCGGCTCGGCACACGCGGCGCGAAGCTCGTCGGCGAAGTGGTCCAGTATGAAAACATGTATCGGCTCTGCTACATCCGGGGTCCCGAAGGAATTCTCATCGGGCTCGCCCAACAGCTCGGGCAGCAGACTTCCCGAGAGAATCCCATAGGACGTAACCGTTGAGAACTTAAGAAGTGGCGTCTAACAAGGCGTTGTAGCCGGCGGTCCGATCTGTCACGGGCTGTGCGGAGCACAGCCCGCGCCATCTCGTCTCGCGGCTAAACGCTACGTTAGGCCATATGACACATTACCACCACTGCCGCGTGCATCGTCATCAGCGAGACGATTTTCGTCATGCTGCTCACGCACTCCAAGTTTCGTGACTTCACGCCGAAGTCCATCTGCGACACAACCAAATCCGCTGAGGTGTTGCTTTGCCTTAGTTGTGACAGTCGCTCGCAGGTTGAGGATCTCGTCGCTAAGACTGTGGCTGCTGGCAGTTCGATCTACGCGAATCCAAAGGATTACGGATTCATGTATCAGCACAGCTTCGCTGACCCCGACGGCCACCAGTGGGAACTCATTCACATGAGCGCGATGCCGCCACAGAAGTGACGATGGCATGATGATTTGGTCTAACCATTCGCTGCAGCAGACAGCCCTGTCGGGCCACCGCTGAGCTCCAACGTTACTGATTTCTATTGTAAAATGTCACTTTTCAGCATTACGTGATCTCAATACTTTGTAGGTGAAGTCTTGTTCCAAGCATTTCCCTCGCGAATACCCCATTTCAAATGCAAATTGTGCATATGAGTTTGAAGCAGGCCTAATTTTAATAGCCGATTAATCTACTTGACGACCCCTGTAATTAAGGGCATACGTCATGATACATAAGGCAGTTTTCTTTATCCTGGACATCGTCACGTTTGCCTCCATCGGAACATCGGCGTGCTTTATCGCAGAAGATCATGCTTGAACAGGATGCCTTCTTTGCCCATCTCCTTGTTGTCATCGCCATTGCCAACATTTGCATTTTTTTATGGTACACGCCGCATTCAAGTCAAGAGAGACTTTTTTTAGAACACAGAATTATCGCTCCAAGGATGAGATGAAAACGGCAAGGCTCATTATAAATATTGTTATTATGTTGTGTTTAGTCGTGAGTTGTCAGAAAGGCGGGACGAAAATAACCCCTGCAACACATATGGCTGCAAACTGTTCGCAATCGGCAGTGCAGAAAGCGATCGATTCGGCGGCAAGTGGCGATACGGTAAGCGTGCCATCGGGTAACTGCACTTGGAGTTCAACCGTGATAATTCCGGCGGAGGAGAACATTATCTTAAAAGGTGCCGGAATCGACTCGACTGTTATCACCGGAGGCACAGTCAATATGTCAGGTTCGTCCAGAATTACCGGCTTTACCTTTATAAATGGTCTCATTCAAGTTGATGCTGACGGCTGGAGAGTTGATAACTGCAAGTTTTATAATGCTTCAAAATGGAATGACGGCGTCTTTGTGCGCGGACAGAGGGAAAACCAACACCCAACAGGTTTGGTTGATCATTGCTTCTTTTATAATTCCCGTGTTTTGGTCGCAGGATGGATGGGTCTCACTGCCCACGCTTTGTGGTTTCAACCGCTCAATCTTGGTATGGGCAACGCTGTTGTCTATGTGGAAGATTGCACGTTTATTGGAACAGTGCATAGCAATGCAATAGACGCAAATTACGGAGGCCGGTATGTGTTTCGATACAACACTGTTACGGACACATATATTGAAGCGCACTCCGTGCAGGGCTATAATCGAGCAGCTAGAAGTTGGGAAATTTACAATAACACCTTCAATCAGGTCAGCAGAGGAATGTGGGTGCCGATGTTTTTGCGCGGGGGCACCGGAGTTGTGTTTAACAATACGTTAACAGGTGCGTGGACGGATTCGGGGATAGCTCTTGACAATGTTCGGGATTGTGAAAGCAGAGATACATCGGGGAAATGCGATGGAAGCTCCCCTTGGGACGGAAATCAGGCAGGTGGTACAGGCTATCCTTGCCGGGACCAGATCGGTCGTGGTACGGACGCTAACTTGTGGACTGCATTCAATCGATATCCTCCACAGACTCTTGATCCGGCATATGCATGGAACAATAAACACAATGGGGCTGATGTTCCTTTTTTTCAACACAATAACTGCGCCAATCATATACAACCCGGAAGGGATTATTACAACAACACGGTGAAGCCGGGGTATGTTCCATACACGTACCCGCATCCACTGGCAGGGGTAACACCTGTCGATATAAGACCCTCTTCGAAGTAATTTTAGAATAACGGAAGGTACATAATCAGCCTGATCTGTGCATCATCAATCAAATATTTCCACATACACGAGAAGACCCTGCTGCTTTCTCATGAGGGGGTCAACGCCATTGCCGGTCTTCCCGATGCCAAGACCCATATCAGTCCTGACTAGAAGCGTATGATCTGAGAATGCACTATCGTGTGAGACTGGGTATGGACGGGACGTACCATCTGTTTCCCTTCGCTGCGCTCCATACCCGTCATGTCATCCCGCTGAACCGAGAACTAGTAGCATTTATTTCATCTGTAAATCTTTAATCGGTCTCATCCTGCCAAGCCAAAGAGTAGTGAAAGCGTTATTTTCAATGGAATAAAGAAACCCCTCTTCCGAGGGGTCTGGGGACGGCCGTAAATACTGGCTTTCAAAATTGTCAAAATTGTAAGTATTAGATATAATTAAACATTTTTGGTGGATGCGGCGGGAGTCGAACCCTACCTATGAAATTCTATGTATTGGATATGATTTGCAAATATTAGATGCTCTTTTCCCTGGAGACGGGTCCTGGGACGGCCGGCCCTGATAATATAGAACTCACGAGATCATCATCCGTGCTCTGCACGGAAAGCAATATGAAGTGGGGCTGCAACGCGCTCTCGGCTCCTTCCTGTAAGCGGTAGGTCGATTAATCTTGGTCATATGCTGGATTTCAGTCGCAAATAATGGTATGCACGATACCGAAAAAAATTGAACGTAAAGGGTTTCTGCAATGGACATTCCACGAATCTTCAACATCACCGAAAGTGCTCACCGCATCCATAACCCGTTCACACCTGAAAAGCTCACCACTCTCGGCGCGGCGTTGCGCCTGGAACCGGAGACCCGTGTGCTCGACCTCGGCAGCGGTTCGGGTGAGATGCTGTGCACATGGGCACGCGATTACGGAATCAGCGGCACCGGTATCGACATGAGCCAGCTGTTCACCGTGCAAGCGAAACTCCGCGCTGAAGAACTCGGCGTCGCCGATCGAGTGGAGTTCATCCACGGTGACGCTGCCGGCTACGTCGCCGACGAAAAGGTCGGTGTGGCAGCCTGTGTCGGTGCCACGTGGATCGGTGGGGGAGTCGGCGGCGCAATTGAGCTTCTGGCGAGGAGCCTCGGCACCGGAGGGATCATCCTCATCGGTGAGCCCTACTGGCGGCAGTTACCGCCGACGGAAGACATTGCCAAGGGATGCCTTGCCGGTTCGATCTCCGACTTTCTCATGCTTCCAGAGCTTCTCGTTTCTTTCGGCCACCTCGGCTACAACGTCGTGGAAATGGTTCTGGCGGACCAAGACAGCTGGGACAGGTACGAGGCGGCCAAGTGGCTCACCATGCGCCGATGGCTCGAAGCGAATCCCGACGACGACTTCGCGAAAGATGTTCGAGCCGAACTGACCTCAGCACCCAAACGCTACGCCGCGTACACGCGTGAATACCTGGGCTGGGGCGTGTTCGCACTGATAGCGCGGTGATGAGAGGCAGGCGTTGCGTCCTCAGTTGGCCGAGCGCCTAACATTGCGTTCAAGGCGGACGGCTTCGCCGCCGCTTAACTTTGGCGTTCCTTTCAATCCGTAATCGTCAGTATTGATAAATGAATCCGGCCGAGCACTTGTAGGTGTAAGAGATTCGCAGGACAGTTGTTTACTGCAGATCTAGCATGTCGGATAAAATAACCCCCCATCCCGTCGCTTTTCCGGTATGGGGGGTTTCTATTGGAGGACCCGTTTCGTCTTGCTCGCTTCTTGTGTTCCCTGCGGTTCGTGGCTCCTTATGCTTTGGCCATCTTCCTTGTCTCGATCCTGTCCCAGGCTTCCTTGTAGAGCCTGCCGATGCAGAGCACCAGTGCCAGAAAGAACAGCCCCAGCATGAAGGTCGGAGGCGTGTTGAGCATCTCGTCGATTAGGTGACCGACGTACAGGAAGAGCATCGAGGCAATCACGATCGCAAACCCCCAGGCGCCGACTACCAGGACATGAGAGAAATCGATCTGCCGTGGTCTTGTCTGGATCCTTGTCTGTGCCATGGTGTGCTCCTCCTTTCTTGAGTTCGACCCGCCGCTTATGTCTTAGCCGATCAGGTTCTTCACCACCTGGGCCACGGGGCTCGTGAACAGCGCCACCAGCACTGCGTACATCGCGAAGCTGCCCATCGCCTCGCTCATGTAAATCTTCTGATATTTCTGCTTGAGGGAAACGATGATCATGCCACCGACAGTCAGGCAGCCAAGGTGGAAGTAAGGGAAGTTCTCGGCGCCGGCTGCGGTATACTCGGCGAAGCTGAAGGTTGCGGTGATCAGCACTACGGCTGCGGTGAGAATCAGGGTGGAAAGCGTCTTTTTCATGGTGAGGTCCTCCTACGTATTTTTGTTTGTTGCCTATCACTATTAGGAAGGAACGTGCCAGAACGGGGGTAAGGAAAAAGATAGTTTGTATATCATTGATGTGAAAGGGGATATAGACGATGTGGGTGATGTTCGCACTGCCCTGTTGAGCTCCCGAAATGGCCCTTTTTTTAAAGGAACGTTCAACGAGGGGTGAACGAAACGATGATAGAGGCCTTGAGAACACTGACATCGAGCCTAAGGCACATTACTTTTTTTGATCACCTGTTTAATTTATCAATCGTTTTGAAAATAGGATCATCATGCAAAAATATATTCGTAGTTTCAGTCTCATCATCAAAAATAAGAACAGCTAAACCGTTTTCCAACTTGTCTTTTACCTGCCTGAATTTTGTTGCCGCTGACACCTCAATGTCACCATAATCAGTTCCATCTCTGGATATATATTCTTCTATGACGCCTTGCAAAGCTTCGGAGCCGAGCTTACTTACTGGAATTATGTGGATCGACATTTAAATTTGCTCTGTGCAAGAAGAATTGAATGTTTATGGAAGTAAGTATAAATTAACTGTCCAAAGACGGACTTGAGTTGACACTACAGTAGAAAAGGTGGTCAGATTCCTCCTGGATTGCTGGCAACAATCATATCAGGAGGATTGCTATCATGACCACCCAAGAGAAGCTTATCAGAAGGAAGCAGAGTTTACTAGAGCTGGCTGAGTACCTTCAGAACGTCTCTCAGGCCTGCAAGATCAACGGCGTGTCCGCCAACACTTCTACGACATCAAGAAAGCCTATGAGGAGCAGGGCATCGAGGGGCTGCGGGAGAAGACCCGCCGGAAACCCTGCCTGAAGAACCGGGTTGTGCCGGAGATCGAGGCCGCCGTGATCCAGATGGCCTACGAGTACCCGGTCTATGGACAGACCCGGGCCGCCAATGAGTTGCTCAAGCAGGGGGTGCTGGTCTCCTCGGGTGGCGTCCGGAGCATCTGGCTCCGGCATGGGCTGGAGCGGTTCAAGAAGCGCCTGGCCCTACTGGAGGAGAAAGCGGCCTAGGAGGGCATCGTCTACACCGAGGCCCAACTCGTGGCCCTGGAGGCCGCCAAACGCGAGCGGGAGACCAATCCCGACGAGATCGAGACCGCCCACCCCGGCTATCTTCTCAGCCTGGATACGTTCTATGTGGGCTACCTCAAGGGCGTGAGCCGTATCTATCAGCAAACCGCCGTGGACACCTACTCCTCCGTGAGCTTTGCCAAGGTCTACACGGCCAAGGTGCCTGTTACCGCGGCCGACCTGCTCAATGATCGGGTGCTGCCCTTCTTCGAACACTACGACGTGCCGGTTCTGCGGGTGCTGACAGACCGGGGCACCGAGTACTGCGGGTTGCCGGATAAACACCCCTATCAGCTGTTCCTGCAGCTCAACGAGATCGATCACACGAAGACCAAGGTGAAGAGCCCGCAGACCAACGGGATCTGCGAGAGGGCGCACCAGACGATCCTCAATGAGTTCTATCGGGTGACGTTCCGCAAGAAGGTCTACAGCGACCTGGAGACCTTGCAAACGGACTTAGATGAGTATATGAATCGCTTTAACACCGAAAGGACCCATCAAGGCAAACGCTGCAAGGGAAGAACCCCCATGACAACGTTACTCGATGGACTGGAGCTGTGCAAGGAAAAGAACCTGGCTGAGAAACTGGCGGCCTAAAACCTGCCGGCGATCCGGGAGAATCTGCCACTGTGTAAAGTCAACTCTCGTTCAGGACAGCTAATAAGATTTGAATCCCTTCACGCTAAAGATAATTGATCGTGTGCAACTACTTTGTATCTTTAGCAGAAGAATATACCTTATCTCCTTTACACCAGACAATATCTTTACTGACAACTTTTTTACCTTGAATCCATGAAGTTTGAGCTATGCATGCACAATCGCCTTTTTTCCATCTGAAATCCACTTGTCCCCACACTATAAATTTCTTCCACGCAGTTCCTTTATCGATGTCACTCAGAAATGATCCTGCTTTGCTATGAGATGCTTTGTCGGCAAACCATAGCCTTTTATTGGGTAGTGGGCCAATAAAGCCCTGATTGAGGTGATCCTGTGCGAGTTCCACGGTTCTTTCATCCATTAACTGACGAATTGTTTTTCCCGTTACGGTTTTTGCAGTTACAATATTGCCTGACGAATAAAGGTCGAGAACAGAATCCATGGTGAGAGAAGGAGCGGCTTGCGTGTCTTCTTTCAGTGCGTTTCGGATATCTGGTGTTCTGAACTTATCGAGAACTCGAATCTCGGCCTTGCCAATCTGATTATCACTATATGAAGACAATATTCCGGGATTGTCTAAAGCATGATTTAGATATGTTACAAGAGTATGGTTCTCATTCAAGCTCTCGAGCTTCTCGTTTACTATCTGGCTTACTAACTGTCCAGTTTCTATAAAAAATTCTTTGCAGTCAGAGCTCATGGGCTCGCCCGTGCCTTGGTTTTTTATCGTTTCTCTTTCACATTTACCGGAATTATTTTTAGCTTTTTCGTAAACTAGTGAGAGGTGGCTGCCAATCTCCTTGGGCACCCTAAACAGCTTGATAGTATAATATTCAAACCATCCAAAGTTAGAGGGGTATCCTTCAGGGCGGCTTGACGGCGTAGGAACTTTCATTGCCTGTTCTTCAGCTGCGCGTTGGATATCCTTATGTGATATGCTGGTGTCCCATTGCCCGCGTTGCCTAGTCGACAAGGCCTGAGCTGCTCTCGCCACATATTTGTTCGTTATGGCAGAAGCATTTCCTTGATCAATAACTGCTGCCCAAATGAGGACACCAGTCTGAGGGTCGTAAGTGTGATAAAAGGTATGGGGTGAGTTTTGAGTAGTCTGTCCACTGATTACATAATATCCGCCATCTGAATATTTAATAATATAACGATGATACGTCGATCTAGATGTACCATCTTTGTCATTAACTATGAAATTAGCAATACGGAAATCGTCAGCCATAGAAACATTACAATTAAGACATAACATGATGATTGCTGTGATCGCCGTGAGAATATTTCTTTTCATGTAGATATTCCTTTTGAGACGTAAGGAGATAAGTTGAATATTACAAAATATCTAAAAGGGAAATCGGCTGATCAAATGAATAGTTTAGAAGAAAATGCGGGTTACTGCTGCTAATCGAAGGTAGACAAAAAGGCGAGAGTTACTAAAGATCCTCGTAAAGAAGCGGGCTACTGTACATTTACTGAATGATACCAGGCGTCAAAGTACTTGATATCATTCAGTAAATTGGGGGGCGGCGGGAGTCGAACCCTACCCGTAAAATCCTATCCATTTACAATCACTAAAGATTTACCGATGTATCTCCCCTTGGGGACGGCCCGGGGACGGTCGAAATCTGCTCTACTCAGACGCGCACGTCAGATAAATCAAAGATCCCGCCTCGACTCTCGACAGCTTCCTGTAACACGCACGCCAGTGATCTTGCGCTGAACAGTAGATTACAATCGCCAATTGTCGGCGATGAATGGCAGAGCCTCGACTTGTCTCTTGTATTTTTTATATTCACGGTCTTACTCCAAATAATGCGATAAAACCACTTCGATTACCGATTACTTCCATTTCTCCTTTTTATTTCTAATTCTATGCCTTAGTTAATCTAAGGGTAAGGCGCATAGACCTCGTACGCTACTTCGTGATAGAAAGCTGAGCTATTTCTTCAGGTTGCTCCTTCGGACGGAATAGTAAAGGGATGGCATCGACCTGTCATGGAGACTAACATGAGAGATTGGGGGTCAAAGGGAAGGTCTATTCAGAGCCGATTGTTACTGCTCCTTGTCTTTATTCTGATTCCCATCCTGGCATTGCAAGCCTATACCTACTATGCAAGCTATCAATCTCTACGTGCGATGGAACTCGAGTCAAATCTGGAGCTTGCCCGTGCTGTCTCAACCGCATTTGATTCATTCATACAAAATGTTCTTAATCAAGAACTGGCCATTGGGCTTGCCATCACTTCCTCACAGCAGATGTCTGCAAAGGACATCAGTCGGCTCCTTAAGAGTAGCCGGGGTAATCCCGCCGTTCGTGACTTCACCTGGATGAATCCGAAGGGTGATGCGATCCATTCCAGTAATGATGCCATGATCGGTAGAAACTACAGCGACCGGTCCTATTTTCGTGAAGTCATCAATGGCCGTGAATGGTCGGTGAGCGAGCTTATCTTGGCAAAGACTACCGGAGAGCCGACTTTTGGCATCTCTCGTGGTATTCGGGACAGCAAGGGCGCTCTGCTCGGTATTGTTTTCGCTGCAATCATCCCCGAAAAGCTCAATGCCATCCTTTCGTTTGAGAGAGGTAAAAATGCGGGCGTGTCCCTTATTGACAACAAGGGTATACATGTCGTCCGATGGCCCAAAACCGAGTATACATGGGAACAGCGCAACTGGTTGAAACACTATCCAGTAATCGCAGAGGCTCTCGCGGGAAAAGAGACCACCAGCATTGTAACGTCAGAATCATCAGGGATGAAACGCATCGTCGGTTTCACCCCGGTTTCTAAAATAGGCTGGGTGGCCTCGGCAAGCCGCGCCGAGGAGGACGTTGTAGCGTCGATCCTCTCGGCGATGCTCCCTCAAGGAATATTGTTCCTGATTGCATTATCTCTCGCCATCCTCGCAGCGCTTGCTCTATCCCGCCCGATTGTCGCCTCATTACACAGTCTACGTGATCATGCCCTGGCGCTGGGCCGGGGACGGATGGAAACGATCGAGATTGCTTCCGGGCCCAGCGAGATCAAGGATCTTTCCGAATCATTCAATCAGATGGCTCGGGAGATACAAAACCGCGATGCGGCACTGCGGGCGAGCGAGGCCCGGCTCCGCCGCTTCTATGAATCCGGCCTGGTCGGAGTCATATATTGGAACATGGACGGCGTGGTCACGGACGCAAATGATAAGTTCCTGGAAATGCTCGGCTACAGCAGAGAGGATTTGGAGGCTCGCCGAATCGACTGGCTCAGCATGACGCCGCCGGAATATCGCCATCTGGATGAACAATCAGTCGCGGAGCTCAAAACGACAGGAGTTAACGAACATCCTTTTGAGAAGGAGTATATCCGCAAGGATGGTTCGCGGATTCCAATCATTGTGGCCGGCGCCATGCTGGATGAAAAACGCTTCGACGGGGTTGCATTGGTTCTGGACATCACCCAGCGCAAGCGGGTTGAGGAGGCGCTGAAAGAAGCCAACGAGTCGCTGGAGCAGAAAGTCCGCGAGCGCACGATGGAGCTTCAGAATCTCACGGAGCAACTCGAGGGGAGCCGCCACGAGCTGCGCAAGCTTGCCTCGGAGCTAGTCATGGCGGAGGAGCGCGAGCGCAAACGTATAGCGGGGGTGCTGCACGACGATATCGCTCAGGTCCTGGCAGCAGTGCGGATGCGGCTCGACCTGTTCCGGGACGTTCCGGCCGATCAGAAGGACAAGACCCTGCAGGAGGCGAGGGAACTTCTCTTAGAGTCGATTCAGGAGACTCGCGGCCTGATGAATGATCTAGGCAACCCTCTTCTCTTCGACTTGGGATTGCGGGCAGCCTGCGAAGCGCTCGCCAATCGCATGATGGAAAGAAGCCCGACTCGGATCAGCTGCGATATCCGGGAGCCATACAAGAATCTTGATCCGGATATGAAAATGATTCTGTACCAGATCGTTCGGGAATTGTTGAACAATATCGTAAAGCACAGCAAGGCGCAGAACGCGCATGTACGGATCGACTCGGAAAACGAACACTATCGGGTGAAGGTCACGGATGATGGCATGGGATTCGAGCCCCAGGCACTCGGGTCGCCCACCGCTGAAGGCGGGTTCGGGCTCTATAGTATGAGGGAGCGGCTGATCGCTGTAGACGGAAACCTCGTGATCGAATCCTCTCCGGGCGCCGGGACAGTGGTGACAGCAAATCTGCCTACGGCTTTGGACTGATTGCGTTCTCCTTCATTTCAGTCGGAAATCTTCAATAACATTTCGTTCACCTCCTTGCCGCTTCGTAGGTGAAAGCGTTATTTTCAATGGAATAAAGAAACCCCTCTTCCGAGGGGTCTGGGGACGGCCGTCAATACTGGCTTTGAAAAGTGGCTAAAATACAACTATTTGAAATAATTAAACAATTTTGGTGGAGGCGGCGGGAGTCGAACCCTATCTATGAAATTATAACAATCTATAATCATTGATGATTCATCCATGCATCTCCTCCTGGGGACGGTCTGGGGACGGTAGCCATTCTTCAAATCGGACCCCCCATATTGATCACCCCATGCTCTGAATAGAAACCTTCAACGCGATCTCAGCTTCCTCCTACCATGAGTTCATGTATAGAGGTGTATAATCATGAACCAAGGGTGAGGCAGGAGGACTCAGTGCTTCCTGGGCGTTAGAGCCCTCATTTCAGTCTGTCCCAAGCCTCTCTGAGCCATGATAGGTTGGTTGGGTCTTTGAACCCTGGTCACGCTGGAGGATTGGCCCGGAGGCTGCGGTATCTGCTCTCCCCGTTTTAGCTGGTTGGAGGTGATGCCATGTCTGGATCAAGGAGTCCTTTTCAGGGTTTTGTTGGCATTGATGTATCCAAGGATAAGTTCGATGCCTGTGGAATCGGGGAGGACGGAACAAAGCTTTTTCAGTTTTCTGCGGCCATGGACCGCAACGGGTTTGAGAAGCTGAAGAGTCATCTTTCATCCGTTCCCATGGGTTCTGTTCTCATCGGGATGGAATCGACGGCGTCCTATCATGTGAACCTCTTCTCGTATTTGATTTCCGAAGGTTATGCTGCCGTTGTCCTCAATCCGCTTTTGATCTCCAATTACGTCAAGATGCAGCTGCGTAAGACCAAGACGGACAAGAAGGACGCCTGGGTCATCGCCCAGTTTCTCCTTGCGAACAGGAACTCCCTGATCCGGAGAGCGACCTCGCCCCTGATCTCGGATCTTCGTGAACTGGCCCGCCAGCGGGAAAGCCTGGTGGACCAGATGACCTCCCTGAAGAACGATATCAAACGGATCCTGAACATTACTTTTCCGGAGCTTGAGCATATGGCGGGGATCTTTACGAAGTCCATCCTCAAGCTTCTGCAGCGTTATCCTTCCGCCTATGCCCTCCAGGAGGCCGACCCGGATCACTTGACCCGGATGCTGATCAAAGATTCCTATGGGCGTAAACGAGGCGCATTTGCTGAGGCGTTGTTGAAGGCCGCCCGGTCCTCCATCGGGACCCCGAGTCCCATGAAGGATGTGATTCTTAAACAGAAGGTCTCCCTGCACTTTCACCTTGAAGAGGCGCTCCAGGAGATCACGGAGATGCTGCTTCAGACGAGCCGAGGCATGATGGGAGACGACATGGACATTCTGAACTCCATCAAGGGCATCGGGGAGAAGAGCGCTGCCAGTTTCCTCATCGAGATGGGTGGTGACATCCAGCAGTTTGATGATCCAAACAAGATCATTGCCATGGCGGGGATTGATCCTGCCGTCCGCCAGTCTGGCAAACATGAAGGGAGCAGCCGGATCACGAAGCGGGGCAACCGGCACTTGCGAAGGATCATCTGGTTGATGACGACGCAGGTCATCCACTTCTGTGATGTCTTCAGAGTCTATTACCGGAAGCGCAGGAAGGAAGGACTGCCTTACAAAAAGGCCGTCCTGGCCACATCGCACAAGTTGATTCGTGTCATCTATGCCATGCTGACACAACGAACCGTTTTCTGTCAGGCAGTGAACTCATGATAGTTGACTGATATGCACGAATAATGATCTGGTTTTGAGCAGAAGATTGCAATTGTTAATTGTTTTCAGTACTATTCGGGATGCTTTTTTGATTCTGGTTCTCAGACTGACACGACAATCTCACGGTGTGTTGTAAATTCAAAATAGGAAGCGCAGAATGGGGAAAACATACGAGTACAGGACGACGGTCACGATCGGAGACACCAATCTTCTTCAGCACATGTATTTTGTGCATTTCTTTGCTCTTCAAGGGATCACGCGGGATCTGTGGGTCAAAGAGGTCGTTCCCGGTGGACTGGAGTCCATCAAAAATGGCCTCGTGCTCATCACACGATCTGCCCATTGCGAATACAAAAGAGATTTTTATCTCTACGATAAAGTTCTCGTGCGCATGCAGATCCGGAACCTGAGGAACGCCAGCGGGGAGCTGGTCTTCAAATTCTACAATGAGGCAACGATGGAGCTGCATGCCGAAGGAACCCACGAGATCGTGACCGCAAAAAATCATGGGATATGCAGAATCCCCGAGAATTTCAGAAACGCGGCAATGGAATATTCCACCGATGAATGAAAATCGCAAATATCGGGTGTTTTTTGATTGCTGTTAAGGCGTACCTGAAGCTTGGAGGCACATCTGAGAAATGGATACTGCCCTGGGCATCGTCTGTAATGTCATGTGTCGTTAAGCACAGAAGCTATTGATCACATACTCGATATGGCAAGGACCGTCATTTCAATGAGATCCCTCAAAAAATAATCACCCCATCCGGCAGCAGGTGGGTTCCGGATGAGATGACAGTTGGAAGGGGAGGGAATCTGAATGAGTTCAGAAATCTTCGGGCTCATGCTACGCGTTTCGGCGGTGGCTCCTCGAAGTATCTTTTAACGGAATCCATAATCGAGAATTCCAAATTGCCCAATTTCCCCTTGTCGTCCCTGAAGTAGCGGTTCATGGTATCCACAATGTTCGATTCCATGCTTGACCGTTTGTTAACTCCGTTCTCCGTCGTTTTACCGGGCGTCAGTAGCTCTTTCATGTGCTCACCTTTTGTAACTGTTATAATGTTGCTACTGTATCCCGGTTTCCCATCATGTACTATTGACCTGTGCCTGATATCCGGATGCGAAATGTCTTAGGCTTCAGCTCGACAATGGTGAAAATCATTGAAAGGCTCCGCGAGCTGCTCCCGGAGATCATCCATTCTTGAGCATGTCAAAACGTCAGTTCCCAGGTCAATATTCTACTTTCATCCCTGTAACTTCGTTTCTTTAAGAAAAGCCCCCCTATTCATTGACGATTTAAAAATCCAAAATACAAATCCCCTCGAAGAAGATCAAGCAATGCAAACGATGTTGGTGGTTTGGCGATAACGGGCAGATTGGGACAGATTTGGGCGTGAGAAAAGGTTCCTTCAACGATCTGGAATCTATATCTATTTTGCTGATTAATCATCTTTCAGTCTTTCTTATCCATGCTTAGAGGAGGAACGCTCGGGTAAGCGGCAATCAACGAAAAAGATACCGGCAAGCTTATCTTCTTTTGTTATCCGGCAGGATTAAGGGAATGCGAGAAGCCCTCTGTATCTATCTTTGCCTTTTCATCTGCTACGACTTCTGCCTTTTTCAGTTGCTTCAAAAGACTCTCGTATCTGCTTTTACTATTTTCGAGAGAGACCTCGTATTCCTCTTTCATCCGCTCTGCTAGATTCGTTGCCTTTTCCCCGAGCTCGTTTCTTGTTTCTTTCCCGCTCTTGGGGGCAAAGAGGATTCCGGCTGCCACACCGGCAAGTCCGCCGATGAGAAAGCCCTTCAGCCAATAACAGTACCTATCTTCGGACATCGTTACACCTTCTTTCATCTTTGGAGCATACGGTTTAAAAAACGTTATCCGTAAGGAGCGTTGCGATCCTATGGCTGCTGCACGTATACGGCTTTCGGCCCCTTCACGTCCTGTAAATGTCGAACATGACATTTCATCAGGCTGGAGATGTCAAGACGCATCAATGAGTGATCCCCGCCTTTAGCCTTTAGCCTTCGTCAGGTATTCCACGACATAGACCAAGCCGCGGATAATCTGTGACATCTTGTCGAACCGCAGTGTCTCGATCGTATCCTCTGGGTTGTGATAATTCGGGTTCCGGTAGAAGGCCGTGTCGGTCACCATGACGGCACGGAAACCCATGTTCCAGAAGGATCCGTGATCGGACGAGCCGATGCCCGGGATGAAGGGCAGCGCCACGAAATGCTCGACAGGAATTGCAGAGCCCGCCTTCAAGGACTCGGCCACAGCGAGCGTCAGCTCGCGGGAATGCACGTTCCCTACGACTCCGATGAAGTTTCCTCGATCGGGGAAAAGCCATTGCAGACCGGGAACCGGAAAAGCCTGGGTGCCCTCGGCATCGTTGAAGTATCCAACCATCTCGAGAGAGATCATCCCGACGATATTTTCGCCCCGGTCTCGAGCCTGCATGGCATAGACCGTACTTCCCATGGCGAGGGTCCTGAAGGAAGGATGTTCCTCGAGAACAAAGAAGATCATTTTCAGGGTCCGATCGGGCCGGTAATCCTTCAGGGTGCGGCACAACTCGAGCAGCACAGCCACGGCGCTGGCATTGTCATCGGCCCCCGGTGTGCCGAAGACAGTGTCATAGTGTGACCCGATAATGACCGATTCGTCCCTGCGCGACTCACCCTCGAGGGTAACGATGATGTTGTTGTATCGATTTCCCTCGTGATCGTACCCCTGAAGCGAAAACGGGATCCCCTCCCTCTTGAGAAAAGCCCGGATATATTGCTCGGCTTCCTGGAGCTTTTTGTATTCCCAGATGCTGCGGGACCCGATGACGACACTCAGTGCATGTACATGGCCGTAAAGGGCCTGTTCGCTCGAAGCGGGGATGAAGCGTGTCTCCGGATGGATGACCGAGACCGACATCTTGATTTTCACGATGGGGTAAGCGAGCGCCGCGACAATTCCGAGTACTCCAAGTACCAGGATGAGCAGGGCGTAGAGTATTTTCCTTCTCATGAGCTGACCTTCGCGAAATTTTCAGCCACTCGATTGTCGCACAGGCATGGGTGTTTATCAAGCCTGGCCGGGTCGACGGCGCTATGGTGCCTCCCCTGCAAAGTTGCAGATAAAATCGATAGTCAAGAATGAAGAACATTACTCGACGTACTGGGTTGCAATGCAGATTGAGATTTACCCTGTTGATCAGCCTGGTCTGATAGTAAAGCAGACCGTACAAACTCCCCATCTCGGCCTTCCAACACATCTATGAGGCTGTGAGGAGAAATGAGAAATATCATTATCTGGAGATAGGGCTGAACTATGGAGGACAACGAGTCCGTCAACTCACTTGATAGAGGAAGCTGGGGAAATAAAATGCAAGAGATACCGCATATTCAGAAAGTCTCAAAAATCTGACACTTTATTTGATAGTGCTTCCAGGGTGCGACGGCGCGGAAATTGAGAAGATTCATCCCCAGGCTTCGTTCGATCCGACGGACCGGTGACATTCTGGTTGAGAAAAGTGATTTCGATCGTCATAATAGATAATTAGATGGCTGAACGCTCTGTCAACGACGACCAAACGGGAAATACCGAATGAACAGAAAATTAACCGAACGAGTAGATCACGCGGTTCTGCTCGTGCTGGTGATATTGCTGACGGGGTTTGCGGCCGGTTGCGCCCGCCGGCTCCACGCTCCGATGCAACCCGATGGCTGGAGTGCCCAGCCTATCGTGATCGTGTGCCGCTTTGCCCCCGATGCCGACATGGATCCCGCCACCGGAACGCCCGCGGGGGACGAGGGGTATTTCCTATAGGGAACAGGGCTCCGGGACATCTGGGTAGGCGAAAGAAGAGAAAAGGGTAGGCATATTTATGATGGATCAGAAATATAGAGAACGGGGTTCACCTATGAAAAAGGCATGTTGGGTGGTCGTCTCATTGCTCATAATCGCATGCTTCAACAGTTGTGCGGTCATCGGGCGAAGTAAAGATTTCAGGCCGTTTGATGAAAGTGCCCTGAAAAAGATAACTCCGGGTAAGACAACCGCAAATGAAGTGACGGAATTATTCGGAGCACCGAGTCAGGTCATTAAATTATCCAACGGCAACGCCTATGTATACGCACGATCATTGAGCAAGGCCACCGGGCTCTGGTTGGTCATCCTCACCTTTGCCAATTTCGATACCCAGCATGATCGCATTGTCTTTTTCATTAATAGTGATGATGTCGTTACCCATTATGGCAGCAGTTTTAAAACGGAGGCGGCTTCGCATGAGATGCCATTCTAGGACCCTCGTGTGGATCATGACTGTTTTGATTGCGGGGTTCGTCATTTCGGGGTGTGTTTCCCTCCGCATCGAAAAAATCAATGATGGCACAGCTATCCTTCCACCTCCGGAAGGATTCATGGCGGGAAAAACGTCTCTTCAAGAGGTACTTCTATACTATGGCGCGCCTGCCGACATCATAGACATGCAAGGGCATCTGGCTCTTCATTATCAACGAACGTTTTACCGGGGGGGGCATCTTTCGATCGGTATTCCCTTGGGAGATGTTTTCAAGGCCAGCCCCAGCATGGACGCCAGGGGAGACCTTGCACTTCATGATGCCATTATATTTATTTTCACAACGGATGGACTTCTAAAAGATATGCGCTATGAAAAAAGCACAAGCCGGCCTCTGTGGGATACGTACTGGGAATAGATGAACTCTTTTGTCTCGAAGGATCATAGATTGCGAGAAGAACATCACCCGGTCGCAAATTTATCTTTTACTCGGTGAGGTGTTCGTATATGCTTAGATAAGAACTTGACATCACTTCTGTGTGTTCATCTCCCCCCCTTTCCATAACGGATATTCAACGGTCCTTAGCAGTGCAGCAGTAAAGGAGGGTCCATGATTCTTCGGCAGATCATCATCCCCCTGATCAGCGCGTTGCTCATCCTTTCCTTTTTTTCGGCGGTTGCCGATACCGGGAGGGACACCGCCACCGACCTCGCCAAGGCCCAGGATCGAATCCGCAGTGTCGAAGACCGACTCGACGCAATCCGCACCATGGGCCAATCCGGAGACGAAAGGAATTCGGGCCCCTTGCTTCGCATGCTCAGGGACAAGCGCGAGGAACGAAGGGTCCGGGCCGGGGCTGTCATAACTCTGGCGGAGTCAGGCAAGCCGAGAGAGAAAATCATTGAAGCCTATGAAGAGGTATATCGGGACCGTAAGACCGGCGAGAACCTCCGCTATACGATTCTTCTCTCCCTCGGCACGCTGAAAGCGACGGAGTCCCAGGCCCTCCTCGCCGAGGCCCTGTCAGGCGATGACGAGAGGATCCGCTTCAAGGCCGCTCAGGCCCTGGGCATGATCGGGGGCGACGATGCCGTGAATCTTCTGGTATCCCGCCTCGAGCTGGAGCGGGACCGTATGGTCCGCGCTCAAATCGTCCGCGCCCTCGGCCGCAACGAGACTGCCTCGGTGGAGGGTGTCCTTGTGTGGGTGCTTAAGACCGACCCGGATCCGCTGGTGCGATACAATGCGGCCCTTTCCCTGGTTCAGTTCAAATCCCTGGGCGCGGAGGGACGGGAGGCCCTGAGGGTCGCACGTGAAGATCCCTCGCCGATGGTGCGAAAGGGTGCGCAGGAGGCTGGCCGATGAAGAAGACTGTCTTTATCCTGATTCTCGTGTCCTTCGTCTTTGCCTCTTCCGAGGTCCTGGCCCTTCAGAGGGGCGCCATCCTCTACCACACGAGCAAGGACGACACCATCTATGGGCGGACCGCCGCGCTCGAGCTTCCCTGCTCAGCAATCCAGTTAGCCCATCGGGAGATGAAATCCGGCCACGTCGGCCTTTACATCGGCAATGAGCGCATCATCCACGCCGTAGCACCGTCGGTGGAAGAGACGGCCTCGGTCAATTTCATCCCTCAGAGCTATCTCGATGAGGGCTGCCACTATCTCGGGGCGAAGGTGCCCGTCGGTTTTGATGCATGGCTCGAGGAGCAGGTGGATCAGCTGATTCTCCTGGCCCGGGAGCAGGTGGGAAAACCCTACGATATCCAGTTCCGTCATCAGAAAGGGCCGGACACATTCACGTGTGTCGGCCTCGTGGAGTACCTCTATGAACAGGTCGGTTATGACATCACCCCGGCTGGATACTACGCGGGCGGTGCCGGGGGCCTGACCTACACCCAGACCTACAACTGTGAGGCCACGCTTGGGTTTGACTGGGCGGGGTTGAACACCTTCGCGGAACTCGTGGAGTTCTCGAGCTTCGAGCATCCGCTGGCGGATTCACTGAATGTCGGCATGATCCACGAGGATAGACGATACATGTTTTTCCCCTACACCCAGTACATGCAGTCGACGATAGTCGATGTGGCGACCGACATCCCCGTCTCGGGTGGAGGTGCTTCCGACGGGGACGGTGACTGGAACGACTGTTTCATCGCGACCGCCGCTTACGGGACGCCCCTGCACCCCCACCTGGGACTCCTGAGGGAGTTCCGCGAGCGCTACCTCAGGACCAGCTCCGCCGGACTTCTTTTCCTTTCCATCTATGAGCGATATGGGCCTTCGCTTGCCGCCCTCATCAATCAATATGACATCCTGAGAGGACTGACCCGTATCGCGCTTCTCCCGGTCCTGGGCCTGTGTATCCTGATTCTGCACACCGGGCCGCTACCCCTGATCGCTTTCTCCGTTGCCCTGTGCGTTCTTGTCGTCTATCGGGTCCGCCGGAGAAGATCGCTGCAGGAGGCGTAGATTCCCCGCCTCTCACCCCCCACGCGGCTGCTCTGTACGAAGGAGGTACCGTCATGCACAGAAAACATTTTTGGGTCTTGATTTGTTCTTTGCTTCTGATCCCGGCCCTTCTGATCCCGACTCCGGGGTGGTCCGAAGAAGTAAGCGACAAGGACGCCCTGAATGCCTGCCTGAAAAACTGGGGGAAGCATCCCTTCGATGAAGGGAATCTCAACTACAGAACGATCGCGCCCAATGTACGTGTCTTCGGCAGCGGCGTATCGGTGCAGGATGACCGCGAAACCAAGCAGCCCGAACTCGTGTTGATTAAATCGAACGTGAGCGTATTTTCCAAGGGCACGCTCAAACTCTTAAACCCGCAGGGCTGGTATTGCCTGAAGAGCAAGGTGGCGGTCTTCTCCGAAGTCGACATCCAGATTGATTGCCGGGCCAACCTGGCCTCCTCCAGCGACGGGACCACTGTGATGGGGAGCAATGAAAAGAGAGACGGCGTGACCGTCTTCGGAACGAGCAAAGTAACCCGGATCGGTTGCGACAAGGCGAACTGAAAACGCAGAAACGACCTCACAGGATCGGGCCGGCACAGAATCGGAATCTGGCGAGAAATGCAAGATTACAAATGATAATCGCCGGGAAAGTAAACACTATTCCAACGATTGGCGGATCAGGCATATTTGCCAGAGGTCTTTACATGAAGATATATCGCAATAGCACGAGTTGATACATCACGACACAGCTATAAAGGACAGCGCATGAGGCAATGGTCATCTTGATTAATGGAAAATGACTGTGCAGGCACAAAAGGATCGCTCCACAGGAGACCATTGCAAACTTCAGGGACCATGCATTGTCCCCGTAAGAATCAATAGCCCATCGGACCAGAGGGTTGACCTCCGATCCGCCGCTTTCCAGGATCATGATAGTGAAAAAGGCATCCAGGATGTTAAACCCTGCAATCAAAAGCAGGCAGAAGAACAGATTCTGGCCGTAGCGGTCAACATAACCTCCTCTGCGTTGATCCTCTGCACGCCTGAAAGAACGCCTTCGGCCGAATACAGTATAGCGACTCAAAATTGGAGTAGGTTTTTGTCGACGATCCTGAGAGATTCTCCTGTCCATCGGAACACCTTAATCGGTTATTTATTAGAGAGAGGGGAAGCTTCAAGGTTAATGGATGCTGGTAGTCGAAATCAATAGAAATGAATGGTTCTGGAATCAGGGATTCCCTGAACCTGCAACCCGACGAATGGCTCCGGATAGTTCCTCGATATTGCCGCCCTTCATGATGTATCCCAGAGCGTCGGCCCGCGTTATGCCCTTCACAAAACCGTTGTCTGAATACATGGACAGGGCCAGAATTTTCATATCTGGCGTCTCGGCGAGGATTCGGCGCGTCGCCTCGACTCCGTCCATGACCGGCATCTTGATATCCATGAGAATCAGATCGGGGTGCAGGTCGCGGCTCAATACGACCGCTTCTTGACCATTTTGGGCTTCGCCGACAATCTCCATATCATTCTGAAGAGCGAGCAATGCCTTGAGCCCATCGCGGAACATCTGGTGATCTTCTGCAATCAGAATCCTAATTTTCATGTTTTCCTTCTGCTACTTTTAAAGGCAGCGTTTCGTGACATGGAGTATTCTTTTCTATTAGAATCGATCAAATAATAAAAAAAGCAAGGAAATTAAGACATTCTAAGCAATTTAGAATACAGAAATCATACCATCCCTGATCCGTAGCACACCGGATGCATGACGTTTGACCTATGCTTTTCCGGCCGCCAGAAGCGCATTTGTCACGCTAATCAGCCGCGACGAGTATCATCCTGGTGATTCCCGCGGGTTGCGGTATCCTGAACTTCTAATCCCGTTCTGCAAATCTGCAAAAAAAACAAAAAGCGCCATGAGGCGCCTTTATCTATGGGTAATATTGCGATTTCGCTGTCACCACACTTCGTCTTTATTTGCCCTTTTTCTCCACGGGCAACCGTATGGACACGGTCGTTCCCTTCCCTTTCTGCGATTCGATATGGAGGCTTCCGTTGTAGGACTTCAGTCTCTCGCGAATGCCGAAGAGCCCGAAACCGCTGTCGGCAGCGGGGGGGGCCGCCTCCCGGACATCGAACCCTTTTCCGTCGTCTCTTACCCGGATGCTGATGGTGTGCTCATCACGCTCGAGGGTCAAGAGGACTTGACGGCTGTCGCTGTGTTTTACGATATTGACCAGCAGCTCCTTCGTCATCTGGTAGAGCATGATCTTCATGTCCTGCACCAGGTCCGAGAAATCCCCCGTTTTTACCGCTTTGACATCTATGCCGTGTTCCACCAATATCCTCTCGGCCAACCAGTCGATGGTTGCTCCGATCCCGAGATCATGCAGAACGGGCGGGCTGATCTCCACCATGAGGGACCTTATCTGCTTGATGGCCAGGCCAAGCCCATCGAGGGCCTCATCGACAATTTTCACCACGGCCTCTTCCTTGGGCAGATTCGTTGCAGAGGAAAGCCTCATGCGAGTCAGGGCCAGCGTCTGGCATACTTCGTTGTGAAGGGTATCGACGATTGCCTTGCGGGTGCGCTCTTCGGAAAGATTCAATTCGGAGGCGAGCGATCGCAGCCTCTCCGCTGTCTCGAGGGCTTGCCGCTCCATCAGTTTCAGCCTGCTCACGTCCACGAGGACCACACGATACCGGACCAGCTTGTCCGACTGGGTATACTCCCCGCTCACATTCAGGGAGATCTCGACAGGGGTTCCCTCCGCCGGTCGAAGCCTGCATCCCAAAATCTCCTTTACGCCGGGCATCAAGGGTTTTCGGAAGAACAGGTGCAGCGCATCGGCACTCTCCTGGTCCATGAAAGACTGAATGTACTTGCCGATAAGCGCCGCCCGGGAAACGTTCAAAAGGGTGGTTGCCGTGATATTCGCTTCGTGGATCAGCCCGAGCTTGTCCAGCGTGACATACCCGACGGGTGCAAGATCGTAAAGCTCCTTGTACCGGCTCCTGGATTTATCGAGCTCCTGCTGGGTACGCGTCATCTCCTCGTTCTGCATCTCGAGCTCGACCTGGTGAATCTGGAGCTCGTGGATCTGGCGCTTCTCCTCGTATTGCGGAAGATACCGCAGCAGATCCCTCTCCCGCAGCTTGGCCACTTTGTCTTCGGCCTGCTTGCGGAGTTCTTTTTTATTATCCTCGGATTTTTTCATCGGGTGAACGCCCTCATTCCTCACGTTTCGTCATTTCCATCTTTCCCGCCACCGCCGTGATTTCCGTAAAGGTGATCACGACGCCGGAGATGACGTTTCCGGTGGTCCGGTAGGGGTAAATCCGCATCAGATAGAGACGGCCGTCCTTCGTCTCCACGGGCACTTCCCTGTTGGCCAGCGTGTCGATGACCCGCCCGGCGTCCTCGGAGAGGGTTTCGTACTTGAGGTTGGAGGAAATATGCGAGAGGGGACGTCCCACGTCGGTTGCGATCAGGTTGATCACCCGGGTCGCCTCGGCATTGAAGCGCTTGATCCGGAGATCGGCGTCCAGGAAGATGATCCCCGTGTTGATGCTGTCGAGGATGTTCTTCATGTCGTTCTCGGAATGGGTGAGCTGGTCGATCTTGGACTGCAGCTCCGTGTTCACCGTGATCAGCTCCTCGTTGACGCTCTGCAGCTCCTCCTTGGATGTCTCCAGTTCCTCGTTGGTGCTCTGGAACTCCTCGTTGGTGCTCTGGAACTCTTCGTTGGTGGACTTCAGCTCCTCGTTCGAGGCCTGGAGCTCCTCGATGCTCGCCTGGAGATTCTCCCGCGTATAGTAAAGCTCCTTTTCCATTTCCTCAATCCGCGCATTCTGTCCCTTGCCGGTGGCGGCCTTGAGCTTCTTCGGCTCCTTGACTGCCCGATCGACCGCCTCGAAGACCACGATAAAAAGTTTCTGCTCCATGTCGGGCATGCGGATCGGTCTCACCGTCACGTCCGTCGGTTGGACCCCCCCGTTGGTTTTGACCTGCAGACTCCTCATGACCACATCTTCGTCTTTCGCCGTCGCCCGGTGGAGGGCCGCCCGGATCTGGACCTTGAGCCCCTCCCGGGCCATGTCGAGCACGTTCATGCTGGGCTGGCCCTGCGAGGGTTCCAGGAACTTCCCCGTCTGGCCGTGGACGTAGAGGATATCGCCGCGCGCACCGACGATGACCGACGGGGGGGCGAAGTTCTCCAGGAGGGCTCTCCGCGCGATCTCCGGGAAGGGGATCCGCTTGGCCTTTGCCGCTTCATCGGCAGCCCGCGCCGCGCCGGCTCCCGCGATACCAAAGCCGGTGAAAACACCCGCGTGGTAGGGGGAAGGCGCCTCCGTCCGCCGGAAGATCTTCCACTTCCTGTCGAGTGTCGAAAAAAGATCCCCGAAGGTCCCCACGGTCTCGGACGAGCCGAGGAAGAGAAACCCGCCGGGCTTGAGGCTGTAGTGGAACATGGGGATGAGCTTGCTCTGCAACTCCAGATCCAGATAGATCATCAGGTTGCGGCAGCTCACCAGGTCGAGCTTCGTAAAGGGGGCGTCGCTGATGACGTTCTGGACGGCGAACACCATCCACTCCCGGATCTCGCTCCGGATCCGGAAACCCGCATCCTCCTTGACGAAGTGACGCTTGAGGCGCTGGGCGCTGATATCCAGGGAAATGTTGGCGGGGTAGAGCCCTGTCCGCGCCTGGGCGATGGAATCATCGTCGATGTCGGTGCCAAAGATCTGCACCTTGAAATCCGCTTTCACTTCCTGCACGCATTCTCGAAGCAGGATGGCGATGGAGTAGGCCTCTTCCCCGGTGCCGCATCCCGGGACCCACACCCGGATCGTGTCCGTTTCGGTCATTTTCCCGATGAGATCGGGCAGCATTTTCTTCTCAAGAGTTTCAAACGCCTCGGGGTCCCGGAAGAAGCTCGTCACGCGGATGAGCAGCTCCTTGAAAAGGACCTGTACCTCCTCCGGGTGCTCCTGGAGGTAGTGGGCATAGGTGGCCGCATCGGCGATCTGGTGGATGCTCATGCGCCGCTCGATCCTGCGCAGGATCGTCGTCTTTTTGTAGTGGGAAAAATCATGGCCAGTCCTTGTGCGCAGAGTGGCGAGGATCTTCTGGATGGCCGTCAGGCCCGTGTCGCCCAGGTAGAGGATCTTCCCCGGTTTTTTCGGGTAATACTGCCTTACGTACGCGAGCAGCTGTTCGGGCATCTTCTCCACCGGCACGACGTAATCTGCAAGACCCGTGATGATCGCGCTCCGGGGCATGCCGTCGTATCGTGCCGTCTCGGGCTCCTGAACCATGCACATCCCGCCCGCGCCGTGAATCGCCCTCATCCCGAGCGTCCCGTCGGATCCCGTGCCCGAGAGGATGACGCTTATAGCCTTTTCACCCTGGTCTTCGGCCAGGGAGCGGAAGAACGAGTCGATTGGCATCCGCAGTCCCCGCATTTCGGCGGGTGCAGAGATCTGCAACATCCTGCCGAAAATGGACATGTCCCTGTTCGGCGGGATCACATAGACGCGGTTGGGCACCACGGGCATGCCGTCCTGCGCCTCGATGACGTCCATGGTCGTGTGCCGCCTGAGCAGCTCCGGCATCATGCTGGTGTGGCCGGGGTCGAGATGGACCACCAGGACGAAAGCCATGTGGCTGTCCGCAGGCATGTTGTTGAAGAAGGAGGTAAAGGCTTCGAGGCCCCCCGCCGAGGCCCCCATACCGACGATGGGAAAGGCGTCTGATGCGGAGGGCAGACTGACCTGATCCTTTGAGGAAGGTCTCCGGGGTGCCGGTTTTCTTTTTTCCGGTTCAGGCGCGATGCCGACCTTCGTCTCCCGGACGGGCTTTGCGGTTTTCGGCTTGCCCCTTTTCGCCGCAGGCTTTCGAATGACGTTCTTGCCGGTCTTTTTCAAGGATGTTAGTCCATTCCATCATGCTGAAAAGTTCAATGCAGCTTGACATCTGTTGTGGTGAGGCTCTTTTGGATATTTGTATATCATTCCGAATTTCCACTGTAAAGGGCCAACTTCTCGAAATATCGGCGTATTCTGCATCTGCGCAATTGGCAGGTCTTTTTGCCTCACTGAATGCATGAACGGGCGACTTTATGTCTTGAGCTTTTCATTTGAGTTTGATACATCCTGTTCGACGTTTGTCTAGTTGTCGCATATTGCAAGTAAAATCAACCACCTTTTCAGTCTTGGATAGTGATCGTCATGGGGAAAATGCTCGATAAAGACGTCTTGCGGCAACGGGCCGAAGAAAAGGTGGAAATGCTGGTAAAAAAGAACCTGGCTCATCACCTCGGTGAGGTCGATACGAAGGAACTGCTCCATGAGCTGCAAGTTCATATGGTTGAGCTTGCCATGCAGAATGAGGAGCTGAAAGCAGCCCAGGAAAACCTCGAAAAAGCCAAAGACCGTTACCGAGTTCTCTATGATTCTGCACCTGTGTGCTACCTCACGCTGGACGGGGGCGGGGTTATTCATGAGGCAAACCAGACAGCGGCCTCATTGCTCAATATCCCCAAAGACAAGCTCATCGGACGCTATTTTCAATTTATCCTCGAGCCTGAGTCTGCTGACTCGTTTCATCTCTTCCTGCGAAGACCCCTGAATCCGCGAGTGACAGTGTTTCTCGAGTTGGGACTGAAGCCGCACGCGGGATCGGCCATCAAGATGTCGCTGAGCATAAACGCCGAGTTTGACCGTTCAAACAGGCTGGTGCAATATCGCGTGGTTCTCGTGGATACCCGGGGGTTCAAGCATGAGACCCATTAGACCATCATGCATTTTGAGGAATAGATCCGGGGCAGAGTCGCTTGACTCTGCCTTTCTTTTTCCGCATTGAGAATTCCTGATTGCTCTCTTCAGATATTTTAATAGTATCCAGGACAGGAGTGTAAATCGGTGTAGTAAATAAATTGGCTGATTTGGCCATAAATGAAAAAAGGGCTCCCGATGTAAGTCCTTCTGGCCAGAACGTCACTGCTGACTACCTCCGTTTCTATCCCGTAGCGCAGAAAGGCCTGGATGTAGTTCAGCTTCGTCCGTATCATCGAGATCATCAACCCTCGATCCTGCTCGCGTTCGATGAACGCTTCCAGGTCCGTCTTGGTGATCTCCTCAAAAGGGTCTTTCCCAAATCCGCCACGCACGTTAAAAACGGATCAATCGACCCCAGAGCGCTCTCAAAGGTCTTGGGTCTGCAGTTTTGCCGGTGCATGTCTCGCAGATACTCTTCAAGGCACTCCTGGCCCGGCAGAGCCCGGCCCGCAAGGCGATCCAGGGCCCATTGAAGAGCTCGCGCTTTCTTCTCGAAGTCAGGGCAATATGCCCTCTGTGATCTTTCCGGAGTGCTTTTGGGGAGAACTGCGGAAGTTTGAACCCCCGGCCGACGACCGACACGGCTCAGGGATTGGTTCGTTGAAACGACATCGCATGATTGGGTCATCCTCGGTTCCATCGCGGCCTCCTTTCCCGTAAATCAACAGGAATACAAGCAGATGATGAACTCAAGACGCCCGAAGCGCCATCACCGGTTTGTTACGTATGGCACCTACTACTGTTCTGCATGGGCTAAATCTAAGATTAACGATTACTGGTGGAAATGTGCAGAAGGGCAAAATCGCTTCTGTTCCTGCGGAGCCACGAATCCAAAAGTCTAGGCTCGAGCCCTAGAGGGCGCGCCCATAAAATCAAGGGGTTATCCTAAAAGGGATAACCCCTTTTGTTTTGGCTAAGAGGTGGCTAACGAGGGGACGTTAAACTGATGTAAGGTATTTCGTCCCCCATTATCAGGGGAACGCCCATGTTATATCCCTCATGAAAATATTAAATTTTAACAGAGAGTAAAATTGGGGAATTGTTACCGAAGAAGCATTGATTCAGAATTGATCCTCGAGCGATGAAATTGGCAGGATACTGTGTATCATCACCATGCCGGAAAGGAAGACCGCGATGCCGCGCAGCCCTATTTATCATGTCCGACTGTGGTCCACCGTTGCTGCTATGGTGGTCTGCCTCGGCTGTGCTACGGTTCCCCAGACCTATAAATCGTTTCATCACCGATCATACACGCTCGTGCCACAGGACCTTGAACGCAATGGTCTTGCCTTCATTACCCCTTCCACCGTCACCGGACAGGAAGAGGAAAAGCAGGCGGTAGCCAGCCTGTTCACCGAGGTCTTGTCAAAAAAACGCCCAGATATTCCTCTGATGACCCTTCCCCAGACGTTGAGTGCCGTGAACCGGGCCAAGATTGCAGTGAACTACAAGGACATGTTCGAGGACTACCGGAACACTGGACTCTTCAAGTTGGACAGCCTCCGTGACGTCGGCAAGGCCACGAACAAGCGCTATCTGGCACAGCTCAAGCTCTCCGGGTTTAGCCAGTGGTCGGATGGCCGGCTCGGCGTTTTCGGGTTGCGCTTGGTCAAGACACAGGCCGCCCGGCTGCGGCTGGTTTTCCAGATATGGGATTCTCACGACGGAAGCATCGCCTGGGAGGCCATGGAAGAACTTGAGTATTCTGAGGACACAGTGATGGAGAGAACCGTCACTCTGGGGACAATCATGGAGAAGGCGGCAACAGATCTCGTCGAATGCCTGCCGTCAGTGCCGGGCCCGTCGGCTAATGCCAGCCGTTGACTTCAGTCGGTGAAAGCTCTCGGATGGGTGTGCGAGGATGTTCTGGGAGTCAGCCAGATCGATCTGAGAGGTAAAGCCTTAGGTGCGGAGATCGCGCTTGCACAAGATGTCCCGGGAAGAGGTCTCTGCACTTGTGCATCCTAATTTTCATGTGAGATAGCTGACTAATAAAAATTAGGGGAGAATGCTATGAAGGAACAAATGAAAGAGCTGCAAAAACTTAGAGGGATAGGGGAAGTCCTATCGCGACGTTTAGTCGAATCTAGCTATGACACAATTGCCAAGGTTGCTGCTGCAGAAGTGACAGGGTTAGAGAGAATAGCGGGGATGAACCCGCAAAAGGTAAGGGCTATTGTAACCCAAGCTAGGGAGATGATGGGGAAAGCTGAGAAAAGTCAGCACACATGGATGAGATGATACGATCGCGCAAAAGAGAGGAGGAACTGACATGAATAATATTTTTTACATCATTGGTGTTATTGTTGTGGTGCTTTTCATATTAGGCTATTTCGGAATGAGGTAGCCACGGTGCCACAAGATTCGAGTCATGACCTCCGGCAAAGCCGGAGGCTTGCCGTCAAATAACAGTGGTACTAGGCGGTCTTATTTCGTGAATTTCTTAATGAACAGGTTTTCTTTCCCTTCTTTTTACCGTTTTATCTGGCTGGAATCATTCCGTTTATTGTGCCATATTTCGCAGTTCTGGATATATGGTACGGAACGGGCGAAGGGGTAGGAGCTCAAGTCAAATAGAATCAGATCACCTCATACACCTACGAAGCTGCACTCTGCCAAGACTGGTGTGGCCGAACATTACCGGTTTAAACTCCGCACGACTAAGAAAATATTCACAATCTGGGATCGGGAGTGGTCTCATCTATTGGTGTAATCGTAATCAGTCTTTTCAGTCGGACAAGCTGGTCCGGTATCGTGTGGTCCTCGTGGACGTGAGCAGGCTGAAACTGATGGAGCGGCAGGCTCTCGAGACCGGGGACAGACTTCGGTTGCTGGCGTCCGAATTGGCTCTTTCCGAGGAGCATACCCGCAAGGCGATCGCCCAGACTCTTCACGACGAGGTGGGCCAGACGCTTGCCGTGGCTAACATGAAGAGTTCCACTGTGTTGACTCTTCCAAATAACAAGGCTGCGGAGAAGATCGTCCAAGAGCTCCATGACATGCTCGCATTGGCCATCAAGCAGACGCGGGCCCTCATGACGGAAATCAGCCCGCCCTTTCTACGTGATCTCAAGCTCGAAGCCGCTATCGACTGGATGGCCGAGAGAATGTCATCGGAACACGGCATAGACGTCAAAATGGTCAAAACGGGAGATTTCTCGGAGCTCGAACAGGACCTGGCAATCATGCTCTATCAGATGACGAGGGAGCTGCTGGCCAACAGCGTAAAGCACAGCGGCGGCCGTCAGGTCCTCGTGACCGTCGAGCGCGAGAGCACACTATCGGCATCACGGTCAGAGACGACGGGAAAGGGTTCGATGCCGAGGGGGCGAGTTCACCCACAGCCGAAAATGGTTTCGGGCTCTTCACAAGTATGAACGAATAGCGTCTAGACGGTCGGAAACCGCGTCAAAAAAATGAACCATATTCTTCGCTGGTGCTTGTGCATCATCTTAGTCGTAGCCGCGGTCCTAGGCGTGCTAGCAGCTGCAGAGTTCAAAACATTCTATTTCGAGGCCCGATACCTCTCACGGCTCGCGCAAAATCTCTCGTTTTCGATAAGTCCCGGACCCAATACCTCCCTTCGCTTTCCCTCAGACGGCCCCTATGACAAGCGTTTGGGTTACACCCAGCTGCCGGACTTTATTAATAACTTGGACGCTGAAGGGTACCAGATTGAAGCGCAAGCCCGTCTCTCCTCCGAACTCAATGAGATTATCGACCGGGGGCTTTACCCGAGTTATCGGGAGAGGAACCAGGCGGGGCTCACCATTTTTGACCATAACGGTCGAAATCTTTTTAAGACTCAATATCCGGAACGGATTTACAGCAGCTTCGATTCAACATCGCCCTTGATCGTAAATACGCTGCTCTTTATCGAAAACAGGGAACTGCTGGATTCCAGCTACCCTGATCGTAATCCGGCAGTGGAATGGGACCGGCTCGCCAAAGCAGTGATCGACAGAGGAATCAACATGTTGAACTCGGGCCATCGTTTTGCGGGAGGAAGCACCCTGGCCACGCAGCTTGAAAAATTCCGTCATTCTCCCGATGGTCAGACCGCTACTGCCAGAGAGAAATTGAGGCAAATCGCTTCTGCGTCTCTGAGAGCCTATCTCAACGGCCAGGACACCACGGAGGTGCGCCACCAGATCGTCATCGACTATCTTAACACTGTTCCTCTAGCCGCTGTTCCCGGATATGGCGAGGTCAATGGGATTGGTGATGGTCTGTGGGCTGTATACGGCGCCGATTTCAGCACGGTCAACAAGCTTCTGGGTGAGGGATACGGATCAAATGATGCGGAGAGAGCCAGGGCCTACAAGCAGATCTTGAGCCTCTTAATCGCGCAACGCCGTCCTACTTACTACTTGGTGACAAATCGGGATGCCCTCGAGTCGGTCACGAACAGTTATCTGCGTATACTCGGCAAGGCGGGCGTCATCTCACCCGAGTTGCGTGACAGCGCGCTTCACATCGGGCTCAGGTTCCGCGAAAGGCCACCGGATTTGCCCGCCGTTTCTTTTGTAGACCGCAAGGCCGCCAATATTATTCGCCGCCAGCTAAGCGTCGTTTTAGGCGTGCCGCGACTGTATGAACTAGACCGCCTGGACCTCTCCGTGAAGAGCACCTTGAATGGCGCGACACAGGACGAGGTGAGCCAGCTCCTGCTCAAGTTGAGGGATCCTAAATATGTGGAGGCAGCCGGACTCCGCGGGAATCACCTTCTTGGCAGCGGCGATCCGAGTCGCGTCACTTACAGTTTCACGCTTTACGAGCGCGTCGGCAATGCGAACCTGTTGCGCATTCAGACCGACAACTATGACCAGCCGTTTGATATCAATGAAGGGGTGAAGATCGAGTTGGGCTCAACGGCGAAGCTTCGGACGCTGGTGACCTACCTGGAGATCATCGCCGGGCTGCATGAGAGTTATTCGGGGTTACCGCAAGAAAAGCTGCGCAGGGTCCAGGTTGACCGAAGTGATCCGCTGACCCAATGGGCTTTGGATTACCTGTCGGCCGGAAAAGACCCGTCTCTTACCGCAATGCTGGAAGCGGCCATGGAGCGGCGCTACTTGGCAAGCCCTGGTGAAACCTTTTTTACGGGTGGAGGAGAGCATAGATTCCAAAACTATGACAGATCGGACAATTCGAGAATCTTGTCCGTTCGCGAGGGTTTCCGGAAATCGGTCAACCTGGTTTTCATAAGACTCATGCGCGACATCGTCCACTATTACATGTATCATGTGCCCAACTCGACGGCCAAGATCTTTGCGGATGTGCAGGACCCGGCACGGCAGGCTTACCTGGCGAGGTTCGCCGATCAGGAGGGCAAGGTATTTCTCAATCGCTTCTATGACAAGTATCGGGAGAAGAAGCCCGAAGAGCAACTGGAGCTTCTGCTGCAAAGCGTGCGCCCGACTCCCAAATGTCTGGCGGTGGTCTTTCGCTTTGTTAAACAGGCAGTGGGCATCGGGGAATTCTCCGCCTTTCTGAAGTCCCGGATACCTTCATTCTCTCTATCAAAGCAGGAGATTGAAATGCTGTACGAAACCTACGGTCCTGAAAAGTGGGATCTTCAGGACCGGGGTTATATTGCCCGCCTTCATCCTTTAGAACTGTGGTTGGTCGCCTATCTTCAAACCCATCCCGCCGCCGGGCGCTCCGAGGTCATTCGAGTAAGCGCGAACGAACGCCAGGAGATCTATAGATGGCTTTTCAAGACACATCGGAAAAACGCTCAGGACATTAGAATTCGGAGTCTTCTCGAGGTGGAGGCGTTTTGGGAGATTCACAGCGTGTGGAAAAGGCATGGCTACCCGTTCGATTCTCTCGTCCCTTCCTATGCTACAGCCATAGGAAGCTCGGCCGATCGGCCATCGTCTTTGGCAGAATTGGTAGGGATCATTTTGAACCGTGGAGTAAAGTATCCCGTCGCCCGGATCGACGAGCTTCAGTTTGCTGCCGGAACCCCCTATGAAACTTTGTTGCGCCGGAAGGAGTTTGAGGGGCAGAAGGTATTATCGCGTGAAATTGCTTCTGTTGTGCGCAGCGCGTTAATCGACGTGGCTGAAAGAGGTACTGCGCAACAGATCCGAGGAGTGTTTATCCGAAGCGACGGAACCCCCATCGCTGTGGGTGGCAAGACGGGGACAGGCGATAACCGGTACGACATCTATGGTCGAAATGGGCAGCTCAAAGAATACCGCGTAATAAACCGCGCCGCGGTATTTGTTTTCTTCATTGGAGATCGCTTTTTCGGTACCATCACAACCTACGTGCCTGGGCCGGTGGCCGCAGGCTATGATTTTACGAGTTCTTTGCCGGTTAAAATCCTGAAAATCATGGCTCCTACACTGAAGCCTATGATAGAGAAAACGGAAAGCAGCGTGGCTTCTGCTTCCAAAGATCAACCCGGCATCCACCCAATCAGGTCAGGAAATCACGAAGAATAGCACCCCTATAAATGCAGGGGGATCGATATGCCCCTCTCGGAATTTACACAAAGACTTGTTGAAAAAAAATTAGCTAAGTACTGCTCAGGCAGAATCCCGGAACACTCTCGCCACCAAGTCAAACTTACATACAAAATCCGTGGAAACAGTGTGACCCTCATCGAGGAGCGTCCCTATTTCAAGGATCCTTCGACATGGACCCAAAGTCCCATTGCCCAGTTCCGGTTTAATGATCAGACAAAGAAATGGTCCCTCTATTGTTGTGATCGGAACGGCAAGTGGCACTTTATCAGGATATTCAAACCGAGTGCTGATTTCGAAGATTTACTGAAGGAAGTCGACAGGGATCGAACCGGGATATTCTGGGGCTAGGAAAACGATTCCAGGAATCATCGATCATGAAAGTGTGCGTAAAATGTGATCGAGAATTTGAGGATGACCATTTCTTTTCCAACCCGTTTATGGAAATTGGAGACATCTATCTGGAGAGCACCGGTACTGTCAGGATTGATGACATCTGTCCCGAGTGTCGGGAGGACTTGGGCATCATGAGTCTGCTGGGATTTGGCGAATGAACCGGCAAGTCACTGATCGGCGGAAAAGATCATCATAAATTCTTCGATGTAATATCAGAAAATCTTGATCCCCATTTTTCCTGCCCTTTCTCCGTAACCCTCGGCAATAAAGATTACACCAACCTGGGGAGCTATTTTCGTTTTCGTCACATTGGACCTGAGCCAATCTCCAATGCTCCCTCCAAAAGGTTTGAACGACATGCCAAGATCAACCGTGCAGCCCCGAAAGTGATCCAGATGAGATTCATAGTTTGAAGCGGAGACGATCAGCCTTTGATAACCGTATATCGGGATGATTGTTCCTGCCGCGATGGTAATTGAACTCGGAATTCCCAGCCCAAGTCTGTAATGTCTTTATCTTTGCCATAGTGAATATATGTGCCTAATTTCCATTCAGATCCTTTTTAAGCACGTTGCTGCATTTGAAAGTTAGAACCTTCCTTGCGCATATCTCCATTTCACTGCCTGTCTGAGGATTTCGCCCCCTTCGGGCATTCTTGTTTCTCACGACAAAATTGCCAAACCCCGATATCTTGACCATTTCCCCCTTGGAAAGCTGCTCCTTCATGATCTCTAACACGGACTCGACAATTCGAGAGGAGTCTCTCTTTGCAAGTCCCAGTTTGTCGGTGACGTTTTGGATAATGTCAATTTTGGTCATGGCCATGGAATCTCCCTTGGACTAGAAACGTTAAGGTATCAGAGGCTAGGTAGCTGAATTTATTTGGTATGTCAATGGTTATCAGGATAGTGATACCGTGGTTGGTCTTAAATGGTCAGTTCGGGACGATGTATATTCTAGAGCGAGGTGATTAGGTGCGGCAGGGAAGGGGGGCAAGGAGCAATAGAGAAATCTGACTCTTTTTAGCAATAGGTTAGCAGCAAAGAAAAGGGGCTACAGATTAAAATCTGTAACCCCATAATATTTTGGTGGGCCGTAGGAGATTTGAACTCGTGACCAACGGATTAAAAGTCATACGATAATTTGAATGATTTATGTAACTTACGTTGCTTTGTCTGCACTGCTGTATGCAAATCATGGCTGCTTCCCCTACTCGGCGCTGCACGAGGCTTTTACAGCTGATCCTGTCTCAGGTTTTGGACAGCAGTGATCTTCTACGCCAATGTTCGAACGGACTTTTCCCGGTCCCATTGGCGCGTCTTTGCCGCGGCAATGAATGCATCTCTGTCGCCGGCATCCACGACTCCCGCGTCCTGGCCGACATTGGCCGCTTTCAGAAGCGCCTGGCCCCCTTTGTCGACGGCAATTGCCTTGAGATGACCGAAAGAGTCGCGCACGAAATCGATCGCGGCGCTTTCTTTCGACATTTCCTTTGCGCCTTCGTCGGAGAGGATGACGGCGACGGCGTCGAACAGCACGGAAGGCGTACCCGCTAGTTGTGCGTCTGCCGCGAGCATCGAGCCATCGGCAAGCTTGGCTCCGCCCACTTTGGGTGCGACGATCTTGACGGTGGCGCCCGCATCGACAGCGGCCTTTTTAATCCTCTTGATGACCGCGCCGTCTGAACCATCCGCGATCAGGATGCCGATCGCGCGCCCCATGAGCGTGTCTTTCATCTTGCCGATGATCTGCAATGCGGGTGAGGGCTTCATCTCCTGCACGGGCGCTGCGGCCACAGGAGCATCGGGCATCTTGTCCAACGCAAGACCCGCGGCGACCCTCTTGGCCAGGTCTTCGTCGATATGACGCAGGTGACCGACCATCGCCTCACGCACGTGCGCATGTACGACTTTCGAAAGCTCAAACACCAGCGCCGAAGCGATATGCGCCTGCTCATATGTGGTTTGGCTTAGATAGAACTGCCGCGCCTGGCTGTAGTGGTCGGCGAAGCTCTCGGCGCGGATGCGCCCCTTCTGGCCAGTATCCGTTACCGCAGCGCTGTGAAAGCCCCTGTCCGGCGTTTCGCGCGGCGAGGTTTCGGACAAGGTATTCGGCTCATAGGCGACGCGCCCCGCCGGTTGGGCCATCTGCATGTGTCCATCTCGTTGAAGGTTGGCGAACGGGCACTTGGGCGCGTTGATCGGGATCTGGTGGAAATTGGGGCCACCCAGGCGCAAAAGCTGCGTGTCGATATAGGAGAATAGACGGCCCTGCAACAGCGGATCATTCGAGAAATCGATGCCCGGCACGATATTGCCGGGGCAGTAGGCAACCTGCTCGGTTTCGGCGAAAAAATTGTTCGGCCAGCGATCCAGCACCATGCGGCCGATCACTTTTAAGGGTACCAGTTCCTCGGGAATCAGCTTGGTCGGGTCCAGGTGATCGAACGGGAATCGGTCCGCTTCCTCCTGAGTGAAAAGCTGAACCGCAAATTCCCACTCGGGGAAATTACCCGCCTCGATCGCCTCGAACATGTCGCGGCGGTGAAAGTCCGGATCGGCACCGGCAATTTTTACGGCCTCGTCCCATATGGTGGACTGCAAGCCGAGCTTGGGGCGCCAGTGGAATTTCACGAAGGTCGATTCGCCGGCCTCATTGATCAGCCGGAAGCTGTGCACGCCAAAGCCTTCGATCATCCGCAGCGAACGCGGCACGGTGCGATCGGACATGATCCACATGACCATGTGCATCGATTCCGGTGTGAGCGAAATGAAATCCCAGAAGGTGTCGTGCGCGCTCGCCGATTGCGGAAAGCCGCGGTCGGGTTCCATTTTTACGGCATGGATGATGTCGGGAAATTTGATGGCATCCTGGATAAAGAATACCGGGATGTTGTTGCCGACCAGGTCCCAGTTGCCTTCCTTCGTGTAAAACTTGACGGCAAATCCTCGTACGTCACGCGGGGTGTCTACCGAACCCGCGCCGCCTGCGACGGTCGAAAGACGGGCAAACACGGGTGTCTCCTCACCGGTCTCGGTGAGGATCCTGGCGGTGGTGTATTTCTTCAATGAGGCGGTCAGCTCGAAGAATCCGTGCACGCCCGTCCCCCGCGCGTGAACGACCCGCTCGGGAATGCGCTCGTGATCGAAAGACGTTATTTTTTCGCGAAGGATGAAGTCCTCCAGAAGCGTGGGGCCGCGCGGGGTGGCCCGGAGCGAGTTCTGATTGTCGGAAATCGCGACGCCCTGGTTCGTGGTGAGCGCAGGGTGCTTTCCTCCAGCGATCTGGTGCAGCTCGCCGCCAGCAGCGCGTTGCGTGTCACCGTTGCGCGCCGAGCCCTTTTCCTGCTTTCGTTTTCCAGAATGTCTCGTTGTCATATTTTTACTCATGATTGACCTCCTTGGTTAGTAACGCCGGGGCCTGTCGGTTGTTTCGTGTGCCGTCGTCGCGGGGCAACCGAGCCCTCTGGCTCACAACGCCAGGGGCGAACGCACTATACGGCTCTCTTTTTTTGTTTTGTTTTGAGCGTGGCTTTGGCGACGGCCTTGCCCTTCTTGCGCTGGAGAAAGCGCTCTGCGCGCTCCTTCGAGGCGCCGTCCTGGCCGGCCAAGCTGCGCTGCAATGCATCCATCAAGTCGACCACCTTGCCGGTGTCCTTTTCCACCTCCGGCGCGGTCGTCACCTTCTGACCCTTCTTCTTGCGGGCGATCAGGTCGCGCACGGCATCTTCGTAGCGATCCTTGAAGGTCAAAGGGTCGAATTTGCCCTCCTGCCGCTCGATAATCTTCTCGGCGATTTCGAGCATGCTTCGGTCGGGCTTGGGCAACTTAGCGATGCCCCCGACGTCGCTTGCCTTTACGATGTCCTCGTGCGTGCGCAGCGTGGTCAGAAGGATGCGCTTGTCGCGCGGTTCAAGGGCGCAGATGCGCTCGCGCATGTTCAAAACCAGCTTTCCGATGCCGACCCGTTTCTTTTCCCGCATGGCCTCCAGGATCACGGCAAACGCCTCGACGCCGGTCATTTCGGAAGGAGCGAGGTAGTAGGGCTCATCCCAGTAGAGGTGATCGATGGTGGCGGCGTCGACGAAGCGTTCGAGATCGAGCACGCGCGTAGATTCGATGCGCAGCGCCTTCAGCTCCTCGGGATCGATGAGAACGTACTGGTTCTTGGAAACTTCAAAGCCACGCACCAGGGTCTTGCGGTCGAGTTCCTGACCGGTGGTCGGATCCTTCACCACCTCCACGATGCGGCTCTTGGTCTTGGGATTGATCAGGCGGAAGCTGACGTCGCCCTTGGGGTCCGTCGCCTTGTAGAGCGCCACCGGGCAGGTCACGAGCGAGAGTCGCAGATGTCCTTCCCAAACGGACTTTGCCATGTGTGATCTCCTTATCTTGATTTGAGGAGTTGCTCATTCGCCTGGCGCAGCGGCTTCGCGGACCTGGCGTAGTCTTACAGGGCCGGTTATTGCGCAACAGCCCCATGCGGCCGGTGCCGAGTGGGCATCCAAGAGCGTGAAAAAACCCGCCAAGTTTTTCACGACGACGGCCATGCCGCGTTTCATAGAGCTGCAACTCTGCAATGCTGATCGAGTGTGCCAAGTCAGAGCCGGCTGGGCCCTTGCTGTCATTCTTCATGCGCACGAGCACCCAGCCGCCCTGGAGCCGTCCGCCTTCCAAAGAGAAATCAGGTCGGCGCGTTTTAACTCCTCATGCGGATCGCCTTCGGGAATCCAGTAGCTGCGGTCCCACAGCTGCACTGTCCCGCCGCCATATTGGTCCTTGGGAATAGTGCCTTCGAAATCGCTATAGTATAGTCGAGTGGGTGGTCCTCGACCTCGACCGCAAGACGCTTGTCGTGCGGATCGAGCGATGGCCCGCGCGTCACGGCCCAGGACTTGAAGACGCCATCGAGCTCGAGCCGGAGATCGTAAAGCATCCGTCTCGCGTCGTGGCGCTGGATGACGAAGCGCAGCCTCGAGGAAGAAGGCACCGCCTTCTTCCCGGCCGGTTCGTGCGTCCTGGCGAAATCCCTCTTGGCGCGATGTATCGCTATGCAGGATTTCGCCGAGCTTGCCTTGGCCAGTTGTTTCCCCGCTTTACGCAAGGTATTGACGTCGGCCCCAGCGGGACGTTCCCCTGACATGGTCCCTCGTCAGCGCAGGTTCTTTTTGATTGCCTGCTTTTCCTGCTCAAACTGTTTCATGATGTTTTGAAACTCGTCGCTGTTTAAAGCCTTTTCCGCGCTTTTGAACACCTTGCTCTGCTCGTCCTTGATGTGGTGCTCGACGAGTTCCTTGAAGACGGCCATTTTGGCTCCCCATTGCTCCTCACCCTTCTGCATCGTCTCCAGTTCTTTCAAGACCATCTCGCTCACATGATGCTCCTCCACCCCCTCCATCGCATCTTCGCGAGACACTTTCTTCGCAACCAACGGAGGATAGAAGGTGCTTTCCTCGGCTTTCATGTGGGGCACCAGCTCAACTCTGAGCTTTTGAAACAACTCTTCACGCTTCTTCGATGCACTCTCCTTGGTCTCTTTAAGCTGTTCTAGAATATTCTTCTTCCTCATGGTCTTTCTTGAGCATCTGGAAGAACGCATTCATTGATTTCTCCTTTCGGTTCGATGGATTGTTTCACAACGGAATTTCCTTTTTCGCCTGTTAGGTTGCCTCAGTTGCACCCTCGCAGGAAATACACCAGCAGTAAAATCGGGATCGGGATTCCCAGGAGCCAAAGTAGGATATACCCGATTTTCCCTTTTTCGGATTTACGCATAGCGATCCTCCATGTGTTTACGGGATGGACCTTATTCTACTTCGTGGATTGCTATCTCCGGCAGCCACAATTTAACGAAAATATTTCCTGGCAATGTCGGAGAGCGCGTCGACCACGGGTTCGGCATATCGGCCGGCACGCATAGGACGAGAGCTTGCGGCCAGACCCAGAAGAAACCCAAGTCCTACGCCTATCCCTAATGCGATGAGGATGGTCTGTCCCGGATTTTCGCTGCTGTAACTCTTAACCTGCTCATAGGTTTTGCTTGCCGCCTCGGCTGTTTTATCATAAACATCACTGACAGCCTTCTCGGCCTGTCCGTAAACCTCCGCGCCTCGATCCAGAACTTTCTGAGCAGCCGCACTGGCGCTGCCGGGTTCTCCGGCCATTTTCTGACTGGGGGTATCGTATTTGTTCTTTTCGGTATCCATGTCATCCTCCTGATAAAGATTAAATTTAACTGCCAATTTCGATCTATTTTAAGGCATCCGCTCTCGGGCTAACAATTGAACCATGTCCTGTCTGCGGTCGAGGCGCGGCGCCAACGCTTGCCACGGCTGTCGAGGTTGCATTCTTTAACCAGTCGGCGGCAGCCTTCGCGGCAATACCCAGCAGGGTCACCTTGATCAGGCCGGGGCCGGCGGCTAAGTCACGCAGGCTATCGAGCGAGTCCCGAGCTTCCCCGGCAATGGAATCCATGATTCGCTCCATGGGAGTGGCGCGTGTCCGGAACATCCCTGAGGCAAGAAATCCAATGCCGGCGGCAGCCCCCAGCGCCCAGTATGGGGAGTCCTTCACATATCCGCGCCAATCCAGTTTCTCTTGGATACGCTCACCGATCTGCTCGACCGTCCGGGAAATGTTCTCTTCTTTTTTCGCGATATCCCGACGTATATCTTCGGTACTGCGCTCGACATCCGGTTCCCTTGTGTTATTTGCAGCCATTCCGGTCCTCCTTTTCAGTGTTTGCATTGTCCTCTATGTTTTGAGGATCGATTGCTTCAATTGCTTGAAGCCGATCAAGGCAACGACGACACCGAAGAAAGCAAGCGCCGCTCCGGTGACAAGCGCCGCCATGACGGGGGCCATGTAAGAAGTGAGTCCGATGATCATTGCAGCGCAAAGAGACAAGAATGCGGCGAAACCGACGGCCGCTCCTGTCGCGATCGTTAAGACTCCGCTGCGAACGGCCCTCATCTTTTCGCGAATTCCCTGTTTCACGAGCTCAATTTCGTCGTGAACCACCGCGGCTGAGTTGCTGGCAATCTGTTCCAACAGTTCAGTGAAGGATTCGTGTCGTGTTGCGGGGTCGTTGTTTACCGCTTTGATGTTCATGGTGAAGACCTCCTTCTTATCCCTTACCGGCGTCGCAAAACAGCCCCGATAATCAGGCCTGCGACTCCTGCTATCAAGAGGCTGCGCCCCGGGCTCTGCCTGACGTATTCCCGGGCCTTGGCATCTACCTGCTTATAGTCGAACTGCCGAACATACTCGGCTGATTGGTCCAACCACTCGGATGCCTTCTTTCCGTACTGAGCGATGCCGGATGGCGCGTCCTGATTTGCCGCTTTTCCAGCGAGAGCCTCAGCAACTTTATGCAACGTGTCAGCAATACTGTTTTTGGCGTTCTTCACGCCGGTCGACTTACCCGGACCCTGGAACTCTGCCGCAGTGTCCCCGGTTTTTTCAACTGCCCAATTGTTCATACCCATAGTTCACCTCATACGGTTGACGGACGTTGAGTGCCGGCAATGGCAATCAAGGCCTCATTCTGTTCATTTTCTGGAAGTTCCCGAGGGGACAATCCGCCCCCTCGGGGAGATCCTTCCACCTACCTGGCCAGCGTCTCCAAGAGCTGCTTCCCTCTTTATCTGATACCAGCAACCTCATGCCCTTCGGAGTCCTGGTTGGGCTGTAAAAGGCAACCACGGGGTCACAAGGACTCTCCGGTGCAGGAAGATATAACGTCCTCTCTACTTCTCAAAAACCTGCTTGACCTCGCCGATCTTTTTCTGAACTTTGCCGGCAACCTTTTCATCGGTACCTTCAGCCTCCAAGTTCGGATCATCGATCAGTTCCCCGGCGGCCTCCTTGATCTTACCCTTTACCTCGTGATACTTGCCTTTTGCCTGGTCCTTCGTGCTGGATTTCATGATATTCCTCCTTCACAATTTTAATTTGACTGTTTAACAGCCCGTTACGTTGCGACACTTCCTTACCTCCGCATTTCTCTTTGTGTTTCCCGCAAATGCATAATCGGCACGGGAACGGATTGTGGGCTGCCTATTTCACGATGAGAGCATTCTTGACGGATTTGACCCCTTCAACGCCTCGAGCGATTTGGCCCGCCTTATCTTTAGCGTTTTGAGAATCCACAAAGCCGCTCAGCTCTACGATGCCTTTGCGTGTTTCTACGCTAACCTGAAAGGCCTTGAGCAATTCATCGGCTGCGAGCTGAGTTTTTATTTTGGTCGTGATGACGGAATCATCGACGACTTCCCCGGTGCTTGACTGTTGCGGTGTCGATGCGCAGGCTACAAATGCTGCGAACATTACGAGGGCGACAAAAAAACGGGTAACGGTGTTGCTCCTTTTTCATGATCCTTACACTTATTCTAATTTGCAGTTTAAAATTGAGCGATAGGCTGAAGAGCAGGTCGAGAGATCTTCCTCGAAGGTAAACAGGAGGAATGTACTATGGGTATCATTATGAAACATATTCATAAAGGTGCCATCGGGGATACGTTGACATTTAACTTCGAAATACCTGATGTAATATCAGACTGGGGTGTAAGAGCCGCAGCAAACATCACGATCTGTAATCCTTATTCTCGAAAGAATAAAACTCTCGAGAAGGCCTCCGAGAGGAGGGAAGGGAATCGTATCAGCGCCTCTCGAGGTGCAATTCATGACGCTCTCTCCTAAAAACGTCAAAGGATTGAGCTTCAAAGGGGTAAATCTTTATTGCGGGGAGAGATTAAAATAATGATCAATGATTTGATATTGAGAAGGAAATGATTTTCGAAGGGAGATGGATTGGAGAAATCGAATCCGAATTTCTCTATTCAGAACCCGCATTACGAGACAAAGCGTCATTGGACAATACACGGTAATATTTACCGGTCCAACATGAAAAAACGGAAGGAAAAGATCAAGGGGCTGGCCCGATGATGGCTAACCCCTTTTCTTGTTTGCATCCTTATCCCTTCTTCATGCCTTTCTTCAACATATCCTTCATCTCTTTTTCTGGCATTGGCGGCATGTCGGCATGGGCTTCTTTGAGGTGGACCTTGCCTGCTGCCATCAATTTCGTCATCGCCTCATCGTCATTCTGGGCATCCACCTTGATTTCTTGGTTGCAGGGTGCAGGGCATTTAAAAGAATATTTCATGGCTCTTACCTCCTTGGTTCTGGTGACTGT
>Ga0209079_10000091_pt1 | contig 43841 bp, 48 predicted proteins | sample PPLLaktember2015_2_FD_187259 | JGI IMG/M metagenome (GOLD analysis project Ga0209079, IMG submission 187259) | Freshwater sediment microbial communities from Prairie Pothole Lake near Jamestown, North Dakota, USA - PPLs Lake P7 Core (6) Depth... | ecosystem: Environmental > Aquatic > Freshwater... | reverse complement strand
GATCATGCTGAGATATCGCGCCGCGTCATTTTTCGGGAAAACATATGCCCCTGAACTCTTGATGGGCCTCCAGAGCGCTGAAGAATCTCAAGACATCCTAGAAGCAGAAATCATTGAAGAAAAAACGTTACCCGCTGCTAGAAAGAAAAAAGAGTCTCAGGTTTCCGTGGTTTCATGGCCGATCGAAGCGCTTGAAGAATTCGACACCTTGATGGATTTGGCTTATGTGGCCTTCAAAGACGCCGGACAAGTTGAGCACTGGCCAGTATTCGAGAAGAAATGGAAACCGAAGAGAGGCGGCATGGATGACAAAGGCACCATTCGAGACCTGAAAGCCGAGGTGCAGACCTTCCTACCAAAAGACGAGAAGAAGGAGGGTTGATGGAGGTCCAAGAGCGAGAATACTTAAGCGTTGCAGACGTTTCCAGGGTTTGCGGTGTCTCGAAACAGACGGTTTCAAACTGGCGGCGCCGTGAGATCGGCCCCCCCTGTCAGAAGATCGGCGGCACGTGGCGATACGAAAAAGCAGCGCTGCATCAGTGGATAGACGATTGGAGTGACTAATCCCCCACCTGAAGGTGGCGGGTCTTCAGCGCATAATGGATAAAAAAGCGCGATTGCTGACCTACTGAGGGGGAGAAATGCCGGAGAATCTTGAAGAAAGAAACGCCCGTGGCAGTGTGGCTTGGGACTACGAAGAGGAGTCTGGTTGCTACCACATATACGCGCACGACGGCGCTTTTGATGGCGATATAGCCTTGCACCTGGAGCTACCGGAAACGCCGGAGAACACGGAAGATATAAAAATAATCGTCGAGGCGCTCAACAAAATGGCGTTGAGGAGTTGACTGGTCATCTGCTTGCGGCAGAATAGATCCAGCTTCCCTCTATCTTTGGGAGTTCGCCGCCGCCCGGACATTGTGTCCGGGTGGTTTTTTTTAGTCTTTATCGTTGAGCACATTGACCATTTTGTGACGTATTTTGTCTTTTCCGTTCATATATCCCATTTTATAAGCGTTTTCAATCAAGTCTGCAATATACATACAGTCGTCTATACAGTTTAAATGGATTTCCCTGGTAAACATACCGCCAATTATGAATTTTACATCCCCATCAAGGTTTTCCTTTTCTTCGGAGGGCTTCCACTCGTAAGGAGGAAAGAACTTGGTTTGGTTCATAAACCCTCCGTTGATAGGTGTTTCTAAAGGATATTCATCTTTTTCTCCAGTGCTAAATACGTTGAATATCATATTACGACCGTGATGAATTAGTTATCGAAAGGTTAAAGGCGGGGCGTTAGTCTAAGCGTGGCAGGTACGAGACACACCCAAATGCTGAAGTCGTTCGCAATTCCAAATCGCGGGTGGGCGTGGGCGTTTCCCGAAAATCACTAGCCGGGATCAAACAGATTACAGGGCTACCGGGAGGGAAAAGCAAGGGCAACCGTTTGCAATCCCCTAAACTTGGGTTTCCTGGATAATTTTGTTTCCAAGCATCGCAAGATGCGCAGGTGTATTTGTTGTAACCATTAGACATGATTTATCGCTGTTTCTCCCTTTCCAATAGTTGGACTACATTCTCATTACATCCGACGCAATCACCATTATCATATATTGCTGACCATCCATCTCTTGCAACGCAAGGAGTTGTGTCAGACTTTGCCCTGGGGCAATCTAAGTGTTCCCCTTTTTTTAAAGGAATTCGTAGATTGACCAAAGCTTGTAACTCATCCGCTATCTTCTTGAATTTTTCATAGTCTTTCACCATACCGTGTTGACCCCGAATTTACCGAGAATGTTCCAATTCAGACATATGCTTTTGCGCCTGTTGAGGCGTGGCAACCTCGAAATGCGGATATGTCTTTCCTTCGTGGTCTATCTCCATCTTGTGACAGGAGAAAAGGCCTCCTAATGTCCAATCGCACGGCTTCCCGTCTGGTGTCCTTCGTGGTGGTTTCCCGCCTGTCCAGCGTCCAATACATGAAAAACCTATGTATTTTTCGACATCGTTCATGTCTTTGCCGACCCCGGCATTGATCAGATCCAGCGAATTTTGAACGGTGCCGCACATCGGGCAAACCACCGCCATAAATTCAGGTGGAACCTGTTGAGCCGTCAGCGCTGCCCGGTATTCCTCTAGCGTCAGCTTGATCATGACAGCTCCCATGAACCTTCAGAAATGGCCTTGGCGATGTCGGGATCTATATTCACCGTTTCCAGGTTGAGAGCATTAAGCGCCTTTGTGAATTGCTCCCATGGCCCCGACATAACACGCTTTTCCAGTTCATTCAGTTCGTCGATGTTCATTTCTTCTCCCTTCTTCAGATCCACGATTCCACAATCACAGGATCATCTACTGTATTCCTGCCAAGACAGTAACGCCCAGCAGCCTTAAAATCCTCTCGAATCGTAGCTAAATCATCTCCAAATTTTATGTTTCCAGTTGGCTTTGGAACTGGGAGGGAGACGTCCCATTCCCGAGCAATGAAACAATCGTGATAATCTATTGGGTGATCGTAAATTGTCCATATTCTAAGGATACTCATTTTTTCTCCACTGCAGTGAACCAGGAAGCATCTATCCAACCATCGTTTTTTTCATAAGGTGGATAGATGGTAAACATCACACCGCTTTGTGTTTTGACTTCTTTTCTATCGGCAATTATCACTGTTTTTGCACGCCCGCCCATTGTGCAGATTGCGCGATCCCCGACTTGTAGCTCCTTGAAGTGTTTGCTCACGGTTGTCAGCCGTCAACGTAGCGAAACCAGGGCGCTGCAAGCCACTGGGGGCCGTTGGGAATTTCTGGCTCAAAGGAGTATTTAACGGTATCGAGCTTTGATGCTTCTTTCCTGGCGGAGATGCGCACCTTTTTGGCGCTTCCGCCAAAGCAGGTAATTGCGAAATCTCCGGGCTGCAGTTCAGTTGGTTTTTTCATGGTTAGCCTCGCATTCTTGGCGAAGAGTGGCTATCTTCGCTTTTATCAAGTCAATACATTGCCGAGTTTTTAGCAATGCATGGCAGCATTCGATCAAAAGTCTCAGATTGTTTTCACTCTCAAGATAGATCCCTGTTTCCAGATTTTTAAGGATTAATTCAGGGTCGAAATTGTCCCTGGTCATGCTGATGAGTTGGTTCTTTGCGTCTTCGTTCATCTACAACCCCAATAATATTTTATTTCTAGAAAACCAGGTATCTAGAACGACCTTATGAGAATTTTTAATTGCTTCAAACATGCTTATATCATTAGACTTAGCCAATGGGGAATCAATATCCAAACTGAAAAATATTATTTTAGAACTTGATAACAAGGTGGGCCTTTGCAAGCTTTTACGTTCCGAAAGGATCATCATCATATCTTTGGCGACCCTTTCATCATTGTCGATGCAGTCGATATCATCAAGAGCGAGAACAGGGACGCTTATAATTTCTGTCATGGTATCGGTATACTTCTGATAAGACTTGGCCCCGGAATACATAGACGATTTTATGAAATTACTCAGCGCCCGGCATCGAACAAATTTGCCGCTTACTTCTTTGGCTTTGCACCGGTCGTTTAACATGCCCGCCAACAAGCTAGTCTTTCCTTTGCCGACGTCACCTATTACAGCAAAAATATCTTGGTTATTTATCTTTCCTTGGCTCCAAAGCTTTGCATTCTTAAAACCATCTGGTTCAGTTAAAAGATCCAAATCCCATGCACCATTTTTATTTTGGCATAGCTCTAAAAATTTGAAGTATTGAAATTTTTTGTCAATATCCCTGACAGGGTCAAAAGCTGGTATCATGTCCTGTATCTCTTCCAATTCTATTAATATATCTTTCCTTGATACATCCTTTATTGCTACATTATGCCAATAGTTCATAAACTTATCCATGCTTAAATATTTAAAATTATCATCTATGTCAATTTTGAATTTCAGCTCCAACATACTGCCGCCTGCACAAGAGCAGACAATAGCCACAGCTCTAACATTCCAATCTGGAAGAATTACGCCTTTGCCGTAACACTTCGGGCACCCAGGTATACCTCGGATAGGTTCCACTATTCACCTCTACCCGATTCTAGCCTTTTTGCTTCGGTTTTACGGAGATTTTCTTGTTCCATTAGGTGAAAACGCTCTAGTGATTTTTTGAGATCTAGCTCAATTTCATCTCTATTCTCCCAGGTAAGTCTAACCCCTATAAGTTTGGCATACCGTTCCAGCGGATCTTGCAGTCTGATTTTTTCTTCTTCTTCGCGTTTAGCCAATGCCTCAGAAACCTTGTCCGCCAAAAGTATTTTCTTTTTTGGCTTGTCGAGATAGCGGTAGAAAAGCTTGATGTTTTCAGGATTTGCTACGAGTTTCTGAAGGTAGGCGCCGTGATTCTTGATGTTCGATTTTGGAAGCCAAGGTATGGCCAGGTGGACCGCCTTGATGGCCTCCTGGATTCTCCCTTGGGTTTCTGCCAGTTTCACGGCTCCGAAGGCCCCAGGGCGAGAGGTGCCGTTTTCGATGATCAACTGGGAAAGGTCTCTGGCTTCCTGGCTGAGTGGCTGCTGCTTCGGTTTTGGTGCTGGCTTTGTTGCTGCTGGCTTTGGTGCCGGCTCTTTTTTCTTTTCTTCTTTGTTTGCAATTTTTACAATTTCATCAACCCTCGGCTCTGCCGGTGGGGTTGGTTGCAGGGTGGTGGGTGGTTCAGTGTGGCCTTCGGAGTCAACCTGGTCCGGGTAGGGTACCCTTTCTAGTTCTTTAAGAACTAAGGAGTGTGCAAGCCCTTGCGTTCGGAAAAGTCCGAATTCACCCTTTTCAAAGTTTGACCATAATGGTGCATCGGGTCCCAAAACGTAAACCGCAGCCTTGCGTCTGGCCCGGTTGTGATCCGTAAGGCGAGAAAACGCACCCTTCAAGGTGCCCTCTTTGAGCCAGTGCTGAACACTGCGCAGATTCAGATCAAACTCTTTAGCGAGCTGGTGAGCAGTGTAACTCCTGGTCCTGTCGTCCTCTTTGATCCAAAAGAGAATGGCGTCTATAAATTTTTCTTTAATGCATTTTTCACTTCGCCATCTTGCGATAGCTGCCAAATGCATGGCGTCTCTCTTATAATATGGAGAGTGGCAAAAATTTCCTGTTGTAACAGAAGGAAGATTGGTAGAATCTATTTTTATTGGCATCGCTATTATGCCTGAAAGAATGGAAGCCTTGACGCGAGAACGTCAAGGCTTCAGAAGTTTTTGGGGGTTCGTACAGAAACATCCTTCGAGTCTGATCGCCCAATCCAAAAGTGCAACCAAAAATCCACTGCCCCCGGGCAGTTTTTTTTTGCCTAGAGAAATAAGGCAAACACGTGATGACTCTGAGTGATCATTACCGAAGATTGATGAATCTGCGCTGAAGGCCCGCCACCTTCAGGTGGGGGATTAGTCACGACTCAGGCAAGAGGCAAGCAAGGTGCTGCAAAGCCCCTTGTTTTTTGGTATACTGAAAAAGCTTTCCAGTGTGCGACGTCCGCGGCGTCTTAGCTGGTAAACAAAAGGCCCTCCAAAAAGGGCCTTTTTTTGTTATCCTTCCCTTGCAAGATGGCCCCGGAATGGTTTCACCCGGTCAGCCTGCGCATAAACAAAGGGCTCCAAAAAGGAGCCCCTCGCAAACTCTTGTATCAGGTTCGTGTTGTGTCACCGTGTCAACCCGATGGCGACCGGCCCAAAAATTATACCTTGGGTGCCGGGTTTGGAACAGGGGGAACCGGGGGTGTAGAAGGGAGTGTGGGAGTCCCGAACTCAATCTTGATCCCTGTGGCAAAAGAGGTTGTAACGTTCACAACCTGAAGCGCTGAAACCGTTGACCCGTCGGGATTGATTGCCGAGACGGTCAGATTCGCGGTTCCCACGGGACCGACAGAGGAAATCACGCCGGTAATGGAAGACACTGTAACGCCAGGCTCGGGCACGTGCTCAAGCTTAACAGTGGCGATATTGGTGTTATCAATCACAACGGTCGGATAAGTTACGTTCGTGGGATTCCCGAGGACATCCAGGAAAGTAGCGGTAAAAGGTACAACCATTGTATTAGGCAGGTTGTAGGGGAGGAGTGGTTCTTGAACCTTTATCATAATGCCTCCATGGGCATGGTGTGGGTGGTGGTGGTGACTATGGCACGGGTTTTTGGGGAAGGCGTTGAAAAACCTTACCTCAATAAATACCGCGTCATGTCTTGTTATTGTTGCCTTCTTCTTGTATAAATCAGCGTTTTTTTTCATATCTGATCCATTATTTTCAACTTAAGGCCACCTCATCCTACCGCCGCGCCCAGCAGGGTCAAGTAATGTTTTATTAAAAGTAAAAAAATCTTTACCTTTTGAATTGCAGCTAAAAACCTTGAAGTGTGGTTCAATGGGGGTCTCCGAGTTGCGCCTGCAGGCGCACGGATTGAGTGGGGAAACCCCCGTGCCTAGCGGGGGTTCCTTCCAGGGATGCCAGATGCCAATTTTGAATTACCAGTATCGATTGCTTCCTTCCGCGTCCCAGGCGTCCATTCTGGGGGGTGGAATGGCCGCTTTAGGATCGGGATGGAATAGGCTGATCCGGAAGACCCAAAAGGCCATGGACTTGATCAAAAAAAACATGGAAGGCACGGTGCAAAAGCGCCTTGTGGCCCTGGCAGCCGGGAAAGCCTTCGTCGGTGTTCGTGCCGCCAAGGTGATAGCTCTGCAGAAGGAAGGGCTTTCAAAGGACCAGGCGCAGAAGGAAATTCTGAAGAAAACCATGACGAAAGTGCGCACTTACAAGCGCTCACGGCTGGCTATGGAGTTCGCGCTTGAGCACGTCTCAGCCAAGAAACGCGCACAGAACGGAAGTGCAATGGGGTCAGCCTGGAGCGCCCTGGCGGTGAAGTACAAGCTGGCCTGGGAATCCTGCTGGAAAGGTCTCAGAGGAGCGCCCAGGAAGGCAAAAATAAGAAATGCTGGCTGGCTGCAGGCACAGATTCAAACCCTACCGGCAGAATCCTTTTTTGTGCTCCCAGCTGCGGAAGGCAAGCACCGGATCAACCGGGTGGATCTTTCCATTTTCTACCCGACCAGGCTTACCAGACTGCCGGATAGAATAAAGAAAGCGCCCCTGGCTAAACGCGCCGCCCTTAAGAGGGAATTCCAAGGGTTGTCAGAAATCAAGCTGATCGAACACCGCCCCCTGCCGCCCGGTGGAATTGTCCGGGATTTGAAAGTGACGCGGCACGGCACAGGCCCAAAGGCGGAATGGTATTTAACCGTCACAGTGGAAGTCTCTGAAGAATTCGCCAGGAAGGTCTATCCCCTGACAGGGAAAGCGTGCGGGATAAACCCCGCCAGACGCTTTGCAATGTCTGTAGTGGGGGAAGATCATTTAAAGACGGAAACGCCAGGATTGGCAGGCGAAGAGATGGGACCGACAAAGCTTCTAGCGAAAAGTCAGAAGCATCTAGTGAAACTACAGAGGAAGCTTGACCGCCAGACAAGGAGTAATAACCCGGATTGCTTCGACGAAAAAGGCACGTGGATAAAGGGGAAAAGAGCAACAAACATCAGCAACAATATGAAAGAAACAGAAGCAGAAATAAGAAAGATACATTCACATATAACCAATCAGAGAGTAGAAATATACCGTAAATTGTGCGACGAATTACTTGCAAGATATGATGTCATTTATCTTGGAGACTGGAAAGACCCGTCACCAAAAGAGAGAGAGAAGAAAAAGAAAAAGCCAAAAGGAGCGCCCGCTAAAAAGGGCGAAGCTATGCTTGAAAAGCTGGCTAATAAGATGGATAGAGATAATGCGCTTGGAGTTTTCCGGCAAATTTTAAATGAAAAAATTTCCAGGACAAACGGCGAGAAAAATGTTACAGTTATACCTGAACCGATCACAACGGTTCCCTGTGCGAAGTGCGGCGCTCTTACAGGCCCTACAAGTATCAGGCAGCAAGGTTTTTGGAACTGTTCAAACTGCGGTCACAAGCAACTACGTGGTAGAACAGCAGGTTACAATATCCTGATGCGCGGTTTGAGGACCACGCGGGATGCAATGTCTGTTGAGAGACAGAAGGCCGGAGGTAGTCCGGTCAAAGGTGGCGACACCGTAGGCTTGGCGCTGAAAAGCAAAGGCGGAAACGTCTTGCCAAGCAAGGAATCGTGAGATTCCCCCTGCCCTTTCTAACGGAGGGGTAGTCTGTAGACATCTGGAAGGGGCAAGCTTGTGATGCGTTTAGGCGCGAGGGGTAGAGTCTACTCTGTTGGATAATCCCAGTCACGGCCCCGCTTACGGAAAATCTCAGAGTCCAGCATTTCTTTGGAAATGGCTTGCCCGGAACCGGTGCGTGAATGCATATAAAATAAGTAAAAACATCAATTGCATTCGTGTATTTCCGCACTGCGCCTTAATAAAACCTGTGCAAGTGGTTCCAACAGGCTGGACGTGGCTGCACTCTACTCTGTTGGATAATCCCAGTCACGGCCCCGCTTGTGCATGTGGTTCCAACAGGCTGGACGTGACTGCACGCCTGAACCTGGTGGAAGCCTGGATTTTAAGAGAAGTGCAAGTGGTTCCGACAGGATGGATGTGATTGCACGCAGCGCCACGGGCCGCTGGACCACAATCTGAACTGGCAGTGCGAATGGTTCCGGATGACTGGACGAGGCTGCACGGAAGTAGTGCGTTCACCACTTCGGCCACCGCCGGAGGGTGCAAGTGGTTCCGGATGACTGGACGTGATTGCACGTCGTAACCATCTACGCCAGGTGAAGGCCTCCGCCAAGTGCAAGTGGTTCCAATGGGCTGGATGTGACTGCACCACGCCTACCTCAGCCAGTCGAGCAGCCAGGCACCGCCCAGTGCATGTGGTTCCGGAGGGCTGGATGTGACTGCACGAGGCATTCCCGCTGATAAAAGAGCAAGCCAGGGGGGTGCATGTGGTTCCGGAGGGCTGGATGTGATTGCACCTGCAGCCCCACTGTCCGTGGCTGTGGAACTCGGGCGTGCAAGTGGTTCCGAACGGCTGGATGTGATTGCACACTCGTTGGATTGAAATTGACTTGATTTCAATCCAAGTGCATGTGGTTCCGACGCTGGATGTGACTGCACAAAGCTTTTGGCGAAATCAAGGGTGTGACGCCTCGGTGTGCAAGTGGTTCCGAACGGCTGGATGTGACTGCACTCTTGAGCGCGATCGTTTAGGACCTCCGGCAAATCGGGTGCATGTGGTTCCGGAGGGCTGGATGTGACTGCACCAAGTAGCTTTGCCACTGAGTATTGAACTTCCCCAGATGTGAAAGTGGTTCCGAAGGGCTGGATGTGACTGCACCGAGTGCCAGCCGCCGTGTCTGCGCCTGTGCAAGTGGTTCCGAACGGCTGGACGTGATTGCACGTCCTTGATCCTCCCACGAACCTTCGCGAGGGTTCGCGAGGGTTCGCGCGCATAGGGTTCCGACGCTGGACGTGACCACACGAAGCCAACGATTAGTCTGGAAGTGTCGGCACTGATCGAGAAGAAAAAACCCTTGCAATCGTTGCGTAATTCATGGTATTCCGCGATGTTTTCCGCAATTTAACCGCATTTCTAAATTGTTCCACGCCGTTTCGCTAGAGAAAAAAGAGAAAGGGAGACTGCACTGAAAAATGTGCAGTTCAGGTTTGAGCGCCGACGACAGTTCCATCTGTGTCACTGACAGGAGCCCCGCTTTTTATGCGCAAATCTCCGGTTGAATCCACCCATAAGTAATAAGCGCCTAAAATCAAGGGTTGATCGCTCCAGGAAGACCCTACTATCCTTAAATCATCGACATAAAACTTATATATGAAATTGACATTAGTATGCGCACCGGCAAAAGACCATTTGCTATTCGCTATGACATGATTTTTATTTATCAAAACAACAGCGGTACCCCCAAGAATATTTGTAGGATTGATATTGAAGGCCCTAGCCACTCCGGTTAAAGGCATCAGAATATAATTATTTTCTATCAGGTAATAATTACTTGGATAAGTCGAGCCATAAGCGTGCAGTGTTACCATACCGTAGTGAGAAACAGATAGAGCACTTGCGTCTACCATGTTATTGCAAACCTTCAAATTTATGCAGGACTGTATTTGTATTGATGAATATTGGTTAGTAGCGGTATGGTATGTCATGTTTCCTTGAATTAAAACATGTGAGGTGGTGCCATTTATATCTGGGGAATCCTGTCCCACTAAAATATCGTATTTGTTGCCATTCCTAAACAGACAATTACTGACTATGCAGTTGTCAGCGTCCCCGCCTTCCCTGCCGGTAAACCATAGTGCAGTATCATTGTTATCATAGAATTTGCATTGATTGACCAGGATGTTTTTACATCCCGAAAGTTGTAATGCTGCCAGATTGTAAGTTTGCAAGGTATTCCCGACTCTGTGATTCAAAAATACACAGTTTTCAACTATCACATCATTACCGCTGTCAACGTATAATGCATGTCTGCCTGTATTTTTAAAGATACAATTGGACACGTGAACATGGGAATCTGGACGCCCAGCAGTATCAAAGCCGAGACTGCACGCCAGCCCCAACCCCTGGCCTGATACAACGCCTTCAGATTCATCATACATTGTATCAAATAGGCAGTTTTCAACGCTTACATATAAGAAGTAACCCGCCGACTGCTGATTAATGTTAAGACCAAAAGAATGATTTTTGAATGTTATATTTCTAAATATAGCATGCTCAACGGTTGTTCCGCTATAATTACCTATTGCAGGCAAATCGTATCTTGTTTCAGGTATTCCTGTGATAATAAAATCCTCAATTACAAGATAATCAATAGCAACGCTTTGAACTATTTCAATCCAAGATAAATCATGGTCAGTAAGATAAAGTATGGCACCATTACCCATTAAATGTGTAGACCCCATAATGGTAATTGCCTTTTCAACTACATAGGTTTTCCCATTAGTAAATAACAAACGCTTTCCTACCGCAGCATTCAAAGCCGCCTGGATTGCGTCCGCATCGTCTGTTTCCCCATCGCCAACAGCCCCAAAGTCATCAACAGAAAGCAATTCCAGTAGCTTAGTGCTCAGCGTTCGACCTACCGCCCCGGTTAGATTATGTCTATAACCGACTAGAGCGGCCCCTTTCGCCACGTCTGTATTACTGATTAGATCCTGCATCCCCTGTACAGAAATAGCCGTGGTGCTCACTATCGCCGTTCCGGCAGCATTCCAGGCGAGAACATGGTCAGGATCGGGCCGGGGAAGGACATAAGAGAACCCTGAAGGAGCTGACACAGGCGCGATCATTGCGCGGTCTATCTGCTCCTGAAGCTGCTGTGACACCATCAAACTGCGATCATAAGCGTCCTCATGCCTTTCCGGGAAGAAAGCGCCCTGGTTCCTGAAGTGCGTTGGCTGGTTCAATGGCAGATCACGAAGGATGATCAGGCGATAATTGAGCGCCAGATTGCCATCCAATAAATTGACAAATCCACCTAAAGAATTGCCTTCGCCATCGACAGAATAATGAATGCCCAAGATCAGAGTATTCTCATTCCCGTCAAGGTCTACCCTGATCACTGTCAAGTCAGTGTCATTGAAAACTTTAAAGTTATAGTGATAACTGGATAGCAGGCCCGTGCCCGTATATTCTACGCGGTTGTGTGTAGTGGTTAATGTCATGATAAACCCCTTTTTACCATTATGCGCTGAAGTCCCGCCACCTTCAGGTGGGGGATGAAAGCGTGCTTTTCGGTGGTTGACACAATATGCTCCATAACTTAAGCTGAAATACATGGAGCTTGATTTTGCGTAAAACCTTCCAGTATCGCCTCTATCCTACGAAGTCTCAACTTCGTATGCTGGAAGCAATTTTGGAAGAATGCCGTTGGGTCTACAATGAAACCCTTGCATCCAAGAAGAATCTCTTTGAACTGGCTGGTGTGAGCCTTGGGCTTTATGACACTCAGAGCTATCTTCCTTTTTGGAAAGAGAATAGAATTTCTCTCAATCTGGTTCATTCCCAAGTTCTTCAAGAGTCTCAGATTCGTGTGGATCTTGCATTCAAAGCGTTCTTTCGTCGTGTGAAAGCGGGAGAAGAACCGGGCTATCCACGATTCAAAGGGAAGGGATGCTATGACAGTTTCACATTCACGCAAAGCGGCTTTTCTCTTTTGGGAAACGGTGTGAAGCTTTCCAAGATTGGAACGATCAAAGCCATCGTTCATCGCCCCATTGAAGGCAAAACCAAAACGCTCACTATCCGCCGGACATCTACAGGAAAATGGTTCGCGTGTTTTAGCTGTGAATTGCCAGATGTTGAAATAGTTCCTTGTGCTATTGAATCCAGGATCGGTATTGATCTTGGCTTGAAGACTTTTGCCACCATGAGTAATGGTGAGACGGTTAAGAATCCCAGAACATTCAAGACCTATGCCACTCGTCTTGCTAAGGCATCCCAGCGCCGAGAACTGAAGCCCAAGGGATCTTCTGAACGCAAGAAAACAAGAATAATCGAATCGAAGATTCATGAGCGTATCGCCAATGTTCGCAAAGACTTTGCGCATAAAACCTCGTTGGCTATCGTGCAGAAATACGATCTCATTGCCCTTGAAAAACTCGATACAAAAGAAATGCTGGAATCCGGCACTCAAGCAATGAGCCGTAGTATTGCCGATGTAGCTTGGTCTCAATTTGTTCAATTCACCCAATACAAGGCTGCAAGCGCCGGTAAACGGGTCATTCTGGTTGATCCGACGAACACTACGAAAGAGTGTTCTCGATGTGGTGTTCTGGTTCCAAAAGATCTTTCTGAGCGGGTGCATCGGTGCGCCTGTGGTTTGGAAATGGATCGGGATCATAACGCTGCCATAAATATTCTCAGACGTGGGCTAGCGTCTGTGGGCCTCAACCACCCAAGAAGCCCCCGACTTTAGGCGGGGGAGTAGTCACGTGGCTATAAGTCCATGCGTCCTGTCTTTGGCTAGAGAAAGATTAAGCTTTGTTTTCAATTCATTGGCAAGCGCTATTACAGTCGTTAAATCTGTAGCGTCAGCGCTGGCAACATCAGCAATTGCCGCTTGCCTAGCCCCAACGACTTGAAAGCCATTAATTTTAATAACTTTTCCGGTTGTAAGATCTAGAACGCTGTTTAATGTCGTTACACCCGTGGAACCTTCAACAAATAGAAGCCGGGTTTCTTTCCCATCATAAACGCTGAAATTTCTAAACTGAGTAGTTCCATTCAGATAACCGTGGTAATTAAAAGATATTGTGGTTACTCCGTCATATTCTTCTGAAGATATCCTGTTAGTTCTTACCGTGATACCTATAGTTGAAGCGCCTAAAATGTTTACGACACCGCTAAAAGTTTGCGTCCCTGCAAACGTTTGCGCCGCGTCTGTCCGTGCCATGGTCGCGTTGGCATCAGGCACCGTGATTACTCGCGTCGATCCCGCCGCCATGCCCGTGAGTTGCGCAAGGCCCGTAGTAGAAGGAGACTTCAAAGAAGCCGCGCTGCCGGTAGTCGAAGCATTCACCGCCGCTTTTTCGGTGTCCAGCTCGTCTATCGCATTTTGGACGTTGGTTGCAGCAATGTTCCCCGTGGGTGTATAGCTGACATTCAGCGCGTTGACTGCCGTGGTGCCCCCACCCGGTAAAGATGTGGACGTTCGATAATCGGTTGATTCCTGAAAAGTGCCATCACCCTTGAAAATCCAACGGTAGATCAATTTCATTTCAGGAGTCAGAAAGCCTATGGTAGACGGTGCCGCCGCCGCTCGCGCCGCCGCGATGTTGTTAAAAGCAGACGTCTTTGAACCCGTCAAAATATAGATCGGTCGGTCAATGTCCGTCGATGCATAAGCCCAAACGACTACATATTCATTTGCCCCGGCATCGGTCAGCGCATAGGCCGCGTCTGACTTTGGATACTGCACACGGCTTGTTCCTGCGTTCCAAAGGTAGGGGCGGTCATTTCCGGCGTTGTCAACGCCATTTGCCCAGGTGTAGGTTGAAGCCGCCGTTTCATACCAATTCCGACAGAGGGTCTGTTGTGCAATGGAAAAATCAATGTCCTCATCATGGATATGGCCGGATTCAATCTGAATTTTGGATTGTGCGCCAGTCGGATACGTTTGAATCAACCCGCTTTCGTACCGCGTTGAGATGGTGTCATGTGCCCATTCGTGCCAAGCCAGGTTCCTTTGTGCGCCGTGCCTTTCGTCTGACACTGCCCCCGCCGTGCCATTCCAATAAATCGTTGCGACAGGCGCCAAACCGGCAATGATCGACCAGGCACTCATGGAATTCTGCAAGGCGCCGGTAGCATCAAAATAAATGAAATGCAGGCCGACCGTGGCGGGAATCGTCGTGGAGCAGCTTGCCCCGCCGGTTTTCAGGATTTTGACGGCATCCAAATAGATGGCGAAATTGGCCCCCGTGGGCGCAATGGTCAGGGTGCGGGTGGACAAAGATAAGGTGTTGTCTGTCCTGCTCAAGAAACCACTGGTGAAATGCGTTTCCGCTGCCAGTGTCCACCACGGGGCGATAGCAGCCGCAGCCGTGCCCGCTGGGTCTGCCCCCACGTCCCCAGCCGTCAGCCCATGCGGCGCAAAGCCGTAAGTTGTAGCACTCAAGGCTTTCAGGAAATGGCCGGCCGTTTTCCCGGTGATCGTGTGCAGTGCTCCATCCAGGGTATGCGCTGTTGGTGTCCGGGCATCGGATAGCCGCGCGTCGTTCCCTTCGCATGCGGTCCCTGCGGTCGTGCCGATTACCAGGGTAGAACTACCTGCCCCTATCGCCGTTCTGAAATCCGCGTCTGATAGTTCAGAAATCGTGTTGTCAGCGTTGATTCTGAAAAACCGGATTGCGAAAGGATCAGGCGCAGCCATCAGCGCCCGACCTACCGCCGTGCTATCTGAAATCTGGGCAGCCGGGTGGACGTGTGCCGCTGGCGGCTGAGGAACGCCAACCACGGTATTCGTCAGTGTTCCCTCATCGGGAAAAATAGGCTGAGGATTGGTTTCCTTCCTGAAATAAGCCATTAGTCACCACCTTTCGGTTTAGGTGGGGGTCCAAACAATAGATTGCGCGTATGTTGAGTACCTGAGTCCGGTTTATCGCGCTTGCCTGATTCGAGCTGATCCAGATACCGATAAGTGGTTCCTATCTGGCCGCTTCCAGGAATGCCAAACAACAAGCCAGCGCTTTCCATGCCGGTCATGAAAAAATCATCCCATTCCACATCTTTTTCATCGTCCGCGAGGTCAGACGCCATCTTGGTTGCTTTGATGAATTTCTCCATCACAGTTTGCACCGGGGTGTATTTGTAGTCGTAACCACCTTCCAACGCGCTCACAACATCGCGGAGTAAGGGCACCGAGGAGGGAAGGCCAAAAATGAGTTTTCCAGCCAGGTATTTCTTACGATCTTCGTCATCCTCCGGAATCTTATTTTTCAGGAAGTCCGCCAGGATCGGCGAAATGATACCGACCATCAACAAGGCGAATACTGAAGACGCCACTTTCTTGTTGCTGCCGATATTTGCCAATGCTTCACGAGTGATACCATAGCTATTTATGGCATCACCCATGAACATTGTAATGAACTTGAGGCCCATATCACCGGCAGATTGCAAGCTTGTCAGATCTTTTGGAGCGCCGGTCATCAGCTTGAGCCTGACCACCCTGTCAGCTTCCTTGATGGCGGTTGACGTGTTTTTGCCCTCGGCGGTGGCTTGATCGAATGCCGCCCACCAGGTGGTGGTAGACGTCAGCGCATCGGCGATAGCCAGCCCTTTGAACCCCCACCGCTGAGCAGCCGCCAACGCCCCATCTTTCCCGGCAAGCCGACGCATTGCCCCTCTGACATCCCTGTCCAGGTTTTCAGCCCTGCCCCGCATTTCGTGGCTCATCTCGCGCATCTGATCGAGCATCGGAAAACCAGCTTGGCCCCCGGTTGCCACGTATTGCGCGAATTCTGCACTAAATTTTGCCCCAGATCGAACCAGATATTGCGGTTTGACGGCATGTGCCCCCACCAGCACTCTGGTCCAATCTGCTGCCTGGACGAAGACAGAAGACGCCCGAAAGCCCAACGTAGCGACAACCATATTCTGCCGCGTGGTTTGTAACAGATGGCGCCAGCCCAGGATCGAGGGATCATTCACCCCGCTCGTATCGTTAACAGTATTTAACAACCAAGGCCAGAATTCCCGCGCGTATTCAGGCCCGATGGTTTCATTGAGCGAATTCATCACCCGCTCATCGCGTAGTAATTTGGCAACACTCGTCACAGCTTCACGGTGGGAAAGATCCTTGATCACTTTGGGAATATGACGCCCGAGAACGCTTTCAAAGTCGAGAAGCATCTTTCTTGCGAAATTCTCGACGCGCTCTTTTGTGTGCCCGGTTGATGTTCTTGGGTAGCTGACCCGCTTGGTCTGCTCGTCATATACAGCGTCAGCTTGCTGTTTACCGGCGTTCGACTCGTCAGGAGCGTAAACCACCGGATAATAGCCGCCGCGCAGACGGAGAACTTCCCCGTCTGCCAGCGTTATGTCTATTGGTTTTATGTCTACTTTCTTCGGCGCTATGCCGTTCAGCCTTAATTCTTGCGCTTCGATTTCTGGCCAGAGGGTTTCCAGGGAATCCCAAACGCTTTGAATGAACAGCCATTCTTCCTTGGTCAGGACGTCCAACGCCTTGGCCATGGCTTCAATACCCGGTAAATCTGTGAGTTTTTCGCCCTTGAGCATTTTCTGGTAATTGGAATCATTGCCGGTATTCAGGCCCGCGCTGATGATCCATTTCCTGGTCACAGGTCCCAGCCCAGGGATATCAATGATTTCATCGAGATTCTTCCGGATGGCTTTGGGCATCAGTTCAAGCGCCGCCGCAATCCTGGCGGTCATGTCCCTGGTCAGCTCATACTCTTTGTATTGCGCCAGACATATCGGCTCGAAGATGGCCCGCCGCCACCACCCGTTGATATCCCCGCCATCCAGCCGGTCAATCCATTGTTCCATCTTGATCAGAGAGGCATCAAGCGTCTTTGCCTTGGATACTGCCTTTTTGATCGCCCCTTTGGTGTTCGGATCTCTTGGGAGTGGCTTGATTGCGAAATTGGAATAGGCGGAGTCGTTCAGACCAGCGACCGCTTCTTCTTTGTCTGCTTTTTTGCCGTCGATCAATATCTTTCCCTGATCGCCTGCCGCCGTCTCGATCGCCTTAAGAGCTGTATAGACAGCTTCCAATTCCGGCCCTGTCAGCTCCCGATAGTTCTTTGTGGTGTCAGAGTAGAGTAAAGGATCGAGTTCCGGGAGCTCCCCATCCTCGAATTTTTCCTTCAGGAAAGCCCCGATATCCTGCCTGATCATCGCCCGGGTTTCGAGGAAAAGCTTGGTTTCCTTCGTCCACTGGAAGCGGTCCAGGATTCCGTAAATCTGAGCCAGGTAGACCAGTTCCCCCTGGTCCCCCCCGGCTTTGGCAATCCTCTGCTGAGCCGAAGGCTTAAAAAACTTCCTTACATATTTCTCCACCTTGGCTTCGAATTCCTGCAACTTTCGCGCTTCACGGTAAAGGAAATGATTCAGCAGTTCCTTTTCCTTGGCATCTCCCGCCGCGCCGTAGTCTTTATTGGCCAGCGCCCGGAAGGCTTCCCCGCTGAATTTACGTTGTGCAGTCAGGTATTTGTTGGGGTTGATGTCCAGGATCCGGATGCCGGAAATGATTTCCTTGGCAGCATCCTTGAACATGGACATCGGCGGCACTTCATTGACTACGCCCTTGGCCCAGAAGTCCTCCGTCTGCCGCCCTTGCCTTTCCCTTTGCACTTGTTCCTTGAGTTGATCGGCATTTTCCTTTCCTTCCTTTCTCGCCTGTTGCACGGCAGGAGCCGCCTCGCGCTGAGCCCGGCGAAACTCGCGCAATTCTATGATCTTTTCTTCGGGATCCCCGGCATGAATAGAATCCTGTGCAGCTTCGGCGATCAAAGCGGGATCCAGGGGATCACCATGGAGCTGTTTCACCCGCTCGTCGACCAGGCGCTGCACCTTGATTTCTTTCTTTTCCGCCATGGTCAAGGCATCCATCAGCGCATCACCAGACTGGAAGCCCAGCAATTCAGCGGCGCCGTCAGCGTCAATGGACCCTTCGCCCTGAATCTTGTATCCCAGGCGGACATTGCGAGGTAAATCCTTTACCTTCGCCGCGCCATACTTGGCCACCAGAGCGGGTTTGAAAAGCTTAATGGGTGTTCCATCTGGAAGTTTTCCAGTTGAAAGCGCATCCATAGCAACGTAGACGGGTTCGGCGCTGACTTCCGCTTCAATGCCAGGCTCAAGGCGTTCCCGTTCGACTTCCAGGAAGTCTTGCCGCTCTTTAACCAGGTCCGACAAGCGTTTTTTATCATTTCGCTCCTTGGCCTCGTCGATCCGTTTCTGTGCTATTCGCAAATAACTCTGAAATCGGCTTTCGGTCATGTTCAGGTCTTCGGCACTCGAAAGCAAGGGCCTGTCGTTGGTTGTAGCGCGCGCTTCTTCTATTTCCTGATCGCTTGCATAGATCCGGTCGAACACCGTTCGAACATCGTTGTTTAGCCGGATATCCAACCGCCGCGCCTTGAGCAGCTCATAGATCATGTGCAGCCAGCTTTTCACCCTAGCAAAGGCTTCCTTGAGAGCGTTGGAAGGCGCTTTCCCTTCGAGCAGATACTTTTCCCCGGCTTCGGCCAACATTTCTTCCTGCGCAATGGTGAGGGTGCCATCTTTCGACCCGGCGAAATCCAGAAGCGTCTGCCAGTCGGCTTTGATTTGCTCTGTGGCGCCTTCGCGTGACGCCAAATCGCGCATGACACGCATGAGGAAGTGTGTGTTCTCATGGATGAATGTGGTCAGATCGGCCTTTTCCAGAAAGCCCATCTGTGCCCGTTTGCCGCCTTCGTCCCCCAGATCCCGATACTGGAAAAAACCAAGTGGTTCTTGTGGCTTCTGGCCCTTCTTCTTTCCTTTGCGCGGCTCGGCCAGCACGTCACCGGCCAGGGAGGCCCCTATCTCAGCATCAAACCTTTCCCAGGCCGCCTGGTTTTCGGCCATTTCCGCCCGGGCCGCGTCTGACATATTTTTCATGTCGGCTTTATCAGTATTCAGTCCCCGGATTCGCGCCCGCGCTGCATCCTTCTGGGCTTTGGATGCGTAGCGACCCCCGCCACGCTGGAAGAGCGGCAGACCCTCTTGAATCTTTGCAGCCATCTCTGGAGTGATTTCTATGGATACCTGCTTTGAAGTATCCCCGTCAAAATCAATGGTGCTTTCACCAAGCTTCCCGCCCAACTTTCGTGCTGTTTCTTTTGCAACACTAGATACAATCACGTCGTAGAAGGTTTTCATACCTTCCCCGCCCACCTTCAGATCTATTCCTTTTAATTGTCTATATCCTTCATATGTATTAAAAAGTCTATCGCCAAATTCAGGAGTTGCACCCTCTTCATTAATTATTTTATTGGCAACTTCATTTCCCACCCAATCAGATATTGAATTTTTTGATACGTTTGATGCTACATCTATAATAGTGTCGTCATTGGTCATTGCCTTTAAGTTATAATTTCCATTATCGTTTTTCTTATAGTATAACGAATTAATCTTTTCGCTTAAATCATATCTATCCGCTGATTGTTCACCATTGATGAATGCGATCTTATCAAAGCCACTGTCCACGGCATAGCGCATCATTCGCTTGATTGCCAACGCTACCCATGCTTTGGTATCGGTTACGAATGGAGCTTTTGGAACTTTATCAAATCCCTCTTTCTTCCCCCTCTGTGCCCAATCGCTTTGAATCTCTTCAATGAATAAAACCTTTTTCCCTTCTGAATCCGTTCTTTCATTAAATCGGACATGTGCAAGAATATTTTTCTCATCAAAGTGAGAGGATGAAAACTTTTTACCCCCTGGCAATGTCAGTAGTAATTCTTTATAGTTTTCACCACCCGGCAAAGTATATTCTGAAAACTTACCTGGACTTTCATCTGAAATTTCTGGCTCTCTAGTTTCTGATTCCCAATCTTTCTTGATTTTTTTAGCATATTCTTCGGCACTCGCTAAAGCGTCTTCCTTGCTGTCGAATTGCTCATAGCCATATCTGCCATCTTCGGTAAACCAATCACCATCACTATCCGGCTTCGCTGTCCATACTGCCTCATCATCGTAATTCCTCACTGTAATATCTGGCTCTGTTTCATGCTCTGAATCATCAATAACTGCTACTGAATCCTCGTATATCCAATTCAATTCAAATTCATAAGCTTTTCGAGCTTCTTCTTCAGTTTCAAAATACTTCCATTCGTTAGCGGTATTCATAAACCGCCATTTATTACCTTTTTCTATTTCATCAACCTTTACACCATTATATTTAACAAGATTCAAAATACTTTGGACAGGTATTTTCTGTTTCTTGTCACTACCCGAAAGAGAATCTATGAAGTCCGGTAATCCAAATAATCCAATAGCATCCAATTCTGCTTGTTTAAACTTCCCTTCCTTTTGCCGTGCAGACAGCCAAGCCATTGCTTGGCCTGGATCAACCATGCCTTGTTTGTCTGCGATCTTAGATATCTCTGGTATCGAACGCCCAAGAGCGGAATAGAAAACCGGTTTTTCGTTCATTCCCTGAAAATATGTCTCCCACCAGTTCAGCCCTTCGGCCTGCTGATCGGGTGGCAGTTCCTCTTTTATGGCTTCTTCCGGGCTCATGCCCGCTTCAACCTTCGGCGCCACCCGTTGCATTGCCCGCTGGATGATCGTGCCCTGTTCCGCAGGAGATGGCCGCGTGATTTTCGGTGAATAGGTGTCGATGATCCACCTGGGGGAAAGGCTTTGCCGCCTGGTGAGATTGGTAAGTGCAGCAGCAGACAACATGCTTTCCGTTTCGGCCACATCAGGCGCCCGCCCAGCAGCGACAAGTTGAGTCTTCAGATAATCTTTCAGCTCGTTGAATTCAGGATCGGCTGCCTCGTCTACCGGCACGCCTTTCTTGATTTGCTCTTTGATCCGCTCGGCATCCTTCTGATAGGCTTCTTCCTCGCGCTGAGTCGATCCGCCTGGCGTCAGGCGCAGATCCGCCTGGAGCTGATCCAGGGTTCCGTCCTGCGCCATCCGGACGAAAGCAGCCGGGGAAAGCTGGACTTCCTGACCACTGGCCAGCGCCGGGATAAAGCCTTCAATACCCAAATCGCTTGCGGTTTGATTGGGCTCCAAGCCCATCCCCTGCCAAAGCGTTGCCAACAAGCCAGCATCCACGCTTGGCAGCTCTGGCCCGTTTTCAGCCTGGACTTTGATTTGTTCGATCAGCTTGTCTTCAGGAATTTTTGAATTCTTGGCGTGCTCCACCAGGCTTTGGAAGTATTCCGTGTTTCTGGCCACCCGCAGCGCCATGGGAGCATGCAGACCGGCACCAATCGCACCGCCAACCACGGCACCACCGATTGCATTGGTGATTGCGTTCTGCGTGGCCTGCTTGATGGTGAGATCCGGCTGGAACGTCACCCACCGGGAAAGGTCCTCCCCGACCCCTTCCAGGACTTCCTGGAAACCTTCTTTCGTTCCTTGAATCGGAACCTGCTTAAGCATGGTCAGGATCCGGCGCCCGATGCTCGCAGTGGCGGGTTGGGATGCCATGCTGGCCGCCCAGCCTTCGATGATGCGAGCTTCCAACGGAGATCCAAAAAGGCTGGATGTGATACCTGCCAGGATCGCGCCGGGGGCTGACTTCGCCGCCGCTTCGGGTTCAGTCTGCCCCTGGGCCATCAGATATTGAATCCCGTCTTGATGCACTGATTGAGCTACACGCGCCGTATTGATGGCCGCCGCAGGGGTCAGCGCTGCCTTCCCAAAGCGTAGCGCCCGATTCACCCAAGGCCCATACTTGGCCACTGCCAGCGGAGCAGCCCCGCCACCGGTAAGAGCCGTCGCGCCGACCATGGCCGCCATGCTTGGCACTTCCCCGGCAATCAGTTTTGCCGCGTTGGATATGGAAATGGATTCCTGATTGAAATATGATTCGCCAGTTACCGGGTCGGTAACGAAGAATTCACCGGTTGCAGCCTCTTTGCCTGCCAAATATTCCTTGGCTTTGGTCAGGGTGCCTTTTTCCCGCACGGGCGCGGGTTCGCCTGCCAGCTTTGCAGAAAAGGTTGTCAGCAGGTAAAGCATGTCACCGGGTAGACCAGCCAGATCGACGGCACCACGACCAAAAGACACGAACGGGGAAAGCCATTTACTCACCCGCCCGGCCCGGTTGGCTGCCTCAACTCGCGCCTTGTCCGCCGCTATCGCCCTATCCCTGGCATCACCTATAGCCTGTAAGGCTGGCATCTCCCCCTGGACAAGCGCCGCGTTTTCCTGGTTCTGCATCCAAGTCTGAGTGGGCGCGTGATTCCAGATGGAGGGATGGAGAACCTCTTGCTGCAGCTTCCTATATCGGGTTTCTTCTTCGAGTACCGCCCGATCCCAGTTGATCGGGGAATAGGGAGTGCCCAATTTTTTTGCTGTGTCCCAATCCCTGGCCACCTGTTCAGCAGGATTCCCTGAAGCGAATCGAAGCGCCGGTTCCACGTCGGCAGGATCCGGCCCGGTTTCGGGTTCCGGAACTTCAACAGGTTCCTGAATCGCAGGTTCAGGGGTTTGGATAGGTGGCGCAGTCGGTACAACATAAGCTTGTGCCGCTTGGCGCTTTTTCTTCAACTCCATCAGAAAAGGATCCGCTTGGAGTTCCTCTAGTGTTCGCTCTTTGAGTGGCTGATCCGAACCGGGAACGATCATTTCTTCCCCTTTCGGTTCGCAAGGTAGGCTTTGATGTCGTTCCAGTCGTTATCGTTGAGCTTTTGGCCGGGTTGAAAGACGCCCGCAGCAGTCATTTCCTTGATGGCGGTTTCATAGTCTCGCTTGTTCTGATCGGTAAATTTCACGCCGACCAGCTTGGCAAGCTGTTTTGTGAACAGGAAAGGCGCAGATTTGATGCCTGTCCATATCTTTGCGCCTTCTTCCCTGATGGCTTTTTCAGCTCCACCTTGCACCCTTGGCGGTGCTTGCGGTTGTGTCGGTTTGGGCGTTGGGACAGGATTTACAGGCCCAGGGACAGACACAGAGGCTTTTTCCTGAGCAGCTTTCAATGCCGTGGCTCCCACCGGTTGCGGCGTTTGTTTCATGAGATATTGCTGAACCTGCTGCCGTCTTTCCGCGCTCATTTTTTCCCCTGGCTTCAGGGCAGGCAGAATCCCCTGCTGGACCATAGCGCTGTCCAGATCCTGAATAGCTGTTTCGCTTATCTGGATATTGGGAGCCTGCGCTTGGGCCTGCATTTGCCGCGCGATTTCCGGCTTTTGATATGCATAGACCTCTTCGGTCCCCTCGAACGGCCACCACCAGGATTTATCTTTGCTGATCCGAATTTTATTCGTCCAGCGCTTGTAAATCTCGTTTCGCTCTGGTTCGGTCGCCACGTGTTGCGGTGATTTTGTTTGCAGTTGTCTGATATCGTTTTCAATCAATTCCCGCAGCTTGGCTTTTTTGGTCAGCCATTCTTGCTGCTTTGTCTTCCCATTGGGCTTAATACCTAAACCTGCGGCCGTAAACACATCAGTCAGTTCTTCAGACTTGAGCGCGACATCCGTGAATTTCCGCTGACCTTCCGGCGTTCGGAGAAGCTTCCAGCGTTCTACCAGGTCTGCATGGTTTTTTTGTCCAAGGGCAATCATCAGATTTGGATCCCAGATCTCTTGAGCCGTCATATTCTGGAGCCGGTTCTGATCCGCCGTTGCTGCCCAGAAAGCCGCGTTCTGGCTCATCCAGCGGTTAGGATCCTTGATCCCCATCTTTTCGGCCTGTGCCTGGGCTTCCCAGGCAAACAAGGCGTTTCTCAGTTCAAAAGCTTTGGCCTCGCTGATTTTTCGCAGCTCTGTCAACTCTGGTCTATTCAGCGCTACCGCCGCGCTACCTGTTTCGGCGTAAGCGCCGATGATCGTATTGGCGTATGCTTCGATGCGCACGGCGTTGTTTTTTTCGATGAGATTTTGCATCGATGTGGCCAAAGATTTGTGTTCTTCTATGTCCCTTTTGGATAATCCAGGACGTGAATAAACATCCAACATTAGGGCATTGATATCAAAGGTATTCGTCCCAGGAATGGCGTATTTTTCAATCAGCAGAGGCACGTTTTGTCTTGCCTGGTAGTATCCAGCTTTATCAGCCACTATCTTTTCAAAGCGTAACCGGTCCTTTTCGGCCAATTCCCCTTTCACCGTATTGAAATACGTTTCCAGCGCTGGACTATCGCGATTGATAAGAGCATCCAGCACCAGGCGCTTGGTGTCTGCATCCACGGCTTGAACTGCTATCTGTGGATCGGTGCCATTGGCTATGGCCGCCTGTCGAGCGTTGTTTTTCCTGCGCTCATTGGCCTGAGCGATCACTGGCCCGTCGGGCTGTCCATCTGGCGTCACACCAAAATTGAGTATGTGGCCGGCTTCCGTGGCGTCTATCTTGTTGTAGCCTTCGTTGGCGACCTTCCCGGATTCGGTATTGATATGATTGTCGATTTTATACTCTAATTCAGTTCTTAATCTTTCCGTATTTACACGAAACCTTTCCTTCTGCCTGTCTGGTATTTCAGCCATCTGAAAATCAATATTTTCATCATAACGTTTCAAAAGGCTTTCTTTTAATGGAATATTTAAATCATCACCATTGGGGTCAGGTTCAAGAATCTGATTGCCTTTTTTTGCCTCAACCTCGGCCATCAGTTTTTGGGCTTCAGCCCTGGCGTAATTGGTTTCTTCTTCAGTCTTAAGATAGTCTGCTTCCTGTTCTTTCTGCTTTATTTTGTTGGCTAGATCAGTGATACCTGCGCCTAAATCCTCCAAGCCACTACGCACCGCCTGAGATGGCAAATTGACATTGGGCATCTTCGGTTCAACTTGTGGTATGTCGTAAACTGGGATTTTTGCCATTTCTTCCGCCTGTTCTTAAAACAAACCGCCCATACCACCTAGCATAGTCGTAAGTGTTTTATATTCCTGAGCTTTTTCAAGTCCTTTTACCTTATTGAATAATGCGGTATTCTCAGCGTCATAACCCCATGCCTGCATGAGTGCATTACGCTGGATAGTCTGAGAATCAATTGCTCCCGTCTTTGCGGTATCTGTTGAAAGTTTTTGAAATGTCCCGCTGGATACATCTAGCCCACTGGCCCCCATTTGTGCTTGCTGAGCGCCTAAAACCTTTTGTGTTTGGTTTATCTGGTTTTCCTGTGCAATTTGGCCTTGTGTCAGTGCTTCTTCTTTTTTTACTTTATTTATATTTATCTTATCAATGATCTCTCTTGTTTGCGTTGCGGTTGATTGTTCCTGCCCAGAGGCAGACGCAAACCCGCCAAAAAGACCCAATGCACCACCGCTACACATACGGCCTCCCCTTCATGTGAAACCTTCTGAAATTCAATCTTTCCATCCCATACGGGGCCGGTTCATCAATCGTAAAGCCGAGATATTTAAGCCACCTTATTGAAGCTTCGTTGCTTGCATCTACATAGTTATAAAGCAAATCCCACTTGGTTTTCCAGTAGTCTACTATTATTTTTGAATTAATTATAAAACTGTGTATGTTTTCATTCAGTTTTTCGGTAGCCAAAAGCCAAGGAATGCCTTGCTTGGTCAGATAAGAGCCTGGAGAAACACCAAAAACACATATCGGCTCATCGTCCACTACCCAGACCCAGGATTCATGAGACAGCGCCAAGCAATTCATGAGAGCTTCTTTCATGTCTGTAATGTGATGCGATGCATAGACTTCTTTTCTGTCTGACTCTCTTATATTGTTTGCAATCATGTCTATGTATTTTTCGCTTAAAAACTCTATTTTTCGCATTACTTACCGCCTATCTGAATGTCTGGAATCAAAGCGATCCAGTTGATAGGCAAAGGCTGGTCTTGGCGCAGGCAGATCACCCCTTGAGGCTCCCAAGTGCAGGCAACCGCGATTCCCACGATTCCGCTTTGCAGCGTGGGCGTTGCGTCGTAGATTTCAGCATTGCGCGGCCTGAATTCATACAGATTGTCAAAGTCGCGCCCAGCCTTCATATTCCTCGACTCCCGGACCTTGAACCGCACCTGTGTTATGTTTTTCCGCTTGTCCATCGGCGTTTCCGGTAGGTTGATGGCCGGATCAAGCGTTTTCAAATCCGAATTGTAAGCTAGGCCAATTGAAACCTTGGTCGCTGGCGGATCGATAGCCACGGTACCATCTGCCGCCACCGTGACAGGTGCCTGAACCAGTCCGTCAGCCAGGACAACCACCTCATTTCCGATCAGATGCGCCATGGCATAGGAATTGCGCGCCCAATCCCAATCAGGCAGAAGCACGTTACGGTATTCCTCCGGAATGGTCCTATTGGCTCTAACCTTAGCAGTAGAAGCATTTAAAACTTGCTCGACTGTGAATCTTAGTCTGCTGCCATCAGATAATACAAAAACAAGCTGGTCCCCCAGGTCATCGTCAGACGTGGTGTCGAAAATCCCGGCGATATCAGAGAGGCAGTTCACTTGCTCGGTTTCGTCCCAGTTGGTGCCACCGGTAATGGTCAACTGAACCAGCGCCATCACATCGGAATTGTCGAAGAATAAACCGGAATCGACAAAGAAAGCCTCTGTGAGGTCGGATACGAATCGGCCATGCATCCGTTCGAGGTATCTGTGTGGCGTCGGGGTGCCCTCGGCCAGGGTCGGTGAGCTGTAGGTATTCCTTACAACGACAACATACAGCGCGTTTTCATTGCCCTCTGGAACTGTGCAAACGCTTTCAACGACCCCACCGAGATCATGTTGAGCCCAGCCTAACACTTCCTGCTCGCGCACGTAAGCGCAGGAGAGTAAAACCCCATCATCGCGGACAGCCCAAAGCGTTTGGAAAGGAACTTCCTGCCAAGCCCACTCAAGGATCTCAAACCCCTCGAATAGGTGAGACGCAAGCATTGTCAAATCAAAGGCTTGGTAAGATGATGAATTTAATTCATAAGCCAGATCCCGGATGATTTGCCCTTTGTTCTGCAGGTAAAGACCGCTTCTTCCGATCCCGATTGGATCCAGCTTTGCAGACCCCCGGAATGATTGGAGCTGAGCGCCACAGTTGGAAGGTGTTAACGCCCCGTTATCCCCGATCCCCAGCGCCCAGGCACCGCCCGACGTCATAACCACCAGGTTATTGTGAGAGAGCAAACCGCGAATCTCATGCACAGTATTCGCGCCCAGGGTGAGGCTGAGGCTGTCATCATCAACGACTGGGCTGGATGTTCCGAAATCGGTATATGAACCGACCCTGGACATCCATATGGTTTCAGGGAATTCAGGCGAGCCGCCAAAAGTAAGCCGCTGTTGATGAATACAGACCGTTCCTGGATAGCCGTTCGGGCCGCCCCAATCCCCATAAGCCCAGATCAGGGAAGCGTTGGAAACCAGATCCTCCGGGAATCGAGAAACCACGGTCGCGGTAACTGTCACACCGCCAACCGCCACGGCAGTAATCTCAGCGATTCCAAAGCCGCTATTCAGATACGTCCAATTAACTGCGCCATCTGACCACGTGCCGCGCTCGTGAATTGGTTTAATAGTTCCAGAAGTCGCGGTATTGACAGCTATATAATATTTACCGTCACTTCTCACAATATCGTTGGCATTGTATGCCCGGCCTGTCTGCCAGGGAATGCCATAGTTGGCGCTTTCGATATAGACCAATTGGCCGACCATGGCGGCGGTAAATATGCCTGTTCCGCCAGCGTTTGTAATGGTGATTGAGCCAGTAACAGCCGATATTCTCAAGGATGCTGTTGATGAATTAATGATCGAAAAAGGCCCATTGACATAATAAAGCGGCAGAATAGACCAAGCGGCAGATTCGTGTGATTGCAAGACCATAGGTCTATGGTTCTGATGCGCTATGAAAAGAGTGTTTCCGCTTTGAGCAAAGGAAATATCTGCAAGCTCAGCCTCAAGATATGGCGATGGCACTTCAACAATGGTCCCATCCAGAGGATGCCAGTAGGTTGGGCTTGTGGCAGGATTATGATTTAAATTTGGAACGACAAGATTGTAATAATTGACACCATTATAGGATTTGACTATTCCATAGCTCTGATAACTGACTGCAGCGCTCCAGGCTGTTATTGCTGGATTATATAGCTGTAATTCTCCCAGGTGCCAGAAACGGATATAGCCTGGACCAAATTCAAGCACAAAAGTGAAATCTTCGCTGTAAATAAACGGTATCAGCCTGACTTTGTGGTCCGAGTCTCTCACTTCCCCCAGGAATTCAAACCCAGCACGGTTTTTAATCCCGCCGTATGGCTGAATGATCACGTTTTTGGCCGTTTCCAGGCAGGTCATGTACCGTGCGAGATCGGTGCGACCCCATAATCCGGGGCTGAGCTCCCCGCCAGAAAGCGAAGCCTGCAACGCCCCAGTCATTGGAAAAACCCTGTAGAGTTGATGCCACGGACAGTCAGAAACTCGCTTTCCGGGTCCTGGTCGCATTGCTCGTTCAGGTTCCCGGCCCTGGCTTCAGAGAGAGCGCCAAAATACGCCTGCTTCGCGGTAACAGCCAATTCAGGCTTTCCGAGTAGCGGCCCTGCCAGCTCGACAGCCAGCAGCCAGGCCAAGCAGTTTACAAACTGAGGATCGAAAAAGGAGACGTCAGGCAGCCCTACATATTCGAGTTCAACCGCGTCGTAATCGCAAAATAGCGCTTTGGACCCATCCAACACGCCATATTCCCAGGGCGTTCTCTGGTTTGTTCTCGGTATCCTCACGCCTTCCTGCACGACTGACAGGATATTGATGCAGTCTGGCGGCAGCGCGTACGCATAACCCCAATTAGTAGGAGCGGTGGCGGTCAACAAACCCAGGTCAGCGCGTTTCCTGGCAAAATTCCATGGAAAGGCCCTCAACACCTGATCCCGGCAAACCTCGTAAAAAACATTACAGAGCTGAGCTTCTCGGCTGGTTTCCGTCAGGCTGGAAATACTCTGTCCGCCAACGCGAAGGATGGCCATATTGCATATCTGTATCTCTGTTGGTACCGCCATGTTCACTCCCTTAAATTACATCCCGCTCGAAGGGAAATTCTTCCTGCTTGGTTGTGCTGATGGGATTCAAAGGCGGCCTGCCGCGCCGCTTAGCTTCCGGTGTTTCTTCCACAGGAGCTTTGAAGGATGGAACAGGCACCCACCAGGGGGAAACCGGGTAATGGTCTGGCACGTCGAATTCATCCCCGATTTCCCGATAACCGTCACAATACCCTATTGCCGTTGCGCGAACTCTAACCATCAGCTTACCCCTTCACTAAATAGGATTTCACTTGCTTTGGATGTCCATTTATTCTCATAAAATGCATAGTTTCTGGAAACTGGTAATTCAAGGATTTTCTTTGCGTTATCTATCGCCATCGATTTACGGTTATTTTCCAAGCATAGCATCATCAAACTGCCCAAGGCTTCGGGCCTTGTGCGGTCCATCTCATAAACTTTCAGGTAGGTTATAACCATCTTGTAAAACGGGAGTATCCCTTCCATATCCATTATTCTTGCGCACCATAAAGCCGCTACATAACAGTATGGTTGATTGTTTGTCCCCATCGCCTTGAGGAACTGCGTGTATGCTTCTCTGACTTTACCCCATTGGAACGTGTTTTCAGACATGTGAGCCTGAATTCTAAGCATTTGCCCAATAAAGAATAAATGTCTTGGGTTATTGTCTATCCTGTATGCATTTCTTAGAGTCAGAATGTCCTTGTCTACCTTTTCCGGATCTTTCGAGCGTGCGCCGTCCTGAGGAGTTGTGACATAAGGGTTTGCCGTGGGCTTGGCGGGATCTCCAATCATTGTCAAGGACATCTCATTTTCATCCGTGCACATCAGCTCTTCATGGATGGGATATCTGTATTTGAATTTACCTGGTATATTTTTAACAAGATTAGTTCTAGTGCAGATATTATTGCCGTAAACCATAGGGAAACACATCATTAGTGTGTCACATTCGTAAAGCTTTTCCCTTAATATTTTCGCCTGTTCAACGGTAATGTGTAAAATTTCATCTGCATCAAGCAAGAGAATATGTGAGGAATACGAGCGATAAGCAAATTCAAGCGCCTGATTGCGATTCGTGGAAAAATCAGCCCATTCCTCATGCAAAACCATTGCATCCACCCAATGCAAATTGGCCCAGATGCATATTCTTCGCGAGGTATCGTCAACACTGCCGGTGTCTACTACGCGCACACAATCCCTGCCCACCTGGTTTAAAAGAGGCAGGCAGGAATCTAGCAGGCGTTCAATGCAGTGCGCTTCATCCCGAACAATCAGACAGAGGCAGAAAGACGCCTCTTTGGGTTCTGGTTTTTTGTTCAGGACGACGGGCATGGAATTCCTTTCAGTTACTTGGTCAAAGCGTCTGCCACGGGCGCCCAAGGCGTTGGAGGATCCAGCGTCAGGAAAGCGTCCACCGTGCCGCCGGTCATTGAATCTCCCGCGTTGGTTGCCCATAGCCCAAGGTAGCGCTGATAGGTGCCTTGCGGGAGCTGGATAGAGATGACCCGATACCCAGCCGCGAGCGTGGCCATTGCGATAGCTGAAGTGGTGAGATGGACCGTTGTGGTTCCGCCGGTGAGGGCCGCAAGGGTGGAGCTCCTCAGCTCAAAAGTTTTGGTCGAGCTTGCGCCGGTCGCAGCAGAAGCCATCTGGATAACCAGGGAAATATTGGAATTTCCCGGATACCCCTGGACGTTTGTGAGCACCGCGCCGGTCGGCGATTCGCCCAGATCGATCACATTACCAATGATAGTACTGGCAGCCGTGGCTGCAGCAAGACTTGTGGCGTCACAAAATTCAAGCAATTTGTCGATAAACATGTTTTTTTCTCCGTTTTAGGGTTTAGTTTTTTTCGTGTCGGTTCCCGTTAGAAGTCGGCTGCCGTAGCCTTACCAGTTTCAGTGTTTAAAAGCGCATCTGTCCTCACAACAGGAATCCCGTCGAACATCGTAAATCTGCGACCAGCCACGGTCTCAAAGGTCAGATTGCCCGCCAGCTTCTTCTGAATCTGCAGACGAACCTTTGTCAGCATTTTTCTGTTCATGTAAAACACTGGCCGACAGTTGTTTAGATTGGGCAATCGTTCGTACATTTCAATCATTCCATTGATGAGGTCAGGACCGGAAGAGATATCTCCTTTGATAGAGCCGACTTCGAGAGAATGCGCCCGCACAACATAACGCCAGTCACGCACGACCAAGCCGAGATCCCACCGGTAATGAGTTCGATAGGCTTCCATGCGCCCGGTAAAATTAGAGTCATTGCCGGCATTTTCAATAGTAACCTGGCCTTTGTCATGCATTTGCAATCCGGCCTGTGAACCTTTGGGGAAAATCCCAAAGACGGTTTCCGGTGACCAGCCTATGAGCCAAATAGATGAGCAAGTGGCCACGTTAGTATTGTAACCACTCAACATATTATCACTGTTTTCTGCACCGGTAGCAGCATCGAAACGCGGAGTCAGCCCGGTAAAGCCTTCGGGAACAAGTGCCTCATTCGCATAGAATAAGGATGAAGCGGCTTTCTGTGCCATCCCTTCAATCCATGCTTTATCTTCTGACAGTCTGAAAGCAGCAGTATTGCCATTTAAGTCTGCTATAGCCTTGTCAACCTCGGCGTAAGCTTCAATCATGCCCACGCTATCAGTAATTTGTGAAGTGGTGGACTTTCCAGGCAGAACGCCGCCGTATAGCTTGCGGAATAGTGCCACGGGAATTGATGTCCTGGTAGTGGATCGATGACCAGTAGGAAGGTTGCCTTCCACCATGGTCATGTCCTGAAGAATTGGATTTGTTTGATTCAGGATTTCTGCAATCGAATCAATAGCCCCGTTAGGAGCGACTCTTTTTGTCCAATCCAATAGCGTCGGATTTGTGATTGCTAAAGTAGACATGCGTAAAATCTCCTTTATTTTCCAAGTTGTTTTGTGTTTTTACGCCATATTCGGGAACATTCTCTTGGCCGGTGCGACGTCCTCGTGTGGGGGCTCATTGCGTAGGTAGGTTTGGTCTTCGCCCATGGCCTTACCGATTCGCGCGAGCACCCGGATAATCTCCGGATGGTTCCCAAGCCCTAACCCTTTTGGGTTCTGGGGTGAGGGTGGATTCATGACCGCCTTGAGCTCTGGCGTTCCGTACTTCTCAAGCGCGTTCCTGGCAGCGACCAGGTTGTTTTCCAGGGCGGGACCGCCCATTTCCTTATCCGTTTTCACGCTGGACGCCCAGCCATCGAGCGTGGCTATCCATGCCTCGTTGTTGGCGTTTTGTTGCGCCTTGATTTTATCTGCATACAAATCCACGAGTTTTTGCGCCTGATCGTTGGTAAGGTTGAGTTCCTTTGCTACTGGCGTAAATTGTTCAACTAATTCAGTATCTAATTCAAAGCCTTCAGGTGCCTTGAATTCATACTTTTCCGGCGCTCCAACGGGCTTTTCTGCATCCTCTCCGGTTTGCTCTTTGCCCGCATCAATATTGCCTCCAGTCAGCAAAGAATTGGATTCTTGGCCGACAGGCGGGTTTGATTGCTGTTCGTTTGTATTCGGAGGTGTGAAGCCTCCAGTGGCAGCATTGCCTTGCTCAATGATAGTTGTTTGGGTTTCAGCCATGATTCACTCCAGTATTTTTTGCTATAGCCTCTTTTTGTGCCAGCAGATACAGTTCAGGACATACCCTTAACAACTCATTGGTAAGCACGCATGTCATGTTGCGATTGCCTTCATTGAACGCAGTGATATAGGGATCAGGGACAAAGGATGATGTGCCAATGCCACGAATTGACAGCAGTTCCCAGATGACACTTCTTCCAACTGGCGTATTCATTACGTTGAAAAGGTCTAAATCCTTCTGCTTTTCGTTAAGCAATACTTTTCGTTTTCTGCCTTTTACAGACTCTACATCGCTGGAATCAAAGTTTTCTTCTTCGATCATGCTGCACCGGTGTTGATACTTTGATTAAGCCCAGGAATAGAAGGGGTTTGACCCTGGAATGAAGACATTAAGCCCGTCAAGGCGCTTGGTTCTGTCATGGGAGCGTTAGCCAGCTTTTGGGTGGTGTCTGCCGCTGAATTGGCGAGCGCGGCCGTGTTGGCAATCTTGGCCTGCCTTGCCTTTTCCTGTCTGGCTGCAGCGATTTCTTTTTTGTCGTTCAGCAGCTTGGGCGGAGTCCCCAGCATGTCAGCCATGGCCGCAACGGCTTCGTCAGCGTTATACAGATCCAAAACAGTCGGGAAGACCTCTGCAATCTGCGCGGTAAAGCCTGATAGTTTCTCAATGCCAGTAATGCCGGTAAGCTTCATGGCTTGCGCCATCGTGGAGATATACTCAACCGTCAAATCCATTCCCTGGATCTCTGGCGGTGCCGGTGGCAGCTTGCGAGCACGGCTCATGATATTGAAGGCCCTGTCAATCAGCGGGTCTAGCAGCTCATCATTCAGCCGAGTGAGCACCGGCCCCAGGATCAGCATTTTCTCCTCGTTCCTGGCCACGATTTCATGGGCAGTGACATTCGAGCGATCATCCTGAGAGATCATCAGAAAAAGATCTTCAAAAAAACTACGCTTAATTCGTTCCTGCGTCTCTCGGATATCTTGCCCCAGAAACTGCAGCCAATTAGGACTAGGCTGATAAAATGGAACTATTCCCTGCTGAGCTTGATTGATATCAACAAAGGTAATGGCCCCAGGCAATTGAGATACATTTTTCTTACTCAAACTAGAAGGTGCTGAAAGAGGAGGGGCGTTCCCCTTGTCGATTATTTGCAGCTTTCGCCTTTGTTCCTGTTGAAGACCCTTGATATCGCCAATAGAATGCCAACCAGGGCCATAGCCATAAACATCCTCGCCCGTAATTTCCCAACGCGGAGCCATAACGGGGAATTCATCAAATCCTTTTTCCTGCAGGAACTTATCTTCAGTGCTAGATTTTTCGTAATAAACAGCCCTGAATTTTTTGTATTTGGACTCAAATTTCTTATCATCATATTTTTCGTTAGGTTCGATTGCAAAGACTACATTGAAATAGGTGTCCCTGCCGGTATTCATGGCCGCTGATTTGACTTCAAAAGAGCAGTTTTCCATGCCGAATTGCCCGACTATTTGAGCAGCAGACATCTGGTATTCACGGTAGCAGGTATCGATCAGACCTTCCCACGACTGCCCCAGATAAAAAGACCCTATCGGCATCGGATGACACCGCATTGTTTTGCGCTTGTTTTCCAGCATCAAAAATGCTGAAGTGCCATAAACGGCGACTTCCTTGTAAAGGGTTGGCAGAGCGTTATACAGATTTGAGGAGATGAATAATTCGCTCATTAAATTTCTAACCGTATCCAGCCACTCTTTGACAGGTTGCATCGCGTTGAGCTTGGGATCGAGCACACGCAGGTTAAACCATGGCCTCGCTGGATTTGTGATGCCTGCCATCATGCCAGCGCTGAGTGTCTGGACAGCGAAAGCACAGGTTCCGTCTATAATTTTACTTTCCTTATTACCTCTGTTTCTGTCTGAAGTGAAGAACCTACCAGACATAGGTAATATGTAGTCTGTGAGATCTGTCCACGCAGAAACGTAACTGCTTCTTTCAACGCTTAAAGAGGCTAACCTTTGATTAAAATCTTTTATTGTGGCGCTCATGTTATTGCCCCAATAAAGACTTGGGCGCTGATAGCGCGGCAGTCTGGTTCATTCCGCCTAGAGTCGTAGAAGCTTTATTCAATGCGCCTGCCCTTTTTTGCCTCAATTGCGTAGCTGCATTGTTGGCGGCGTTCATATCCTCTTGCGGTTGATAAGCGGGAGGAGCAGGAATTGATTCGGTGCTTGCGGAGCCCAAGAAACACATATCAAAACCCCTTGTTTATTTTTGGTTTATTGGGAATTATCGTGGTGACATTTGAATGATTATTGCTATTCAATTCAGCTACGAATTCTTTTACATCTTTTATGGTTCTGTTGAATTCATTAGTAGAAACAAACTTGTCACAACTCCAACTTTTAATCTGTTCAATTGATAGCTTTAGGTCAGTAATGCCCTTGTTGGCTTCCTCGATAGAATCAAGCATTTTATCGTTGCCTTTGATCCACCGGACAACAAAGAAAACCAGCATTGCGATTACAACAACATTTATTCCGGTTAAAAACCATAATTTAATCTCTATCAAAGGGAAACCTCCCTGTATTCCATCCCGTTACCCGTGGCGTGCCCCAGGAATGCTTGCCTGCGCGATACCGAACCCAAGCTATTTATCTGAATATGGATGTGATACCGATTCTTTTTGAATTCCAGAATCATCTTGTCGAAAGGGATATCACTATGCAAAATGCGCTCGAAAGACAGACGGATAGCCTCTTTTGTTTCCGGGTAGAAATCAGCCGCACGCCCTTCCAGATGGGCGGAGCCTTGCGCCCCGTCCTCTGCCTGGTTCACTTCCATCGTTCGGAATGCTGAGGAGATCACCAGCTTGCAGCCCAATAGATCCCTGACTGGTTCCAGCACATCCGCCGCCAAACGAGTCAGGTTTTTGACACAGTATTCACCGGGGTCATTGGGTAGACCGGTATCAGTACGCGTAAGGTCAGCAATCGTGAAATGTGGTGCTATACGCACTGTTGAAGATCTCCAGTCTCAACGGTGCTAGATTAGTGGTGGAATTAAAATGAATGCGTTTATGCGATTCGCGTAAATAGCGCAAACAGCTCAATATTTTTCACATAAATCGTAATGACCCTAGTCGATGAATGAATCATATTGAGGTGCACAGTGGACTGCGTTGAATACCAAGGTGGTTATAAATACCAGCTTAAGCGAAATTATATGGTTCAGACGTCTTTAAAGACTACAAGGAATATAGATATTGATTTTATAACCCTGTATACAGATGGCGTTTTATTGATCAAAAACGGCTATGCGTGGGATGGCCCCAGCGGCCCGACCTTTGACACTCTGAATTTCATGCGCGGGTCCCTGGTCCATGACGCGCTCTATCAATTGATGCGTGAAGGCCAGCTTGACCACAAATACTATCGGCCCCTGGCAGATGAGATGTTGTACGCCATCTGCGTGGAGGATGGGATGTGGAGGATCCGCGCCTGGTGGGTGTTGAAGGGTGTTACCTGGTTTGGCGATCCGTGCGCAGACCCCAGACATAAAAGGCCTTCCATGTGGGCGCCGAAAGAACCTAACGAGTAATACTTACAGAAGTTAAAAAGGTAAAGAAATCTTTACCTTTTTTTGTGTAGACACGTGAGACGTGACGTCGTAACCTTTGGGTATCGGGAAGCGAACCCCGACAAACCAAAGGGAGCAGAAATGCGTATCTGGACAGTAGAAAAAAAAGACTCTATGGGTTACGAAATACTTTACTTTCACAACCTCGAAAACGCCCGTAAACAGTTTGACGGATGGCGGAAAAGTGGAGAAATGGACGACTTCACCAAAGAGATGTACACACTGGATGTCCATATTGATGAATTTCTCGGGATTGAGGTACCAACACAACACGGTTTTCTTGGCTGGATAGACACAAAAGATTGAAATCAAACCAAAGGGAGACGAAATGAGAGCAGTTCGAACAGCCACAATTAATAACAATGATCCTAGTAAGTGCCGGGTGCGGCTTGAACTACGAAAAATACAAGAAGGGTACTGTTGGTTCACAAGCGATGATGAAGACTGCGGGCTTGGCTGCTTTAAATCAGTAAAGGAAGCATTAAACTCAGCTTGTTTAGCGTGGGGAGCTGATATCTGGAATTTGCGCGCATCTTGGCTTTGACACAAAGGGAGACGAAATGAGCCAAAGATTCACAGTAGATCCTGAATGGAATGGCGAGGAGTTTTGGGAAAACGCCAGAACGGCCCCTGACTGTCCGGCATTTTTGAAGGCAGTAATCCATGGAAAAAAAGATGAAGTGATTCTCAGCGAGAGAGATGCAGACAAAGCAATTGATTGGATCAATGGAATCGTGGGATCGAACGAATATTGTAATGATTTTTCCAATGGACCTTTCGTGATTAATCCAGTAGGGAGGGAGCAGAAATGAAAACTAGATACGAATACGCAGTGATTCCCTCGGCTGGAATGTACGGCCATGGGCGAATTAAGGTTTGCAGCCGGCACAAAACTGCCAGCGCTGCAAAGAAAAGAGCCGAGATAGAGACAAGATATTACCGAGAAGAAATGGCCAAGCACGGGGGTTCCTCTGGAAGATTCATAGCTGTTAAATATGAAAAATCCACATTTTGGGCTGACTGCCCGCCTTCGGAAATAGAATGAAATACGATAATTCCCTCCCTGAACCCTGGCGCACGCTTGCTGAACGCTTTGGAAGCGTGAAGGCATTGGCCGAGCACTTCGGAGTCACGCGGCGAACCATCAACCGTTGGGCAAACGGTGAAATGGGCATGAGCGGCCCCGCAAAGAAACTACTAGAAAGCCTTAAGACCTCAACTCCCTAGCCAGCGCCTGGACATCCTCCAGGCACCATTTACGCGATCCACCGGGCAGTCTGATTGACCTCAGGCTGCCCGCATACTTATTGAGCAAAGTCGCCGAACAACACCCCAGCATATCCGCCGCTAATCCGGTCGGAATCCATACAAGGTTTTCGGCGCCATCGCTCAATCTATCTCCCTGATATCACAGAATAGAGCAGAAAAAAGCCAAGCGCCGCGAAGGCCAGGCAGAACACCGCGAGGCAGAACAGGAAGAAGCGCGACACGCGATTCATGGAGAAGCCAGCGGGTCATAATCGAAAGAATTAGGCTTTCCATATCTATCTGCCAATTTTTGGAAATCCGTTTCGGCAGGTTGATCAGGGAAAGAAAAAGTCAGTGCAAGAGCGTCCACCAAGTCTGGACTCCGTCCCAATCTCGCTTTTATTTGGTCCTTGTCTTCAATCAGAATTTTACCTTGTGAAAAGGTATATGTGGGAACCGTCAACTCTGCAACCATTTCTGGGATGTTTGGAATCGCGCCCCCTCTTTTTACCCAATCGCTTAACTGAAACCAGATTTCTGCACGTTTGTTTTTGTACCTGGGGTCAAGTGCGGGACCATGGAATTGAATGCCTATCGCAGGTAATCGGGCAGACAGCAAGTTATCAATCACGCCATGGCCCCAGTGCCCGGTATCGTCCACGAAGACCTGTTCAGCCCCCCATTTCGCGATAGCTTGCGCAGCCCTGGCCGCAATATCGGTCGTTCTCTGGTGGCGCATCACGACAGGCTTGAACGCTACTAAGCCCTGCCTAGGGAAAATTACGCTTCGATCCGTGCCGAAACGAGCAACATCAATTCCTAAACACTTCTGGCTCCAGTCGTATTGATCCGGCTTGAGAAATCTCGACATGGAAGCCTCGACTTCCTCGATTGATAACAGGGAATTGATGGAAGAAGGCGGAAACTGACCAAGTATAAAACTCATCACCCAAGGGTTATCACGGCCATGAATGTCAATCTGCTGTTGTGCCCATTCCTTATTTACACGTGGTGTCCTTTTCGGATCGTCAGGATCCGCGCTGATCGAGACGACATACCATTGATCTCTGTTCTGATTGCACACGTGATACAAAAGGCCATCGTGAGACGTCGTATTCCCAGCGGTGAGAATCAAGCCGTCAACGCATCCAGTTAGCCCCTGCTCAGCACTGCGGGAAATGTGCGGCGGAATATCTCCGGACTCGTCAATCAGATAAAACGGGAATTCAGAATGCAATCCTGAAAGAGTGCGACCAACACTGTCCAAGTCAGCAGATTTAGCGTATCCCCTGGCAGACAGAAACCATGTTTCTGGATGATCTTTGGCAAAAACACGAGTATGTGTCCACTGGAAAGCCTCCAGTAGGAAAGGCGATCTATTTTGCCATTTGGACAGCTCCGACCAGAGATTATCTTTCAGGTTGTCTGAAGTGATGGCAACTGCTGCGCCTTTGGGGTGTTCGCCTTTCCTGCCGAAGCAAACAAGCCTGTGCCACCCGGCCCAGGCGAGCAAGGCGGTTTTGCCAGGTCCCGCGCAGCTCTTCAAGGCTATGCGTTTGCGCCCTGGTTTCCCCATTTCGCGTAGCGTGTCAGCCTGCCATCCATCAGGCTCAACGCCGAATACTTCACGCACAAAAGAAACCGGATCCTTGTTCCAGCGCCTTATGTTTTCAATTGCAATCTCACTCGTCATATATTCCAGCACTGGCAACAAGTGCCTCTAATGTCACCTTGCCCATTATCAACTTTTTGTCTGTCCACATATTCAGGTGCTTTCCGAGCAACTCTTGAGCCTTCAGAGCGTTTGAGGCGTCAAACTCCCATACAGATTTGCCGTTTTCATCCAAGACAACCTCGAAGGTTTTGGATTCAGCGTTCCATGCTGTGATTGGTCTTTTTTGCATACAGCGTTCACCTATCTCTTTAATGTTTGTTAGAACATAGTCTATATCTATCGTTGTTCTTTTTGACCTTTTTTGCATTTCTTTTTCTATATCTTCTTTAATGTCAATATATGACAGTAAATTATCCGCTATTTGCCTTGCGGTTTTAGGACTGTATCCTGCCCTAATAGCGGCTTGAGTTCCATTAAGATCTAGCAGATACTCCTGAACAAATGCCTTTCTTTTTAAGGTGCTATTTTTCTTTATGCCTTCACGCTCGTCTCGACTTATTTTTGTTGATTTTTTGAGAGCCATTGTTACACACCTACATTTTTCATATAAGGAAGTATTTTTCTCTTCACATACTCGCTATCTTTCCCCCGGACATATATTTCCTGATATGCCCATTTAAGCCACTCTTTTGAGCCTTTATCCATTGGTTCGGTCATTCATCACCCTCCGGTAGGTATCGCATCAGTAAGATAAGCATTACTACTATTAAAGCCGGTAGAAATATCACTTTTCGGACTCGTAGCTCATCAATAATAGCTTATTGAGCCAGTAAATGACAATCAAGCACAACAATACCATCTCTAGCAGAGTCATGGTTGAACGTCCCAGAGCAAGAGAATCGTGTGTGGTTTTTGGCCTTTCGGTAATGGCATGTTTTCGCCCTCCAATGCAAGCCACTTGTCTGAATCATCGACCAGCAAACCCATATCCTTGAGGTTGTCTGTTATAACGCACTTAGCGCCGCCTATCAGATTATCAGGGTCAAGAGGCTTGCCTTTGCCGTATCGCTCAATGCGTAAATGCCGCTTTTTTGTGGCTTTCGGGACGTCAATAAAGCCTTTGGCCGCCCTGATGAGCCAATACCATTTTTTTTTGTCTTTCGCCTGGACAAAGGGAGACATAGCCGAGGTATATTTATTCAGGCTTGGCGATGGTTGTGCAATCTCCAAACGGTAGATCAAAATGGGTTTTTTTTCTGCCAGTTGTGCGACCATTACCGAGCCTCATTCCTTTGTCTTTTTGTCTGCACAGAGCCGCAACATCTGTTTCTCAACCTGTGGAAGGTTCAATAGTTTAGGCTGTGGAAGCCCTTTTTCATGGCAACTATCGATAATGCGCCGTCGCAAAAATGCGGCCCTGGTCCGCTCCTTTTTCCATTCTTCAGTGTGTGACCCGGTATTGTTAAGAAACTCCATGCTTTCGTTAAATGCTGTTATATAACTATCTACACTATGATTTTTGATGGGTTGCAACCTTTCCGGGGGCTCCAGCTTCGGGTATTGGTCATAAGGAAGGCCCGTTTTTTCGGTGAGGGTCTCCAACACTCGCAGTAAATCTTGTAATTCCACCTTTTTACGCACCCAGACTCTGTATGCATTATTATGATTGGAGTTCGCACCTTCCATGATTCGATAATCGCCTGGAAACAGGGATAAATGCTTCTCTAATTCCCGCCGCGCAACTTCATATTTCTGTTTCGACCGGGTAGGGCTTGGTTTCCCGCACTCTAAGTCATCTGTTTCTTTTGACATTGCAGGGTTTCCTCTTGTGCCTGTTCCAAAATACCATCCAAATCGCCAGATTCAACCAGTTCCTCATACATGGCGTCTATTTCTTCCTTGGCGTAGGCCGCCTGCAGTGCATCATCTCCGTGTTCCTCGTTCCACTCGTCGAAAGATCGCATGTTTGCTCCTTTTGTTCGATTTTACACAAATTTATACAAATTTGTAGTTTTTTGTATGTTTTTGTATTAGGCTGATCTCTCACCCGCCGAATGGTCGGCCAAGCGAGGAGCAAAACATGAACGATGAAGTTTTTTTATCTGAAACTTTGGTCATCAACGGCGAAGAATATATCAAAAAATCAGCAATAGAAAAGCTATATGTCAAAAAATATAATAGTGAAAGCGTATTCGCATACTCACCAGAGGGTTATCCCTTTGTTATTATACGATCTTATGACGCTGGCTGTTTCTGTGGATACCTTAAATTCCAAGACGACGCCACGCGAAAAGTAACACTTTTAAACTCAGTCAGGATGCATCAATGGTTTGGTGCTTCCCTGTCGCAACTCTCGCAGGAGGGAACGCCGGACGCTGAGAAGTGCCGGTTTGCAATGCCTGAAATCGAGAAAGACGTTTTCAATGTGATTGAGAAGACGCCCTGCACAGAAAAAGCGAGGCTTAATTTATTAAGCGTGCCGTCATGGAAGATCTAGAATACGACGGCTCTGGCTCTGGCTGGGGCTTAGGCTCCAAATACGGCTACAGCTTCAGCTTCGGCTTGGGCTCTGGCTTGGGCTTCGGCTCTGGCTTGGGATCCGGCTCCGGCTCCGGCTCCGGCTACGGCGATGGCGATGGCTCGGGCTCAGGCGAGGGCGAGGGTAAGGGCTAAAAAAGCGCCCGTCTCCCCCAGGAGAGATACGAGCGCAGTAACCAAACATCATCAATGAGGAGGTCACTTTGACCAATCTAGCACGGAAACGTTGGAAATGCATAGAATGCGGGTGCGATCTCACCATGGAAATGGAGAGAGACACAGAAACATGCGTCGAGTGTATGCACGAAAAAACGCCCACCCAAGAGGAAATTGACGATGTCAGAACTAACTACTAAAAGTTTTCAGTTGGCCGCGCGCCTGGCCACACAAATGAAACTGAAAAGAATGACGGCTTGGGATTCCTTACACCAGCAGGGGCATGGGTTGATAACGATTCCCTTTGATTCCTTCTGGAGTGAAGCCGACGCCGCCGCACTGGATGAATTCGAGGCTCACGAACAGCTCTTGCAGGGCTTCAAAAAACTGCCATTTCCGGAGGAGAAATAATGGAACTAATCAATAATCAACTAACTGAAGCATTTGTTGAAGAAATTAAAGATATGGATGCAATAAAAATGCTTGATCTTGAAGCCAAGACAACGCTTACCAAGGCCAAAATGGTCATAGTCCGAACGACTGATGACTATGTGAAAGCCGGTGCGGACTTCTCCAAGATAAAAAACTTGATAAAAATTGCCGAAGCGGAACGGGTAAGGCGCACCGGCCCAATAAATGAAACACTGAGACTCATAAACGCTGACTTTAAACGCATCAAAGATACCTTAGAGGAAGCCTTGAAGCCTTACGAGCAGGGAATGCTCGCCTACAAGCAGGAGGAAGCCAGACAGCGCAAGGAAGCGGAGGAAGCCGCCAGGAAGGAACGCGAACAGATCGAAGCGGAAGCCCGCGCCAAGGCCCAAGAGGAAATGGACCGACTGGAAGCCGCCAGAAAAGAACAGGAAGCCGCTGCGCAGCGAATCGCCCAGGCAGAAGCAGCATCAAACCCAATAGCGGCATTTGTGGCCAAACAGCAGGCCGCCCAGGCAGAAGCCGACGCCGAAGCCGCCAGGCTGGCAACCGAAGACGCATTGAGAGAAGCGGCGCTTGCACCTCGCGCCGTGATGACGGCGGCAGTACCCAAAATCACAGCAGCAGGAACCAGCTACCGAACTACATGGAAATTCCGGATAGTTGACCTGAACCTGGTGCCCAGGGAATACATGATCCCGAATGAGCAACTGCTTGGCGCCACCGCCCGCACAACCAAAGGCGCCCAGACAATCCCAGGCGTCGAATTTTACGCAGAGCAATCCATTGGAGGCAGATAATGGCCGACGAACAAACCGCCCTCAACACGCGAGAAAATCAGGAAATCCGTTTAGGATTTGACACCAAGGAAGGGATGGATGCTCTTTTGCGGGCTTCCAATGTGCTCAGCAGTTCCACTCTTGTCCCTGTCTCCTACCGACGTTTTACGACAGACAAGGAAGGGAACACAACAGAGAATCCCAATGGTTTGGCTAACTGCGCCGTTGCGCTGAATATGGCCAGCCGGATGAATGCAGATCCACTAATGATTATGCAAAACCTTCACATTATTGAAGGGAGACCTAGCTGGTCAAGCATTTACATAATCGCATCCATCAATCAGTGTGGAAAATTCAGCCCGCTGCGCTTCAGTTTTTCCGAATTGGGACAAGAAGAGGAAGTGCCTTACACCTACACGGAATGGGTAGACAACCCTCGCAACGCAGGAAAGAAGATGCCCGTTGAGAAAACAGGCACTATGAGAATTCGGCATCGATCCTGCATTGCTTGGGCAATCGAAAAGGCCACGGGTGAACGCCTGGAAAGTCCAGAAGTATCCATTCAGATGGCAGTTGATGAAGGTTGGATCCAAAAAAAGGGCAGCAAATGGAAAACAATGCCCGAGATCATGCTGAGATATCGCGCCGCGTCATTTTTCGGGAAAACATATGCCCCTGAACTCTTGATGGGCCTCCAGAGCGCTGAAGAATCTCAAGACATCCTAGAAGCAGAAATCATTGAAGAAAAAACG
>Ga0209079_10000090_pt1 | contig 44175 bp, 40 predicted proteins | sample PPLLaktember2015_2_FD_187259 | JGI IMG/M metagenome (GOLD analysis project Ga0209079, IMG submission 187259) | Freshwater sediment microbial communities from Prairie Pothole Lake near Jamestown, North Dakota, USA - PPLs Lake P7 Core (6) Depth... | ecosystem: Environmental > Aquatic > Freshwater... | reverse complement strand
GGCGGCGAAGCTGCTGCAGAAATAAGGGTATCGGGTACAGGATACAGGATACAGGATACAGGATACAGGATACAGTGCTAACCCTGCCGCCTTCAACCAAAGCAGAACGTATGGCTCACCATCAACACGAAAGTAAGACGCCGCTCCATCGAGGTGACCGGATGGTCCTGCCCGGCACGCTGCGCATGGTGGCCTGGGAGGTGACGCGAAGCTGCAACCTCGCCTGTGTGCACTGCCGCGCCTCCTCCGTCCACGGCCCCTATGAGGGGGAACTGGACACGGGACGCTGCCTGCGGCTCCTCGACGAGATTGTCGCTTTCAGCCAGCCCGTCATCATCCTCACGGGGGGCGAGCCGCTGCTTCGCCCGGACATCTTCGAGATTGCAGCCTACGGCGATGCGAAGGGCCTGCGGATGGTCATGGCCACCAACGGGACGCTCGTCGATGATGCGACGGCGAGTAAAATCCGCGATGCCGGAATCCGGCGCGTGAGCATCAGCATCGACGGGATCGACGCTGAGCGGCATGACGCGTTTCGCCAGGTACCCGGCGCCTTCGAGGGGGCTCTCTCGGGCATCGAGGCCCTGAAGCGGGCCGGCGTCGAGTTCCAGGTGAACACGACGATCACCCGGATGAATCTCGGCCAGATCGAGAGCCTGCAGGACCTGGCGCAGAAGCTCGGGGCCGCGGCCCACCACATCTTCCTCCTCGTCCCGACGGGCCGGGGGAAGGAAATGGCCCACCAGGCCATCTCGCCGGATGATTACGAAAAGACCCTGGAGTGGTTCTACGAGGCGGGTCTGACCTGCCCCATGCAGCTCAAGGCCACCTGTGCGCCGCACTTCTACCGAATCTATCACCAGCGGAAAAAAGAGAGGGCGCAAAAGGCTCTTCCCGAAAACCCCCTTCACACTATGACACGGGGCTGTCTCGGCGGGAGCTCCTTTGTCTTCATTTCGCACCGGGGCCAGGCCCAGCCCTGCGGGTACCTCGAGCTCGACTGCGGGCAGCTCAAGGATAAGCCCTTCGAGGAAATCTGGAAACACTCGGAGATTTTCCGCGACCTGCGGGACCTGCGAAAATACGGCGGCAAGTGCGGCCGCTGCGAGTTCATCACCGTCTGCGGCGGCTGCCGGGCCCGGGCCTACGAAAAGACAGGGGACTACCTGGCCGAAGAGCCGCTGTGTATTTACGAACCCCGGAAGAAGTGACCGGTGAGTAGTGATCAGTGACCGGTGAAAGAAATGAAAGTCCTTTCCCTGTACCCTATACCCGGTACCCTGGACCCTGCTTTATGGACGCGATCGATAAAAAAATTCTGAATATTCTCCAGACCCGCTTCCCCATCGTGCCGGAGCCCTTCGATGTGGTGGGTGCGGAGCTGGGGATTTCCGGTGACGAAGTCCTCGAGCGCGTGAAACGCCTCAAGGATAACGGTGTCATCCGCCGGATCGGGGCTGTCTTCGACTCGCGCAAGCTCGGCTACGCAAGCACCCTCTGCGCAGCCCGGGTGCCTGAGAATCAGGTCCGGTCCTTCGTGGAGGTCGTGAACGGCTACCCCGGTGTGACCCACAACTACCGGAGGAGCCACGAATACAACATCTGGTTCACCTTCATTGCCCCGGACCCCGACGCGCTCGAGAAGGCCCTCGCAGAGATCCGGCAGAGGACGGGCATCACCGACGTGATCAGCATGCCCGCCGTGAGGACGTTCAAGATCAACGCCACCTTCGAACTATAAAGACAGTGACCGGTGACGCAACGGGCCAATCAGAGAAGGTAAGAATGTGAGAGGGTAAGAAAGTTGGATGAGTCGGAGGTCAAGTTCCTGACCCCTGCTTCTCCAACCTTCTCACCTTCATACCCTCTTACCCTCTGCCTTGCAAATCACCCCTCACTCCACGCCGACTGGAAGGAATCACCGATGACCGAAAAGCAGAAAACCACCCTGTATCTCATCGATGGCAGCAACTATGTATACAGAGCCTTCTTCGCCATCCAGGGGCTCGCCAACTCGCGGGGGGTCCCGACAAACGCCGTATTCGGCTTCAACAACATGCTCGCCAAACTCCTGCGCGACCGCAAACCCGAGCACATCGCCGTCGTCTTCGACGCCAAGGGGCCCACGTTCCGCAACGAGGCCTACGGGGAGTACAAGGCCCATCGCAAGCCCATGCCCGACGAGCTGAAGCCCCAGATCGGCGTGATCAAGAACCTCGTCCGGGCCTATCGCATCCCTCTGCTCGAGATCGAGGGCATCGAGGCCGACGATGTGATCGGCACCCTGGCCCGGAAATTCGCGGCAGAGGGGGTGAAGGTCGTGATCGTCTCCGGCGACAAGGACCTCATGCAACTCGTTTCCGGCGACGTGGTCATGGTCGACACGATGAAGGACAAGACCTATGATCGGGCAGGCGTCGAGGAGCGTTTCGGCGTCGGTCCCGACCGGGTGGCCGAGGTTCTGGGCCTCATGGGAGACACGTCGGACAACATCCCCGGGGTCCCCGGCGTGGGCCCCAAGACGGCCCTGCAATTGATCAGGGAATACGGCTCCGTCGAAGGGGTGCTGCAGAACGTCGGAAAAATCCGCAACGAACGGGTCCGGAAAGCCCTTACCGAGAATGCGGACCAGGCACGTTTGTCCCGCGAGCTTGCCGTCGTGAAGACCGACGCCGACGTCGAGCTCGCCCTGGAGAGTGCACGCTACGAGGGCCCCGACCGGGAGGCCCTGAAGGCCCTCTTCAAGGAGATGGAGTTCTCGTCGCTCGTCCAGGACCTGGAGGTCCGCGACCGGGCCTCGGGTGGTCGAAACGAGCTCGTCACGACGGCGGAGGCCCTGCACGGCCTGATCCTGCGCATTGAGAAGGCGGGCGAGTGCGCCCTGCATCTGGAGCTCACCTCGGGGTATCCCATGTACTCCGAGCTCGCGGGGATCGCCCTGTCGCTCGAGCCCGGCGAGGCCTTCTACATCCCCCTCCAAGTTGGGAAAGGCCCGGGGAGCGGGGCCCCCTGGCGAGATCACGCCCTCAAGGAGCTTTCTGCCGTTCTCCGCAACGAGAAGATCCTCAAGCACGGTCACGACCTGAAGAACACGCTCATCGTCTTCGCCCGCCTGGGGATACCCCTGCGGGGGACGGGCAGCGACACCATGGTGGGCTCCTACCTTCTCAACCCCTCGAAGAAGAGCCATGATCTCGTCGAGGCGGCCCGGGAATTCCTGGATTGCGAGCTGATCCCTGCAAAAGAGATCCTGGGCAGCGGCGCCAGGGCCCTGTCGCCGGCGGATGTGGATCCCGAGCGCATGAAGGAATACGCGGGCCAGCGCGCTGAGGCGGTTTTGAGGCTTTGCCCCGCCGTCACCACAAAGATCCGGGATCTGGGCTTGGCCGATCTTTTCGAGCAGGTGGAGATGCCGCTCGTGGAGGTTTTGTCCGACATGGAGCAGAGAGGGGTCCTCGTGGACCTTCAACTCCTGCGGGACATGTCGAAAGAGTTCGAAATCCTGGCGGCACAGTCGGAGGATCGGATCTACAAACTTGCGGGCGAGCGCTTCAACATCAACTCGCCCAAACAGCTCCAGGTCGTGCTTTTCGACAAGCTGAAGCTCGCGAAGGGCCGCAAGACCAAGGAGGGGTACTCCACGGACGTGGAGGTCCTCATGGCGCTTGCCCAGTCGCACGAACTGCCCGCGGAGATCCTGGCCTACCGGGGCATCTCGAAGCTCAAATCGACATACGTCGATGCCCTCCCGGCCATGGTGCACCCGCAGACGGGACGGATCCACACCTCCTACAACCAGACCGTGACGGCCACGGGGCGCCTCTCGAGCAGCAACCCCAACCTCCAGAACATCCCCATCCGCACGCCCGAGGGCCGGCGCATCCGCCAAACCTTCATCGCTCCGCCGGGCTTTGTGCTGGTCTCGGCCGACTACTCCCAGATCGAGCTGCACGTGCTCGCCCACCTCTCGGGAGACGAGGCCCTGATCGAGGTCTTCGACGCGGGGGAGGATATCCACACCCGCACCGCATCGGCGCTCTTCGGAGTCTTTCCCGAGATGGTCAGCCCCGACATGCGCAGGCGGGCCAAGGTCATCAACTTCGGCGTCATCTACGGGATGAGCCCCTTCGGGCTCTCGAAGGAGCTCGGGATCGGCCAGGCCGAGGCCAAGGAATACATCGACAACTACTTCGACCGCTACAGGGGGGTCCGGAGATTCCTCGACGAGATTCTCGAGAATGCCCGCCGGGACAAGTATGTCTGCACGCTGCTGAACCGCCGGCGCTACATCCCCGAGATCGCAAGCTCCAATGCGGCCATTCGCCAGTTCGCCGAGCGCACCGCCATCAACGCGCCCATCCAGGGCACGGCGGCCGATCTCATCAAGGTCGCCATGATCAACCTGCACAACCTCCTGAAGAAGCGCCACCCAAAGGCAAGCATGATCATGCAGGTCCACGACGAGCTCGTCATCGAGGCTCCCGAGGCAGAAAAGAGCGACATCATGGCCCTCGTGAAGCGCGAAATGGAAGGGGTGGTGAACCTGCGCGCGCCGCTTAAAGTCGAGATTATGGCAGGAAAGAACTGGGACGAGGCGCATTAGTAGGATGGTGACCGGGGGCGCATCCCGCGCCAAGAAGGAAGTTGAGAAGTTGGGAAGTTGAGAAGCTTGGATGGGCTGAACACCCGTTGCATGCGTGCAGCTTCTCCGAACTTCATAACTCCCCAATCCAGCGATAAGAAGCAGAAACGCCGTTTGAACGGGTCATTGCGAGCACCCGCAGTGTGCGCGGCAATCTCATGGAAATGGCGAGATCGCCACGCTTCGCTCGCGATGACGTGGTTTATCGCTGGATTCGGGAACTTCATAGCTTCCTAACTTCCGTCCGTTCAGGGCGCCTTGCACCCGGACACGGAATGTTGATCGAACATCTCGGGTATTGATTCTCTGCTGAAATCCCTGAAATCAGCTGTCCTCGGACTAATCCTTTTCCTTATGCAAATCTAAGGGTTTGGCGCATATACAATCCGACGGAATAGTATTAGTTGTTAAGTCGTTTGGCGAAGAGCGAGTTCGACATCGCTTTCCTTGTGACCATGAGAGTGAAAACGCCCGGGAAACCGGTCAGGCCTGGACGGATGGCCGGGTGATTTCCGGGAGGAGCAACAGATGCTGACCAGACCTCGTGGGAAAAAGGGGGAAAGCATTCAGAGCCGGTTGATCCTGCTTCTCCTTTTCATCCTCATCCCTGTCCTGGCGATTCAAGCTTACATCTATTATGACACTTATCAGGCTCAACGGGCGTCGGAGCTTCAGGCAAATCTGGAACTCGCCCGCGCAGCCGCAAAGACGTTTGCGTCATTCGTACAGGATGTTCTCCATCACGAGCTTGCAATCGGTCTTGCCATAACCTCCTCGCAGCCGATAACTTCCGAAGACATTGCCCGGCTCCTTTCGACCAGCCGGGAGATTGATGCCATTCGAGATTACACCTGGATGAATCCGGAGGGTGTTGCGGTCTATTCGAGCAATCCTGACATGGTCGGCAGAAATTACGGTGACCGACCCTATTTCCTCGATGTCGCCAATGGCCGAGAATGGACGGTGGGGGAGCTTGTCCTTGCCAGGACAACGGGAAAGCCGGTCTTTGGCATCTCCCGCGGCATCCGGGACGGTAAAGGCACCCTGCTCGGCGTCGTTGTTGCCACAGCCATTCCCGAAAAACTGGATGCCCTGCTCGCCGTTGAAAGAAGCAAAGGCGGAGGTGTGGCCCTTGTCGATCACAAGGGCATGCTTGTCTATCGCTATCCTGCCATCGATACCACCTGGAAGGAGCGCAACTGGCTCAGACAATATCCCGAGTTTGAAGAAGTGCTCAAAGGAAAAGAGGTTTCCAAAACGGTCTATGCGTCCTTTGAGGGAAAGGATCGTTTGGTCAGTTTTATCCCCGTTTCCTCCATCGGCTGGGCCGTCACTGCGGGACGCGCAGTAGAGGAAGTAACCGGGCCCATCCTCCTCTCGCTTGCCAGCAGCGCCCTTCTGTTTCTGTCCGTTTCGCTTGCCGCATTCTTCATCGCCCTGGCCGTCTCCCGGAAAATCACAAGACCCGTCAGAACACTGCATGCCCATGCGCTTGCCCTTGGACGCGGGGAGGAGCCTGAGCAGGTCAGGCTCAACGACATATCGGAATTCCAGGACCTGGCAGAGGCCTTCAATACCATGGCCGGGAAGGTGCAGGCGCGCGAAACGGCTCTGCTGGAGAGCGAGGAGCGGCTTCGCTTTGCGCTGGAGACCAGCCACACGGGCGCCTGGGACCTCGATCTGGCGGACCACACTGCCTTCCGCTCGCTGGAACACGACCGCATCTTTGGCTACACGGAACTGCTCCCGCAGTGGACCTACGAGATGTTCCTCGATCACGTCCTCGCGGAGGATCGCGACGAGGTGGACGCGAAGTTTCGTCACGCCACCGAGACGCACAGCGACTGGCGTTTCGAGTGCCGCATCCGGCGCGCAGACGGCGAGGTCCGCTGGATTCTGGCGGCCGGCCGTCATCGCGAAGACGCGACGGGAGCCCCGCACCGCATGGCGGGCATTGTCCAGGACATCACCGAGCGCAAGCGGGCCGAGGAGGTGCTGCAGACAACGTTGAAGCGCTTCTACAATGTTCTTTCAAGCATGTACGCCGGGATATTGCTTGTGACCGATGAAGGCCGGATCGAGTATGCCAATCAGGCATTCTGCGACCTTTTCAATCTGGAGGAATCCCCCGCAGAGATAGAGGGCCTTGCTCCGCAGGAAATGATTGAAAAAATCAGAAGTACCTACCTGCAGCCGGACGAGGCTGTTGCCCGCATCGCGGAGATTGTCCGCCTCGGACAGCCTGTGAAAGGCGAAGAAATCGCAATGACGGAAGGCAGAACTTACCTGCGGGATTTCATCCAGCTACATGTGGGTGAAAAATCATATGGCCGCCTCTGGCATCACCTGGACGTCACCGAACACAAGCAGGCCGAGGACGTGCTGCGGAAAGAACGCGACTTCAGCGCGGCCGTGCTGGACACGGCCGGCGCGCTCGTGGTCGTGCTCGACGCGCAAGACAGGATCAAACGCTTCAACAGGGCCTGCGAGGACATCACGGGGTATACGGCTGAAGAGATCATGGGCCGTGTGTTCCTGGAATTTCTCATTCCTCCGGAGGACATTCAGGGCGTGCGCGAAGCGTGGAGCGCCCTGCGAGCGGGGAACTTCCCTAACCAGCACGATAACCACTGGGTGGCAAAAGACGGGTCGCGGCGCCTGATCGCGTGGACCAACACGGCGATCACCCGTGAGGATGGCAGCATCGAGTATATCGTCGGTACCGGCCTGGACATCACCGAGCGCCAGCGGATGGAGGAAGAGCTCCGGAAGGCAAAAGATGAGATGGAGGAGCGGGTAAAGGAGCGGACATACGAGTTGTACGAAGAGTCGCTTTACGCCCGCAGCCTCATCGAGGCGAGCCTGGATCCGCTGGTCACGATCAGCGTCGACGGGAAAATAACGGACGTCAGCCGTGCGACCGAAGAAGCTACCGGTGTTTCCAGAGAGCAGCTCGTCGGGAGCGATTTCTCGGACTACTTCACGGAACCCCAAAAGGCGAGGGCCGGCTACGAGGAGGTCTTCCGGCAGGGTTTGGTGCGGGATTACCCGCTCGAGCTGAAGCATCGGGACGGACAGGTGACCCCCGTTCTTTACAACGCCACTCTGTACCGGGATGAGAAAGGGCAGATCATGGGCGTCTTCGCTGCGGCACGGGACATCACCATACGGAAAAAGGCCGAGGAGACCGTGAAGGCTGAGAGGCAGCGGCTCTATGACGTCCTGGAAACGCTGCCGGTCTACGTAATCCTGTTGACGCCGGATTATCACGTGCCCTTTGCCAACCGGTTCTTCCGGGAGCGGTTCGGCGAGTCCGAAGGCAAGCGCTGCTATGAGTATCTCTTCAAGCGCATGGAGCCCTGCGAGATCTGCGAATCCTTTACCGTCCAGAAAACAGGGAAGCGCCATCACTGGGAATGGATGGGACCTGACGGAAAAAACTACGACATCTTTGACTTCCCCTTCACGGACTTCGACGGCTCCCCCCTCATCATGGAGGTGGGCATCGACATCACCCTGCGTAAGCAGGCGGAAGCGGCCCTGCGCAAGCTGGCCTCGGAGCTCGTCATGGCCGAGGAGCGGGAGCGCAAGCGGATCGCAGGGGTGTTGCACGACGATATCGCACAGATCCTGGCAGCAGCCCGGATGCAGCTAGGTCTGCTCCAGGGAATTCCATCCGATCCGAATAACAAGCATACCCTGGATGAGATCAAGTCGCTTATCTCGCAGTCCATCCAGGAGACGCGCGCCCTGATGAAAGATCTCGGGAATCCCCTTCTGTTCGACATGGGATTGCAGGCCGCCTGCGAAGCGCTTGCCAACAGCCTGATGGAAAGACACCCCGTACGGATTGTCTGCGACATACGGGATGCATTCAAGTACGTCAATCCGGACGTGAAAACGATCCTCTACCAGCTGATCCGGGAGTTGCTGAACAATGTCGTGAAGCACAGCCAGGCGCGTAATGCCCATGTCCTGCTCGGCATGGAAAACGGACAGTTCCAGGTGAAGGTCACAGACGACGGTGTGGGGTTTGACCCGCAGTTGCTTGGGACCCCCACCGTCGAAGGCGGGTTCGGGCTTTACAGCATCAGGGAGCGACTGCTTGCCATTGACGGAAGCCTTCGGATCGAATCGGCTCCGGGAAGCGGCACGATCGTGACCGCTGTTCTGCCTGCGGTGTTGGACTGATCACTAGCAACTGGAAGCGGGGAAGAATGCCCGCACCATAACGGGAGACGGAAAACATCATGAAGATCAGGGTCCTGATCGTAGACGACCACGGGGTGTTTCGCAACGGGCTCAAGGCGGTGATCAACCATCAGGCCGACATGGAAGTGGTCGGGGAGGCGGAAGACGGTGAGAAGGCGGTTGCACTGACTCGCGAACTTCTGCCGGACATCATCCTCATGGATGTGAAAATGCCGGTCCTGGACGGAGCCGAGGCCACCAGCCGGATTCTTTCCGAAATGCCCGGCATGAAGATCCTGGCACTTTCCATTTATGCCGACGACGGATTCATGGCGAACATGATGCGAGCCGGTGCCCTGGGATACATCCTGAAAGGCTGCGATACAGAGGAATTGTCCGATACCATTCGCAGAGTTTCCCGCGGGAGTATTTAATGAGGTCAGGAGATCGTTTTCACGGTCCTTTGAGGCCATAGATTTGTCATACCGGATACCCGATCAGGTCGAGTACAGGCTTGATCCGGAATCCAGTCTTTCCATGGATTCCCGCCCCTGATCAAGTCAGGGGCAGGCTCTGCGCGGGAATGACACCTCGGAGCCGAAATGCAGGAATAGGTAGACCATTCACTGCTCTTCCTGAGAAACCGGTTGCTGCATCTTCTCCTGCAGTTCAATGCAAATCTTCAGTTCGTTCGGGATAAAGAAAGAGGATCGAGCCATGGTTGCCCGATCCTCTTTCGTTCCTGTCCTTGCGGTTCTGTCTATACCCTATACCCTGTCCCCTATTTTTGATGTACGGGGCACGCCAGGGTCGGGAAGGCTACCGTGTTGGTTTCGCGGAAGGAGTCGATGAACGCATCGACGATGTGCGGGTCGAACTGGGCACCTACGTTTCTGCGCAGCTCCGTCACCGCCTCTTCATGGCTCATGCTCATCCGGTAGGGCCGGTCCGTCGTCATGGCATCGTAGGCGTCGGCCACGGCAATCAGGCGGGAGAGCAGCGGGATCGCCTCGCCGGCCAGCCCGTCGGGGTAGCCGGAGCCGTCCCAGGATTCGTGGTGATGCCGGATGATCTTGCGCTCCTTCTCGAAAAGGGCGATCGGGGTCAGGATGTCATCGCCGATCGTGCTGTGGGTCTTGATGACGTCGTATTCCTCCCCCGTGAGCTCGTCGGGCTTGAGAAGGATGTGATCCGGGATCGCGATCTTGCCGATGTCGTGGAGCATGGCGGCGATCTTGAGGCACTCGATGTCGTCGGGGGTGCACTCCATGATCTCGGCGGTGCGGACCACGAACTGCATGACGCTCTCCGAGTGGCGCTCCGTGTACTGGTCCCGGGCCTGGATGGAGGCCACGAGCGCCCGGAAGGTCTCGGCGATGTTCGTGTAGAGGGTCTCGTAGAGGACCTTGTTTTCCAGGTTCAACGAAGCGCGCCTCGCGAGGCTCAGGATGACGTGGAGGTCCTGATCCGAAAAACAGGCGCCGCCGCGGTCTTTCCAGAGGCCCAGGATCCCGAAGACGTTGTTGCGGATCATGAGGGGGGCGCAGAGAATGGAGGCCGTACCTCTGGCGTCGGGGTCATTGTGCAGGACGCCGTCCTTTTTGCTCACGACCTCCCGCAGCACCTTTTTCGGCCACGGGACGGTGTGACGGGGGGGGACATGGTCGACACTGCCGGTGATCTTGGGGAGAAACTCGTCGGCTTCCCTGTCGTAGAGCAGGATCGCGCAGTGTTCGCCGTTGGAGACCTTGAGGGCCAGATCGGCGATGACGCGGAAGACGTTGTCGTTGCTCACCCCGAGGCGCTCGATGAAGTCGTAGATGAATCCCTTGGCCGAGATCTGGCGGACCTTGTCGCGCAGCTTCTCCTGCTCCACCTTCTGCAGGAGGCCGTCGGCCGACAGGAGCGACTTCTCCCGCATGTAGATGTTCACCTTGTACAGGAGCTCGTCGATGCGGAAAGGCTTCGCGATGAAATCGACGGCCCCCGTCTTCATGGCCGAAACGGACAGGCCGACGGTAGGGTACCCGGTGATCATGATGACGGAGATCGAGGGGTTGATTTCCCGGATCCGGGTGAGCAGATCCATGCCGTTCATGCCCGGCATCTGGATATCGCTGATCACCAGATCGTAGAGATTGGACCGCAGCGCTTCGAGGGCTTCCATCCCGTCGGCAGCCCCGGTGGCGATGTAGTCGCCCGCCTGCCTCAGGGACTCGATGATCAGGTGGCGCACCGAGGGGTCGTCGTCGACGACCAGGATGGTGCTCTTATCGGAACAATTCGCGGGCATGACCCTGAACTCGTTCCTGGCGGTTTCCGTACCGTTCATTCCGACAGCCCCATCCATGGTTTCGGACTCATCGCGCGTACTGGAGGCACAAGTGTGGTTTCGGCCTCAGTCGGAGACGAAGGCCGGCCACATGCGGGTTCAAACCAGACACACCGGGAACATGTGACAGGGGGCTTTCGGCCCCCCCTGGAACGGTCCCCCGCTCAGCGAATCGCGAAGGGTTCTATTTGGATTTATTGCCTTTCAGGAGGACATCCATCAGGCTGTAGGAGATCTTGTCATAGACCTCCGGTTTTTCCTGCTCAGCGGACAGCGAAACCACGTCGGCGTACCTCGGGCTTGCCTTCACCGCATCCTGGGCCACGGGCTTCGAGCTGATCTTGCTCTGGCGGCTGTAGGCTTTGAGGACATTGTCAATCTGGTATGCGGATATGGTCATCGTTTGTCCTTCTTTTTTGTCACAATTAAGATCGGTATCCGGCATGAAAACTTTAGGATTAGTTCCCGGTGGCCGGCCCGCCGCAGCGCGACAGGGGCCTCCGAAAATATTTATGGTTGACTAATGAGAGAATTTTGTTAACATCCCGTGTTGCTTTACGTTCATACGATTCATCAGACCCCTTTGACAGGAACCTTCCTGCTGATCTAAAAACCTCAGTTCCACCCGTCGGGGGGCCCGGGAGTGACGCGACCACCTTTATTCGATTTCGTCCCATCCTCGAGGAGCGGCAAAACGACCACATGGCAGAGAGCAAGATCAAGAAGGACACGAAGAATATCCGGATCCTCATCGCCGAGGATAACGAGCTGAGCCGCGATAATCTGGCGGAACTGCTCAGGAGTTACGGTTACGAGGTCAAGGGTGTCGGCGACGGCCGGCAGGCCATGGATGTTTTCATCGACGACAAGTACGACCTCGTCATCACGGACCTCAAGATGCCCCACGTCGACGGTCTTCACCTGCTGAAGTTCGTCAAGGAGGTCAACCCGGAGAGCATCGTCATCATGATCACGGGCTACGGAACGGTCAACTCGGCCGTCGAGGCCATGAAGCTCGGGGCCTTTGACTACATCACCAAGCCCCTCAAGGACGACATCGTCAAACTCACCATCGACCGGGCCCTGTCCTACGCGAAGCTCAAGGAAGAGAACATCACGCTGAAGGATCACCTGAAGAAGAAATACGACTTCGGCAAGATCATCGGCTTCAGCGACAGCATGCGGAAGGTCTTCGGCAACATCGAGAAGGTCGCCGTCTCGGACAGTACCGTCGTCATCTACGGTGAGAGCGGGACGGGAAAGGAGCTGGTGGCCCGGGCGATCCATTTCAACAGCGACCGCCGCAGCTTCCCGCTCGTTCCGGTCAACTGCGGGGCCATCCCCGAGGAACTTCTCGAGAGTGAGCTCTTCGGCCACGAAAAGGGGGCCTTTACGGGGGCCATCAAGAGCCGCGTGGGCCGTTTCGAGCTTGCCCAGAGCGGCACGATCTTCCTCGACGAGATCGGCGACATGAGCCCGGCGCTTCAGGTAAAGGTCCTGCGCGTCATCCAGGAGAAGCAGTTCGAGCGCATCGGCGGCGTCAAGACGATCAACGCCGACGTGCGGATCATCTGCGCGACGAACCAGGATCTCGACAAGGCTGTCCAGGAGAAACGGTTCCGGGAAGACCTCTTTTACCGCATCAACGTCATTCCCATCACCCTGCCCCCGCTGCGGGACAGGAAAATGGACATCCCCGTCCTGGTCAACCATTTCCTGCAGAAATTCAACAAGCTCAAGAAGCGCAACGTGAAGGAACTCACCCCCGAGGCGATGAACTACATGATGCGTTACCCGTGGCCGGGCAACGTCCGCGAACTGGAGAACCTCATCGAGATGCTCGTCGTCATGAAGGAGGAGGGGAAGATCAAGGTGGACGACCTGCCGCCCAAGATCCTCAGCGTCGGGAAGGGGAAAGGCGATGTCGCCAGCGTCGTCGACATCCCCGAGGACGGCATCGAATACAACGAGGTCGTCGACCAGTTTGAAAAAGATCTCCTGCTCAAGGCCCTCGAGAAGACGAGTGGCGTGAAAAACCGCGCGGCCAAGCTGCTCAACCTGAACCGGACGACCTTCGTCGAGAAGCTCAAGCGCTTCAATATAAGTTAGACATCCGTATCCAGCATCTGACAAAACGGATCGAAGACAGTGCTCCTCGATCCGTTTTTTTTATTTCCGTGAAATGGAAATCTCTAGAACGCCCCGAAGGGACCTGAACCAATTGAACTAACGAACCAATGGATCCGCCCTTGATGTCATTTTTTTGACAAGCCGCTTAAGTTTTTGGTAGAGCGATCGACGCGGCGCTGAACGGCCCGGGGTATGAATCGACTTTCCGGCGTCTTCGGGTATCTTTTGCGGAGTGACTCGGAAACTTCGGTGCAGTGTCAGGACGCAAGCGTGCCCAATGTCTTAAAGGATTTCCCCCCTGCACCCTAAACCCTATCCCCTATACCCTGTCTTTTCTGTGGCATGTCACTTGCTTTCTCTGGGGCAGGCGGTGGTGTGTCCATCGGACCACCTGCACTTCCGCACATCGGGACTGAACATGAAAAAGCACCATTTCGCCTGCCTGGCTTTCGTTCTGGCTCTTTTCGTTGCCGGTTCCGCCGCCGCCGCCGACAAGGCCGCTGCGGTGTACAGCCTTCACGTAGGCTCCTACCCCGGCGCCGACAAGGCCGCCGAGCAGGTCAAGGCCCTGAAGGAAAAGGGCTGCGACGCCTTCTCCGCAAAGCCGGAAGGGAAAGCAGGGCGCTGGCGGGTCTTTGTCGGCCGGTATGCGAGCGCCGACGAGGCAGCCCGCGAGGGCGCGAAACTGGAGAAGAAGAACGCCATCCGTTTCTATGCCGTCCGGAAAATCAAGGCGGAAGGGGGTTCGAAGGAATCTGCAGCGGAGAGCAAGGCGGCCGCGAAAAGCTCCCCCGCGCCGGACCCCCCGAAGGCGCAAACGACCCCTGTGAAGCTGCAGCATCCCCAGGTCACGATCACGCCGGCAACTCCGCAGGCGCCCTTCAAGGGGAAAAAGCCCCCGCTCCATGCATCCGTGGGAAAGCGCGCCTCATCGGGAGACTCGGTGACGGAAGGTCTGCCGGAGCTCGAACCCTTCAAGTTTCAGCCTTTCGACACGGGCAGTGAAGGGAATTTGGCCGGCAAGGCCGCAGCCGGGCTCAAGGAGGGCAGCGGGCCCGAGGACGAGGCCCTTTTTGCGGAAGCGGTGGAGCTCTATCGAAAGGGCAAGTATCCCAAAGCGCTCGACACCTTCCGATCGTACATCCAGCAGTATGCGGGCAAGCCCCGGTCGAAGGCGTCGTTCTTCTGGATCGCCGAATGCCACAGCCAGATGCAGGACCCGAAGAAGGCCGACGACGCCTTCCTGGAGGCCCTCAAACGCTGGCCCGACTACCGGGACATTCCCCGGGAGGCCCTTGTCAGCCTGGGTTTTCATTTCATCCGCCAGGGCGCCCATGACCAGCTCATCGGGGTCTTCTCCTACTATGTCAACATCTACCCCGACGACCCCTTCCGCAAGGAGATGCTCTACCTGATGGCCCGCTCGCTCACGGAGATGCAGCAGTACGAGCCGGCACTCAAGGTCTTCAGCACCGTCATCGAGAAATATCCCGACACGAAGGAAGCCACCGAGAGCGCCATCATCATGGCCAACATCGGGGTGAAGAGCCCGGGGCTCAAGCTTCCCGCCTACATGGCGGGCACCCGGTACTACCGGGACCCTGCGGCGACCTACGACATGGTCCTTTCGAAGCAGCTGCCGAGCCTGGAGATCACGGAACGGATCCTCTTCCAGAAGGCCTGCGCCCTCCTTCAGGAAAAGCTCTACCGGGAGGCCTTCCAGGCGAGCCTCGTCCAGCTCAAGCGCTTCCCCAACGGGCGCTGCAAGGACGCGGGCCTGGCCAACCTCAAGGCGGCCACGGAACGCCTCGTCGACGAGGACTACGGAAAGGCCGACTACCTCCGCGTGGCCGACACCTACCTCACGGCCTACGAGGGTGCCTGGGTCAAGACGATCGATTTCGGGACAGGCTATAAGATCGCCGACAGTCTCCGCCAGATCGGTCTGTACCGCGAGACGCGGCGGGTAGCCGAACACCTCCTGATGATCGAGAAGGACGGCCGAAACCGCAGGGCGCTGCTCGTGTTGGTGGCGGACGTGAACGTCCGCGAGCGCCATTACGACGAGGCCGAGCGGCTCGTCACGGATCTCGCGAAGGAGACGGCAGCACTCGGTCGCGAAGACCGCCTTGCCCTGCGCCGACTCCAGGGGGATCTCTACCTCAGGAAAGGCCTCTACGAGAAGGCGGCCGCCGCCTATGCGGAGGTTGCAGGCGAAAGCGCACCCGACGCGGCCGTCCTGCACCGAAACTACGGGATTGCCCTTCGCTTCAGCGATGCCTGCCCGTCGGCCCTGCAGCAATTTCAGCTCGCCATCCGGCAGTCCGAGAAAAACAAGGCCGGCAACAACCAGGTTCTCCAGGATTCGCTGGCAGGTGTCGGGGACTGTTATCTGAAGACACGGAAGTACCCCGAAGCCGTCGCGGCGTACCGACAGGCCGTCGAGAGCGCCCAGAGCGGTGCGCAGAACCCCTGGACCCTCTACAACCTCGGCAAGGGATACGTGGAAATGAAAAACCTCACCGAGGCGAACCGGGTCTTCTCGGAGCTGAAGGTCCGGACGGGGGACGACTTCTGGAACAAGACGATCGACTACACCCTCTCCGACGCCGCCTGGACGGAGAAATACCGGAAGTACCTTCCGGCGAAATAAGGACATGCTGAAAGAAGACGCACAAAAACCGGCCCGGACGGAGGATCAGCCCACCGGCGACATCCAGTTCCTGCAGAAATCCTTCGAGAGCTTCACGGCGTCGACGATGAAACTCCAGGAGGCCTTCTCGAATCTCGAGATCAAATTCGCGAACCTCAACCGTGAGCTCGAACAGAAGAACCGGCGTCTCGAGAGCATCATTGCCGAGAAGGACGAGATGCGGAACTACCTGGAAACGATCCTGGAGAGCCTGACGACAGGTGTTGTCGTAACGGATCTTCAGGGACGCATCACGATGATGAACGGCTGTGCCGCCCGCATCACCGGAACGGAGCCGGGCGCTGCGGATCGAGCGCTTGCCGATCTTTTCCGGGGGGCCGAGGAAATGGACCGGGGCCGCTCCGGCAATGCCCCGTCCCGTTACCTGCAGGGTAAGCGCAAGATCCGCCTCGGCGACAGCATTCTCGAGGTCCTGACATCGCCCGTGAAAACCAGGGACGGCAACAGCCTGGGGACGGTCCACATCCTGCTTGACGTGACCCGGGTCGAGAAACTCGAGGAGATGGCCAAGCGCACCGAAAAATTTGCCGCCCTCGGCGAGATGGCGGCCAACATCGCCCACGAAGTCCGCAACCCCCTGGGAAGCATCGCGCTGTCGGCCTCGCTTCTCCTGAAGGGCCTTGCCGACGAGAAGAACCGGGACCGGGCCGCGCGGATCATCCACTCCGTGCGCAACGTCGACAACAAGATCGCAAACCTGCTGCTGTTCACGCGGAAGCCGGAGCCCCTTTTCCGGGATCTGCGGATTCACGACGTCCTTCAGGACATCCTCCGGTTTTCAGCGGAGATCCTGGACAAGGAGGGAATCCGGCTCATCGTGCGCCTGGCAGCCGGCGACCCGCTCGTGCGGGCCGACGGGGAGCTGCTGAAGCAGGTGTTCCTCAACATCATCCTGAATGCCGTACAGGCCATGCGGGGCGGCGGTGAGCTCACCATCGAGACCCGCCTGCACAACGACCCTGCGCTGAGGCCGGGCATGGAACGGACCATCGAGTTCCGCTTTGCCGACACGGGTTCCGGGATTGCCGAGGAGGATCGCAGACGGATCTTCGACCCTTTCTTCAGCACGAGGGAAAGGGGCAGCGGTCTGGGGCTTGCCATTGTGCACAACATCATGGATCTGCACCGCGGAACGGTCGACGTGGAGACGGGCGAGAAGGGCGGGAGCGTGTTTACCGTGCTGATGCCGCTTGTGGAATCTGAATGAAGAAGGTGAGAGGGTAAGAGGGTAAGAAGGTAAGAACAGGCATGACGGAAGCAAGCTCGAAACGCAGACCAATTCTCGTCGTCGATGACGACCCCTACATGCGGACGTCCCTGATGGACTGTCTCGTGAGCTGCGGGTATACCGTGGAGACAGCCATCGACGGTGTCGACGCACTGGGCAAGTTCCGGAAAGGCGCTTATGAAATGGTCATCACCGACATCCGGATGCCCAAGATGGGCGGGCTTGAACTGCTGAAAGGCGTCAAGGATCAGTCCCCCGAGACCCCTGTCATTGTCATCACGGCCTATGGCACGGTGAACACGGCTGTCGAGGCCATGAGGAAGGGCGCCACGGACTTCATCATGAAGCCCTTCTCTCTGGATGATCTCGAGATGGTGGTGAAAAACGTCCTCGAGCGGGGCGCGGAGCCCGAAGGCCCTGAAACGGCCCGTGAGGCGCCCGGTGCACCCCGGCCGGCACAGCGGCATATCGTGACGGCCGATCCCCGGATGGCCGAGCTTCTCGAATTCCTGAAGAACATCGCCAAGAGCCGATCGAGCGTGCTCATCCAGGGCGAGAGCGGCACGGGAAAAGAACTGTTGGCCCGCCTCATCCATCAGCACAGCCCGCGGAGAAACCAGCCCTTCGTGGCCGTCAACTGCGCGGCCATCCCCCACACGCTGCTCGAGAGCGAGATGTTCGGCTTCGAGAAGGGGGCCTTCACCGGCGCCGCCCAGCGGCGGATCGGCAAGTTCGAGCTGGCCGACCGGGGGACGCTGCTGCTCGACGAAGTGAGCGAGATGGACATGCCGCTCCAGGCAAAGCTTCTCCGCGTCATCCAGGAGTCGGAAATCGATCGCCTGGGCGGGAAAGACCCCGTCCCCGTCGATGCACGGATTATCGCGACGACCAACTCCGATCTGAAAAAGTGCATCCAGGAAAAGAAATTCCGCGAGGACCTCTATTACCGGTTGAACGTGATTCCCGTCCGTGTCCCGCCGCTCAGGGAGCGAAAAGGGGATATCCCCGTCCTGGCGGAGCACTTCCTCGCGAAATATGCGGCGGAAAACGGAAAGCGAAAACCGGCCTTGCCCGGCGATACCCTGGCTGCGCTTGCCGCCCACCCCTGGCCCGGCAACGTGCGCGAGCTCGAGAATGTGATCGAGCGCGCCGTCCTCGTCTGCCAGAGCAGTGCGCTGCTGCCGGGGCACCTTGCCCTCGACGGCGACGAGACCGTTGCCGGAGATCCTGTCAGCCCCGCGGCAGCCCCTCCGCCCTGTTCAGGAGATGCGCCCGCCACACTCAGGGACATGGAGAAAAATCTCATCTTCAGCACCCTGAAACAGGTCAAGGGCAACAAGACGAAGGCCTCCGAGATCCTGGGGATCAGCGTGCGGACCATGCGCAACAAGCTCAACGAGTACAAGCTCGAGCAGGGCACGCTGGATCTTGGAGCCGAAAGCTGATAAAAAGCAGCAAGCAGCAAGGTTCAAGCAGCAAGGATTCAGATGGAAACGGATTTCGATCTACACCTTGTTGCTTGATGCTTGTTGCTTGTGCCTGCTCTGTTTTCCCGCTAGTCCAAAATGGCCTATCTATCTGTTTCTCCGCGCACTTTTCTTTGGCACATGCCTTGCAACGCATTTCCGTGGATTCCTTATACGGAGAAAAGTCTGCATGAATGCACTTTTCAGCAAAACCATCGGCATTCTTTCCGACCTCGTCGGCGCCCGCTCGCAGAGGCACCAGGTTCTGGCGTCCAATGTGTCCAACATCGACACCCCGGGGTACGAGCCGAAGGATGTCGATTTTGAGAACCTGCTCGCCTCGATGCAGGGCAAGGGCATCCGCATGGCCAGGACAAACGGGAAACATTTGCCTGCCGCCACACCGGGGGGGAGTCTCTCCGTTGTCCGGACGGGCGACAAGGTGGACATGGACCGCGAGATGGTTTCGATTGCCGAAAACCATCTCATGCACAACGCCGCCGTGGAGATGCTGGCGCGCAAGTTCAGGGGACTGCAGAACGTCCTCAGGGAGACTAGATAATGGACTTCATCACCTCGTTTGATATCTGCTCGTCGGGGCTTTCGGCCCAGAGAAAGAAGATGGACGTCATTGTCAGCAACCTCGCCAACGCGAGCACGATCCAGACCCCCGAGGGAGGGCCCTACAAGAGAAAGGTTGCCGTCCTGGCGGCTGAGCCCGTGAACAGCAAGTTCGGGTCCGCCATGAAGGACGCCCTTTCCCAGGTGAAGGTGCAGGAGGTCATCGAGGATTCAGAAGGCCTGAAGAAAGTACACGACCCGTCGCACCCCAACGCGGACGAGCAGGGCTTCGTCACCTACCCCAATGTAAACGTGGTGACGGAGATGGCCGACATGATAACGGTCAACCGGGCTTACGAGGCCTGTGTGACCGCAATGGATGCCACCAAGAACATGGTCCTCAAGGCCCTGGATATCGGTAAATAACGGTGAACGGACGGCCGGTTGCTCATCCGATCCTGCCGGCCCGTGAAGGAGCATGACGCATGAACAGGGTATCGACGAGAAACGATGTCTTGCAATCCCCCGCCCAGGCCATCAAGCCCGCAGGGAAGGACCCCGGCAAGCCCCAGGGGGCATTCGGGGACATGCTGAAACAGGCCGTCACCGAGATCACTCAGCTTCAGAATAACGCCGACAAGGCCATCACGAACGTTCAACTCGGCCAGTCCGGCAACATTCACGAGGCCATGATTGCCCTCGAGAAGGCCGACATTTCGTTCAGGGCCATGATGCAGGTCCGAAACAAGATCCTGGAGGCCTACCAGGAAATCATGAGGATGCAGGTCTGATTTCGGATCTCTGCCCTCTGTCATCTGCGGCGTCTCCGGCTCCACTCTCGACGAGGATTGCGCGCTCCGATGACGGATACTGAAATTCTCCTGAAGGATAGAGGGATAGAAAATCCATGGGTCAGCTTTTCTCGCAGATGTGGAAGGGGTTTGAGTCCCTTCATGCGTCCCGTAAACTCACCATCCTCGCGGCGGCAGGCATCACGCTTCTGAGCATCGCCCTCGCCGTCGTGTTCATCAACCAGCCGGAGTACAAGGTTCTCTACACGAACCTCTCCGCCGAGGATGCCGGTCAAATCACGACGCGGCTCCAGGAAAAAAAGATCCCCTACCAGCTCTCCTCGTCCGGGGACATGATCTCGGTGCCGTCCGAGAAGGTATCGGAACTGAGGCTGGAGCTTGCCGCCTCGGGTTTGCCCAAGGGCGGCGGCGTCGGGTTCGAGATCTTCGACACGAAGAACCTGGGCGTGACCGAGTTCGTTCAGCAGCTCAACTACCAGCGCGCCCTCCAGGGGGAGCTCACCCGGACGATCAACAGCCTCGACGAGATCCAGCAGAGCCGCGTTCACCTCGTCATCCCGAAAAAGTCGCTCTTCTCGGAGGATCAGAAAAAACCCACGGCCAGCGTCATCGTCCGGCTCAAGAACGGACGAAACTTGAGCGATCCGCAGATTAACGGCATCGCGCACCTCGTGTCGAGTTCCATCGAGGGGATGAGCCCCCGCGACGTGATGATCGTCGACTCGAGCGGGAAGGTCCTCTCGAAGGTCACCGAGGGGGGCGAGCTGGCCCAGTTGTCCAACTCCCAGATCGAGTACAAGAAAAACGTCGAGAAAGACCTCACGAGCCGGATCACCTCCATGTTGGAGAAGGTCGTCGGGGACGGAAAGGCCGTCGTGCGCATCGCCGCCGACCTGGACTTCCGGGTCATGGAAAAGACGGAGGAAAAATTCGACTCCGAGGAGCCCGCCATCCGCAGTGTACAGCGCTCGCAGGAAAAATCGGGCTCCATCTCGGGCGGGGCGGGCGAAAGCTCCGTCGCGACGACGGCCAGGCAGGCGGCGCCTCCGCGGCCGGCCGGTTCGAACCGAGAGAAGTCCGACGAGACGATCAACTACGAGATCAGCCGCACGGTCAACAAGACCGTCATGCCCGTGGGCGACGTGAAGAAGATCTCCATCGCCGTGCTCGTCGACGGCAACTACGTCAAGAACGACAAGGGGGTCGAGGAATACCAGCCGCGTCCCGAGAAGGAGCTGACGGCTCTGGAAGACCTGGTCAAGAAATCCGCCGGTTTCGATGCCAAGCGGGGAGACCAGGTCGTTGTGTCCAATGTTGCCTTCAAGAAGGTCGACCTGGGCGCCGAGATGGCGGATAAGTCCTGGCTGGACAAGCTCATGCCCTTCATGCCACTTGTCCGGTATCTCGTGATGCTGGTCGTGATCGGCCTGGCGGCGCTCTTCGTGGTGAAACCGCTCGTCCGCATGCTCGCGGAGCGGGGTCGGGAAGTGGGGGTGTCCGTCCGGGAAGTGCCTTCCGCCATGGGTGAGCTCAAGGGCGGCGACGGGGTGACGCTTTCCCTCGGTGCCCCGCAGCAGACGCCCCGGGAGTTGACGGAGGCCGACATCGTGCGGCACATGGCATCGTCGGATTCCAAACGCTTTGCCGAGCTCCTGCGAAATTGGATCAAATGAAAAACGGGTATAGGGTCTCGGGTCTAGGGTATAGGGTTGAAGAAAAGAGAAAAATGAAAATCCCCGTACCGTCAAACCCGAACCCCGATACCCGATTCCCGATACCCTGGGTTGTGCCATGAACAGCGAAGAAAAAGCAGCCATCCTTCTGCTCTCGCTCGACGAGGAACAGGCGGCGGAGGTCATGAAAAATCTCCGGTCCGCGGAGGTCCGCCGAATCAGCAAGTACATGAGCCGGATCACGAGCATCTCGGCCAGTGATGTCCAGGAGGTGGCAAAGGAGTTTTGCGAACTCGCCAAGGAAAAGGGCGGGATCCTTTCCGTCAAGGAGGACGTTGCGAAGAACATCGTCCTGAAGGCCCTGGGGCCCGAGCAGGCGGGAAGCATCCTGACGGCCCTCGAGGGCGAGAAGGACAAATTCAGCGAGAACCCCATCTTCGAGAAGCTCCGGGACATCGACCCTAGACTGCTGAAGGACTTCACGAAGATGGAACATCCCCAGACCATCGCGCTGATCCTGGCCCACCTGCGGACCGAGCAGGCCGCCGAGATCATGGAGTCCCTGGCCCCGGAGATGCAGATCGAGATCGTACGGAGGATGGCGAGCCTCAAGAGCGTGCCTACGGACCTGATCGAGGACGTGGCGCAGACACTCGAGAGCGAACTCATCGCCGGCGCGGCCAGCGAGAAGGAGATCGGCGGCGTGAGGCTCATGGCGGAGATCCTCAACCGGATGAACCGCACGAGCGAAAGCGCGATCATTTCCTCGCTCGACGGTTCGGACCCGGAGCTGGCCGCAGAGATCCGCGGCCTCATGTTCACCTTCGACGACATCCTGAAGCTCGACGACCGCAGCATGCAGGAACTCCTGCGGGAGGTGTCGAGCGAGGACCTCGCCAAGGCCCTCAAGGTCGTCGTGGCGGAGGGCCGCGAGAAGGTGTTCAAGAACATGTCCAAGCGCGGCGCCGACATGCTGAAGGAAGACATCGAAATGATGCCGCCCATCCGGCTCTCCGATGTGGAAAAGGCCCAGCGGGCCATCCTGGACATCTGCAAGCGGCTGGAAGGCGAAGGCCGGATCCAGCTGGCACGCGAGGAGGGCGATGCATTCGTCTAACCGGGTCATCAAGTCAAAAAACGTCAAGGTCGTCGACGGGCCCTCAACGGAAAAAGCGCGCTTCGTACCGGCCGACTTCGGATGCGAGAATCTTTCCCAGGGGCCTGCCCCGCGCCGTTCCCGCGTCGAGGAGATCCTCATCGAGTCGGAAAAGAAGATCGAGAGTGCCGTGAAGCACGCCTACGAGCGGGGGCATGCCGAAGGCTTCCGCAAGGGGGCGGAGAAGCGGGAGAAAGAGCTTGCCGCTGCAGCGGAGGCCCTGAAGAAGCTGCTCCTCGAGGTGGAAAACATCCGCCGCAGCATCCTGGAGCGCGGCGAAGCGAGGGTCCTCAAGCTCGTGATCGCTGTGGCCCGGAAGGTCATCCGCCAGGAAGTGGCGATGGACCGCGACGTGATCCTCAGCGTCCTGCGAGAGGCTGTCAAGAACGTGCTGGACCGCGACCGGATCAAGATCCGCCTGAACCCGCGCGACCATGAACGGGTGTCGAAACTGACCCCGGGCCTTATCGCCGGATTCGAAGGAATCCGGTCGATCAGCCTGGAAACAGACGAGTCCATGAGTTCCGGCGGAGCCGTCATCGAGACGGCCTTCGGCGAGATCGACGCCACCATGGAGCAGCAACTCGACGAGATCCTGAAGGCCTTCCTGGAAGGCACGCAGAAGTGAAGAAATGAAGATTCACATGCCCTGAAACACTCAAACACTTAGACACTCAGACACTCAGACACCGACTCAGCGATTGCATCTGAATTGCAGGAGCACCGAGACGAGTGAGCAGACCGGATAGGCCCGAGCCATGACCCTGGATTTTAACCGCTACCACCGGATTCTCGACCAGATCAACCCGATCAAGGTGAACGGGACAGTGAACGAGATCATCGGCCTCATGGTCGAGGGGCACGGGCCGGCGAGTTCCGTGGGCGAGATGTGCAACATCTTCGCGAACGGCGGGGCCTGCGAAACGCTCCGGGCCGAGGTGGTGGGGTTCCGGAAAGGGAAGGTCCTGCTGATGCCGCTGGACAACCTCCAGGGCGTGGGGCCGGGCTGCAAGATCGTCTCCCTCGGGAGGAAAGCCTCGATTGCCGTGGGGAAGAAACTCCTGGGGCGCGTCATCGACGGTCTCGGAAACCCGATCGACGGCAAGGGGCCCATCGATCTCGAGGATGACTACCCGCTTTATGCCGAACCGATCAACCCTCTGCAGAGAGGCCGGATCGAGGAGCCCATGGATCTCGGCGTGCGCGTACTCAACGGGCTGCTGTCCTGCGGCAAGGGCCAGAAGATGGGCATTTTCTCCGGGTCCGGCGTGGGTAAGAGCATCCTCATGGGCATGATCGCCCGCTACACGAAGGCCGATGTGAACGTCATCGGGCTCATCGGCGAGCGCGGACGCGAGGTCCGCGAGTTTGTAGAGAAAAACCTGGGCCCCGAGGGCCTGCGGCGCTCCGTCGTCATCGTGGCCACCTCGGACCGGCACCCGCTGATCCGGATGCGGGCCGCCTACGTGGCGACTTCCGTGGCTGAGTATTTCCGGGATCAGGGCAGCGACGTCCTGCTCATGGTGGATTCACTCACCCGCTTTGCCATGGCCCAGCGCGAGGTTGGTCTGTCCGTGGGCGAGCCGCCGGCCACTAAGGGCTATACCCCCTCCGTCTTCAGCCTCCTGCCGAAGCTGCTGGAGCGAACGGGACCTGTCGAGGGGAAGGGGAGCATCACGGGGCTCTACACCGTGCTGGTCGAGGGCGACGACTTCAACGAGCCCATTGCCGATGCGGCGCGCTCCATTCTGGACGGTCACATTGCGCTGTCGCGCGCGATTGCCGCGAAGAACCACTATCCGGCCGTGGATGTTCTCGAGAGCGTGAGCCGTGTCATGATCGACATCGTCAACGGCGAGCAGCGCAAGCATGCCAACGATCTGCTGAACATCATCGCCACCTACCGGAAAGCCGAGGACCTCATCAACATCGGCGCCTACGTGGCGGGAAGCAACCCCGAGATCGATCACGCCATCAAGATGATCGACCGGGTCAACGCCTATCTGAGGCAGGACATGAACGAAAAGGTGAGTTTCGAGGAGAGCCGCAGGCAGTTGTTGGCGCTGTTCCAGTAGAAGATCGAAGGTAAGAAGGTGAGAGGGTGAGAAGGTTGGAAATGCTGGAGGTCCATTGCTTGCTCCCAGCCCCTCCGAACGTCCTATCCTCTGAGATTTTCGGCGCAGGATGTTTTCAACGTCCTGATGAGGAAGACACATGTTCCGATTTCGCTTTGAACAGGTCCTGAACGTCCGGAAGCTTACGGAAGAGCAGGTCATGCAGGAATTCTCCGAGCAGGTGCGGGGTCTCGAGCGGGAGAAGGATCACCTCCGGTCGATCCGCGGCGAGAAGGCGGGCGTGCTGGCGGAATTGATGCGCAGGCAGGCCGGAAGCCTGAACGCCGCCGAGATCGGCTTCACCTTCGACTATATCAAGAATCTCCGTCAGCGCGAGGTGGCCCAGGTGGTGCTGATCGCGGACAGGGAAAAGTCCCTCGAGGCGAAGCGGGAGGAGCTGCTGGAGGCGGTGAAGGGGCGCAAGATCATGGAGATCCTCAAGCAGAAGAATCTCGAGCAATACTGGAAAGAGTGGAACCACAGGGAGTCTGTGGAACTGAACGAACAGGGAATTATCCGCTTTCTAAAGAGGTCCGGCGATGAGAAGACTGATCTTAATCTGTGAAATCCTTGTCGTCTCGCTGATCGTTCTTAAGATCGCGGCGGCCGGCGGGGTCCTGCAGAAGATGGTGCCCGATGCCTCCATCCTGGATTTCAACCACGCCATCGCAAACGTGACCCAAAAGGCCCCCGAGGCGGCACCCGCGCGCGAGACGGGCGAGGATGCCCTGGCGAAGGAGCGCAAGCTCGTCACCTCGCTTGCCGAAAAAGAGAAGCAGCTCGACAGCCGCGAGAGCGCGATCAAGGAAGAGGAGAAGAAACTCCAGGCTCTCAAAGGCGAGATCGTCACCAAGATCGACGCGCTCAAGGGTCTCGAAGGCAGGCTGTCGGGCATGCTCGATACGGTGAAATCGGCCGAGGACAAACGGCTCAAGGATCTTGCCACCGTCTTCGAGGCCACGGCGCCCGCCCAGGCAGGCCCCATGCTGGAGAAGATGGACAAGAAGCTTGCCGCCGGGATCATCATGAACATGAAGAGCAAGAAGGCGGGAGCGATCTGGGGGCACATCGGCGCACAGCGGGCCGCCGAGATCGCCAAGGAGATCACGTCCGCACCGGGCAAGACGGAGTCCTCGAACTAGGCTGCTGCGCAGCAGGCCAAAGGCCACAGGCTGCAGGACAAGACACAAAGATATACTGTTTGCATGGGGGACGGTCAGTCCATCGGACGATCGATCCCCTTTTTTTAAGCAGCAAGCAGCAAGGTTCAAGCAGCAAGGACACCTTTGGAAGAAGATTTTGTTTTTACCTTGTTGCTTGATGCTTGTTGCTTGAGCCTGTTCTCGCTGGCGGCCCCGGCTCGGAAAAAAAGAGACCTTTGCGGGGGCCGACGCGGGCAATATTTGCCCGAACCAAACTCTATTTCCCTTCCCAATACCTTCAGCCTTCATTGGACAATGCGCCAGTACGGCACTGCTGATCGGCTAAATTTCTCAATGATATAGATGCATTGATGTGTCTTTCTTTCACTGGTCACTGGTCACTGGTCACTGAACACTGTCTCCGTGGCACACGCGTTGCTCCATGTCTCCGTCAAAACACTTTGAGGAGTGAGCATGGATTCTTCAGGCATGCAGATTCAACTCGACCCCGTGGCCCCTCCGGAAGCGCCGAAGAGCCGGGACATTGCCCCCGGCAGGAAGCGCAATGAACAGGCCGAAACCAGGGACGCAGCCGCTGCGGCAGCTCTGACCGCATCCTTCGCGGAAATCCTCCAGTCCAAGAGGCTGGATCTCAAGATCGGCACGGAGGGGCAGGCGAAGGAAGAGCCTGCCATCAAGACGAAGAAGACCGGCCTCAAGGAAGGGAAGGAAGCGCCTCTTCCGGTGCAGGCACAACTTGCCGCCGGAAAGAAGAAAGTCAAGTTGCCCGCCCTCGAAGTGCAGGAAAAAGAAACCCTGGATCACGCAAGGGAGCTGGCAGGACAGGCCATGAAGGTGGCCCCGGTTAAGCCTCCCGGCAAGGAAAGCACAGATGCCGTGCAACCGGCCGAGTCGGAGAAAAAGGGAGCCCTCACGCCTGCCGAGGAAGCCCTGTTGAAGGAAATGGTCCAGAAGCAGGGCAACGTGGCGGGACAGAAGAAGGCAGCCCAGATGACGGGGTTCGTCAACGGCGAGCCTATGAACCGTAGCGAGGGGATCGGCGCCGTCAAGTCCATGATGGCAAAGGAAGGGGAGGTTCTCAAAAATCTCTCCGGCGGTGAGGAGGCCCAGGCGCCGCAGAAGACCAAAGCGGGAAAATCGGCCAGGAACCAGCAGCCCTCTGTCCCGCGCGAGGCCCCCGAAAACGAAGGCAAGGCGGCCCTGGCCACCCCGTTCGCGGAGACGGTCAGGCAGGAACAAGCAGGCCGGGCCGAAAACGCGTGGGAAAAACTCGCTGCAGCGGGCGAGGGCAAGAAGCAGCAGGCCGCAGGCACGGCCAATGCCGAGATTCGTGACGTGCCCGCCGGCACCGGGGCCGTCTCCGCTCCCCATCAGGTGAGAGGAACAGACAACCCGACGCCTGCCAGGCCGCAGGCCGTGGTGAGCCAGGTCCTCGAGGGGGCGACCCAGATCCTGCGAAGCGGCTCCGGCAGAGTGGTCATGTCCCTTCAGCCGCCCCAGCTCGGCACGCTGGATCTCGATGTCGTCGTCCAGGACAACCGCGTGAAGATGATCATGCTGGCCGACAACCAGGAGGTCAAGCAGATGCTCCAGGCCGGCATGGACGATCTGCGCAATGCGCTGCAGGACAAGGGGTTCCAGATCGACAGCATGGAGGTCCTCGTCCAGAACCGGCCTGACGGGGCCGCTCCGGACTTCTGGCAGGAGGCGGGGTTTAACCGCGAGGAATCCGCCGGGAGAGGAAGACGCAAGCACGAGCAGGAATCGGAGCGTGCCGCTCAGGCGCCGGCCGTACGGCCGGCCCGTGCAGGCGACAGCGGACTGAGCGTCTTTGCGTGAAGGAAAGAAAAACCGGGAGGAGTTGAATCATGAGTGACACGAGCACGGTACAGTCAGCAACAAGCGCGGCGACGACAGCCACCTCGACGACGAGCACCAAGACCATCCTGGGCAAGGACGAGTTCATGAAAATGCTCATCGCCCAGCTCAAGCACCAGGACCCGCTGAATCCCATGGACGGCACGGCCTTCACGGCGCAGCTTGCCCAGTTCTCCAGCCTGGAGCAGCTCCAGAACATCAACACCCAGCTGAGCTCCTTCACCAAGCAGCAGCAGTCGCTGGGCAACACGCAGGCGGTGAATCTCATCGGCCGCGAGGTCCTGGCAAAAGGGGACACGATTGTGGCCCAAGGCAAGCCTGTTGATCTGAGCTACGTCCTCAACAGCGATGCCGCCCAGGGGCTCGTCCGCATCTACAACGCCAACGGCGAGCTCGTGGACGCCCTGACCTTCAAGAACCAGAAACAGGGCATGAACACTCTGGCGTGGACGCCGCCCAGTTCGACAACGGGCAGCTGCACCTTCGAGGTGAGCGCCACCGACAGCGCGGGCAAATCCGTTGGCGCCGACGCCATGGTCCAGGGAGAGGTGACGGGAGTGAACTACCGTGACGGTGCGACCTACCTGAGCGTGGGCGGCCGGGAGATCCTCTTCGGCGACGTCGTCTCCGTGAAGAAAACCAGCACGAATTGACACCGGGAACAAGACCAGGGAAACCAGGAGGACACTTAGATGGGAAGCGCACTTTGGATCGCCATTTCAGGGCTGAACTCCAGCTCCAAGCAGATGGACGTCATCGGTAACAACATCGCCAACTCCAACACGATGGGATTCAAGTCGGGGAAAGCCTACTTTGCCAACGTGCTGAGCCAGAGCCTCTCCGGCGGCTCGTCGGGCCTCATGCAGATCGGCCAGGGCGTCAATATTGCCGACGTGGCCACCCAGTTCAGCCAGGGCTCCCTGGAGTCCACCTCGAGCGGCCTGGACCTGGCCATCGACGGCAGCGGCTTCTTCATCGTCGAAGACGACGACAGCTCCCAGTACTTTACACGTGCCGGGGCCATGCACATCGACGGCGAGGGCTACCTCGTCGATGTCAACGACTACCGCGTGCAGGGCTACGCGGCTAACTCGGCCACCCTCGGGGACATCAACACGAGCGGCGCGCAGTCCGAGCCGGAAACATCGACGACCTTCTCCGTCGGCGTCAATCTGGATGCCAGGGCAGAGGCCGGAGACACGTTTAATTCCTCCCAGACCGTCTATGACTCCCTCGGGGCGGCCCACACGCTCGCCGTCACCTACATGAAGACGGGCGGTGCCGGCCAGTGGGGCATCGCAGCAACCCTTGACGGCAATGCCGCCACTGCCCAGACCTACACGGGGATACAGTTCGACGCCTACGGGAACATGCAGTACATGTCGACGACCGCCGCTCCCACCACCTCGGAGACCTCGGCGGTAGGCACCGTCTCGGCTTCCATCGATGCGGGGCACGATGGCCAGGTCTGGCAGGACGGGGCCTTCACGCTCACGTACACGAGCGCCACATCGTGTGCGGTGTCCTCGACGCAGTACGCCGACGCCGAAGTGGTGGGTTACACCGCCGGCACGGGCTATGTGGACGTGGGGGTTGACCTCGACGGCTCGGGCGGGGCCGACGTCACGGTGAGGCTCTCCGGGACCTGGGCCGCAACCGAGACGGCGACAGTGACGCTGGACAGCACGGCCTCGACGCCGGCCAACAACGCCATCACCTTCGGCACGCTCTCGAATGGCGCCACGATCGGGGTCGGCAACACGCTTACCTGGGACATGATGTCCGCCGATGCCGAGACGATCACCGGATATGCATCCACCTCGACCGTCAAGGCCCTCACCAACGACGGCTACCCCTCGGGCGTACTCCGGAGCCTCGCCGTCGAGAAGGACGGCACCATCACGGGCTTCTTCACCAACGGCCAGACGACCTCGTTGGGCCAGGTCGCCCTGGCGGACTTTGCCAACCCCTGGGGCCTCAAGAAGATGGGTCAGAACCTCTTCAGCTCCACCCTCACCTCCGGCCAGGCCATCGTGAACACGCCCGGCTCCGGGGGGCTCGGCGAAGTGAAATCGAGTTCCCTGGAGATGTCGAACACGGACATCGGAACCGAGTTCATCAACATGATCACGGCCCAGAGGGCCTACCAGGCAAACGCCAAGGTCATCACGACTACAGATGACATGATGACGGCACTGATGAACACCAAGCGATAACACAACGGGCCAGGTTGCCCCCGGACTGCGATAAGCCGCATGAAGGGGGCAACCCGACTCCCTGCTTCGCACCGTCAAATTGTTGACCGTTCAGGGGGATCCGCGGACCCTCGCCGCGTGCTTTTTCGCGCAGGGCTGGCTAACCGTTGCGGCTGCACCCCTTTTACACCCTTCTGCCGGCGGGCTCTGTCTGCCGAATCTTCTTGAAAATCCTTCTGTTTCGATTGGTATGGAATTTGCTCATATCGTGTGTGCCCCCGTGGTGCGCCCGTGGATTTCGCTCACAGGCCTGTCCACGGAGGGCCGGGTGGTGCGGGAGCGGATTGTTCGAGGTAAATCTGCCCGGGCCCAGTATGCAGCGCACCCTGTCAGTGTGCCGAGTTCAAGAAAATCAGAATAATGAGCCGGGGGAGCCATGGCCAAGGACGTGGAAAAGAACAAGCCGGAAGAGGCTGCCGAGGGCGGCAAGGAAAAGAAAAAAGGCTCGAAGCTCAAGTGGATCATCATCGGCGTCGTCCTCGTGCTCATGCTGGGCGGCGGCGGTGCCGGGGCCTATTTTTTCATGAGCAAGTCTGCAAACAAGGAAGCCCAGGCCCCTCCCAAACCGCCGATCGGCGCCGTGTGGGCCCCCGATGTGTTCATCATCAACCTGGCCGACGCCGAAGCGGACCGGTACCTCAAGGTCGTGATGAATTTCGAGCTCTCGGACCCTCTCGCCGTGGCCGAGCTCGACGTGATGAAACCCAAGGTGCGCGATATGGTCCTGAGCGTGCTCACCGTGAAGGGCTTCAAGGACGTGAACAACTTCGAGGGCAAACAGCGCCTCAAGGAAGAGATCGCCATGCGGCTCAACAGTCAACTGACCAAAGGCAAGGTCGTCCAGGTGTATTTTACGGACTTTGTCGTCCAATAGAAGGATCTAGGTCCGAGTCCTGAGGAATGAAAACATAAAACCTAAAACATAAAACGTAAAACTTTTTTCTATGTCCAACATCCTCTCACAAGAAGAAGTCGACGTCCTCTTGAAAGGCCTTTCGGGCGGGGAGATCGACACGGACCGGGGCGAGCAGCGCGAGCCCGGCGATGTCCTTCCCTATGACCTGACAAGCCAGGACCGGATCATCCGGGGGAGGATGCCCACCTTCGAGATGACGACGGAGAAATTCGCCCGCCTGTTCCGGCTGAGCCTCTCGTCGCTGCTGCGCCGGGTTGTCGGGGTGAGCGCGCTTTCCGTCGAGATGATGAAGTTCGGCGAGTTCCTGAAGACCCTTCCTGTCCCGACGAGCCTTCACATCTTCCGGATGGAGCCGCTGAGGGGCAGCGCCATCTTTGTCGTCGAGTCGAAGGTGATCTTTTCGCTCGTGGACCTTCTCTTCGGCGGCACGGGGCAGTCGAGCTTCAAGATCGAGGGCCGCGAGTTCACCGCCATTGAAAACCGCCTGATCAAGCGCGTCGTTCTCAGCGCGCTTGCCGATTTCGAGAAGGCCTGGAAGGCGATCGTCGAAGTGAAGATCGGCCACCAGCGCTCCGAGATCAACCCCCAGTTCGCCCATATCGTGCCGCTCACCGACGTGGTCGTCGTCGTCCACTTCGAGATCGAGATGGAGTTCTCCTCGGGCATCGTCTCCATCTGCATCCCCTACTCGATGCTGGAGCCCGTGCGGGAGAAACTGCAGGCGGGCTTCCAGAGCGACGCGCTGGAGGTGGACCGCGAGTGGGCCAACCGGTTCAAGGACGGGCTCATGTCCTCGAAGGTGGAGCTCATCGTGGAGCTGGGGCGGGCCGAGGTGAGCGGCAAGGAGGTCGTCGACCTCAAGAAGGGCGACGTCATCATGCTCGATCGCTACCGCGTCGACCCTCTCGACATCTTCGTGGAGGGCGTCCAGAAGCTCACCGCCTTCCCGGGCGTCTACAAAGGCAACAGCGCGATCCAGATTGCGGGAACGATTCAGGGAAAAGAGGCTCGGTACTATGGAACAGAATGAAGTGGACAGCTTGATGCAGGAGATCAACAAGGAGACCGGGGGCGCCCCGCCCGGGCGTGAGAGCGAAATCGGCTGGGACGACGTCAAGGACGAGCTGGAGAAATCCAGGCAGGCCGCGCCCCGGGCGGAAGTCAGCGATCCCGATTTCAACGAGCTGCAGAAGACGGGCGGCGGCAAGGGCAGCTTCGATCTCGACTTCATCCTCGACATCCCGCTGACGCTCACCGTGGAGCTGGGCCGGTGCCGGATGCTGATCAACGAATTGCTGCAGCTCGGCCAGGGATCCGTCGTCGAACTGCAGAAGATCGCCGGCGAGCCCATGGACGTCTATGTGAATCAACGACTGATCGCGCGCGGGGAGGTCGTCGTCATCAACGAGAAGTTCGGCGTCCGCCTGACCGACATCATTTCCCCGGCCGAGCGCATCCTCAAGCTTCGCTGAGAGGGGGAACGGAGTTTCATGGGTACCTTCGATTTTCTGGCATCGCTCGTGAAGATGATCTCGGCCCTGGCCGTCGTGCTCGGGGTGATGCTCGCCGGTCTCTGGGCCGTCCGGAAGCTCATGAAAAAGACGGGTACGGGTGTGGATGACGGGCAGAAGATCCGGGTCCTGTCCACGCGCTACCTGGGCCCGAAGTCGAGCATCATGCTCCTCGACGTGCTGGGCAGCGTGATCGTCGTCGGCGTGACGGGCACCCAGATCTCCATGCTCACCACCATCACCGACGAGGAATCCCTCGAGCGCCTGCGATCCTCCCGGGGCGGGGAGAATTCGCAGCCCTTCCTCGACCAGATCACGCTGTACAAGCGAAAGCTGAAGACACTGAGCCTGGTCAGCGGCCAGAGCGACAACAAAAAGCAATGAAAAAGCCTTTCCTGACTTCCTTTGCACGGGCGATTCTTCTCGCTGCCGTCGTATGCCTTGCCCTGGCGGGGCCGGCGGGGGCGCAGAACATGCCCATCCCCTCGGTGAGCCTGAACATCGGCGACGGCTCCGGCGAGCCGGGCAAGATGGCCGTGGTGATGCAGCTACTGCTGCTGCTCACGGTGCTCTCGCTCGCCCCGGCGATCCTCATGATGCTCACCTCCTTCACCCGGATCGTCGTCGTGCTGTCGATCCTGCGGCATGCCTTGGGAACCCAGCAGATGCCGGCAAACCAGATCATCGTCGGGCTGGCGCTCTTTCTGACCTTCTTCATCATGACGCCCGTATGGCAAAAGGTGAACACCGAGGCCATCCAGCCCTACATGAACGAGCAGATTTCGACCCAGCAGGCCTTCGACAAGGCGGCGGACCCGATCCGGGACTTCATGCTGAAGCAGACCCGCGAGAAGGATCTGGCGCTGTTCATCAAGATCTCCGGCGGGAAGAAACCGGAAAAGCAGGCCGATGTCGGCCTTGCGGCGCTCATTCCGGCCTTCGTCATCAGCGAGCTCAAGACGGCCTTTCAGATCGGGTTTCTCATCTACATCCCCTTCCTGGTGATCGACATGGTTGTGGCCAGTGTGCTGCTGTCGATGGGAATGATGATGCTGCCGCCGATCATGATCAGCCTGCCCTTCAAGCTTCTCCTGTTCGTGCTGGTCGACGGCTGGTATCTCATCATCGGCTCGCTCGTTCAGAGCTTCCACTGAGGGCCCGGCGAGGGAAGAGGAAAACATGTCTACCGATCTGATCATGGGCATCGCAGCGGAGACGATGAAGGTGACCCTTCTCGTGTCGGCGCCGGTGCTGCTCGTGGGGCTCGTCGTGGGTCTCGTGATCAGCATCTTCCAGGCCGTCACCCAGGTGCACGAGATGACGCTTGCCTTTGTGCCCAAGATCATCGCCGTCATGCTGGCGCTGCTTCTCGCCGCACCGTGGATGATTGACCAGCTGGTGAGCTTCACCCACAACCTTTTTACGAACATACCGAATTATGTCAAATAGGCTAAAGGCTAAAGGCTAAAGGGCTAAATGTCAAATGTCAGGACATAGGTTACCCGAAAGTGTCATGACATAGGTAACCAGGTATAGACTTAAAGCTTCATACTGTGTATTGCGGCATTGATCGCTACCAGAATTCGCATTATGAAATGTTAATTTGTGTTAAGACCTTACAGAGGTCTCAGAGCACTAAAGCATATGCATCGAGCCGTTAATGTGAGCATTGAGTAACCGATGTCGTGACACTTTTTACCCTTAGACCTGGGTTACCTATGTCATGACACTTGTCAGCTAAAGGCTAAAGGCTAAAGGCTAAAGGCTAAAGGCTAAAGGCAGGAGAAACAGAGATACCCTTTGCATGAAGCAGCGGCCTTTTGCCCTCCGAAATGAAGTCGAATCCATGTCGCACCGGAACGCGAAAATCGAAAAGAGGCGGGCATTGGAAGGTGGGCAGCCATGAAATTTCCCGTCTTCACCCCCGAACAGATCGAGCTCTTTTTTCTCGTTTTTCTGCGGATCTCCGCCGTTGTGGCCATGCTCCCCATCCTGGGTGACCGAACCACCCCGGTCCGGATCAAGGGGGGGCTTGCCGTCCTCATCACGATGCTGGTCATTCCCTTTGTCGCAAAGCCCGCCGAGATGCCGGCAGACCTCGTTTCCCTGCTGCTCATGATGGCCGGGGAAGTGTTCATCGGGTTCATCCTGGGTTACGCCAGCAGCCTCATCTTCGCGGGCATCCAGATGGCGGGCGATCTCGTGGGTTTCCAGATGGGCTTCTCCATCGTCAACATCATCGACCCGGTCACCAGCGCCCAGGTGTCCATCATCGCAGAGTTCCAGTACCTGCTGGCGGGGCTCCTTTTTCTCGCCGTCGACGGCCACCACATGCTGATCCTGGCCGTGTCGGAGAGCTATACCGCACTGCCGCTCCTCGGGTTCCACGTGACGGGCGAGCTGGTGCAGAGCCTGGTCGAACTGTCACGCGAGCTGTTCGTCATCGCCGTGAAGATCTCGTCCCCCATCGTGATCGCGCTGGTGTTTGCGAACATCGGGCTCGGGCTCATCGCCAGGACCGTTCCCCAGATCAACATCCTCGTCGTCGGTTTTCCCCTCCAGATCGCCATCGGGCTCATCGGGATCGGGCTCACCGTACCCCTTTTCCTGTACCTTGCGGGCGGTCTCTTCTCGAACCTGCCCGGGCAGATCGGCCTGCTGCTTCGGGCCATGTAGCGCCGCAGGCGCGGGCTTCCGGCTTCAGGCCTCGGGCATCAGGAAAAGAAGGACCGGAGGAAAACACGCCTTTTCCCCTTGCTTTCCGTCTTGATTTTTTTCCTGAATCCCGAATGCGGAATCCTGACTCCCGAACGCCGTTTCGGCACGAAGTCTGCAATCCTGTCCGCTGATGCTATTTGCCCGATATTTCCGGCCTTTTGGCCCGTTTTTTGACATTGGCGTCAGAAGCCCGGAGCGGTGTTGCAAACGTAGCTGGCAAACGTTTTAAGTTTTACGTGTTATGTTTTATGTGCTGACAGCAAGAACCTAAAACGTAAAGCCTAAAACCTAACACCTAACACGGTTATTTCATGTCTGACATCGACAAGGACCAGGAACGAAACGAACAGGCGTCGCCCAAGCGGCGCGAGGAAGCCCGAAATCGCGGCCAGGTTGCGAGGAGCCCCGAGGTGGCCTCCGCGGCGATCCTGCTCGCCTGCACGGTCCTCTTCTATTTCTGCTCCGGCGGGATGGTCGAGCGCATGATGGACCTGACGCGCTGGACCCTCCGGGAGTGCGGGACAACGCCCATCACGCTGAGCAACATCGAAGCCCTTCTCTGGACCTGGGCATCGCGTCTCTTCCTGATCATGGCGCCGCTGTTTCTCGCCGTCGTCATCGCAGGCTTCCTGGCGAACTACATCCAGTTCGGCTTCATTTTCTCCTGGGAGGCCCTGGCGCCGAAATTCGAGAAGATCGACCCCATTAAAGGTTTCCAGAAATTCATCTCCCTGCGCTCGCTGGTGGAACTGGTCAAGAGCCTCCTGAAGATGGCCATCGTCACGGTGATCGTCTGGTTCAACCTCCGGGACGAGATGGACAACCTGATCCCCCTCATGGACGAGTCACTCTGGGGGATTCTCGTCTACACGGGAAAAGTCACGTTCCGGATCATGATTACAACCTGCTGGGTCCTCATCGTGCTGGCCATTCTGGATTATCTCTACCAGCGCTGGGAGCATGAGAAGAGCCTTCGCATGTCGCGGCAGGAGGTGAAGGACGAGTTCAAGCAGACCGAAGGCGATCCCATCGTCAAGGCGAGGATCCGCCGCATCCAGAGGGAGGTGGCCCGCAAGCGGATGATGGCCAACGTCCCCAAAGCCGACGTCGTCATCACCAACCCGACACACCTGGCCGTGGCCATCCGCTACGACCCCGACAAGATGTATGCGCCGACTGTCGTTGCGAAGGGGGCCGGGCATGTGGCGGAGAAAATCAGGGAAATTGCAGGGGCCCACAAAGTGCCCATCATTGAGAACAAACCCGTGGCACAACTATTGTATAAAACGGTCGATGTGGATCAGGCAATCCCGGAGGACCTTTATCGTGCTGTCGCCGAGATCCTCGCATATGTCTACGGACTCAAGGAGCAAGCCGGTTAGTCGGATTACGTGGGCGCATGATGCCGCCGGCTCGGAAGCCACAGGCAGCATGAGAGCGAAGATCGGAAGATCGGAGCCTCGGAAGAGCGGAAAAGAAACAGAAATTTCTTTTTTGCCGAGCTTCTGCTCTTCCTCGCTTCCGCTCATCGTAAGATCAAGCGGGGCCTGGCATGGGAACACACGCAAGCAGCATCCTGAAAGCGATGGCAGAATAAGAAATGGCTGAAGCGGTGCAGAAAGCAGAATCGATGGCCGTCTGGGCCAAAAACCCGGCGATGTTGATGGGCCTGGGGGTCGTCGGAATCCTCATGGTCATGGTGGTCCCCCTGCCGGCCCTGATCATCGATTTGCTGCTGTCGCTGAGTATCACGGTTTCCATCGTCATCCTGCTCATGTCCATGTTTGTCCTGAAGCCGCTCGACTTCTCCGTGTTCCCCTCCGTCCTGCTGACGGTGACCCTGTTCAGGCTCTCGCTCAACGTGGCTTCGACCCGCCTGATCCTGCTTCACGGCAACGAGGGCACCGGGGCGGCCGGCCAGGTCATCAAGGCCTTCGGGACCTTCGTCGTGGGGGGCAACTACGTGGTGGGGCTCATCGTCTTCGCCGTCCTCACCCTGATCAACTTCGTTGTCATCACCAAGGGCGCTACCCGCATTGCCGAGGTGGCCGCCCGTTTCACCCTCGACGCCATGCCGGGCAAGCAGATGAGCATCGACGCGGACCTCAACGCAGGCCTCATCTCCGAGGCCGACGCGCGGCGCAGGCGAGGCGAGATCGAGCGGGAAGCCGATTTCTACGGCGCCATGGACGGCGCAAGCAAATTCGTGCGCGGCGACGCGATCGCCGGGGTCGTGATCATCTTCATCAATATCGTGGGCGGCCTGATCATCGGCGTGCTGCAGCAGGGCCTGGACATCACCGACGCGGCCCGTAACTACACGCTGCTCACGATCGGCGACGGGCTCGTGACCCAGGTGCCGGCCCTCGTCATCTCCACGGCCGCCGGCATGCTCGTAACGCGCACCACGTCTTCCGGCAGTCTCGGCCAGGAGATGACCGACCAGTTCGTCATGCAGCCCAAGGCCATCGGCACGGCTGCTGCCATCCTCTTTGTCTTTGCGCTGATCCCCGGCATGCCCAAGTTTTCCTTTCTCGTTGTCGCCGCAGGGGCGGCCTTCGTGGCCTACCGGCTGCTGAAGGCGGCCGTGCCCGCCGAGGAAGCCGCCATCGAGGAGACACCGGCGCCGTCGGCCATTGAAACGGTGGACTCCCTGCTGCCGCTGGATCTGCTGGAGATCGAAGTCGGCTACGGTCTCATCGGGCTCGTGGACGTGGCCCAGGGAGGGGAGTTGCTGCAGCGCATCAAGTCGCTTCGCAGGCAGCTTGCCCTGGAGATGGGCTTTGTCATTCCGGCCATTCACATCCGGGACAACCTGCAGCTCAAGCCGAACCAGTATTCCGTCATCCTGAAGGGCGTTGAAGTGGCCCGCGGGGAGCTGATGCCCGGGCACTGGCTGGCGCTCACGTCGGAGAGGACCCCCAGGCTCAAGGGGATCGACACGAAGGAGCCCGCTTTCGGGCTGCCTGCCGTGTGGATCTCGGACAAGGAGAAAGAAAGCGTGCAGGCTCGCGGCGTGGTTGTCGTGGACCCCGCCACGGTGGTGACCACGCATCTGACGGAACTCATCAAGGGCCATTCGGACGAGCTGCTGGGGCGGCAGGAGGTCCAGTCGCTCATCGACAATCTGGCGAAAACCTACCCCAAGGTGGTCGAGGAGCTGGTCCCGAAAGTCGTTTCCGTGGGAACGATCCACCGCGTGCTGCAGAGGCTGCTTCGCGAGAGGATCTCCGTGCGGGATCTGCTGACGGTGCTCGAGACGCTCGCCGATTACGCGCCGCTCACGAAGAATATCGACATCCTGACCGGCTACGTCCGCCAGGCCCTGGCCCGGACCATCACGAAGCAGTATCGGGACAGCGAAGGCAACATCACCGTGGTGATGCTCTCCCCGGAGATCGAGGACAAGATCAGTCACTCGGTCCAGCACACGGAGTTCGAGTCCTATCTCTCCGTGGACCCGAACTGGGTGCAGAAGGTCGTCCGCAACGTCCAGAAATACATCGTCACCTTTACCTCTCGGGGCCTGCAGCCCATCGTGCTGTGCTCGCCGGGCGCCCGGATCCACTTCCGGAAGGTCCTGGAGAAATTCTTCCCGAACATCATCGTGCTCTCGCACAACGAAATCACGCATGACGTGAATGTCAAATCGTTGGGTATCGTGGAGTAGGGCCGTGCAGATCAAACGTTTCGAAGCCGCAAGCACCCAGGAAGCCTTGTTGAAGATCAAGAACGAGCTTGGGCCGGATGCCGTGGTCCTCTCGACGCGAAAGCTTCGCAGCGGGCGGGTCCCGCTGTTCGAAGTGACCGCCGCCGTGGACGAGCGCCAGGAGGGCCGGCGCGAAAAGCCGCTCTCCCGCCCTGCAGGGGCTCCCCCGGCCGCAGCGGTGCCCGCCCCCGTCGAGGAAGAGGCCTTGGCCCGCCTGCTTCGCCGCGACGTGGAGGAGATCAAGACGCTGATTACCGAGGCCACCATGCGGCCTTTCCCCTATGGGGAGTTCCTGGAGATGAAGGAGATGCTGGACACCTTCTTCGACACCCTGGGCTTCCAGCACAAGGAGAAAGTCCCCGGCGGTCTCTCGAAGATTTATCATCACCTCGTTTCCTGCGGCGTGTCGCGCTCGAGGGCCTTTATGCTGGTGAGCACGCTGAATCGCAACCTCCCCGCCGAGGAACTGCAGAACGAGGACGGCATCTGCCGGATCGTCGAGATGCTGCTGGCCAAGTCCATCGGCCTGTCCTACCGGAGCGCGGAGCGAAAGCGGATCTGCGCCTTCGTGGGCCCCACGGGGGCGGGAAAGACGACGACGCTGGCGAAGATCGCCGCCCGCTCGGCCCTGGAGGAGAGAATGAAGGTGGGGCTCATCACGACGGATACCTACCGGATCGCCGCGGCGGAGCAACTCAAGACCTACGCCCGGATCATGGAGATCCCCATCGAAGTGGTGGGCGACAAGGCCGCCTTCCGGAGGGCCCTGGCGAAGTTGTCGGACCGGGATCTCGTCCTGGTGGACACTCCCGGAAAGAGCTCCGTGGAGTCCGGCTACATCGAGAAGCTGCGGGACCTCTTCCATCTCGAGACCCCCGTGGAGACGAATCTGCTGCTGCCCCTGACGTCGAGCCAGGACAACCTGGCCGAGAACCTGGCGCGGTTCAAACCTGTCGGCTACCAGTCGATCATCTTCACCAAGCTCGACGAGAGCCGCCATTTCGGCATGATCTACAACGTGATCGACCAGGAGCGCAAACCCGTATCCTGGGTGACCAACGGCCAGAACGTTCCCCAGGACATCGAGAAGATCGACCCGGGCCGGCTGGCAAAAATCATCATGACCAGCAACCTGCACTGAAAAGATGGAAGTTAAGAAGTTAGGAAGCTAAGAGGCCAAGACAAAGAGGCCAAGACAAAGAGGCCAAGACAAAGAGGGGACGAAGGGATGTTGACCTTCCCACCTTCGCAACTTGCGGTTTGATGCGGGATGCACTCCCGATAGAAAAGACGGCGGTTTGGAGGACACTTTCACTTGGATCAGGCTTCAATGCTCAGGCGGATGAAGAAAGCGTCGGAAGAGAAGAATGGATCGAACCCTCCCCTCCCGGAAGGTGCGGCGGAGGAGCGCTTGACCCAGCGGCCCGTCCGCGTCATCGCCATTACGAGCGGCAAGGGCGGCGTGGGAAAGACCAACGTGGCCGCCAACCTGGCCTATCATCTCTCGCAGATGAGGAAGAAAACGCTGATCCTGGATGCGGACATGGGCCTGGCCAACATAGACGTGATCCTGGGGATTGCACCGAAGTACAACCTCTACCATGTCCTGAGGGGCGAAAAGGCGCTCGCCGACGTGATCGTCGACGGTCCCGGCGGGATGAAGATCCTGCCGGCCACATCGGGCATTCCGGAGATGGCGGAGCTCTCCAGGGGCGAGAAGCTGGCGCTGATCGACGAACTGGACGGGCTGGGCAGCGATCTGGATTTCATGCTCATCGACACGGCGGCGGGCATCGCGGGCAACGTCATCTACTTCAACGTGGCGGCCCGTGAGATCATCGTCGTCGTCTCCCCGGAGCCCACATCCATCACCGACGCTTATGCGCTGATCAAGATCCTCTACAATAATCACGGCGAGAAGCGCTTCATGCTCCTCGTGAACATGGCGAAGAACTCGAACGAGGCCCGGGAGGTGTTCCTGAAGGTGAGCAACGCTACCTCCCACTTCCTGAACCTCTCCATCGAGTACCTCGGGTACGTCCTCGAGGACGTCCGGGTGACCGAGGCGGTGAGACAGCAGAAGGCCCTGGCGGAGATCTACCCCGATGCGCGGGCGAGCAAGTGCCTGCAGTCCATCGCCCGCAAGCTCTGCCGGCTCCAGCCCGAGTTCTGCGAGTCGGGGAGCCTGAAGTTCTTCTGGAAATCGATCGTCGACAAAGGACGCGGATAAGGGACGACGTGAACAAGAAGGAACGGGACAAGCAGATTCTGAAATACGCTCCTCTCGTCAAGAGCATAGTCGACAGGATTGCCTGCAAGGTGCCCGGTCACGTGGCGGAGCGTGACGACCTCGTCAACGTGGGGGTCATCGGCCTGATCTCCGCCCTGGAGAAATTCGACAAGACGCGCAACGTGCAATTCGAGACTTACGCCCGCTTCCGCATCCGCGGGGCGGTCCTCGACGAACTGAGGGCAAGGGACTGGCAGCCGCGTTCGGCACGGAACAAGGACGCCAGGATCGAAAAGGCGATCCATGCCCTCCAGAAGCAGCTCGGACGTCCGCCCGATGAACTGGAAGTGGCGGAGTTTCTCGACATACCGCTCGAGGACTACTATCAGCTCCTCGATGAGGCCTCCGGGGTTTCGCTGCTCTCGAGCGAGGATCTGCCACCCGACTACTGTGAGAAGTACGCCACCTACGACGTGCTGGAAAAGATGGACCAGGGCTCTCCCCTGTCGATCCTGGCCCGCGGCGAGGTGAAGAAGATCCTCAAGGACGCCATCGAGGCGCTTCCCGACAAGGAAAAACTGGTGCTGTCGCTCTACTACTATGAAGAGCTCACCATGAAGGAAATCGGCTTGGTTCTCAAGCTCACCGAATCGCGGGTCTGCCAGCTCCACTCCCAGGCCGTGCTGAGGCTGCGGGGCAGGGTCAAGGACCTCCGGTAAGCAGGCAAGACCATGGCAAGGCGTGTAGAACTCGATCTTCTGGAACAGGACTCGATGACGGCTCCCGCGCAGGGCGCGCCCGACGCGGACGGCACGGAGGCGGGACAGGCGCCCGAAGTCCGGGCCTCGCTTTTTTCCCGGTTCAGGAATCTCCTGCAGAAAACCCTCTCCCGGTTCAAGCGCCCCGAGGTCTCCTTCAGCTGGAAATCCCTTCTGAGCTGGAAGATCATCGTTGCGGCCGGCGTGGCCGTCGTTCTCATCGCTGCCGCCTCTGTCTCAACCGTGCTGTTCAAGCAGAAGGAGGCTGAACAGGCGGTCGCCGAGCAGAAGAAACGGGCCATCGCCGCCGTCTCGACCGTCCATGAGGCCGTCTTCCCCGATTTCAGCATCGACCTCAAGGACGCTCAGGGCCGATACCGGTTTCTCCAGTGCGACGTCACCCTCGAGTTCCAGTCGGCGGTCGAAATGACGGAGGACAGGAAGGTGGAGATCCGGAAGGTCATTTACCTGTCGGCCAAGAAGAAGGGCTCTGAACTGATCCGGGTTCCCGATTCCGGCGACCGGTTCAAGAAGGAGATGCGCGACGAGCTTCGGGATCTCCTGGGTGAGGGCATGCTGAAGGACATCTACATCACCCGGTATGTGCTGATATAAAAGACGGGCCCAGGATACAGGGGGCAGGAAAATGAAGAACCTGATAAAGATTGCAATTGCCATCATGATCATCGCGCTTCATGCGGGTTGGGCAGATGCCCTCACCACAGAGGAGGTCATAAAGCTCAAGAAGGCAGGCGTGAGCGATGAGACCATACGGCTCATGATCGAGCAGGAACGTGCCGGCGGGCAGCCAAACCCTGCCGACCAGATCGGCGTGCGGGAGGTCAAGGATGCCCAGGGCAACGTGACGGTCAATTATTCAACGGGCGCTCCCCCGGCAAACACCCAGAATCAGTCGGAGCAGGAAAAGGTTGAGAAGGCATGGAAAATGCTTCAAAATCAGAACATGATCATCGACAACCGACGATGATCGGCGTGCGCGGCGTTGGGGGAGGTTGATTTTTCGTTTCAGGATAACCACTTGAGCTTTTTCAATCGATGTTTTAGTCTGTGCGGGCGAGATGGACGCCCTGCCGGGGACCGGAGAAGGAGGACATGATCAAAGTCAAGGAAGCAAAAGAAACGCGGGAAACGGACGTTTACCGGTTCCTGGAGCGCGAGTTCGAGGGCACCTTCATCGAGGAGCTCATCCCGGGGATTCTGCACAACTTCGCCAATCCCCTCAACGGGATCATCGGTCGCACCCGGCTTCTCCAGAGGCGTCTCGAGGAGGCGATCCGCAAGACCCGGGAGGCGTTTCCGGAAGCGGAGCGCACCCTCTCCGAGGATCACGCGAAGCTGCTCAAGGACATCGATCTCATCACCCACGAGTCGGACCGGCTCTTCGACCTCTTCAAGCACGTTTCGGGGAAGTTCTACGCCATCGGCGACCGCAACATGCAGCAGATCAACCTCTCGGAACTCGTCGAGAACGAGATCCGGTTTTTCGATTTCTACCTCGATTTCAAGCACAACGTGAAGAAGATCATGGATCTCGACGGGGACCTGCACGACGTGAACGGTTCTCCTGCCGACTACTCCATGTTCATCTCCACGTGGGTTCGCTACGCAATGGAGGCCATGAGGGAGAGCCCCGTGAAGGAGTTCTTCGTCTCCACGACGCGCCGGAACGGCCATGTCATCCTTAAATTTCAGGACACGGGCAGGCCCCTGCCGGTCGAGGTGAAAGAGGCGATCCTGAAGGGCCGACCGGGGCAGGAACTGAAGGATGAGGGTGCCTCGAGGCTCCTGCTGGCGATTTCTCTCGTTCGCAAGTATGGCGTGAAATTCGAGATCGGCCACGAGGCGGGGATCAATATTGTCTCCGTCGAAATTCCCTGCCAGTCCGTCGCGGTGCGCAAAAAGACGGTCAGGAGGTAAAGCAGGGTACAGGGTACAGGGTACAGGGTACAGAGGGACCTTCAAGACGAGCAGTATAGAGTCATCGTTCATTATCATAAA
>Ga0209079_10000089_pt1 | contig 44464 bp, 51 predicted proteins | sample PPLLaktember2015_2_FD_187259 | JGI IMG/M metagenome (GOLD analysis project Ga0209079, IMG submission 187259) | Freshwater sediment microbial communities from Prairie Pothole Lake near Jamestown, North Dakota, USA - PPLs Lake P7 Core (6) Depth... | ecosystem: Environmental > Aquatic > Freshwater... | reverse complement strand
GCGCGCAGCAGTTCGACGACGAGTTCATTATGCGCGGGGCCGTTAACTTTGCCCTGCAGCATGGGCTTCCGTGCAGGATTCGCCGATTGCCGAAGCCCGTAGCCCTGCCGCCGGCGAAGAGGGATTTCCGACTGGAATGGCACTCGGACGCGCAGAATGTGCATGATTCTGCAGTCAGCAGAACAGTAGATGATGCTGTTCGCCACCTGCTGGCCGATGATCCGCGGCTCATTTCCAACGATGAATGCCGGCGCGCCTTGACGACCGCAATTGGGCACCTGAGGGACCCTGATGCTCGACGGCGGGCAACCACGACTATTGATACGGCGTTCCGCAGCGACTCCAGAATGGATAGGTACGGAGGGGTGCCGGAGGCCGATATCTTGCGCACTATCTTCCAGCGCTCGCTTGCCGACGAGAACGCGGACCGCGCCGATAGCCTGCGCGCGTCGCTGGTTGGCGCCCTTGTCGACGCGACTGAGCCCGATTCCCGGGGGGCCGTATGCTCAGTGGGGCGCTGTTCGCGCTACGTCTCGTCGCTGGAGATGATCGATCGGGCGCCGCCGACACCGCCAGTCGCGCCGGTCGATGCCTTTCGACAGGAGATATTCGCGGCGATCGCGCACGTCCCGGAGGCCGAGCGGAGCCCGGCTCTCGTCAGGAAGATAATGCGGCCGTACGCGGCGCGCTTACCGCAGCATACGTACGCCGCGATCGAGGCCGAATGTATGGCCGGCCTCGAGTAAGTGCCGATTGTAAATGATCCCCTCATAATTATACTTGCGATGACGACTTATCCGAGCACTTACCTCGACGCAGAATCGCTTCTGCTGACGACGCCTAATAGTTCTTATTTGGGTCCGAGCCCAGATACAGTGCAGGTCGCGAATATCGTCACGACGAATATCAACGGAGCGCCTCTCGTTGGGCCCGTCATCTCGGCCGATGCCCCGGCGAGATTGACGAACAAGACGCTCGTCGATGATAGCGTGTTCTTCGTGAATCCCGCCGATGCGACTAAGCGGATCGGCTTCACTACGCTTGGTGTCGCCGCAGGCGCGACAGTGAGCATTGTCCCTATCGCCGCAGCCAGTCGCGCGCTGGCTATTCCCGATCCGGGGGCTGATACCGAGTTAGTTACGGCGATCGGCGCCCAGACGCTTACCAATAAGTCCCTCGTCGACACCAGCACATTTGTCGTGAACGTTGCCGATCCGACAAGGCGCGTTGCCTTCGACGCCGCTGGAGTCGCCGCGGGCGCGACAGTGAGCATCGCCCCGGCGGCCGCGGCCAATCGCTTGCTGACGATTCCCGACCCGGGGGCGGATACCGAGTTAATTACGGCGATCGGCGCCCAGACGCTTACCAATAAGTCCCTCGTCGACACTAGCACACTTATAGTCAACGCCGCCGATCCGACAAGGCGCGTTGCCTTCGACGCTTCTGGTGTTGCCCCCGCAGCAACAGTGAGCATTGCCCCGGCGGCCGCCGCGGACTGCGTGCTGACCATTCCCGACCCCGGAGTCGCGGCCAGCGCGTTCGTTGTCGCCGACGGCGCCCAGACTCTGAATGGGCCGATTACGACTGGAGCCGACCTGACGATCGGCACAACAGTGGCCGACTACAGATCGCTACTTGTTGCTTCCGGGGGCACGCGGACGGCAATCCACGGGCTTGCTGATCGTATTGTAATCGGCTACAACACACTAGACGGCGTATCCCATATTGATGCGACGCAAGCGTTCTGCTCTCTCGAATTTGCTAACATACTGAATCGCGGATATACAGTTATCCGCGTGCGCGATGTAGGAAGTCCGCAAAGACCCATATTCGGCAGCGGGCCCCAATACATCGATTTCTTCCAGCAAACTCGCATTGGTTCCGCGACTACGCCGCAATTCTTGGTTACGCCGGGGAATCCTCTAATTCCGTTCGAAATCGCAGTGGGAGCCGGCGGCAATGTGTACATGAACTCAACGGGGGCCAACGAAATTAATATCGACGCGACTGACATCTTCCGAGTGCGGAACGTGACGAACGCGACCAATACAACCACGGCCGCCTTCGTGTCGTACGGGGGCATAGCCGCGGCCCAAGATATCTATCTCGGCGGCCTGATCAACTTCGCCGGGTCGCAGCTGACCTACAGCACGGCGGTAATCGCGATGAACGTGGCGACAGGATTGGGGCCGATTCCTGCATCGCCCGTTAACTTCACTTTCATTAAGGTCGGTCCCGTGAATGTAGTCTGCTGGCCCCTTCTGAATAATCCGGCAGCTGAGCTGAATTTCACCTTCACCGCAACTCCCGTTGTCCCCGCGCAGTACGTACCGTATGCGCCTACTGTGGCCAATATTGCCTGCGCGACGGTAGTCCGCGACGGCGCCTTATTCCCGAACGGAAGCGTAAATGTGAATGCGGGCAATCTCGTGTTCTTCTCAGCCGCGATATCGGGTGGGCAGTTAACTGTTGTCCCTTTTATTGGGCCGGGAGGTCAAGTAGCCGCCGGCGGAGCGACCTACATCTAATCGCGATCCCGCCAACAGCCGGCAAGGAAGAAGGAGATTGCGCGTGGAATAATTAATTTTTTCACGCGATCAAAATATCGCGGCGACAATATATATCAACGATGGACAACATGCAGATCGCCATGATAGTTCTTGTTGCGCTGCTCGTGCTCTGGTTCTTCGGATTCCTGGAGAGGGGAATCGCCTACGTAATGCCCTCATGGGCAGGCAAACTGCCGGCGGCGCCATACCCGATGATGTAAGTGAGTGGAGCGCCTCGATCCGCCAAATACGTGTTTTTTTGCCCGGATTCATATACATCATGGAGACTTCAACGATGATCGTAATCGCCGTACTTGTAATCGCGCTCGTCTACATGTGGATGCAGAGGAAAACGCCGACAGCGGATCTCCAACTCATCACGCCGGCGCCCGCCCTTCTGGCGCGGCCAGAGCTCGGCAACAAGATTAAGTCCGCCGAGAAGGTCGGCGTTATCTTCTGGGGCCAACCGATCGCGCAGGCCAAATCGCAGATCATGACGGTCGCCCATAAGTCGCTCGGCGCTGAATTCCCGGAGTTCTGCGTGCAGCTCGCGGAAGACGGCAAGTCGATCGCGGCCGACGGCAACAACATGGCGACTATATTCATGCCCCTCGCGCGCCGGGGCGCCGCAAGGGTTGGGTATCTAGTCCGAGTTGATCCCGACGGGATGCCGATAGATAAACACAGCTTCACGGGCACTACTACTCTACAGGACAAAGACCCATCGTCAAGGGTCATGGTAATCCGTAATCCGCAGGCGAGCGAGAGCGCGAACTACGCGGCGGCCAGCAAATTCGAATGGGACTTCGCCGCGAACATAACGGCGAAGCCGTCGTTGTTCCCGTAAGCGGCGAGGGGAGATAGCGCCTATTCGCCGCGAACATAACGGCGAAGCCGTCGTTGTTCCCGTAAGCGGCGAGGGGAGATAGCGCCTATTCGCCGCGAACATAACGGCGCGGCGAGGTGAAGATAGCGCTTATTCGCCGCGAGAAAAAAGAACGCTTATTCGCAGTCGAACAGCAAGTGCCTCGACCGGCAACAATCGGTGGTGTTTTCCCACCCGAAACCGTATTCCTCCTTCACCCACACGCGATTGTCGGGGCCGACTTCGAGCTGCGCCTCGCCGAAGAAGATATCTCCGACCCACTTCCCGTCCATGCCGCTAGGCGGCTCAATGAAGCACCGAGACAGCTTGCCGCGACTTTCCGGCCAGATCTGCGTGATGCACGAGCTAGCGCCCCGCATCAGCGGATTCGTCGCCCTGGCCGCCGCGATTACGGCTGGCCTGATGGCGATCGCGTCGAGATTCCCGTCCTCGGCGAACTGCGGGGAGACAGGCTGGATTATGCGCCAGACTATGAGGGTCCGCGAGCGGCTCGTGATCCGCATCGGATCGCAACGCGTCCCTACGCGCACATCGAGGGCCCCGCGGAAGTGGCGAAGGCGCTCGTAGAACGCCGTCTCGAACTCTTCTGTTGCGCGCCGCCTCTCGGCCTCCGGCGCCCACGAACAGATGATTCCGATCGGATCGTCGATGAACTCGCACTCGCGGAATACTACCATCCGCATGTAGCGGTGCTCGACGCAAATGGCGCTGAAGAAGTCCCTTACGTGCCCGGGCAATCCAGGTGGCGCCACGCGGAGCCGGCACTTAATGCTCGCGAGCTCCACTGCGCTTGGGGGTCTCATTAGCCGCGCGTCCGGACTGGCGGCGCCCGCGATTACGGTCGCCTTCATTCCGTCGGCTATGGGGCCCTGCGCGACGACGGGGAAGAAGCTGATGCTCGCGATCCGAAGTAGCCGGGCGCTGTGGGCGGGGCACAGAGGCGCCGTATCCCGATCCCGCTCGCGATCAAGCAACGCCGGATCGATATAAGGGAGGCCGCGAATGGCGAGCAGGCCAGCGCCCGTAATGTTCAATCCGGACCCTATTTTCCCGGCCATAGTCGCATTCACGATCGTAGTCGGGAAGAAAAGATCGAGACTCGCGGTGCTGGAAAGGCGCGTGAACTGGAGCTGCTCTTCCGCGTGGAAGCTCGGGCGATAGTGGGTAATCGGCCTCAAGGCGCGCCATCCGCGCCGATCGACGAGGCCGCTAACATACCACTCGAACCAGGGCGCGGCGACCGCCGTGGGGATGCGCGAACAGACGCGCGCGATGTACTCGGCTGTCAGGAACGGGGTATAGATTCCGCTTCCGCGAACAAACCAGGTCGAACGGAGATAGACCCCGATCAACAGGCGTAGGGTCCACGCGCCGGCGACCGAGCGAACGGCAATGAAGGCCGCCGCTATCAGCGCCTCGAAACCTTGCGGATCGAGGTACTCGGCGACATTGATCAACACTGCATGTTCGAATATCGGCAATTCCATCTTTTTTATGTTAAGATGCGGTGGATTTCAATTTCATGGCCCCTAGGACGCGCCTATGCGCTTCAGCGGGCGTCCAGGCGACCTCCGCGTCTCGAGGCACGAATATGCAGACTAGGTGGGAGGCAACGTTCCAGACATCGGCAACTCGCGGGCCGATTATATTCTCGTAGAAGAAGTCGCCTCGTCCGAGCACGCGGAATAGGCTCCGCCCGGTCGAGTCTCCTTCGACGAGGCAGCCGGCCTTAATGTAGTAGTCCGAATCCGACCAGGCGGGGAAACCCGCGAACACATGGAACTGCGGGCCGCGCTCGGCGATGGGCGCGGCGAGCCAGTCGGCGATCCTGTCGACGGCGGCACTCATGATCGCCTCGATGAACGGCGGATTAATCGCTATTGGCGGCCACTTTCCCGGGGCGCCGGCAAGTCTAGTCAGCGCGGCGCGGTCGAGGGCCCCGAAGTCGCCGATACTGCCGAACGGCCGATCGGTATCGGGGAATAGGCTACAGAAGTGGAACGGTTGGCCAGTTGGGGCGGCTATCAGCATCAGCTGGGAGTTGAAGGGGCTCGCGAATCCCTCGATGCGCACCCCGAATTCGTTGTATAGGAGCGCATACCAGGCCTTCGGGAAGCACATTTGCTGCCCGCCGAGCGCGAGGCACTCGTAGCGCAGCACGCACTTGACTATTTGGGCCACGGCATCGGCTGCGGGATCCCTCGACGCCAGGCGCAGGAGGCATGCGCTTCTTTCCCGCGACAGTGTGCGGCTGAACTTGATAGTGCCGCGCTCACTGACGCCGTAAGTATCCCCGTCGCGCCAGTATGTCAGCTCGCTCGGGACCCCTTGCGGCGCGCTCAGGAAGGCGGCAATGTCGCGCTGGATATGGAGAATGGCCGACGCGGCATCTTGCGCGGGCAACAAGTGGATATCGGCGATTTCCCCGAGCAACTTCGTGTAGACGGCATGGTCCACAGGCAGATCGCGGAATACTGGGTCTGTGCGCTCTTCTGCGGGCTGGGCCATGGCCAATAGGAAGCGCTCGATGATCTTGTCCCATTCTCGCTGATTCGGCACGGCGGCGGGGTGGCGAATCCGGCCGACAACAAGTAGGCGCGCATATTCCCGCCGGATGTCGGCGAGATCATCGGCGCCCGCGTCAGCGCCGCCGACGACTTCGCGGTGCCCGGCGAAGACCGCGACGATCAGGATCACGAGAGCCGCAATTAGCGCAGTTAGACGCGAAATAATTGAAACGGCGAACATTCGACAGTATATAGAATGAGCACAAAACCCGTCTCTGTGCAGTTGCCGCCCGTCGGCAGCCCGGAAGACGACTTTCCCTACAAGTCGCGCTTCATCTCCAAGTCGGAACTCCACGGGCGCTTCCGGCGCCTTGCCGTCGAGTATAAGCCGCGCTTCATTCATGTTGATTACGTGATCCACAACTTGGCCAAGTTGCCGCGCGACATGCTTGTCTTCGGGGAGTCGCACGAGGAGCGGCAGATGACTCTCCTGGCCTTTGCGAGGGAAAACTACGAGCTGTATGATCTGCTGGCCGACTACTTCACCGAGCCCCTAAGGGTCCGCGCTGAGCGCGCTCATGATTCGGTATATGCCGAATGGTGCCGAAGCAAGGAGAAGGTCCGCCAGGGCGCGCTGAAGCAATACGGCGTAATCAGCGCCTATACTGAGCGCGAAGTGCTGTTCGGCATGCACTATGAGGTGACATCATTCCGGCCAACCACTCTCGCGTCGCTGATCCAGCGCTTCAAGGGGGATCGCATTCTGGATGTGTGCGCGGGCTGGGGAGATCGCCTGGTTGCCGCATTATCCCAGGGAGTGCGCCTCTATGTCAGCGTGGATGCTAATCCACGCTTAGAGCAGTACTACAAGCGCATTGACGCGGAGTTCAACGGGCTAGTTCATAAGCGGAAGACCGAGACCCACTTCCACATATCGCCCTTCGAAGATCCGCGCCTCGACTTGCGCCCCTACGAGAAGGCGGGCGGCTTCAACTTCTCGGTCATGGCGCCGCCTTATTACGACCTGGAAGTCTATGCGCCGGACCCGCAGCAGTCGATCTATGCACACCCATCGTTCGAGGAATGGTACCGAGACTTCCTCATCGCGAGCATCCGGAAGGCGACTTCCCTGCTGAATGTTGGCGGGCACTTTGCGCTTATCATCAACGAGGCCGCGGGCGACTCAGATGCGCCGCCGTACGTAGAGCGGCTTGTTCGCGACGCCGGCAAGATTCCATGGCTCGAATACCTGGGCGCGATTCCCTATGCCGAGGTATCATGGAGCCGCGGCAAGGGCGGACGCGTGGCCCCGAAGCCGACGCACATTAGGTCGCCGCAGCCGATATGGGTCTATAGGAAAACAAAAGAGCAAACATATACCGAGAGATGAAGTTCGAATTCGGCAGCCTCGAGGGCATTATTTCTTTCCTCAAGCGCATGCCGCCAGCGCTCGAGGAAGCGCTGGTTGCGGAATACTCCGACTATTTCGCAAAGTTCTACCCGGGCCAACCGCCGTTCGTCTGGCCCGGAACCTTCAAGGATGATCTGCGCCTCGCTGGGGGGCAAATGAAGATAATGTTGGTGTATGAGTTGCCGGCGACATTCGTGGGCGCCGTGAGCGTGGCGAGCGCGTTCGTGCCGAAGACTAAGCAGCTTATTCCCGACGTTCTCTACTTGGCCCGCCTTATAGTCGCCCGCACTTTCCGAGGGCGCCACATATCGCGCACCATCATGGAGAATCTCATGAGCGTCGTTGCCGAGCACGACTTCTACGGGCGGAAGATTACCACATATATAGCGGGCGTCGACAAGGATAACGCGGCCTCGCTCGCCTCCTTCAAGTCGTTCGGCTACGAAGAGATCCCGGGCCAGCGCGCAGGGGCGAAGTACGTTCACCTCGCGTATCGGGCCGACGTCCGCAGAGGGGGCAAAAAAAGCAGCAATTAGTCGTCTTCCTCGCGCGCAGCGACCCTTATTTTTTCGTATTCTGCGCCGTAGAAGTCGTAGGCTTCGCGCCGGAAGCGCAACTGGGAGCGCATGCAGGTTCGCGAGTCAACAATATCGGCAACTTCGCGGATGACCAAGGGATCCGATCCAAGGCGCATTATGCGCCCGAGAATCTGCTTCATGCCGGCGTACCGTGGAGTCGCGAACACGAGCGCCGTCATCCGGACAATGCTGATTCCTGTGCCCGCGAATGCGTAGGTCGCGACAATCACTCGCGTTTGGCTGTCGGCGAGGGCGCGCTGGCGGTCGCTTTCCTCGGGATTCCCGTAGAAGAGCGCGGGTAGCGTGTCGCAGGTGACCGTGATTAGCGCGGCGAGCTTCTCGGCATGAGCGCGCTCTTCACAGAAGACATACAGCGAGTGGCCGAGGTCGAGCAGGCGCGCGACTTCGGCCACGACAACGCGGTTCCTCTCTTCGTCGGCGATGAATTGGCCATGCATATAGTGAGTGAAGACACGCCCTGTCGCCTCGTGGCGCAGATTCCGCGTGCGCGAAGGCGGGCCGGCATAGTAGATCAGGCGCACATGGAGGCGGAATTGCGATTCCCCGTAAGTGAAGCCGGGCACAGATTCGGCCATGATCGGCGCGCCGAGATGCCGGTGGGCGATGAAGTCGAAGCCATCGCGGCGATCGGCGGTAGTCGCGCTCATGCCGAACATGTAGCGCGTCTGGAAATCCCAGAACACGCTGGACCGCGCGTTAGTGCAGTAGGCGTGCATCTCGTCGAATATGACAATCGGGAAAAGGGCCATATCGAGGCGCGCTGTTAGGGCCGTATTGATTACGAGGACCAGCACATGGGGCGGCGCCTCGGGGCGCCCTGGGCGCCAATCGGCGCTGATTGTGTGGGCCGGCGCGGCGACCTCGAAGACATGGCCGATATCCTTACAGATCTGCGCGCATAGTTCGCGGGTCGGCACTATGTATATGGCGCGCTGGTTGAGGGTCAGTATGATTCCGGCCCCGATGAACGACTTTCCGTAGCCCGCGCGGAGATTGAGGGCGGCGATACTCCGGGCCCTAAGCCGCTGCGCGATGTGGGCGACAAGAAGCTGTTGGTGATCGTAAAGGAAGTCGAGCGATGGGGTCGAGACCTCTGTCTCGAGAGGATCCCAGCGCGCCTCGACGCGGATGCCTAGCGAGCGCAGAGCGGGAATTGCGGTTCGCGGAAGTACTAGCGCCTGTTGGCCATCCGCCGACTTCCCGCGCCGGAATACGACGGCCTTCCGGGGCTGACCTATCTTCGGGGCGTATATCGTCTCGAAGCTGCTCAGAAAGCGGGGAAATTCGTCGGCGGCCATAGCGCCACGCAGAGTCGCCTCGGCGACAATAAGGCCCCATTTCCCAACGATCGCCATTACTTACTTGGTTGCTGCGCGTCTATATTGCGTATGAGTTCTTCGGCCCGGCTCTGTACCTCGCGAGGAACCCGAACATTAATCGAGTAGATAACTTTGTCTACATATTCGACGCCGACCATCGCGCGCATCCTGAAGACGAGGCGGAGAAGCGTCGTGTCGAGATTGCCTTCGTCGGTCTCTACCGGCTCGAAGTGGAAAGCTACGTCGCCCGGGCGGCAAGCGTGAATCGCGGCTAGCGACGCGGTGAACATGGCGATGTCGTCCGCGTTCGTGTATCGGGGAATCGAGTCGGCACGGTCGTAGTCGCTCGGCCAATCGGCAATCTCGTTCTCCATTCCTATTGTGCTAATTGGGCGACTTACATATAGGGGTATGTTTCCGCCTATCGGCTTCCATGTCCGCAAGAGCGGCTTCCCGTCGCTAATGGCGGCGCTCGACAATGGGGCCGATCTCGTTCGGTCGTATAGCTTCCCGCGAATTGCGCTTCAGACTTTCTCTTCGGGGCCTCGGGGCCTCAACTTGCTGATAAAGGAGGATGAGTGTGAGGCTCTCGCGGCGGCGCCCATTGATGCGCTTATCTTCCATGGGTCGTATGCGGACATACCATGGACTGGTTCCGAGTCGATCGCCAATTCGATAGTCGCTGAGTTGGCGGCATGTAAGCGGGCCGGAGGCGCGCTGAACATTCACCTCATGCGCAAGGCCCTGGAGCCGGCAGTTCGGCGGGCCTTCTTCGACCGAATTGCGGGGCCCGTTGGGGCCGAGCGGGAATGGGCGCCGCCGGGGACGCTATACCTGGAGACGAACGCCGAGAAGTTCGGGCTCGCCTACAAGCCGGCAGAGTTGAACGCGATCTTCGACGACGCGCCGGAGAATGTTGGGCTATGTATTGATACGGCGCATGTCTGGGCCTGCGGGGGCGACATATCGACGAAGGTCGCCGCGATGCGCTGGCTGAGCCGCCCGTGCACCGATATCCCGATAATGATCCACTTGAACGATTCCTACAATGCCTTGTGCACGGGCAGTGATGCCCACGCGGCGATCGGCGAGGGGCAGATATGGAAGGCAGTCGGCCAGGACCGGCCGGACGGCTACCTCGCGTTCATCGAGTGGGCCGCGGGCGTCGGGGCGCCGCTTATTCTCGAGCGCAATGTTAGCTGGCTCGCCGAAGTGAAGCGGGACCTTGCGCTTCTTGCCCCGCTTGTCGGGCATTATGCGTCGGGAAATTGAATGCTTGCGGAATGGGTATATATCGGCAATGAGCGATTCGAAGAGACTTAGGGCGCAAATAGTCGGCCTGTTTACTGACTCGCTGACGTCGGCCTGCCCGCCGGTTCCCGCCGCGACGCGGGCAATATGGGCAAGGAAGATGGAAATTGGGTGTTATAATTACACTATCGCCCAGTGCAAATCGCTAGGCATTCTGTGCACGTTCGACTCCGCGACGAAGGCGCAGTCCGCATTCTGCGGGCGCTATTCTGATAGCGCGTATCGGCTCGTGGAGCTGCTGGGGGACCCACGCGGCGAGTTCGCGGCGCGGCTGATGAGCGGGGCCATTAGCCCGAGTGGCGCCGCGGGTGCCGAGATCAAGGACCTTTGCCCGAGCGCGACGGCCCATGAGCGGGCCGAAATCGAGCTGCGCTCGAAGCAGCGCATAGATCAAAAAATATCTCGCTTGTTTCGGTGCGCCAAATGCGGGCGGAATGAGACGACGCGCGACGAGGTTATGACTCGCCGGGCCGATGAGTCGTGTTCATACCGGATCAAGTGCCTCAACTGCGGGCACAGCTGGATCACTAGCTGAGGCGGCCGCTAGTTCGGCTACTTTTTTTCCTACATGTCGCGCCGCCAATTCCTCGTCGCGAGGGCCTTTCTTGCGGTGTAGTGCCCGCACGAGCCGCGTACCCGCTATGAAGCGGGTCAATGGGGCCCCAGTAATCGAGCGGTTTAGTGCGGCGGGAATGGGAACTGCCGACGCGTAGAGGGGCGGCCGCAGGAGGAATATTTGCTGAACCATTGTGGGGAACACTATCTCGATGAGCTGCGGATCGTCGACAAGGCCCTGAAGGGCACTCTGCAGGGCCGCCGGCGGCCCTGGGCGCACGGCGATGTTCCTGACGCGCTCGGCGAAGTGGTCATCGTTGAAGGAATAGGCGCCCCCGTCAATGATTCCCCGGAAATTTGTGATTATGGAGCCGGCGGGCAACGGAATGTGATCGTAGCGGTCAATGAACACGCCTATCCAGCTGAGATTGCTATTGGGCGCAAATCTAGCGCGCGCATTACAGAGTATGCTAGTATAGGATACAACGCATCCCGATGGTCTATTGATAGTGCCGATGGTTGTGAATTCGATGCCCAACGGCTTCGGAATATTAATCAGGCGCCTAATCTCGGACGTCTCGGGAATGCCGCCGAATGCGGCGATGATCAGGGGCCGAGGAGCTCGCGAATCCGCATCCGATTCCGATAGAGGGTGCCGCCCATCCGGAAGATAGCGGATATCGACGCCGCCGAGAGTTGTGCTGAAGGCGCCGCTGGCGATCCGCTTCCCGAGCTCATTACAGGCGCCCGCGACTGCCGCTAGATCGCCGGGCAGCAGGGTGCCGTCGGGGTTGAGATGTTCGGGCTTTATGAGCAACATTCACTCTACGTATATAGGCGAGAGTGCTCATTCAAATTTGCGCTCATGGGCGACGCGACAATCGATCAGTGTCATGATATCGGGCCGTTCCTTACGTCCATTGTTCAGCAGCTCAATACGGTGTCGTATAGCGGGGCCGGTTTGTACTTGTGTAATCACGAAGGACATCGGTTCTTCGCGAAGATATGCCTCTACAAGAAGTCGGGGCACGAATACTATCGGCGGGCGGCGGAGGGAGGAACGAAAGAGGTCGAGCACCAAGTCTCCGCGGAAATTCTAATTCTCCAAGAGCTGAAGAGGGAGCTCATTGCTAAGGGCATTACTCCGGGGATTATTGAGATTATTGCCTTCTCCACGTGCACCGACATCAACAAGCTCATTAAGCGGTCGAACCTATCGTGCCCCCTCATGATCGATCGCGCGGTATCGAAGTTCCATAGCGCGCAGGCCGACTTGTGCCGATACGCCGAGCATGTATCTCGCGGGATTGCCCGAGACGCGTATGCGTTCATCTTCCTCGAGCGCTGTGATGTATCGGTGAACGATGTGCTGGTGAGCGGTCTTGGGCCCTTAGACTACATGCGGCGCGACATATTGTGGTATATTCTGTTCTGCGTTATCCATACGCTAACCGTAATCACTGATGTGTTTCCGGGGTTTCGGCATTACGATCTACACACCGGCAACGTTATGCTGATCGCCGCGGTTCTCCCGCAGACGATCGACGCGCGGCGGCTCTATTTGCGGTTCGAGAGGGGTGATAAGGTCTGGAATGTGCCTTTCCCGGGCTTCTATGTGAAGATCATTGATTTCGGCTTCAGCAAATTGCCGAGCAAGAAGATATTCAGCGACTTCGAGGCCGACCCTTTCCATCCGGCAAAGAAATTATGCAGCGATATTAGCTGGTTCCTGCGGGACATGTACCGGACGATACATGAGTCGCCAGCCGTCGGCTCGGGTTTCCTTAATCTGATCAACGAGCTGTTCGATGTGCTCGACCCCGCCGGAATCCGCTATACTGACAGCCTGGACAAGACGGAGGAGCTCGAGAAGATAAGCCCCACTCTTGCCGAACGCCTAGAATCATCCATATTCCACACATATACGAGCCCCGTTAAGGATAAGTATATATATCGCCGATTCGTCTCGCCCCAAACAAAAGCGCAATGATCGGATTCTTGATCGTGCTTATATTGCTGATTGCGATTGTCTTCTCCGGCAAGAGGCAGCTGCCCGTGCCGATCGCGGATGTCGCGGAGCCCGCGGAAGAGACATTGCCGGCTGCGGTTCCCAAGGCGCAGAAGAGCCGCAAAGTGCACTTTGCGGACAAGACAGTGGTGCGCCAATACAACGTTTTCGATGGGGGAATCGTTGGTCAGTATATAGCGGCGACTAATGAATGAGCAGATACTGCGCCAGTTAACGGGTATTGCGCGCAGCGTTGTCCGCATGGACACGATTATCGCCGACGCGCTGGCCGCGAATGACGCCGGCTTGAGCGCCGAGCGGCGCGCCCTTGTGATCACGCGGTGCCTGACACAGCAGCAGAACATCAACAGGCAAATTGCGGACATTGTTCTCGCTTTGAGCATCATTCTTGCTGAAGATATACATGGCGCGGGCAGCATTCGCGAAGTTGGCGGAAATAGAGGAGGCGAAGGGAAATGACTTCAAGGCGAAGGCCTATTACGAGGCGATAATCGCGCTTGGCGAGCCGGACGGCGAGGCACAGTTAACCCCGGCGATGGCCGATAAGTTGGCCGAATACAAGCGCACTGGGCGCATAGCGCGGCTCGATAAGCTCATGGGCATGCCGTCGACTCGGGCCTATTTGGCCTTCAGTAAGGTACTGGGAATCGGCGCGGCGACAATCAAGGCGCTGATAGCGCGCCGCATATATGGGATCGACGATCTGCGCCGGGCTGTTTCCCAGAACAGGATCGAGCTGAACCCGACGCAGCGCCTCGGGCTGACGTATTACGAGGACTTACGGAAGCGTATCCCGCGGGATAGAGTCGCCCGCGTGCTGGAGATCATCTATACGGAAATATACCGCATTGATCGACGCGCTGTGATCGAGTGCGCCGGCTCGTATCGGCGGGGGCTGCCGGATTCCGGGGACATCGACATTCTCGTTGCCCACAGGCAGAAGTTGCCGAGGCCAATAAATTTCGACCTTTACGACGCGCTCGGGCATCGAAGCGATTATGTGGGGACTATATGCCTCGGGCCGCAGCGCTTCTCGTTCCTTTTCCGGGCCGATTGGGTGATTCATGTCGATGTGCTGGTAGTGCCTATGGAGGCGTTCTATGCGGCCCTGCTGTACTTCACGGGGTCGCAGCTGTTCAATATTCGGCTTCGCGGATTAGCAAAAAAGAAGGGTTTCATTCTCAATCAATATGGGCTGATGCGGACGGGCCCCGATGGAAGCGTTGTGCATTACGCGCCCCAATCGGAAGAGGAAGTCTTCGAGAGGCTGGGAACACCTTGGCAGACGCCGTCGGCGCGGACTTAACTCTTTCCGCCCATAGACGACTTGAGGACGAAGATCAGGATAACGAAGACGATGAGCGCGACAAACACAAACGCAATCATAAGCATGCTCCTGAAGCCGAAGATATCTGTCAGGGCGGCTATATCGAGGCCCGAGGCCTCGGCATCTTGCTTATTCTCCTTCTCTATATCGGTCTCGTTTTTTTGCATTATCTCGGCGAGCTTCTCCGTCATGTGATCGGCGATGTTCTGGGACACTATCTCGAGGCTCAGATACTGGGAGAGGTTCTCGATCGTCACGTTGCCCAGGGCCGATAAGGAAGATATGTCGATCGTCTGGGCCCCCGTGACCTGCTGCATATCGTTCGTGAAGTCATTGTAAGTGTAGCTGTTCATGACCTCGTTCACATTCGTGTTGTGGATGGTCGTATCCGAAGTCGCCAAGGCATTGCCCCCGAAGAGCGCGGTCTTGACGTTCTGATCGTTGGTCTCGGCGACCTTAATTGCGTTCTCCATAATGTTGCGGAGAGTGTCCTTGTTGATCACGGATATAGCGCGGGAGAAGTCGATCTTCGCTACCTGCTTCTGCTTTATGTTGGATATCGTGAGGTCGCCGCCGGCGCTGATCCCCGAGATGTGTATGACCTGCGTCCCGGTGATTACACCTTGGCTAGCGCGGGCAATATTCGTGATGCTCGTATTGACAGTGCGCTGGACATTGGTATTGAACCCTGTGAGCGTGGTCTTGGTTTTCGCCCCTCCGAAGCCAAAGAAGTCGGCGAATCCCATCGGGTGATATGGATATATGTGGGATGAGAAGTTATGCGGCGGATGATATACGACCATGACGACAACATGTCAAATCAACCAGGAGGCGCTCAACCAGTGTAGCCGGGCCGTTACGGATCTACAGGAGGCCGTCAAGCGGCATCAGGAGCTGCAGGAACAATATACTCGCGATTACAATCAGTACATCATCAACCTGCAGCAATGGGAGAGCGGCCTAGCGCAGATTACGGCGCTGCGGGACAGCGGCTATCAATCGGCGCATGGGTTCGTGTTCGCGGCCGACGGGACCCACACCGACTGCTCGACCACATTGGGGGGATCGAAGATATGTTGCAAACACGTGAGCAACATTCGCCAGAGGTGTAAGGCATGCGGATATGGGGGCAACTGCACGAGATGCCTGGGCAGTACGGGGGTCGCTGGGGAAGAGCACTGCGCCGAGTTTCGGCGGTCGCCATACAGTCGGTTCCAGTGGGAATACAATACATGGATCCAGACGCATTCGCAGCCAAAGCCCCCGGTCGCCCCGCTGCCCGCGTCCTTTCCGTCGATCGTGTGCGCGACTTGCGTGCAGTGCGCCCAATTCGACAACTTGCGGGCGGGGCGCGATATCAATCTGGCCGAGAATGCTGTGAGTCTCCAGCAGAGTTGTGTCGCCAGCATGCAGCAGCAACTTACTGAGGAGGAGCGCGCGGCTGCCGAGGCGGCGGCCGCCAAGGCCGCGCAGGAGCAGGCGGCAGCAGCAGCCGCTGCCGAGGCCGCTGCGGCGAGGGCGGCACAGGAACAGGCGGCGCGGGAGCAGGCGGCGGCGAGGGCGGCACAGGAACAGGCGGCGCGGGAGCAGGCGGCGGCGAGGGCAGCGCAGGAACAGCCCGCAACGAGGGCGACACAGGAGCAGGAAACCGCCGATAGCCTTAAACGGGCAGATGAGATGCTCGTGAAGGACCGCGCGCGGATGGCCGCGGCGGCCGAAGCGCGCAAGAAGAGAATGATAATATTCTTCATCGTGCTGGTCGCCGTGATAGTCATCGGACTTATTGTTGGCGGGACTGTCTACTTCACCATGTATGCGGGAGAAGATATGTGGGAAAATTGATTCCCTGATGCTGATTCATTATTCAAGTAGAAATGACGGATATTGCTGCTAGTGAGGTGATAATCGACGGCGAAGAAGACGGCTTTTCCGGCGGATCGGGCCTTCATAGGCGCGAATTCTGGGACCTTAATTCGCCCCGGAGGCTAACTAAAGTCCCGTGGGTGGCCGATGAGCTGAAGATCGAGGCGGAGGAAATATACAGTATCTATGAGTACTGCTTTCTTCGCCAGTGGCTGACGGAATATAACGAAACCTTCGGCCCCGATGATTCCGTTGACCTTTCGGTCCTATTCGGTTCGGCGACGGACTGAGCGGGCCGCCGAGAGAGGGGAAGTGAGTGAACGGTTTTTTTCTTGCGGAAAAAAGATATCGGCGAACGGATGCGGCCCCTTATATCGGCGCCAGAACGATGTCGCGCACAATACTGTTCGTTAGCCCGCCCGGCGCCTTGACGGCCGCCATGAGCCGCGCGTACATGAGCGCCGGGAAGTCGGGCGCCCCCACAACCTCGCGGAATTCCGCAAGGGAGAGCCCCTTCTTGTAGACGTATTCGGCGACTTGCCTCACGCGATCCACTTCGGGCATTAGGCCCTCCTTGCCGCTCTTCATGAGGAAGTAGATTACGAGAACCGCAATTACCACGGCAATGGTGATTGTCCAGTTGATCTCCATCAGCATATATAGTCGCTCCGAAAATAAATCCCGGCTCTTTCGCGAGGCAAATATATGGACAACATTGTCATTACGAATTCGCTGGACGCGCCTGGGGCCGCTATTTACGCGCCCAGTATCATTGTCGACGATTCATTCCGCTTGGCTGCTAATCAGCAGGCGGCCGCGCTCGAGTTCGGCGCCGCGCATGCGGCGTCGCTGCCGGCGGCCCAGTTGGTCGCGAATTCGCTTGTTGTCCCGGGGTCATCCGGGATCGAGATAGGGGGCAGATCGCTGATGGAATATGCATCGGGCGCCGACCTTCTTGCTGCGGTGGATGCGCAGGGCGCGCCGGATCGGGCGGATCGCGTGGCCGCCGATCAGCTGTTATGCGGCCAAATCGTCGGCAATTGCGCTGTGCCCGCCAGCGGGCACGTTCGCTGCCTGTCGGCGAGAGCCGCGCGGGCCTTTCAATTCGCCCTTGCGCTGAGCGAAGCCGCTTGGCAAGGCGGTCTTTCTCCTGCGCCGCTGATGTATACCGCCGAGCTCGATACTTCGGATCCGCGCACTATACGATTTGCCGACGGCTCGGGGCCCAAGGGCGCCGCTGAGTGCGCTCCTGTAGGCGCGCCGGGCGCATCGGTCGCCATGGCGCCCTCTGGCGAGCTTGTCGCCCTGAACGATCCGGGAATTGGGCATAGAGTGTATCGGGTATCGGGCCTAGATGCCGGGGCACCGCTGCTCGCCGAGATCATGTTCTCCGCGGAGAGTGCCGAGGCCGTAGAGTGGACCGACGATTCCCTCCACTTGTTCGGCTTCGATGCGGCGGGCGACATGGCGTTCGTAACGGACATTGGGGCGGCAAGATGCCGTCTCCTACCGTAGAGAGAGGCCCTCAGCGCCTCGCAATCTTTTTTCTATCGGCGCCCATATAGCAGGAAAGGATCATGAGTTCACGTACGGCAATATTCGATCGGGTTGTAGCCAACTCGTGCGTCAGCGTCGGCAAAGTGCTTCGCTGCGGCAATAGCCCCGGTTCGTCGTCGATCAACATTGGGCCCGCGAAGATTACGGCGACTGGAAGTGCCCTTCAGATTCATGTGGGAACTGGGCCCACGCCCGCGCTGAGTATCGGGGCCGCAAGTGTGATCGTCGGGGGCAACCTTACCATCGGCAGCCGCACATTGTCGGCCGTCGCGACTTCGGCTGCCGATATAGGGGCGATGCCCCCGGCGACAACGGCGCCGACTACGGGGGCTGTCCAGGAGTACGTGGGCGCTATATGGCAATCGGGCATCGCCGCCGCGGCAACAATACGGGCGAATACGATCAGCGAATACACTGCGGGGCATGGAGTCGAATTCGCGAGCCCATTGTCCCTTTCCGGCGATGTATCTGTTGCCGGGCAGCTAACTCTCGTTCCGACCACGGTGACGACGGCCGCCGGCGTGCCGACAATCACACTTGCGGCGCCCTTGTGCGCGCTGTACCTCATTGATAACCGCCTCGGAGCGCAGTGCAGCATAATTCTTCCGGCCGATGGCTGTCAGGTCCCCGGACAAGTCGTGGAGTTCCGCCTGATGTATACGAGAGGGTGCGTTATCGATATTGTCTTTCCTCGCGGCATGGTTCGCTTGGGGGGCATTCGCCCGGCGACTCGCGTCGCGATGGGCCTGACCGCCGGGGAAGTAATGCGCCTCGACTCGGAAGAAAGCTCATTCTGCGCGTCGCGCGCCGGACCAGCGATCACCGACATGGAAATTGAGCCCAACGTTATGCAGGCAACGGACATCTCGGCGAACTTGTCGGGGAGCGCGATGATTCTGGGGAATGCCCTCGATGCCGACGGCATTGGCTGCGCCTTTGTCTACGAATTCGGCGAGCATCCCGGGGACCCGCCGATAATGAGCGGCAAGCTCGTCGGCCTCGGCGCGATTGGCGCTTCTATGCAGGGGTGTTCTGCGGCGATGATGCCGGGAGGCTCGCGGGCGGCGATTGCCGGAGATTGCGATGACAACATGCGCGGCGCCGTGTGGTTCTTCTCGCGCAGTGGGCTGGGGAGATGGGTCGCCGACGGGCCGAAGCTGACGCCGCCAGGGCCAGTCGCCGAGGGGACGCAGTTCGGCGCGGCGCTGGCCGCGATTAGCGACTCTCTTGTCGCCGTGGGCTCGATCGGCGAGGGAATGTGGCTCATCTCGAGGGAATCCGGATCCTGGCAGATCGGCGAGCATATTGCCGGCGCTCCAGGAACGTTCATTGGGGCCGCCGTCGCCGCGGGCAGCAACCTAGTGGCGATGAGCGACTACCAATCGGGGCGCGTATGGACCTACTCGACGGCAGGGACGCCAGCGGCGGCAGTAGGGGAATCGCCGACCGACTTGACCCCGCTTATCGGCATGCCGGCAACGAATATAGGCAGGTACATAGCGATCAGCTCCGATGGACTGATTCTAGCCGCCAGTATTGTCGCCGATAGTGCGCCTTTCTATGGAGTCGCCGTGTTCGAGAGAGTGCGGACTGGGCGCGTCTTGACTTGGGGACTCGTCGATATAGTCTGGATCACTGCGCCCGAACAAATCGCCGGCCACGCAGGGGCGGTTGTCGCGCTCAGCGAAGACGGGCGCGTTCTTGTAGCCAGCGTGAATTCGGCGCGCGGGGCCTATGTCTTCCAGAAGACGGGGTCGCGCATCTACTCTCTAGTATCGCAGATCAACGCGGCGCCCGATGGGGCGGCGTCAGCCGCCCTTGCGTTGGCCGCCAATGGGGCGCAAGGATATATGTGCGGCGGATCGGCGAGGCACGTTTACCCCATTTACTAAGTGGGAAAAAAGAGGGAGTCAGCCGACGATTCGCGGGCCGCGAATAAACGCACTCCGGGAATCCATCGGGGGAATAGCCACGGAATGACAGGCGCATAGTCCCGTTAACATGGGCATAAGAATGTGCATATCGTAAAGGTAAGTACAATCGACTCTGTATTCCTGATTTTCCGAATGGGCCGCCCATACCCATGGCCATTCGCCGCCGGGGGAATCAGACATGATGATTCGCGATTCATACGGCCCGCCTTGTCCGGTGTGCCTGTCTACGCGCAGCTTCTGATTCCAATGAGGCATCAGCGATACCGCCACGGCGAGCGGATCGCTTCCGTGAGCGAATATCATGCGCGAAAGATAGAGGCCGAAAGGCAGGTGAAGAAATGCGCTATTCTCCGTCAGTGATAGTTGCGGTCGGGTCCGGGGCGCGCAGGGGAGCATGTCCGCCCCCCAATACGGGTCGGTGATAATCGCGAACGCGACGTGATTGTCGACCATATAGTATTCGAACCCGTTCGCCGGGAACAGTTCGGTGAAGACGCGCATCTCCGCGGCGACCCTGGGTTCGGCGCCTCGCGGCCGGCGCCGGCGGGTCTCGGTGCGAATGTGATGGTACGATTCGATAATCATACTGTTCGGTTCGCGCGCTAGGGCGGCCAAATTCGCAGCCAGAGGAATAAGATTGGGGATTTCCCACGGCTTGCCCGCGACCGCGAACCGCAGCGGGCCCTCGAGCGCTTGTGCCCCAGACACACGGGACAATGCGTCTTTGATGCGCGGACTGCATCCGGGGGCCGCAACAAAGGGCAACCCCGTGGTCAGGAAGGCCTTGATGGTTCCCTCGATGCTCGGCGGGGTATCGGCGACATCCGGGCCGATGACCGCGCAGCCGCGGCGCATGGCGCGCACGAACTTGCCGAGACAATGGGCATTGTCTTCGCCGACACATGTATATGAGGCGACATCCAGCGCGTTCATGGGGATAGTATCCGCGGGCCCCGTATTGTAGACGGGAATCGAGCGGCGAGCCCAGGCGCCGCCTGGGGAGAATAGGAATGGCGGATAGAACACCTCGGCGAGGTGCGCTTCCGGGCGGAAATGCTTCAGCGCCTTGGCGAATATGCCGGACGGACCGGAGTCGCCCCCGAACGTTGTCAGAGTGTTAGCCGCAACCTCAATGACTTCGCGCCTGAGGCGCCTATCGGAAACGCAGGCGGCGAGAGCGGCAACATCACGCAGGAACATTGCCCTGCAGATTACGTCGCGAATCGGGCCGATGCGGAGAAGGTCAATGAGGGTGATAGACATGCCGATATCTTCACTTATGTGCTTCAATTTTGCTGGAGAACATATACGCAGCTCACTGGATGCGGAGGATTCATGCGCTATTTATATTCGTGGCGATCATTATTCTCGCGCTGTTGCTAATGCCGGCGATGTACGGATCGGTGGTGATGCCGATCGGGTTTCCGGCGCCTCTCGTCGGAGATGAACCGGGGGAGAGCGCCTTCCCGGAATTCATGGGGGGCGCCGAGGACGAGGGCGAATGGCCGCCGCCCAGTAGGCGCATGATTCACGTGTGATTATCGACCCGCATATCGACGGGCGATGGGGTTGGTGTCGGCGGAATGGCGAACATGACGGAGGGCGATGACGGAGGGACATATTGGCGGCCGCTCTCGTCGATTAGCTGCGCCAATGGGAATTGACGCCTGAAGTCGGCGAGGCGGCAGGCGGCCGACTCGGGAATCACAACGATCCGCAAGTTGGGCACGGCGCCCGCGTTGGCCCCCAGCAAGCCTGATCGCGCGATGTCGGGCACGCGAATGTGCGTGATTGTGCGCGGAAGATAGCGGGGAATAGTCGCGCCGTCGGCAATATAGAGGTGGGTTAGGTTGGCGCATCGGGCAATCACGTGATGGCTGTTTCCCTTATTCGCCAGGCGCGCCTTGCTGGAGCAAACGGCGCGCAGATGCTTCTTCGAGCACCACCGGACTTGATCGCCGTCTGCGGGCGGCTCGCGGCCCACGAAGTAGACATAATCCGGCATAATGTATGCGGCCCGTGCCGATTGGACATCTATTACGTTGTCGGCCCGCGGAATCGGCGCGTCGATGGTGTAGTAGATGAAGTCGATCGTGTCGCGAATTGCCTGGTTTTCCCTTTCGAGCGAGGCGATTCGCTCCTCGAGGCTGGTAATCCGCGCCGCTATGGTCCTGGATACGGGCGCGTCTCCGGGGCGGGGAATGAGCGGAATGTCAACTTGGTCGACCTGGGGGCCGCGAATCACTGATATCACTAGGCGCGGATGGCGCTCGCCGGGGGGAATGGCGACTTGTACCGCCGACGTGATCTGCGGAATCGGCGGCGAGATTCGGCCTCGACTGCTTTCGTAGCGGATTCGCGAGCCGTCGGTAATGGGCATTGGGCGCGGACATTCGGCGGCCAGCTCGGCGAACACGCGGGCGAGTACCTCGGCGCTGTTGATGATCGGGTGGGTGGCGAGGTCGACTCGAGCGACAGTGCCTATCCATGAGCGAGCCGGATCGCTCAGGGCGTGAACATTGAAGCGGATTTCGTCGGCGGCGCATTCCTGTTCGACAAAGAAGGAGTCGACGATCATCGCGACTTAAAGTATATATATCCGAGTATACAGACGGCACATGGAATCCGCGGTCGAAATCGAGATCCAGAGGCGCCTGGACGGCGTCGATGTGTGGAAGATGCTCGAGGCCATTAAGAACGGCAGTGAGTGCGCGAGGGGTGCCCAGAAGTGCAGCGCGCCGCTATGTCCCCTTTGCCTTGCCTTCGACAAACTGATACGGAAACATAGCTGCTTCTCGGCGAGCGGTTCACATGCGGTGATTGACTACCTCGCGAACAACCTCGCGGCCCCGCTGATTGGGCTTTTCATGCAGTCTACGGAGTGGCTGGAACCCTGTAATTCCATTCAGCCCGGCGACTATCTCATTAGCTTCCCGATTACATTCAGCACCAATGAGGCGAATTCGCTGGTGCCGACGCGCAGCTGCTCGGTCTATCGGAACCCTTTCCGCGTTGTTCGCGCGGACAGCATTGTTGAGCGGGTCGGTTTACCCAGCGATTTCGTTCGCGGATTGAAGCCCTTCTACGAGACGAAATCCCATGCGCGGCTCTTCCTGCAGGATGAGCTCCTCGACAAGATTAAGCCGCTGTTCGCGGCCCTACGCGGCATTGCCGATCTGTATGGCGATGCTGGGATGGGGAACATAACATTAAGGGATATGGCGGCCCTAGGAAAGCACATTATGCGCGCGAGCCCATAAGGTGGGGAATCGGAGACTGGACCCTTGTTTTTTCCCCTGGGGAAGCAAATTGAAATCGCGCGGAATCATTATAAGAGAAGAGACTGAATGGATCGTCAGGGATCGATACAGTTGATTACTGGGCCGATGTTCTCCGGGAAATGCCTGGCCGGCGATACGCCGGTGCTGATGGCGAATGGCGACTTGCGGCCCGCCGAGGATATCGCCGAGGGAGATCTGCTGTTGGCCCCAGCGACCGGCGGCACATGCGGTGGGCGCCCATGGTCGACTGTTGTCGGCGTGTCGTGGGGATTGGGTGGGCTGTGGCGCGTATCCTTCTCCAGGGGGGCGCCTCTGATAGTCAGCGAGGACCACCTAGTTCCGGCGACTGTTATCACGCAGGCGGGAATGCCCTATCTGGCCAATTGGGGCCTCCGGGCGCTGCAGTCCAAGCTTCAGCGGCCCGACGTCCTCTGTATCGAGGCGGTCGCCGATGGCGGCGGAGAGGATGAGACGCCGTTGATAACGGCCGTAGAGCCGATAGGTTGCGGCATACATTACGGGTTGAGCATCGATTCGCCCGATAAGTGGATGATCGTTGGTAAGGGAATCGTGACGCACAATTCCTCGGCGCTGGTCGCGGCGGTAGAGAGGCACAATATTGCGGGGAAGAAGTGCGTGATTATTCGGCACGCGATTGACGTGCGCTTCGAGCAGCCGGCCGCCGACTTACCGCCGATCATGACGCACAGGGGCGATTCTGTGAGGGGCGCTATTCGCGTTGTTGCGGCGATCGACTTGGATGATCTGCATGTGGATGCGCTTGTTGCCGACGCGGATGTAGTGGGCATCGACGAGATCCAGTTCTTCGAGCGCGCGGATGAGACGATCGCGATCATCGATGGATGGGCGCGGAAGGGGCGGATGGTGATCTGCGCGGGCCTCGACGGCGATTATGCGAGGCGCGCATTCGCCTACATGTCCCGGTTGGCGCCCCTGTGTGATCGGATCACGAAGCTCGTCGCCGTATGCATGCGGTGCGGGGCCGATGCTCCGTTCACGGCGCGGAACTCGGCGGAGATAGGAGACCGCGTGGGAGGGAAGGATAAGTACAGCGCGCTGTGCAGGAGGTGCTATGCGCAGTTCGCGCTGTGATTCTTTTTTGTTCGTGGGCGGTATATAATGGCGACATTCTGGCATGGGTCGGCGGCGAATATACGCGGCGGGACGCTTGTACCTTCGCCGGGGAAGCACGGCGCCTATGTATGGGCGGCGAAGTCGCGGGGGAGCGCGCTGCTGTTCGCGAGGAAGAAGACGAGTGGCTATGCGTCGATGATGTGGGGCGCTGGAGGTCAGGCGATTGTGATTGAGCAGTTCGAGGGCGACCTCGAGGCGAGATATGATCATGTGGGCTACTTGTACAGGATCGCGGATTCGGCGAAGTGCTTCACGAAGCGGCCTTGGCTAACATTCGCGGGGGAATATGTGTGTGATAGGCCGGTCGAGTACGTGGAGAAGGTGCGGGTTCCCAATGTGCTCGATGCCCTGAGTGAAGAGGGAGTCGCCGTGATCCGCTACAAGCGCGTTAGGCGAGTCATGATATCTTTGCTGGATGATAGTGCCGCAACAGACATCCCGAGGTACCAAAGCGCCGATCGCGACCGCGAGGCACGGAGCAGCCCGGCGAACGCGGCCAACGGCGTGCTGTTCGAGGGGGCGAACGAGATGTACTCGACTCTCGAGCAGGCTGCGCTTTCCTTCATTATAGGAGGGATGATCACTGCGGTTATCGATCGGGATTCGGTTGTCATGGTGTCGCATTTGCCCAGGCGCACGTGGGCGGGGGCGGCGCGGGCAGTGGTTGTTAACGCTCGAGAGCGGGGCACGAGCCGGCGCATTCGGCACAACATATATGAGCTCGAGGGTCGCGGGCGAGTGGTTCGCCGGATCAACCTTACGCGGGGCCAAGTGCTCGGCATATTGGGGCGCATCGAGTTCGTTGAGCCGAAGATCGTCGCCGAGGACATATAAAAAAGAAAGCGCTGGATGCGCTCAGCGCCTCATCGTGCTGAGCCACGTTCCGTTCAGCTCGGCGCCGGGGCCCGACAGCACGAGCAGCCGCAGGTTGGGCGCTGGGCGCACGTGCCTGGTGAGGCACGTAAACCGAGCGGCCGAGGCCTCGGGAACGATAACGGCGTCGACACGGGGCCCGCACTGACTGCGGCCGATGGCGATCGGATCGTCGACCACACTCTCGACTTGCGTGACGGGACGGCCACGCAGAGTTGAGGAGGTCAAGATGATCGGGATCGGGGCGGCCAAGATCTCCTTGTCGAGAGGGGTCAGGGGGTGAACCTGGCGGTCGAGAAGGAGCTTGTGGAGACGAAGATCGAGGCCGTAGTTGACGATCAGCGTGTCGATGGTCTCCCTGCTGATCACTTCCTGGCCGGAATGGCCAGTCGCCCTGGTCAGGAGAAGGCCGGCTACCGACAGGGCGTCGAGGTGGTCGACGCGGGTGGTGCGCGGCTGGCCGGGCGGAAGCGGAAGCAAGTCGCGGGCCGCCGCGGCCCCCTCGTAGACCTGCCTAGCGGCGTCGGGGCCGGCGCCGAGGGCCCGAAGGCGCTCAACTTCCGGCACAGGGTCGCTCCAGTACGCGAGGGCCTCAACGAAGTCGAGAGTGTTCATAACCTTGGCGACGAGGTCCACTGCGAATTTGGCCGTCGTGTCGACGGAGGCAGGGATCTCGTGGGCCGGATCGAACTGGAGAACGCGCATCATGCCGTACGACATGGCGAACGCGCGGGCGATCTTGCGATCGTAGTTGCGGCCCTCCATATCGGTCGGCGAGAGCGCGTCGGCGAGGACCCACTTGAAAGTCTCCTCCTGGCTGTAGGGCGCCGCTCCGTTGTTCGCGTAGATCGCATTCTGGGAGAGGAAGCCCTTGGGCGATCCGGAAATACTGCGGCGATTCACTCCGAGCGGGCTAGTAATTCCTGGATCTACAGTCTCCATCATCGGCACGAAGCCGCGACGAATCTGCTCGGCCTTCGAAAGGAGAACATGGGAATCGTTCGGTCCGCGATAGTAGGAAAGGAACACAGAAGTGTTCGTTCCACGGGACCAAATCGGTTGATATTTGTTCTTGAATGCCTTGAAGACGTCCATAAGTTGTTTGATGATAAATACCAGGAAATAATCACTTTTCAACATCTTCGGCTCTGTACATATGCGTGATGATAGAAGCTGTTAACGCCGCCGTTCAGGACTGCCTGGAGAAGCTGCCTATATGGCGGCTGCCCGCCCGAACGGAGGACCTCTTCATTTGCCGCCGACATGACGGCGCGCGGCCAACGGCTGGATGTGAGGTGTGCGCGGCCTACAACTATGTGGTACGCGGCATCGGCAATCCGTTCGTGACTGTACATACGCGGCGCATTATTGACCCGATTATGGAGGGAGTCGACGCGGCGAAGCCGAGCTGGCTGCGGCCGGCGCTGGATGTGCTTCAGGGGGACGTGTATGTGGTGGAGCCGCTGGTCGTCACGAGGCCGCCATTCGGGGGCGCGAGTGCACGGCTGACTCGCCAAAGAGTCGACTTCTTCAGTATCGGCGATCTGCGCCGAAGTAGCCCGCTTTACGACGCGTATCCGGAGCTAATTGCGAGCATTGTGGAAGCGGGGCCGCAGCTGACGGGGATGTCGTGCTGCTTATATATGGCGACTACGGCTGTCGCGAAAGTGCGCTCAGCAGAGCGCCTGATTCGCGGGGAGCCTTGAAAATTGATTATTTTTTCGGTTAGCATTCTAAGATGTCGGAAGAAGTAATAAGTTTTGATACGCTTCGGGACGAGGAGGAGATATCCGAAGAGGATATGGTACTATACGAGATGTCCTACGACGATGAGCCTGACGAGAGCGAAGGAGAGGGCGAGAGCGAGAGTGAAGGCGAGGACGGAGCCGAGGACGAGGACGGAGCCGAGGACGAGGGCGAGGCCGAGGGCGAGGAAGAGGAGGAGCCCGTGGCGTCCGGAGAGTTCGGGTGCGCTGAGGAGGCCGGGGCGAGCGACGAGGAAGACGATGAGATCGCGTACACGATCTGATCGGCTCGCGGAGTGCTGTTTTTTCCGATCGGAAAAGTGAATTCGCCCCGTCTAATCATATCAAAATAATATGTCAGATACTAACGATTACATCATTTACCATCCAACACCCAAGAAAGCGCTGGAACACACTTGCTTCAGGGAGGAGCTGCGCCAGGACTCGTCGGACTCGTCGGACTCCGATTGGGAAGTCGAGAGGCAGCCCAAGAACAGCAGCGGACCAATGACCTTCTTTCCGACAGCGGTCGTGAGGAAAGCCCTGGCCAAGCGCGCGGAGGAGGAGAAGAAGGAGAAGGAGAACGGCGCATACCTCATGGTCGTGTTCGGTTCCGAATAATACGCTTTCCCGCGAGGGAAGGTGTATTAGGCGGGATCGGACTCGATTAAGAGGGAAGTGCGGAGGTCCATTCCGGGGCGAGGGAGGTAGTGTGAGGAGAGTTGAAGGCCCCGAGGGGTCTTCGGCCTCTTTTTTGGCCGGAAAAATTGAATGGGGGCGCGTCGAATAATCAACATCATGCAGACTAGTGAATCCCGCGAGGTAGCAATTTGCAATCTGATGAACGCTTTCGGCGGCCATACTGGCACGCTGTACGCAATCCCCCTCTACGAGATGATGATTCGCCGGCAACTGAAGCACAAACTGTTCTTCAGCTATTGTAGGCGGTTCATTGAGCGCGTGCCGGCGGAGAGCGGTAATCATAGGCTTTTCATTCTCGGGTCCATGACCCCTGCCGATGTCAATCACCTTATGGGGATCGACGTAATCTCGCGCGCTGATAGTCTCGACTCGGAGATGAAGGCGAGGAAATACTTGACGAAATTCCGCATGAATCTGCTGGACCCCGGCGTATCGGAGTCGCTGTTGTGCATGAAGCCGTCAGAAGGGCAACTAAGGGACTTGCTCCCGAATTCAGCCGTTATTAGCCGGATGAGCGATATCGCCAGCCTTATTCCGCACATTGATCTACCGAGGCCCCTCGAGCGCGTGATTCCGACTCCGGAGGAGTTCGAGAAGCGCCTCGTGGATTTCGTTGGGTCCGAGACGCTGGCCGCCATTCGCGGGCTGAAGTTCCGTAATTATGTGATTGCCGGCGGCTCGATATCGAGGATACTCGATGTTCAGCAGGGGCCGATTCACTGGGAGGCAAGCGATATCGATATCTTTACATATGGGACGCACGATCAGCAGCGGAAGACAATCGGCGAGTTATGTGAAGTCCTCGGCAAGGGCGCGCTGTTCGCTGTCCGCGGCTCCGTGATCACTGTATATCGCCGGAATAGCAGGAAGATCCAGATTGTCTCGTCGGCGTACTTATCGCCCGACGAGATAATCGCCAACTTCGACCTCTCGGCGGTTATGGTGTACATGGACGCGCACGGCGTCTGGGCGAATCCCTACTATGTGCGCACGATATCGACGAGGATCGCCAAGGCGATGACGCACGGCAGCACTAACTTCCAGATGCGCGTCGCCAAGCTGGCTGCCCTCGGCTATTCGTTCGGGCGCCGCGGCACGAAGCTGCTGCCTTCCGGGAACTGGATGACCCATGCCTTCCTGCGTAGTTCGCTTCCGATCGATATTAAGGGGCACCATAGCGATATGTACATCATGGCCGCGGCCTGCGTGATCGACAACCATACGGCGCCGCTAATTAGCGTGCCGGCTCAGGCGGCGGGACAGATAGTCCTCGGAATGAAGATCAGCGCCTATGGGGAGAGCGATCCAGGCTGCATTTCCTGGGCCTCGATGTCGAGGCCCGTTGTGCCGGTTAATCCGGGGTGCCTGTTCCTGATCCGCGTGGTAAATCACGTCATTTCCCTGCATCTGCGCGATATCCGCGTGGTAAGTCAGGAGCCGATATGTTCCGCCTGGAGCCTGCGTCTGGTGCGCGTTGTTGGCCGCGGTAATCCGGCGGTCATCAGCGAGCTCAGGAGGGGCATGGATGTGATGATCGGCATTCTCGCGGCCAACTACGGTGTGCGCGCGAAGACGCAGGACCGCGAGGGCGGCGAGATGGACCTGCTTGTAGTCTCTGGCGGAATGCCCGCCGTTAACTTCCCGGTTGCCCAGGAGGCGATCGCTGGCTGCCTGATAGATGTCAGTGTGAACGTCGGGATCGTCAAGATGCATCAGGGCGATGAGGCCCTGGAGCTTGTCCTTGCCGTTAGGAAATTCCTGCGGTGCATAACTCCGGAAGGAAAAAATATGTGTCAGCACTGATGGAGGGAGAGGATCGGGGCGAATTATTTTTTCTCGCCGATCTGGGAGAGCCAGCATAACATGTCGATCGCCAAGTCCTCGTCCTCGCTTTCCCAATCAGGAAAGCACCAGGGCGCCGATAGGAGCCAGGCAATGTGGCCCTGATCGAGGTCGGAATCGGCGAATAGCGCGGCCAAGCGCGACGTGAACCATGTGCCGGGAGCATATGGGGCCGGCTCGCCGAGGCGCGAGATGAAGGCGGCCGACGATATCCGGCGCTCGGGATCGCGATGAAGGCAGCGATCGGTTATGGTGCGGATCAAGTCGTCCTCTTCGGGATCCGGCATATCGGCGACTATCGAGCGGCCGAGCGCGTACATGTCGGAGGCGCGGGTTATCGAGTCTGGGATCTCCGGGGCCATATGGCCAGGCGTGCCGTGGATGCCCGATGCGCGGGTGCCGTAGAAGGAGTGGCCAAAGTCAGTGAGGAGCACCGAACGAGATATGCCATTGTTATTGCGCACCACATAATTGGCGATCTTGATGTCGCCGTGCACTATTCCAATACTATGCAGAAGAGCGACTGGGCGGCTTACTTGCCTGATTAGCTCGCGGGTGCACTTCATCGGCTCGAGTTGCCGCGACATGTAGTCGTGGATATCCCCCGTGTAGCGCTCGTAAGTCAATGTGCACATGCAGTTGGTGTCGTCGACGGCGATGCCGATGAGCCGCGCGAAGTAGTCGCGCCAGTAGCTGAGGACAAGGGAGAATGTCGCCTCGCGGGCAGCGCAGATTATGCGGGTGGCGTCATTGAGGGGCAGATGCTTCTCGAAGACTTGACTCATGGTTAGGGGAGGGAAACGGGGGATTATTAATGTACCGCTGGGCGACTTCAACTTTCCAGAAATTTGAAGTGCTCGATCCGAATCTATATCGAGAGTGGTATGTCGAACAAGCATATGAATAAGGCGGCGACATGCTGCATCTGTCTGCTGAATAAGAGTGAGTGCGAGACGATGAATCTGCTGTATCCGTACAAGATTCGCGTGGCGCATCTGGGGCCGATAGCCCGGCACACATCGGTGTGCGCGCATATCGAGTGTATGGCCAATCAAGTCGCGCTTCGGTACATAACCCTTGTTCACGGCGTCACGGCGGGGGACAAGAAGGGGTTCACGGAGGCGGAGGCCGAGATCAAGGCGATTCGCGCCAAGCACTTCACTTTCCATGGGTGCCACTTCGTGACGGGCGGCGACGGGGATCGGCAGGCGATAGTAAGGATGTTGCGGCGCAGTCTGATGGCGTGCACGACGGATCAGGAGAAGAGCTTATTGCCGGCGATCGCGAGCTGCTTCTTCAAGCCGTCGTTCTGGCTCGACACTGCGGGCACGCCGGCACGCGGCGAATTCCAGGCGAAGTGCGGGAAGATGATGCTGAAGCACATCGAGGATCTATTCGCGACTCCGGCTATGTGGGCGAGGAAGGGAAGCAGGCGCGTGATGTGCGGCGAGCTTATGGGGCTGTTCAGGGATCCGGCGCCCATTTCGTTCGCCGGAGCGCCCCCGGAGACTATGCGCGCCTTTGCGGATATGGTCGTGCCCGAGGGCGGCGAGGCGCCGCGGCGCTGGTCGCGGAGGTCGCGGGGGTCCCGGGGGTCGCGGGGGTCCCGCTCGAGCTTCACCGAGGAAGACGCGGTATAGAGCGGCACTTTTTTATATGCCGAGTGGGCCCACGGCGAGCCGGGCAGCGCGCAGGCCGCAGTAGACTGATACGCTGTAGAAGATGAATAGTACGCTGTAGCCGGCGATCGGGCGGGTCATGGCCAGGGGCTCGAGGGCGGCGCCGTTGATTGGGAGCGCATGGAAGAGGAACATAAACGCACAGATTATGACGACATACCACCAGATATTCGCCATGCTTGCGGGAGAGATATGGGCGGCTATATATTCGCCGATATGGGAAATTGCTGTGGGGGCGTTGAGCGCCGGCAGCGGCGCATCTACAAGGCGCGGAAAGAGCTGAGTTTCGTGGGCTCCGTGAATGCGGGCGAAACGAAGGCGTGTGAGGCGAAGAACTTTACTTACGAGGAGGTGTGGCGCCTTATCCACGAGCAGATGCCGCTGCGCGGGGGCGCAGACACAAGCATTGTGCTTTCCGATAAGATATACAGCACATACAGCGAAAAAATAATAAACCATTTCCTTGAGGTGCAGACCCTGCGCGCGAATGTCTATCGCGAGGAGCGCTTCGATTGTGATGACTTTTCGGTCGTTCTTGCGGGGCAAGCGCGGAAATGGCACGCGACACTGCGCTTCAGCGGGGCGACCGACGGGGGAACAACTTTGGGAATTGCGCATGGGCGCATATGTGGGGGCGGAATAGCGCATGCCTTCAACTTCTGGATCGGGCCGGAGGGGCGGATCATTTACATTGAACCGCAGACTTGCCGGCGGCTCGATCTGGGGGTGGGGGCTGAGATTTGGTTTGTGTATCTGTAATGGGCGCTATCTTCTGCTGGAGCGCCTTGGCGTGCCGAACCGAATTGAGGTGGGCCCGCGCGCGAGAGGGGCGCACAACGGCCCCGCAGATCTGGCAAGTCGCGTCGACCTGATCGCCGCTCAGCGACATACAATCCGGCAGTGGGGGCGCCTTTTTTGTTGCCCGCGAGATATCGGCGAACTGATCGGGGCCGGCGGCGTGGGTAGGCGCGCCGTGGGCGATGCGCGATATGCTGTCGGCGCGCTCGATGGTTAGATTCGCCTGGATGGCTGTCTGGAGAATGTCGATGTGGGAAATAATGAGCATGAAGTCGAGGCCCTGGGCGAGCTCGGGGAGATAGTCGCAGATCTTCGTGATATTCGGGCCGTCGAGGCAGCCGAACCCCTCGTCGATGATCATGAACTGAGGCATTGGCCGAATCGCCGCCCGGAGGAACGCGCGGCGCATGGCGATGTTCAGGGCGAATCTCTGGAACCCGCTACATAACTCGGCGTCGTGCTCTACTGTGCCGGCCCGCACTAGGGCCCGGAGATTCTGGCTCCCGAAGTGGAGCGATAGGCCGGCGACCGGCTCGAGAATATAGTTGGTTTGCGTTTCGATGAGGTTGAGTGCCCGAGTGAACAGGTCCGCCTGGAGGCCCGACTTCGCGTCGAGAGTTTCCTGGTAGAGCTCGTGAATGTCTATGTTCCGGGCGAGAACGTCCATGTCGGCGCGGATTGAGCGCGCGCGATCGAGCTGGGCGAGGGCGGTCATCATTGTGCTGCAGATTCCCGAGAACTTGAGCACTTGTTCCGTGTATTCGGCGCGCCTCTTCTGGGATGCGCCGAGAAGCGCTTTGTAGGCGGTGTATTTCCTTATCGCTTCCTCGAGCGTCGGGCGCTTGGAGGTCAAGTCATCGAGCTCGATTTGCGCGGTGGCTATTTCCTTGAGCACGCGGGTCGCTTCTTCACTGAGGCGCAGGGAGTTTGCCTGGCGCTCACAGGCTTCGTAATGGGCCGATAGGCGATTCTGGAGGCGCACGACTTCATCATGGGCGCTATGGGCGGCTCTAATGGCGTCGATGTTCTGGGCGAGATAGGCGAAGCGGTCGACTGCGGCCTGGAGCTGTTCGATTGTTGTCTTGGGCGCCTTGGCCGGAAGGGAAGCGAGCTGCTCGCGGGCGCTGGCCGCGCGGGCGAGCTGCGGCTCAAGTTCGGCGAGCTGCGCGCGAGTGGTGGCCGCGCTAATGGCCCGCTTACAGTCGGCGATGCGCGCCTTGATGGAGGAGTTCACGGCGATCTTCGAATGGTTCTCCCGGCAATAAAGATAGGCCGCATATTTGCGGCGCGCATCGTTCGGGACAAATCCGCTCGGAATGGTGCATTGCGTTCGGCGGCGCTCGATCTCTATGGCGCAGTGGGCGGCGCTGATGGGCGTGCCTGATACCGGGGGTTCATTGAGCCCGAGAGCAATCTTGTTATTCTCGCAGGCGGGGCAATCGTCCTCGAAGATGAGCTTTGGCGCGAGGTAGGTAGTGGCGACGCGAATACAAGCGCGGTAGTAGTTGACCTCGAGGTCGGCCGGCGACATGGCCGAGACGCGCTGGTCGACGAGCGTGCTCGCGAGGGCGTTCTGCTCGAAGGCATTGATTTGCCGGCGGAGTTGCTCGACGTCGTCGGGGGATGGGCGCTCGATACAGGATGCGGGCAGTAAGGGGTCGAATTGGGCCTCAAGTGATCGGTAGTCGGCCTCGAGTTCCTCGAGCGACTTGACGGCGCTGGTGTCGGCATTGGTGCCGACGGCGATGATCAGGTCGCGGCGCAGGGCGGCGGCCTTGGCCTCGATGGGGGCAAGAGAGGCGATCTCCGCGGCCAAGGCGTGGCGCATCTTTTCCGTTGTTAGGGCGCGCTCGGCATCGGCAAGGTCGCTGACGATTGTGGATGTGTTCGCGGCCATCAATATGGGATTACAGCGCGCTGATAGCTCGGTAATCCTGGCGCGAGTGGCGTCAATGTCGGCAGAAGAGAGAATCGCCGCGTCGCGCTTCTGATTGGGCTCGTTGGCGGCCGTGATGCTGCGGAGGCGATCGTTGGCCGCTGCGATCTTCGCCTTGAGGGAGTTGATTCGCGCGTCGATCGAGGCGACCGAGTCGAAGGGCGGTTTATCGGCGGGTATGATTGTCGCGTCGAAGGCGTCCATGGCCTTCTTGGCGTCGTTAATGCGGGCTTCGGCGGCCCTGGCCCGCTTGCGGAGTTCGTCGGCGTGATCCTCATCGACGCCAACATCCGTGCGGATCTTGACTAGCTGCTCGGCAAGAGTGCGCAGTTTGATTCGGGCGTCTCTGGCGGCATTCGCCGACGCGGAGTTGGCCGCATCAAGCACATCGAAGCCGAGGAGGCGCGCGATGGCCGCTCTGCGGCGCGATTCCGTGAGCGAGATGAAGTCGCCGGGGCCGTGCTGGGATATCAGCACGGCCGCCGAGAAGTCTTCGGGGGTGCCGACGACTTCCGATATGGAAGCGTAGGTCGCGGGCAGCGTTTCCGCTGTCTTGTTGGCCCCGTTGATGAGGTAGCGGATATGAAGTTGCTTTCCTGAAGAGTCCCATTTGCGGATCACTTCATGGGTTGATGCCCTGGTCGAGCCCGGGGCCGCAGCGAGCCAGACAACGTGGAGATGTGCCTCTTTGGCGCCGCGGCGCACTATGGACTTGCAGTTGCCCCGTAGGGAGTCGTTAAAGAGGCCCAGCATCAAGATATCGATGATTGCGCTCTTTCCGTGCCGGTTGTGGGCGAGTATGCCCGTAATGGAACTGATCTCGGCGAAGTTGATGTGGTTGTCGCCTCCATAACAGAAGATATCCGACCATTCGAGATAGGCCAGGCGCCACCTTGCGCCTCCAGCGCGGTTCGCGGGGAGCGCCGCAATGATGTTCTTGTGGAGTTCGAGCACGGCATCGATCTTGGGGCGCTGAATATCCGGGGAGATCGTGCGGAGCTTGTCCTCGATGAGCGAGTGGTGCACATTGATCGCGCCGGGGGCGCCTGCGGTGGCGGGGCCGGAGAAGAAGTCGTCGGCGACCATTTCGTTGGGGAGCGAGAGTTCGGGCTCTACGGGCGCGTGGTCGGCGTGTTGGCTGCGGGCCTTGATACGGGAAAGGAGGTGGATGACGGCGGGATTGCTGGCGCGAAGTGGGGGCTTGACGACGATGGCGACTCTGGTGCTGGGGGGAACCAGATCTTCCGGGCCGTTCACGTAGGCGGCCGGCTCGTTGGTGCCTGGGGGCGCCCTGATGATCCACTTGACCATGGCGCCCGGGACTGTGATGGGGACGAACTCGTGGTGGGGGGCGTTGGGCCTCGGGAAGCGCCACCTTACGAAGCCCTTATGGAAGGTCTCGCCGATCGTCAGTTGTATCAGGGAGCCGCTGTAGACGGCCTTACGGGCGCCGCTAATTGGGATGGTTTGGTAATCGTGGATGTGGCCGAGAAGCGCAGCGTCGAAGGGGGCGAGTAGCTTCGTCGGGATGCATTCCTTCTCGGCGGGAGAGCGGCCAATGTAGTCGTGGGCGATCGCGATTAGCGGCGTGTTTGTCAATGTGGGGGATGTGGGAGGCGGCGGGACTTCGGCGGGATATTTGTCGAGGGGCGAGAGGACGAAGAAGCGGGCCTGAATGCTCGGGATTGTCCGCCAGCCGCTTCGAGGGAAGTAGAATAAGTTGGCCGGGGGCTTCTCGAGGAGCGGGGAAAGCAGATCTAGGCGGTCCGGGTTGTTGAGGTTCGCGTCGTGATTGCCGGGAATAATTATCAGGGCGGCGACGACCGGGGACATGGCCTCGACGAAGCGGTTGAAGTCCTCGATATTCTCGGCGGTAAGGCGCACTTTGTAATGGAAGATGTCGCCCGCGATCACCATGACCTTTGGGCCGCCGGTATCGGCGCGGATGATCTCGCGCAGGCGGTCGGTGGCGCACTTGAGGCGCGCGCGATCTGTGTCGCGAATATGCAGGTCGGCAAGATGGTAGATTGTCAGTTGATTCATACTACTATTAGGGAGATCGGGGGAGCTTAAAAAAAGGTGATTTGTGCGTCGTGGCGCATCATGCGGTGGTCATAACGTCCCGCATGCGAGTATCGAACTCGACGGAGTTGATCTTGATCTTGCCTAAGGTTGTGTACCATGCCGGAAGACCATATATAGGGGATAGCTGATCCGCCGATGTGTCGAGGCAGTTTCCGCGGATACACACGAGATCGCCGTCAACGGAGGCCGCGGCGCCTCCGGCGCCATAGCCATAGTATTCGCTGAGGGTCGTTTCGCCTGTGGCGCCGGGCCAGAACGAGTCGATGACGGCGAATCGGCAGTGGAAAACGACAACAAGAATAATCAGTACGGCGAGAAGCGCGACTGCTAGTTTGGCCCACATGCTATATAGGGCGGCACGGAATGCATATTTTTTCTGGGCATTTGTGGGGTCTCAATATAGCCGGATGGATAAGCACAAGATGCTGTTCGTGGTTGTGATCATGGCGATTGTCATTATGGTGATCGTGCTTGTGGGGCTGTATCGGCGGGGTAAAGAGCCGTTCCGCCTATGGGATTGGGCGCGCGGGTCGAAGGGGGGGCGTGATGCTTACGGGATTGAAGGCCGATATGGTGAAGGCCGCGGCCCAGGAGGCGGCCGGCTGGGGAATGGATAAGTTGCTGGTCGGCACGACTTTGTATAAGGTTAATGCGTCGGCGGATCCGCGGGTGAATACGGTGTTCCGCATGCGCACGTCGTCGAATGGGCGAATTAAGGTGAGGGTCCACCAGAACGGGGCGATTCAGTGGGTTAATGGGACGCCGGCTGGGTGGGCGAAGCTGGTGTCGGCGCGCTTCTTCAAGGACCCAACCGTGGGGGATCAGCAGACCGATCGCGGGTACATTATACTTGTTGATAAGGCGGGCGCTATTCTCGGCAAGTTGGCCGCGGGCGACAAGGGAGGCGTGCGGCTGATTGATTTGCTTGATACTGATCCGCGGTCCGTGTTCGTGTTGGCGCCGATTGCCGATCCCGTGGCGACCATCATCAGGCGTTAAGGGGGAGGAAGAGGAGGCAGAGGAGGAAGAGGAGGAAGAGGAGGAAGAGAGGAATATGGAAAAAATATGAGCATGGGGGGCCGCGCGGATTACTGCCGGAATACCTGGGCGATAACGGCGCATGTGCAGGCGATAATCGCCGATAATATGATCACGGCAGTGCAGATTGCCTTTTTTGTTGCCGGTTCATCCGCGCCATCGGCTTCGGTGTCGGCCTCGCTCTCAGTATCGTTCTGCGCTTCCTCGGGGTCGGATGTCGGCTGTTCGTCTTCCTCATGGGTATCGGCGGACGTATCGTCTGTGGGGGCACTCATGTCCGTATAGTTGCTGTTGAGGAAGCTTGAGATCGCGCATTAGCTCAGGCCGTAGACGCGGCTCGTTAACTCTCGCCGATGGTCGCGGTCATGACAGCGCATGTAAATGGCGGCCATTAGGTCGCCGAATATGATCCAGAGGGATGGGCTACAATCGACGGCGAGCGCCATAGTCAGCCAGCGGCTCAGTGATCCGCGGGTGATCCAAGTGGTACTCTCCTTCTTGAGGAAGGCCAACACGTCTATCGACGCTGGGCTACTTGATCGGCCGAGGATTGTTGACTTGATCCACGCGCGGTCTATTACTTCCCGTAGCGCTTTGATGACGCGCATGGAGTGTATGCCGGTTTGGTTTAGGGCGAGCCAGTTGAGGACCTCCTGGGCGGCGACTATATGCAGATTCCGCCTCTGAAAGGCGTCGATCGCCGATGGCGGGGGCTCGGGTGGCGGATTTTCGAAGGCGCAAAGGGCGATTGTGCTCGATCTATCTCTACCATTCATCGCGCGTATAATATAGCTGGGGGAGAAGATGAGCGCGAGATATCCGACGCCGGATGTTTATGATCCGGATTGCGCACTGGACATGGATGATGGCGTGTCGAGAGAGAAGTAGATAGCTTGCCGGGCGAGATATTCAGTCGGCGGATTGGTGGTCAGCATTATTGTGGTGCTCGTGTTTATCATTGTGGCGTGGGTCGCGTGCAGCGGGTGGACGCGAGTGGGTGTGGTGGGGGCGTTGGTGCTGGTCGGCGGGGCGATGATTTACTTTGGTTTGCGGCCCAATTACCGGGCGCTCGAGTATCAATGGGATGTTCATCAGCGGGAATTACAAGCGTTGATGGCGAATGGGCGCAGCCGGGCCGACGCCATTAAGGAACTGCGGGAAAAAAAGATGGATCGGGCGAGGCTCGCCTCGGAGAGATTCGCCGCTGTGGGGCAGACCGCCGGCCTATTCAACATTGCCTCGGCATTAAGGCGCCAATAGGCCGGGAAAGGACGCGTGCTCCTCGCTCCACTGGATGGCGAGGTCGGCGATGTCCCCGTGATGGGCCCTAAGCGCTGCGTTGCGCATTTTCTTCCAGTCGCGGGCGCCCCATGAGCGGGCGAGAAGGCAGGCGCCGGCTTGAGCGCCTTCGGCGGCGGCCGCGAGCATGCGGTCCCAATCGTAGGCGCCGTGGGCCTTGGCGAATCGGCAGATGCCGATATGGCCTTTATGGGCGCCGGCGGCGAGTGCGGTGTTGAAGTCGTGGGCGCCCCATTCGCAGGCAAGATTACATAGGGCGATGTCTCCGCGGACGGCAGCGTTGGCCAGCATCTGATCGAAGTCGTGGGCGCCCCATTCGCGGGCGAGGATGCATAGAGCTGAGTGCTGATGGGTCGCGGCGAGAGATAACATACCATCGAAATTACGAGCACCCCATTCGTGGGCTTTCTCGCAGAGTTCCCTATTGCCGCTGATTGTCGCCTGGAGGAGCATTAGGTCGGCATCGGGGACATTCCATTCGCGGGCCAGCTGACACGGGCCAATATGGCCTTCGCGGGCGGCCGAATACAGGCGGTATAGCTTAGTCGCTCCCCACTCGCGAGCGAGAATGCAGATGGAAACGTGGCCGTTGAGGGCAGCGAACTTGAGCATTCGGTTCCAGTTTGTGGCGCCCCATTCGCGGGCAAGGCGGCAAATGGAGGCATGTCCGTTGAGGGCGGCGTTCTCGAGCATGGAGTCGAACCGAGTCGCCCCATAGCGCTTCGCGATGACGCAGCCTCCTCTGTCGCCGGCGAGTGCCGATTGGCGGAGAAGATCGTTTGCTACTTCGTTGAGTTGCGGCATGGATTTATGAATGCGAATGGCGGGAATCAATTTTCCGGGTGGTTAGGCGCGGGAATGGGCTTGATGCTTATGTGGTAGAAAATGAATTTGCCGCATTTGATTATTATCAAAAACATTTGTAAGCAATGTCAACAACTAACAACCAACAATTCGCTGAATTAGACGAACTACTCGCCGAGATTGAGGAGGCCAAAATCTGGTTCGTAAACAACGAGGAGGAGCTCACTGTCTACGCCTACGAGAGAATGGCGGAAATCGAGGACCGGGAGAGGACGATAGCCTTGGCCGCGAGGGACTTTGACGCCTGGATCGCGAGGAGGATAGTGAGGCTCGAGGCCGAGCAGGACTCCGAGGAGGCTCAGGAAGAGTTCGAGTCCGAGACCGATGCCGACGAGGCTTGGTGGGACCTCGAGGCCGGGAGGATCTGGTGGGAAATCGAGGCCGAGGAGGCTTGGGTGGACCTCGAGATCATGAAGACCTCGGAGAGAGAGGAGGCCGAGGCCAAGAAGGCCTGGGAGGAGTCCGAGGAAGGGTGCATCGGGGCGCTGCTGCTCTGGGGGGCGCCGTTCGGCTCTGACTGAGGCGTGTTTCCGCGAGGGAATACGTCTCAGTTGGGGTCGAGTGGTGTCTGCTGGGGAGTAGGAGTCGGTTCCGAGTGAAGCCGGAGTGAGGCTTCCCAGGGCGAGGTTGTGGGTTAGCTTGTGAGGAGTGCTAGGGCCCTGCCCTAGCTTTCTTTTTTCATGGCCGTCCGTTCCTATTCTCGCTCTCGCGACCATTCTGTATCTTACCGCATGGGAACGTTCAGCGCCCGGATGTCCCCAGAAAAGTGAATCTCAGATCACTAATCATACCAAAAACATTTTGTAAACATGTCAACAACTAACAACCAACCAATTTGTCCAATTCCCAAGAGGCTGATCTGGCGCAACGATATCCCAATGCCGGAGTGGGCATGGGACTTCGAGAGCGATTCAGACGGTTTCTACGGCCATCCCATCTCGTATCCCGTAAACGGGTACGTGAGCGCGTTCACCTTGGAATGGGTGGAACGGCAGGCCATGGAGTGGACTCCGGCCGAGATGGTAAGGTACAGGGAGCAGCTCGAGCTGGAGCTCGACGAGGAACGGATTGCCGAGGAGATGCCGTTCCTTGAGGCCTGGGATAGGGAGTGGCGCTACGAGGAGGCTCTCGATTCCCTGAGGGAGCTGTTCGGCTCTGACTGAGGCGTGTTTCCGCAAGGAAACATGTCTTAGTTGGGGGTCGGGCAGTGTCCGCTAGGGATCGGGGGTGGTACAAGGAAGCCGGGGTGAGGCTTCCCAGGGCGTTGGAGAGGTGGTTAGCTTGTGAGGAGTGCTAGGGCCCTGCCCTAGCTTTCCTTTTTCTCGGCGTTGTCTACTTTGCTATTCGGTCGTTGTCCTTCCGCTTCTCGTCCCTTGCCGCGCGGGGATGTCCGGTGTTCGATAGTCCCTCGTGGAAAAGTGAATTTCCGGCTCCTAGTCATATCAAAAAATTGTAAACATGTCTAAACCCAAACCTTACATAATCTCAATTTTCTGGCCAGTTCCCAAGAAGGCGCAAGCTCACGTAGGTCTCTTGGAGTTGCTTGAGGACCTCGAGGAAACCGAGGACTTCATCACCAACTTCGACGTTGAGGCTGCGGAGGAAGAAGCTGCGAAGGAGGACTTCGAGGAGGAGTGGAGCGAGGAGGAGTCCGAGGAGGAGTCCGAGGAGGAGTGGACCGAGGAGGAGCTCATCGCCTACGCCGACGCGAGGATGGCGGAGATCGAGGCGGAGGAGTCCAAGGAGGAGTGGAGCGAGGAGGAGTCCGAGGAGGAGTCCGAGGAGGAACCCGAGGAGGAGTGGAGCGAGGAGGAGCTCATCGCCTACGCCGACGCGAGGATGGCGGAGATCGAGGCGGAGGAGGCGAACACCGAGGCCGATCAGCCTGCTCCGGGGGCGCCGTCCGGCTCTAACTGAGGCGTGTTCCCGCGAGGGAATATGTCTTAGTTGGGGTCGGGCAGTGCCTGCTGGGGAGGGGGAATCGGTACAAGGAAGCTGGTGTGAGCTTCCCAGGGCGAGGTTGGAGGTTAGCTTGTGAGGAGTGCTAGGGCCCTGCCCTAGCTTTCCTTTTTCTCGCCTCCATTCCGCCCCACCCCCGCCCCCCATTCCGCCCCGAAAAATTGAATCCGCCGCCTCTAATCATATCAAAAAACATTGTAAAACATGTCAACTACTAACAACGAACGCTACTGTCCAGTCCCAAAGAAACGCATCCGCCTGGAGACAACTCCGACGGATGGGTGGTCCTGGGAGTTCGAGCCCCTAAGGGTCGTACAGGTCGACCGTAGGAACTCTGCCGGGGAGTGGATCACCGAGGAGTGGGCCGAGGAGGATCTGGTGGCCATAGCGGAGCGGCTCCAGCTGGGGGAAGAGAGCGAATCCGAGACCGATCAGCCTGCTCCAGAGGCAATGTCCGACTCCGACTGAGGCGTGTTTCCGCAAGGAAACATGTCTCAGTTGGGGTTGGGCAGTGCCTGCTGGGGAGGGGGAATCGGTACAAGGAAACTGGCGTAAGTTTCCCAGGGCGTGAGAGAGGTAGTTAGCTTGTGAGGAGTGCTAGGGCCCTGCCCTAGCTTTCCTTTTTCCTCGCCACACGGAATCGCCTGGATCTTTATTTCGAGTTCCACTCCGGGGTGTGAGGAGAGTTGAAGGTCCCTCGGGGCCTTCGATCTCTTTTTCCAGAGACACAATCCTAACCCCAATTTAAATCGTTCCGTATCATTACAGAATAATAATGGAAGGAGTGTGGTACAACGTTTACGTGAATCGCGAGCTCAATACGTACGTTGCGCATCGACATGCCGGCGATAGAGATTGGGCTGTTTCCTATCCGTGCACCTATGTATATGAGCTATTCGGAACTGAGAAAGATTACAACTTAGGAAGAACCGCCCTTCTCGGGTATATTAGGTCCGGAAAACCGCTTCCGAGCGGCAAATGGCAACAAACGGATATCGACGATCGCGAAAATTCGTCGGATATTCTATCCCTCTTCTTATCCCCCTGAATATCCTTATCCACTGGTCATGCCGAGAACGCGGCGAACGCGCCAACCAATAATATTCAATAAGGACAAAGTAGGCAATCTGGAAGAACTCATCCGATGGTTCGCAGTGTTCCGGGGTGTTGAGTATCGAGGAGCTGGGACTGGCCCTGCCCCCAGCTTTCCTTTTTTCTTTGCCCTCTTACCGCAAAGGAACATCAGGCGCCCTATCAGCCCCTAAAAATTGAATCCCCCGCTCTTAATCATATCAAAAAACATTTGTAAACATGTCAACTACCAACTACAACCAACTAATCAACTCATTCATCGTGGAGCTGCTGGAGAGGTTCCTGGAGGAGCTAGAGTGGGCCGAGGAAGAGAGGGAGCTCATCGCCTACGCCGACGCGAGGATGGCGGAGATCGAGGCGGAGGAAGCCTGGGCCGAGGAAGAGAGGGAGCTCATCGCCTACGCCGACGCGAGGATGGCGGAGATCGAGGCGGAGGAGAAGGAGGAAGAGGAGGAGCTCGTTGCTTACGCCAACATATTGGAGGCGAAGCAAGCGATCGAGGCCGATATCGCCGCCCTGGGGGCGCCTTCCGGCTCTAACTGAGGCGTGTTCCCGCGAGGGAATATGTCTTAGTTGGGGTCGGGGGTGTCCGCTAGGGGGTGAGAATCGGTACAAGGAAACTGGAGTAAGTTTCCCAGGGCGTTGGAGGAGGAAGTTAGCTTGTGAGGAGTGCTAGGGCCCTGCCCTAGCTTTCCTTTTTTCTTCGCCTCCGCCATCGCCATCGCCTTCGCTTTCACTTCCGGAAAAAGTGAATCTTCCGCCCCTAATCATATCCAAAAAACATTGTAAAACATGTCAACTACTAACAACCAACAACCAACAACCAGCCCTGCCACCTGGCCGTTCCCTTCCATCTGGAAAAGGGACGAACCGTACGCGGACCTATTCGTGTACGAGGAAGATCCTTACAACGACGAGGTGCCGGCGTGGGCGCTCGTGGATCTTCTGGGGGATGAAGGCGAGGTGCCAGAGTGGGCGGTCGAGAAGACACCACTCACGGACGCCGAGGTCGAGGAGGCCGTCCGTGAAGCCATCGCCATCGAGGCCGGTATCACCGCCCTGGGGGCGCCGTCCGGCTCTAACTGAGGCGTGTTCCCGCGAGGGAATATGTCTCAGTTGGGGTCGGGTGGTGTCCGCTGGGGGGTGAGAACCGGTACAAGGAAACTGGCGTAAGTTTCCCAGGGCGTTGGAGGAGGTAGTTAGCTTGTGAGGAGTGCTAGGGCCCTGCCCTAGCTTTCCTTTTTTGTTGCCGGAAAGGGACGATATCCCTTTGCTTCCCCCAGTGTGCGCGCCGACCTGGAGACAACGCCTAAGCGCCGCCCCCGGGGCGAATTGGCGCGCCTATCATTAGTTGCCGGGTCATGGTCCCGCTGTTCCTGCCTTGTCGACGAGGAAATTTCTCCGGAAAAGGTCGATGTTGCGGATTAGAAAGTTAGTTGGCGACTGGACTTTTCGTTCGGGGTCGGATGATGATCGGCGAGGGGAATAATAGGTATATCGGCGAAGGAGGGAAAGTCATGATCTGCGGATCACGATCGCCTCTATGCCGGATCACGATCGCCTCTATGCCGGATCACGACCGCTTCGGCGCGACTCCGTCCCGCGTGTCGTCGAGTATTCACGATGCGGCCCGAATACCATCCGGCAGAAGGCCGTTATCCGATATAGTAGTCCGTAATGTCTCCCTTCGCTTCCCCTAGTGTGCGCGCCGGCCTGGGGAAGCGCCTAAGCGCCGGCCCCGGGGCGAATTGGCGCGTCTGCCGTTGGTTGCCGGGTCATGGTCCCGTTGTTCCTGGTTAGTCGACGAAGAAATTTCCCCGGAAAAGTTCGATGTTGCGGATTAGAAAGTTAGTTGGCGACTTGACTTTTCGTTCGGGGTCGGATGATGATCGGCAAAGATATGCCGGTATATTGGCGAGGAGCGGTAAGTCATGATTTGCGGGCCGCGTTCATCTCGATATCGGATCACGATCGCCCTAGTGCCGGATCACGATCGTCCTAGTGCTGGATCACGATCGCCTCGGTACGACTCCAGCCCGTTCGCCGCCGGATATTCACGATGCGGTCCGAATATCACTTGACAGAAAGGACATTGTCCGGCATAGTAGCCTGCATGTTGTTCTTGCTTCCCCCGGGGCGAATTGGCGCGTCTGCCGTTGGTTGCCGGGTCATGGTCCCGCTGTTCCTGGTTAGTCGACGAGGAAATTTCCCCGGAAGAATTTCGAACACGACGGATAGGAAAGTTGGTTGGCGGCTGGACTTTTCGTTC